>CAJDUF010000028.1_pt1 | contig 18537 bp, 16 predicted proteins | sample 7390091 | NCBI WGS metagenome assembly CAJDUF01 (sample SAMEA7055670, study PRJEB34461) | soil metagenome | biome: terrestrial ecosystem; feature: Peninsula; material: soil | place: Antarctica | collected 2016 | reverse complement strand
AAGACCAGGGGGAAGAGCATCTTCACCGGCGCGGCACGCGCCCGTTCGGCGACCGCGGCGCGCCGAGACCTCCGCACGTCGGCAGCGAGCTCTCGCGTTGCCTCGGTGAGCGACGTGCCGAGCGTCTCGGTGCGCGTCAGCACGGCGACCGCGCGGCGCAGGTCGGGGAGGGCTAGGCGCTCGGTAACCGCCGCGAGCTCCTCTCGCCAGCGAGCACCGAGATCTACGGCATCGAGGGATGCCCTGAGTTCCGCGCCAAGGGGACCTCGGAGGACCGACACCGATCGCTGCAACCCGATCACGGCCGAAAGCCCTGCGGCGGATCCTGCGGCAAGCAGATCGAGCAGTTGAGGGATCTCGGCGTCCATCGCACGGCGGCGGCGGGCATCGACGCGGGCGCCTCCGAGACGGCGGATCCGAGCGCCAAGCAGGAGAGCGAGCGGCACCGTCAGCAGCTTCGGACCGGGCGCCACCGCTCCGATCACTCCGAAGCCCGCCATCCACAAGTATCGGGCATCCCCGTGCCAAGCCCACCCTCGTGGGCTCCGGCTCCGAGGCGCTGCGAGGGCGACACCGGCGACGCCGCATGCGGCGGCCACCGCCGCGAGGGACTCCGCGACGAGCGGCTCCATCACCGAACCTCCAGGAGGTGCCGGATCCACAGGAACGCCAAGAGCTCCAGCCCGAGGCCGACGCCGAGCGCCGTCCCTCCGAGTGGGGTGCCGATCGCATGGAGCATCTCCCGTCGGGAGGTCAGCAGAAGGAAGCCGAAGAACCCGATCGGGAGCATCCCGAGGATCACGCCAGACAGACGTGCCTGGGCCGTGAGCGCGCGGACATCGCGGAACGCCGCGCGGCGCTCCCGCAACGTCCCCGCCAGGCTGTCGAGCACAGTCGGGAGGTCGCCGCCGCTGCGACGATGGAGGTCCAGCACGCCGACGATCAAGAGGACATCCTCGGATCCCTGCGCATCCGCCCAGGCTGAGAGCGCTTCTCCCACCGGCGTGCCCACGTCGATCTTGTCGACCAGAGTCGCGAGGTCGCTACGGAGCGGCTCATCGGCCTCGTCTCGTGCGTACACGAACGACTGGGAGAGCGAAAGGCCCGCCCTGAGTCCCGCGGACATCGCGCCAACCGCATCTGCGATCTGCTCGGCCGCGCGATGACGCTGGCTCGTCCGGCGGCGTCGGCGGACGAGCTGGAGGATCACCGCGGCGCTCGCGACGCCGCCGATCGCGAGCACCGGCCCGATCGTCAGGAAGCCGATGAGGAACACCGGCGGCCACAGGAACTTCCCGGACGGCAAGCGAGGCGGCGGTTCGTCTCGCTCGATCCCCAACCGCGTCGCCACCCCGTCTGCCCGCACGACCGCGACCGCGCGCCCCGCGAACACACCGGCGATCGCCAGCAGGCCGGATGCCAGCCCGATCACCCGTCCGGACCTTCCTCGAAGAGCCAGTCGCCGACGTCCTCGCCGCGATCGGCGAGGACGTCGGCGACCCTCGGCACCGATCCCGTCGCCTCGAACCCGCCATCGTCTCCGTCACGACCGCGGAATCGGTAGAGCGGTGAGACGACCGGCTCTCCGCGGTGCGTCCCCTCGACCGCAGCGATCTCCCACACGACACGGCGCCCCCCGCGGAGACGCGCGAGCTGCACGACGACGTCGATCGCCGAGGCCACCTGGTTCCGGATGTGCGCTGCCGGCAGCTCGACGTCGGACATCATCGCCATCGTCTCCAGTCGCCAGAGCAGGTGCCTGCAGGAGTTCGCGTGAGCCGTGGACAGCGAGCCGTCGTGTCCTGTGTTCATCGCCTGAAGCATGTCGAGGGCCTCGCCACCGCGGACCTCGCCCACGATGATCCGGTCCGGGCGCATCCGGAGAGCGTTGCGGACCAGGTCCCGAACGGTGACCTGTCCTCGCCCCTCGACGTTCGGCGGCCGAGCCTCGAGCGCCACGACGTGGGACCTGTTCAGGCGAAGCTCGGCAGCGTCCTCGATCGTGATCAATCGCTCGTCATCAGGGATGAACGACGACAGGATCCCGAGGAGCGTCGTCTTGCCACTGCTAGCACCGCCGCTCACCACCAGGTTCGCCCGTCCTCGTACGCACGCAGAAAGGAACCGCAAGCCTCGCGGCCCGATGCTGCCCTGGCGAACGATGTCCTCGCCGGTCAGCGGGACGGGGGCGAAGGTTCGGATCGTGAGCACGGGGCCGCGGAGCGAAAGGGGCGGAACGATCGCGTGAACCCTGCTGCCCCCCGGAAGTCGCGCGTCCACCCAAGGTGACGCTTGGTCGACCCGAAGGCCCAGGGGACCCACGATGCGCTCGATCAGATGCAGAACCGACTCCTCCCCCTCAAACAGCCGGTCCTCCACCCTTTCGATCCGCCCCTCCCGCTCCACGTACACGTCGTCAGGTCCATTGACCATCACCTCTGTCACATCGGGATCCTTCAACAGGAACTCGATCGGTCCGAACCCGACGACCTCGTCAGAAACCTCGTTGACCACTCGCGCAAGATCTCGCTGTGGGAGCAACGCCCCGCTCTCGCGCATGAGGGTGAGCGCCTCCTCGCGTACGCGCAGGCGCCGTTCTGTGCGCGGCGCCGCGGAGAGCCCGCGCGCGTCCACCCGCTCACGCAGCTGCGCACGCAGCTCACGTCGCACCTTGGCGAGAGGATCCGTGCTCATCCCGCCGCGAACACGAGCGAGGCTCGCCCTCCCTGGTCCATCCGTTTCCTCCGAACACTCACGGGGAAGCGCGCACCAACGCGAGGGAGGTTGAGGGGATGTCGACCGGCGGAGGAGGTTCGCCGTTCGAACGAATCACACCGTAGCGTGAAGGGTCGACACGGGACCATCCCCAAGCCGGGGGGTTCTGTATCAGCGGCGGGGGATTCGCCGCAACGGGTGCGCGCCTACGGGGCGCGCCGGATCAGCGCGAGCCCGGGCGGCAACCCGCGCACGGCGACAGTGTCTCCGTCGACCTCGATCGTGACCCGCGTGCCGGCAAGCGGCAGGTCGGCGACGCTGAGTGAGGTCGCCCCCTCGGGCAGCACCGGATCCAGCTCGATCCGTCCCTCCGGGACGTCGGGCTCGAGCCCGAGTAACGCCCGGACCACCAGGAGCGGCGCCGCCGACGCCCAGGCTTGAGGCGAGCACGAGGTCGGGTAGCGGACCGGCACCGGTATCTCATCGATCGTGAGGCCGGCGAAGAGCTCCGGCAGGCGTCCGTCGAGGGCCTCGGCCGCGGGGAGGAGTCCGCTCGCGATGCGGTAAGCCTCCTCGATGAATCCGTAACGGCGGAGTCCCGCCACGCAGATCGCAGTGTCGTGCGGCCACACCGAGCCGTTGTGGTAGCTGAGCGGGCTGAAGCGAGCCATCGAGGTAGCGAGCGTGCGAACCCCCCACCCCGTGAACAGCTCCGGCGACACCAGCCACCGTGCGACGGCCGCGGCCTTGTCGGGGTCGGCGACGATCCCTGCCCATAGGCAGTGGCCCATGTTGGAGGTGATCGCGTCGACGGGGCGCTTGTCCCCGTCGAGCGCGATCGCGAACGCCTCCCGGTCCGGGAGCCAGAAGTCCTGCTCGAAGCGGGCCTGCAGGTCGGCGGCCCGGGCGTTGCGGGCCGCCGCCGCCGCCTCGTCCCCTTCGGCTGCCGCCAGCGCGGCGGAGGCCCGCCACGCCGCGTAGGTGTAGGCCTGCACTTCCGCCATCGCGATCGGGGGCTCCGCCAGCCTCCCGTCGGCGAAGCTCACCGCGTCGTGGGAGTCCTTCCACCCCTGGTTCCCGAGCAATCCCCGCCCCGCGGGCCGGTACTCGACATAGCCGTCCCCGTCGGGATCGCCGGGGCCCTCTATCCATGCGAGCGCCGCCTCGACGGCGGGACGGAGCGCCTGGATCTGCTCGATCGGCGCGCCCCACCGCCACAGCTCGTGCACGAGCATCACGAACAGCGGCGTCGCATCCGTCGACCCGTAGTAGATGTCGCCGTCGGCCAGGGCGAGCGACGGCCCTCTCGAGAACCGAACCTCGTGCAGGATCCGTCCCGGCTGCTCGTCGGTCTCCGGCACGTCGCGGACGCCCTGCATGCGCGCGAGGCTGCGAGCGGTCCCCAACCCGAGGTTCGGATCGAGCAGCAGCGCCATCCACGACGTCAGGATCGAGTCCCGACCGAACAGCGTCATGTACCAAGGGGCTCCAGCCGCGACGAGCACGTCCTCGGGATGCTCCGGATCGACGAGACGCAGCGCGTCCAGATCGTCGCCGGTTCGGAGGAACGCGCGCGCGAGGCCCGGAACGTCGGAGGCGAGATCCGGCAGCTCACTTCGCCATCCGACGCGCCCACTGGTCGTCGGCGTCAGCTCGGAGGCTTGGCCGCAGGGGTGGGTCAGGATCACCTCCTCACCGCCACGCAGCGCGCGGAGCTCGACGCATCCCTCCCAGGTCTCTCTGGGTGCGAGCTCGACCTGCCAGACGAGCGCGCCAGCGTCCTCCCCCTGCGCGCCCTCCGTCGCGTGCACGATGAGGCCCCGGCGTCTGCCATCGCCGGGGAACCGGAGGTCGGTCCCCTCGGCCTCGGATGGCGTCTGCACGGGCGTTGTCATACCCTTCTTGACCGCGAACAGATCGGCGACGTCGGCTTCGAAGAAGAGCCGGATGGTCGCCGGACGTGACTCACGGGCGAGGTTGCGGATCCGCAGATCGACCCGCATCCCCTGTCCGACCCAGAGGTCGCGGAACACGAGCAGCTTCTTGTCGAACGTGCGGCCGACGAACGAGGCGGATGAGGGCGAGCGCGTGGCGAGGGTGAGCGGCTCGACGCCGCCTCCGTCGATCGACAGGATCATGCGCGAGCAGATCCGCGTGTCGCCGACGAAGAGGCCGGCTACACCGCCGCCGTCGATCCCCCCGTCAGGACCGCAGATCGTGAAGCTCGCCCCTTCGACGAGCGTCACCGTGGTCGCGGGGACGGGCTGGCTCTCGTCGAAGGGATCTGGCTCGACGTCGCGGACGACGCCGCCCCACCGAGCGGCGAGGTCGGACGGAGGCTTCACGAAGCCTCAGGCAGCGCGACGGGAACCGTGGTCGTCGATCACGCGACCGTACAGCCGTAGATGCCGGGCGACCATACGCTCCGCGGAGAATCGCGCGGCGGCGACCTCCCGAACCAGCGTCCGGTCGAGCGAACCGGCCCTCGCGACGGCTCCGACCAACCCGTCGAACGTTCCTCGGACGAACCCGGTGACTCCCTCGTCGATCAGCTCGGGCGTCGAGCCGCGGGGCGTCGCGACGATCGGGGTCCCGCAGGCCATCGCCTCGATCATCACCATCCCGAAGGGCTCGTCCCAGTCGATCGGATTCAGCAGGCAGACCGCGTCGCGCAGGAGCTCGAGCTTGGCCGACCCGGCGACCTCGCCGATGTACTCGACCCCATCCCCCAGGAGCGGCTCGACCTCTTCGCGGAAGTACGCACGCTCGGCGGGCTCCCGCATCTTGGCCGCGATCCGTAGCGGCATCCCGGCCTCTCGGGCCACGAGGGCCGCCGTGTGAACACCCTTGTCGGGGCTCATCCGGCCGAGGAACAGCGCGTAGCCACCTCCGCCGCCGCCCATCGGATGCGTATCCACGTCGATCCCGTGATGTATCACCGCCGCGATCCGTGTGTCGTCCGCGGAGTCCGCGTGATGGTGCGAGATGGCGATGAGCGGAACGGTGCGCGCGATCACCCGGTAGAGCGGTCCAAGCTCCCCGTTGAACGGACCATGGTTCGTCGTCACCACGGGCATGTCGAACCGCTCGGCGTAGACAGGTCCGATCAGCGTGTGGTCGTGGATCATGTCGGGTCCCCACTGGCGCAGACGCTCATATGCCTCGACGACGTGACAGAGCTCCGATGCAGAACCCGTCGAGACGGTGCCGAGCGCGTGCTCGAACGTGAACGCGCTGGGCACCTCGCAGGTGCTGTCACCGGTCGCATACAGGAGAATCTCGTGGCCCGCGTCCCGCAAACCTCGAGCGAGTGTGTCAAGCACAGCTTCGGTGCCGCCGTACGCGGGAGGGGGTACCGGGACCCATGGCGGCGCGATGATGGCGATCTTCATCTCGATCGGCTCCTCGTCTCTGATCGGTTGGCACTTCCGGTCCAGACGAAGAGATACCCATCGGGACAGAACGATCACGCGTTACGGCGTCAATATCACCGGAATCTCCACAACATGGAGCGGTGAGCCGTCCTTCGCGCTTACCTCGTAGACGCGGATCGTTCCCGGCTGGCGAGTACCTACATGGTACCGGACATCGGTCGTGTACGAACCGCGGCATCCCGTGCCGCAGGTCGCCATCGTGAACGAGGAGGCCACGGTGTTTCGACGTTGGTCGAGGATCGCGATGGAGACGACGGCTTCGAACACGTCCGCCGACCCGCTGATCGTGACCGGGCTGGACACACGCTCTCCGATCCTGGGGCTCTGAACCAGGATCGCCGGCAGTTGATCCGCGAAGCTCGCTCGCCGCTGAGGGCCGTCGAGCTCGTAGCTACCGAAGTTCGTGAGGCGCGTGCCGCCCACCTCGAACACCACGGCGTCGATCGAGTCGAACTGGGTGAGCGTGTAGACGATCTGCGAGAGGCTGCCCATCGCGAGGGCCGGCGTCTCTTCCGCGGTGAACGTCTCATCCAAGTTCACTGTGGCCACGCCATCGTGGATCGTGAGGCCGAGCAGGCGAGTGCCCGAGTTGATCGCGGTTCCGACCGTTGCGGCGGCTTCCGTATGATTGGGCCCGCTCAGCAGTGCCTCGAGCGTCCGCGCCCCGACCCCGGGCGTGAACGGCTCCGTGCGGTGCGTCACGAACAGGTATCCGTCGAGGTTGAACCAGAGCTCATAGGTCACGGTCCGTGTTGGCGTGGGCGACGGCGACGGTGTCGTGGGGAACCCGGTAGGCGAGGACGACGGGGACGGGGACTCGGATCCGTTGCTGGGCGCGGGGCCGAGCGGCTGGGCGCCGCTCTCGGCGCACGCAGTGGTGAGCGCGACCAGGGTCACCGCCATCGCGATCAAGCGCTTCATGGGTAGCCTCCTCCTGCCGGGGACACGTCCCATGCTCGGTGTCGGCCGCAACACGGGAACCCCGCGCGCGTCACGATCCGGCAACAGAGTCGGGCAGTCGGAGGGTGAACAGGGAGCCGGCGCCGGGCTCGCTCCTTACCTCGAGGTCACCGCCGAGCAACCGCGCGTTCTCGCGAGCGATCGACAGCCCGAGACCGCTGCCGGGCCCCGAGCGCGCCGCGTCAGCACGGTAGAAGCGATCGAAGATATGCGGAAGATGCTCCGGCGGGATCCCGGGGCCGGCGTCGGTGACCTCGACGAACGGCCCCTCTTCGTCCCGACCCACCCGGACGACGACCTCATCGCCGCCGTGCTCGAGCGCGTTGCCGATGAGGTTGGCCACGATCCGATCGACGCGGGATCGGTCCGCGGCCACCTCGACCGGCACCGATCGGATCGTGATCCGCCCGTCCCACCCGCGGCTGCGGACCGTTCCATCGATCAGCGCACCGAGGTCAAACGGCTCGAAACGAACCTCTTCCCGCCCCGCGTCCAACGAGGCGAGGTCCGTCAGGTCCTCGATCAGGCTGCGCAGCCGCGCGACGTCGCCGACGAGGAGCTCCGCCGCTCGCCGTGCCTCCGGCGGCATCCCGCCGAGATGCTCCTCCAGGACCGCCGCCTCCGACACGAGTGCGGCGACGGGCGTCCGGAGCTCATGTGAGACGTCGGACGTGAAGCGCCTCCCCCACGCCTCCGCCTCGGCAAGGGACGCGATGCGGCCGGCCGCGACGCGCGCGAGCGCGAACGCGATCACGACGATCGCGACCCAGCCGACGGCGAGAGTGGTGCTGAGCTGTCGGAGATCATCGTGGATCCGGCCTTCCGAGAAGGCGAAATAGAGTTCCGCCTCGCGATCCGGCGTGGGGCCGCCGACGATCAACGTGGGGACCCCGCCGACATCGACCCGGTCGAAACCGAGCTGCCCGCGAGCGGCAACGCGACGCAGGTCGGTCGGGACCCTGATGTCGACCGCCGAGTCCGATCGGTAGGAGCGACCGCCTGCGAACAGCACCGCGTGGATCCCTCGATCCTCGTAGCTCTCCACCGCTTGCTGGAGATCGGTTGAATCCGGGATCAGCGAGTCGGCGAGTCGGAGGTCGAACACGGCCTCGGCCCGGGCGCGCTCGAGAGAATCGCGCAGGCGGGCTTCTCTGACGAGCTCGAACACCGCCGTCGCGAGCGCGGCGCCACCGTGGCCGCCACGAGGACGACGATGACGACGAGCCGGCGAGGAGACCCTGGGGCACCGGCCAACGAGTCAGCCTCGCTCGAGTCGGTAGCCGACCCCACGCACGGTCGAGATCGTCGTCGGCGTCGCCGGATCGTCCTCGATCTTCGCGCGCAATCGCTGGACGGCCACATCGACCGATCGTGAATCCCCGAGGTGCTCGTAGTCCCAGACCCGTGCGAGGAGCACATCTCGGGTGAGGACCTGACCCGGGCGCCGCATCAGCTCGACGAGGAGGCGGAACTCCGTGGCCGTGAGGGCGAGGTCCCGTCCAGCCCTCCGCGCGATGAACCCGCCCACGTCGACCTCAAGATCGCCAACCTGCATGACTGGGTCGGCCGGCTCGGCAGCCGCACGGCGCAGCACCGACCTGCAGCGCGCTACGAGCACCGGCATGTCGAAGGGCTTCGTCACGTAGTCGTCGGCACCGAGCTCCAGGCCGACGATGACGTCGGTCGCGTCCGCACGAGCGGTCAGCATCACGATCGGGATCCGGCTGTCCTTGCGGATCTCGCGTGTGATCTCGAACCCGTCAAGGGACGGCAGCATCACATCGAGCACGGCGAGGTCGAAGGTGTCGTGCCGGAGGCGCTCGAGACCCTCGCGTCCATCCGCGCACGAGCTCACCCGGAACCCAGCGTTCCCGAGTCCGAGCACCACCATCTCGCGGATCGAGGGATCGTCTTCGACCAACAGCACTCGTTCGTCCACGGGCGAAGCGTAGCCCCGTCAGGACGCCATCTCCTCAACGTCGCCCTCCGTCAAGGCGACCGCGAGACGGTCGAAGCGACGCGCCATCCGCCCCCGCTCCGGTAGCAGACGCCCTCGCTCTTGTGCGGATCGCATGGCGCGGTCATGCGGCAGCACGGCAAGGGCAGGCTCGCCGAAGACCCTCCGAACGTCGCCGGGGGTGACCTCGCTCCTGGCCGCCCTGTTCACGACGAACGCGACGCGGCCCTCGAGGTGGAGCGGCGAGAAGGCCTCCATCGCGCGGGAGGTGGCGCGGAACGACACGACGTCGAGCGAGAGGACCTCGAGTAGCCGACCTGCATGCTCTGCGCCGGCGATCGTCATGGGGCTGAGGGCTCGAGGCAGGTGGACGACGACGACGTCGGCGCTCTGGGCAGCCGCGTCCGTGACGATGCGGAGCTCCGGGGGGCCGAGGCGGGCAGCCTCCTCGGGCGCCGGCGGAAGGAGGACGTCGACCTCGCTTGCATGCCGCCACAAAGCTCCTTTGAGCTGCTCAGGGCCGAGGTCCTCGCCGAGCGACGCGGCGTCGGCGAACGTGTGGACGGGTTCGGCGTCGTCGCCCGCGGGCGCGCCAAGTGCCTGCGCGACGTCGCCGAACACCGGATCGGCGTCGATCAGGATGGCCGAGCCGCGGCGTGCGAACGCCGCGGCGAGGTGCGTCGCGACGAACGTGACCCCCACGCCGCCGCGGCCGCCGTGCACCGCCACCACCATGCCCCGCCTGGCCGTCTCGCGGGCCCGTCGGACGGCGGCCGCGGCGGCCTCCAAGAGATCCTCGCGTTCCTTCGGCCACAGGAAGTAGCCAGCCGCGCCGGCGCGGATCGCGGTTCGGAGCGACGTCACCGACTCACGGGTGTCGAGCGCGAGCACCACTCCCGTGCCCTTGCGCCCACCGAGCATCGCCGGTGCAGCGACGATCGCATCCGGCTCGAGCTGCCGGACCGCTTCCGCCAGTTGCCGGTCATCACCGGCGGTCGCCACCACCCGGGCACGTCCGCTCCGATCGAGGAAGTGCATGACCTCCTCGGCCACCTCCGGCGCCTCGAGCGCCAGGACGATCCTCGCAACCTGATCCACCGCGACCTCCATCACGTCGTGAGGGAGGCGGAGGGGGTTCGTGAACCGTAGCCATCGCCGCTGACATCCAAGCCGCCGGAGCGCCACGATCGCGAACCGCTTTTCCGCTCTACCCTGCCTGCGTGGAGGACGGGCCGAGAGAGCTCCCGCTGCGTCTCCCCTATCGCCCACCGTTCGCGGCGGACGCGCTCATGTCGTTCCTGAGTGCTCGTGCCGTGCCGGGCGTCGAGCTCGTACGCGACGGCACCTACCGTCGTGGCGTGCGGACCGAGAGCGGTGGCACCGCGATCATCGCGTTGACGCCGGATCCTTCGCAGGAGCACGTCACGCTGGACGTTTCCCTAGATCGGGGGTTGGATCGAGCCGCGCTCGCGCACGACGCACGCCGGGCGTTCGACCTCGATGCCGACTCGGAAACGATCGATGCCACGCTCGCCCGCGACACCACGATCGCTCCCTCCGTTCACCGAACACCCGGGATGCGGGTGCCGGGCACCTTCGACGCCTTCGAGCTCGTGATGCGCGCAATCTTCGGGCAACAGGTCTCCGTGCCGGGAGCCCGGACGTCGCTGGGCAGGTTCGCCGCGCGCTTCGGCGCGCCGCTCGACCCGCCGAGCGGTGACATCCACTACCTCTTCCCCACCGCCGAGCGGGTGGCCGAGATCTCGTCGGAGGCGCTCGAGATGCCTCAGGGCCGGGCCGAGGCGATCCGCTCCGTCGGCGAGCTAGTGGCCTCCGGGGAGCTCGACCTCACTGGCGGCTCGCGACTCGACGAGACCCTTCACACCCTCGGCGAGGTTCGAGGGATCGGACCCTGGACCGTCGCGTATGTGGCGATGCGCGCCCTCCGGGACCCGGACGCGTTCATGGCCGGTGACCTGGGAGTGCGCAAAGGTTTCGAGATGTTTGGCCTCCCCACGACCCCGAGGGCGATCCTCGAGCGAGCCGAGCGCTGGCGTCCGTGGCGGGCGTACGCCGTGATGCACCTCTGGTCCGCGCACGTGTGAGCACCCCAGAGACGGCCTACATCGAACGTGCATTTCTGTCGATGTCCTCGATATACCGATGGATGTTCACATCAGAACGGAGACGATGGAGGAGCGCGAGCTCGTCGGCATGGCCCAGAAGGGCGACCAGGATGCCTTCGGCAGACTGTTCCTCGCCCACCACGGCGCCATCTTCCGATTGGCCAGAGCGACCCTGGGCGACAGCGCCGAAGACGCCGCCTCGGAAACGTTCGTGCGCGCCTGGACAGCTCTCCCGAAGTACCAGGACACAGGAGCACCCTTCGTCACATGGCTCTACGGGATCGCGCGACATGTCGTTGTCGACGAGCTTCGGCGCCGGTCCCGTACGGAACCCCACGCCGAGATCGACATGGGTCGGGTAGAGCACCCTCATGACGATCGGCTCACTCTCGCAGCCGCGCTGGACGACCTTCCCGATGAACAGCGCCAGGTCCTCGAGCTCAAGTTCTTCGTCGGCCTCACGAACGACGAAGTCGGGGCGGCTTTGGGCAAAACGCCCGGAGCCGTCAACGCGCAGCAATGGAGGGCTCTTCAGGCCGTCAGGAAGATGATCTCCCGATGACACCCGAATTCGAAGATGCACTGGGTCTGTGGGAAAGCGGCGAGCTCTCGCGTGACGAGCTCGCGCGCCGCTTCCCCGATGAGGACATCGCGAGCGTCCTCGACACCTTCGATCGCATGAGCGCCGCCGCCATGGGGCCCACCCCCAACGCGGGCGCTGCCTGGGAAGCCGTGCGTGCGCAACTTCCAGCCCGGCTGGCGGATCGGCGACGAGGTCGGGGGAAGGCGATCCGCCTGCTCGCGGCCGCCATGATCGCCGTGCTCACTCTGGGAGCCACCGCCTATGCGGTCGTGCCCAGCGTCCGGAGGGCGCTGAACGACGCGGCGGGAGTGATCACGGGAGATCCCGACCTTGCACCCCGCCCAACCCGGCCGGCCGACGGCACCGGGTCTGGAGCTGACAACTCGAGTCCCGACACCTCTGGCGGGGGCGCGTCGACGACGGACCCATATGGTGGTGGGACGGCGGAGAACGAGTCAGTGGCAGACGCCAACGAGGAGAACGCAGACGCGGACTCGAACGCTGACTCGAACGGCGATGTGATCGAAGGAGACTCGGGATCCGGGCCCGACGATGGGTCGGTCGACGGCGGATCAGGATCTGATGGTGCGTCGGTCGGCGACGAATCAGGATCTGGGGAAGAACGTGCCAGCGACGCGGGCGACGGCGACAGTGCGACCTCCGGATCGGATGGTTCCGAGAGCTAGTTCGTGCATTTCCTGTCGGAGAACCGATTGGAAGGCTGGATGACGACGAAGGAGGCAGGATGGGACGCAAGATCGCTCTGAAGAAACTGCTGGCTGTGACGACCGGTTCCCTGATGATCGTGGGGGGTGCCGCTCTCGCGAGCGCAGCAGCGTCAGGCGGCCCGGCGGACTCCGCGGGCACCACCGACGTTGTGCTTTCCGATACGGCCGCTGGATCCGAGATCGACGTGGGCGCGGTCAGCCACGACCTGGCCCCGATCCACGACGCGGTCGAAGCCGATGTGGCCGACACCAACGATGACTCTGTCGGCGACGACCAGGGTCAGAACGACAACGTCGACGAAGCCGACGTAGCCGACACCAACGATGACGCTGTCGGCGACGACCAAGGTGACGACAACGACGACCAAGGCGAGAACAACGACGACCAAGGCGAGAACGAAGACGTGAGCGACGACCAGGGCGACGTGAGCGACGACGACCAGGGCGACGTGAGCGACGACGAGGGCTCAGAAGACTGACTCTTCGGATCCCCTGAAATGGGAGGCGTCCTCGGACGCCTCCCGTTTCTATCCGGTCACCGCTCGGCGAACCGCCATCGTGACCACGAGCTCCACCAGATCCGCAACCTCGTCGAGTGTTCCTCCGGAACGGCCTGTCGCCAACGTGAAGACGGTATCGCCGTCGAAGATCGTGTGCGCCGGCCGGATCGCCACATCAAGCGCATCATTGGCCACACTTGCCAGTCCCCGCACGTCCGACTTCGACAGGGTCGCGTTCGTCGCCACGACACCGATCGTGGTGTTCCCGCGTGGTCGGAGCTGTTCGACGAGGTCTTCGCGCCGCTCGCCGGGCTCCAATCGAGGACCTGCCAGCACTTCGCCGTCCTCACCCACGACCTCGCCGACGGCGTTCACCACGAACAATGCGCCTACAACCAGATCGCCGTCGCGGACGGCCCAGGTCCCGAGCCCGCCCGGGACCGCACGTTCCGGCCCCCAGAGCTTCGCCACCGTTGCGCCGGTCCCGGCACCGACCCGTCCCTCGGGCACTTCTCCTGAAGCCGCGACGCACGCCGAGTATCCCTCCTCGATGCCGGGACGCCGCGACGGGTCCCCCACCGCAAGGTCGAAGATGACCGCAGCCGGGACCGTGGGGACGCGGACGGGCCCGATCTCGGAGCCGATCCCCCGCTCCTCCAGGTATCGTTCCATGCCCCCCGCGCTCGCGAGGCCGAAGGCGCTTCCGCCCGTGAGCATGATCGCGTGGACCTCGTCGATGATCGTGCCCGGCTGAAGGATGTCCGTGCCGCGCGTGCCGGGCGCACCGCCGCGAACCTCGCACGACGCCACCGTGCCCGGCGGAGGTAGGACGACCGTGCAGCCCGTCAACGCCACCTCGTCCGTCCAGTGACCAACCGTGATTCCCTCGATATCGGTGATCGACGACACGCCGGCACGCATGGCGCCACTCTACGAACAGGGGTCATGTCGGGGTCCGCGAGATACCGTCCGAGGAGACATCGAGCCAAGACATCGAGCCAAGACATCGAGCCAAGACATCGAGGAGGTCGGCATGAGCGTCCCCGCACGGATCAGCATCGTGACCCTCGGCGTCGACGACCTGACGCGTTCGAGGGCGTTCTACGAAGCGCTCGGTTGGGAGGTCGCGGGATCCGCGGGCGACGAGATCTGCTGGTTCCGCACCGCAGACTCGTATCTGGGTCTGTTCGACCGCGAGTCGCTCGCGAAGGACGCCTCCCTCCGCTCGGAGCCGAGGGCGGAGTTCGGAGGTGTCACCTTGGCGATCAACGTCGAGAGCGAGGAGGCGGTCACGGCCGCCCTCGAGGCGGCCGTGACCGCCGGCGGGCGGATCCTGAAACCCGCCACCAGAGTCGACTGGGGTGGGGTCTCGGGGTATTTCGCCGATCCGGACGGCCACCCGTGGGAGGTCGCCCACAACCCGAGCTTCCCCATCGACGAGCAGGGCCGCATCACGATCTCGTGAGGACGAGGGCATCGAGGCGATCTCAGGGGTGATCCGTGCTCAGCATGATCTCGGGCGAACGGCCTATTCAAGATTCGGACCCCGTCGGACGATGATGTAGTCATGCAAAAGGGGCAGCGCTTCCGTTTCGTGGCCGTCATCGGCCTGGTCGTAGCACTCATGTCCGCCGGGTTCGCACTGGCCAGCGGCAACACCTTCGACACCGCGGAAGAGCCCCAACCCACTGTCTGTCCGCCGACCGGCGGCACCGTGGATGACGGCACCGTGGATGACGGCACCGTGGATGACGGCACCGTGGATGACGGCACCGTGGATGACGGCACCGTGGATGACGGCACCGTGGATGACGGCACCGTTGACGAAGGCGATCAGGGCGGAGACGAGCAGGACGACCCTGACGAGTGCGAGGAGCCCGAAACGGACGACTCGACCGACACGGAAACCGACGCGACGGACGAGGGCGACCAGCAAGCGGCCACCCAGCCGAGCCCTGAGCGGATCGCCCAATGCACCGAAGCCGTCGGCCTCACCGCCGCTGACGCGCCAACCGACAAGCCGGTTCCCGGAGAGCTCAAGGGCCTCGAGAACGCGATCTCGCACGTCCTCTGGAACTGCATGCGGAACGACAATGACGGTCTCGTGAACGCCCTCGAGCACCTGTCGGCCAACCTCGAGCGGAAGGCAGCTCACGACGCGGCCAAGGCCGAGCGGAAGGCAGCTCACGACGCGGCCAAGGCCGAGCGGAAGGCAGCTCACGACGCGGCCAAGGCCGAGCGGCAAGCAGCCCACGAGGCCGCGAAGGCCGCGCGCGCGCTCGCTCGGGCCAGCTAGCCCTTCACTACACCACCGCTCATCGTCCCAACCCCCCTTCGATCAGGAGCAACAGGCACCGGTATCCTTCGGTCCCCATGACGGAGCGGATGCTCGACGACACGCTCACCGCCACATCGTTCGCTCCCGATGCCGCCGAGGCTCCCCTGTCCGAGCGGGCACAGGTCGTGGTCGTGGGAGGAGGCGTCGCGGGATCCTCGATCGCCTACCACCTCGCGGGGATGGGGATCACGGACGTCCTGCTCCTCGAACGGACGAAGATCGCTTCCGGCACCTCGTGGCACGCGGCAGGGCTGGTCGCTCGTGTTCGTGGCTCGCACCCGATGACCGAGCTCGCGAACTACGGGGTCGACCTGTACCGCGAGCTCCAGGACGAGACCGGCGTCGACGTGCATTTCCGTCCGACCGGCTCGCTCACGCTCGCCGAGACGGAAGACCGGCTCCAGGAGATCCGCTACACGGCCGCGATCGCCCGTCACCACGGCACCGAGGCCCGTCTGTTGGAACCCTCCGACGTGCGCGACGTCTGGCCGCTCGCCTCACCCGACGGGCTGGTCGGCGCTCTTCTCCAGCCCGGCGACGCCACCGTGAACCCCGGCTACGCGGCGCTCGCCCTCGCGAAGGGCGCGCACGATCGCGGTGCCACCATCCGCGAGGGTGTCTCCGTGGCGGGCATCCTCACCGATGGACACACCGTCCGCGGCGTCCGCACCGATCGCGGTGATGTGGAGGCCGAAACCGTGGTCCTTGCGTGCGGTCTGTGGACCCGTGACCTGGCATCGACCGTCGGCGTCCCGGTCGCGTTGTACGCGGCGGAGCACGTCCACGTCTCGACCGATGCGATCGCGGGCGTGCACGACCTCTTGCCCCTGATGCGCGGCCTCGACGGGTACTTCTACGCTCGGCACCACGGCGGTGGGCTGATGATCGGCGCGTTCGAACCCGACGGTCGGCCGCGGTCCACGGATTCGATCCCGGAGGATTGGGCGTTCGGTGAGTTCGGCCCCGACTGGGACCACTTCGCTCCGGTTCGGGCGAACGCGGAGCGCCGGATCCCGGCGTTGAAGGATGCCAACTTCACCCGGTTCCTCCGCGCGCCCGAATCCTTCACCCCAGATTCGAACTTCTGCCTCGGCGAGGCCGCCGAAGTCCGGAACCTCTACCTCGCCGCGGGCTTCAACTCGCAAGGGATCATCTACGCGCCGGGTGCGGGGCGCGCCCTCGCAGAATGGATCCGCGAGGGCGCGCCCACGTTCGACGCCGCCGAGGTGGACGTCCGCCGCTTCGCCTCGTCTCAGGCGAACGAGCGGTACTTGCACGAGCGGACCAAGGAAGCGCTCGCACGTCTGTACGCGATGCACTGGCCGAACCTGCAGGCGACGACCGCGCGCAACATCCGGCGTTCGCCTCTCTACGACCGCCTGCGAGCCGCCGGCGCGTGCTTCGGCGAGCTCGCGCAGTGGGAGCGTCCGAACTGGTTCGCGCTTCCGGGCGTGGAGCCCGTCGACGAGTACTCGTTCGGACGACAGAACTGGTTCCCCCACGCGGCCGAGGAACACGCTGCTGCGCGTGAGGCCGTGGCCCTCTTCGACCTGACCTCTTTCGCCAAGATCGAGGTGACCGGCTCGGATGCGCTTCGGCTGCTCCAACACGTCTGCACGAACGACGTCGACGTCCGGGAAGGGAAGGTCGTCTACACCCTGTTCCTGAACGGACGCGGCGGCATCGAGAACGACGGGACGGTCAGTCGCCTCGCCGAGGATCGCTTCCTCGTCATCACACCGACCGCCACGCAGCACCGCACGCTCGAGTGGCTCCGCTCCCACGGCCACGGTATGTCCGTGACGATCGCGGACGTGACGAGCGCTTCCGCCACGCTCGCCGTGATGGGACCGCAGAGTCGGGAGCTGCTCTCGCGGCTGACCTCGGCCGACCTCTCCAACGACGGCTTCCCTTTCTTCACGTCGAGGGAGATCCATGTCCGAAACGCACCCGCGCTCGCCATCAGGGCGTCGTTCGTCGGCGAGCTCGGCTGGGAGCTCTACGTCCCGTCGGAGTTCGCGGTGCACGTCTACGACGCGATCGTGGAGGCGGGCGCCGACCTCGGGCTCCGGCACGCCGGCTACCACGCGCTGGATTCGCTCCGGATCGAGAAGGGATTCGTGCACGTCGGGCACGACGTGGGCCCGACCGACGACGCGTTCACGGCGGGGCTGGGACACGTCGTGAAGCTCGAAAAAGACTTCATCGGAGCAGAGGCGGCGCGCGGTGCGAAGGAGACGCCTGGGCCGCATCGCCTCGTCAGCCTGAAGCTCGAGGACCCCGAACCCCTCCTCTTCCACGGCGAGTCGGTGATCGCGGACGGACGGATCGTCGGGGCGGTGATGTCGGGCGCCTACGCGCACACGATCGGGGCGGCCGCGGGTCTGGCGATGTTGGACTCGACCGTGCTGTCCGACGACGGGTCGACCGTGGAGGTGGACGTCGCCGGACTCATGGTGAAGGCGACCCTCTCGACCCGCCCGATCTACGACCCCACCGGTTCGCGGATGCGGGCCTGAGACCGCAGTAGCCTGAGACGACATGCCCCCGCAGCACATCGCTCTTCGGCGACGCGTCGCCGCGCTGGTCCTCACCCTGTCCGTGGGGGTGGGGACGTTCCTCCTGTGGCCCGCCCGGGACGCCGCTCCGGTCCGCTCCATCCCCTCGGCGAGAGACCAGCACTACACGGGTCCGGACAACTACCTCGCCTGGGTCCCGGGGGGCTTCGACGGTCCCAGCTTCCGGCAGAAGATGGAACGGATCCCGCGCCTGGACGAGGTGGTCGTCGTCGCCGGCGACACCCTGTGGCTCCGCAAGACCGAGGATGCCGACGGCAGGGTGGTGGACGAGCCGCCGAGCCCGTACGCGTTCCCGGTCGACGCGTTCGCGGTCCAGCCGAGCGACTACGCCCCGTTCGTCGGGCCGAGCGTCCGGGATCGGATCGTTCGGGCGCTGCGAACCGGGCGGGCGGTGCTCGGCGAGCACAGCGCGAAGCTCCGTCGCCTCGGTCCGGGCGGAACACTGACGTTCCGGACGGGCTCGGTCCGCATCGGCGCCGTCGTCCCCGACGACGCGGTCGGCTGGGCCGAGGTGCTCGTCAGTCGCGAGGTGGGCCATCGGCTCGGGATCACCCACGAGCGTTATCTGCTCGCGCAGCCGGATCGAGACCTCGCCCTGCCAGCCTGGAAGCGGATGC
>CAJDUF010000054.1_pt1 | contig 19140 bp, 28 predicted proteins | sample 7390091 | NCBI WGS metagenome assembly CAJDUF01 (sample SAMEA7055670, study PRJEB34461) | soil metagenome | biome: terrestrial ecosystem; feature: Peninsula; material: soil | place: Antarctica | collected 2016 | reverse complement strand
CTCGACGACACCTCTGCGGACGACGAAGAGATGTGAGGCAGGGTCGGCGGCTTGCCGAAGGATCTCGGCTCCGGCCGGGAAGGATCGGACCTCGATGTGTTCCGCGAGATCGTCCACCTGAGAGGCGTCCAGATCTTGGAAGGGCGGGAATCGGACCAGGAATCGAGCGACTTCATCGACCTGCGACGCGTGGTCTGATGGGGACATAGGCCTTCGTCGCAACCGTAAACCTCGTGCCTCCCAGCGGTCCAATCCGCGCGGTTGCTGTTCTTCGGAGGCCGCTCCTAGACTCGAAGGGCGCATGGATCAGACACTCGAGCACGACGCGCTCATCTACGGAACCGACGAGGCGCTGATGGACGCTCTCGTGCCGTGGCTGCAGGAAGGGCTGGAGCACGAGAACGGCGCGGTGGTGGCAACGACGGCGCCGCACATCGATCAGTTCCGGGATGCGCTCGGAGCGGACGAGCCCTCCGTGTCGTTCGTTTCGGCCGACGATCTCTACGTGCACCCGGCGCAGACGATCGCCCCTTGGCAGCGTGTGCTCTCCGACGCCGCCGACGCGGGCGTCGCCTACACCCGGATCGTGGGCGAGGTGGCGTTCGGCGCGACGCCGGACCTCCAGACGTCATGGACGCGTTACGAGTCGGCCCTCAACGCCGTGTTCGAACATTCCCCCGCTTGGATCGTGTGTCCCTACGACACGCGGACGCTTCCTCCCGACGTGATCGATCAGGCATGGCGTACGCATCCCACGATGTGGAACTCGACGCGCCACAAGAGCGACCGATACGAGCTTCCCGCCCGGCTCCTGCGCGAGATCGCCGAGCCCGGACGCGCGGTGACGGGGCCTCCCTCTCTCGAGCTGTTCATCGACGACCAGCTGAGCGACCTGCGCGAGTCCGTCCGTGCCCTTGCGAACGAAGCCGACCTTCCGAAGGCGCGGGTGGAAGAGCTGGTCCTGGCGGTGACCGAGCTCGCCGGGAACACCGTCCGGCACGCCGGAGGTGGAGGACGACTGGCGCTCTGGATCACGCCTGAGGGGGTCGTGTGCGAAGTGACGGACCAGGGCGGAGGCGTGCAGGATCCGCTCGCCGGCCTCGTGCCACCGAAGCCGAGCGCGTCCGCCGGCATGGGACTGTGGATCGCTCGGCAGCTCTCCGACTCGTTCGCGATCGGCAACGACCGTTCGCATCGCCGTCGACCGCTAGATCGGTCGGGGGCTGCGCCTTTCGCTCGGCGGTCGGTTACGTCTGGGCGGACATGATCGAACGACCGACGAAGAACGCGCCCTCTTCGATCGCCAGCGTCCGGCACGTGAGGTCTCCTTCGACGCGAGCCTCGGACCCGAGCCTGACGCCCTGCTCGGCGACGACATCGCCGTGGACCGTGCCGTGAACGGTCACACTCTGGGCCCGGACGTCCCCCTCGACCCGGCTCTGCGATGGGAGAACGACCTCGCCCGGCGCGGTGAGGTTCCCCTTGATCCTTCCCGCCAGGCTGATGCTTCGGGCGTTGATGTCCGCCTGCACGTCGCTGCCCGCGGCGACACCCACGTCGCCCTCGACCTTGATCTCACCCGTGAGATGACCGTAGATGCGGAGCGAACCGGTCGAGTGCAACGTGCCCTCGATGCGTGCGCCCTGCCCCACGACCGATACGTCATCGCGCTGTTGGTCGGCCACGTTCCTCCTCACTCCCGACGGCGCTTCCGGGGCAGCCTACCGAGAGTCACTCGTCGTCGACGCGGCGAAGCTTCTTCGTCCTGGCGCGGCGCTTCTTCGCGGCGATCCTTCTCTCCACGGCTCGCTTGCTGGGCTTCGTGGGGCGCCGGGTGCGCGGCGGCGGGGCGATCGCTTGGGCGAGGATCTCCGAGAGTCGTTCGAGGGCGATCTCGCGGTTCCGGAGCTGCGAACGTTCCTCTTGCGCGGAGACCGTAAGCACGCCGTCGACGAGCCGGTCGGCGAGGCGTTGGAGGGCCCTGGTTCTTTGTGTAGGACCGAGGGCGGTGGTCGTCGTGAGGTCGAGGCTGAGCTGCACCCTCGAGTCCGCGGTATTGACCGACTGACCGCCGGGGCCGGAGGAACGGCTGAAACGCCAGCGGAGTTCCTTGTCGGGAACCACGACGGAACGCGAGACGCGGAGCCGGCCCACCATGCCGCCAGTATGGGAGACGTTACGGTGCCGGAACGGCGGCGATCTCGATCACTTCTGTGGCAACAGGATCGGGAGCAGCCAGCGCGCCGCCCGCGGCCGGTGACTCAACCGCCAGCAGTCCCCCTGTGGCCTGAGGATCGCCCTCGGCCTGGGCGCCACCGGCGGCCGGCGCGTCGGCCGCGGGCGCAGCGCCTTCGATGACCGGCGCCGGTGATTCCGTCGTCGCCGATGCGATGTTGGAAGGAGCCGAGTCTCCGCCGGCGTTCGTCGCGATGATCCGGTAGTAGTACGTGGTTCCCGGAGACAGGGTCGCGTTCATGTAGATGGTCACATCCTGACCGGTGGTCGCGAGCTCGACCCAATCGGTGGCCCCATCCGGCGAGCGTTCGACTCGGTATCCGGTCTCGTCGGCGACGTCGGTCCACGTCAGCGCGATCGTGTCCAGCGTCGCGACGGCGATCACGTCGGTGGCGGCCGGGACCGCGATCGGTGTCGTCGCCGAGACGACGTCGGACGGCGGCGCGGTGCCGGCATCGGTCAGCGCGGAGACCCGGTAGAAGTAGGTCGTCGCCGCGTCGAGGCCGCCGTCTGTGTACGCGGTCACGTGCTGCTCGACCTTCACGATCGTTGCCCATCCCTGCTGGCGCTCTTCCTGTTTCCGCTCGACCGCGTATCCGGTCGCGAGCGGCACCTCGTCCCAGTGGATGGTGATCGCCGTCGAGGAATGGGGCTGCGCGGCGACGGTCGCGGGTACCGTCTCATCGTTCGAGGTGGCGATCGAGGGGTTCTGCGTGGTCGAGGACGCTTCGCTCGAACCCTGCGGCGACACGCTTGTGCCGTCCTTCACACCAGCGGTGGACGAGATCCCGGTGAGGTGCTTCTCTAGCTCCGGCGACACGAGGGGGGTCACGGCGCCACGCGCAGACGTGAATGTTCGGTGCGCCGCGGGATCGATGACCACGGCGGCCACCCACACCACCGTTACCGCGACCGCCAAGCCGATCCACGCCTTGCCAGCCGGTTGGGCGTGCGGAACCGTTGCCGCGCGGTGCCTCCCTCGAGCACCCCACGCGACCGTCGCGCTCAACGGCGTGGTCAGGTAGCGCCACAGCGCGTCGACCTGCTTGATCTCCTTGTCGAGCCGGCGTCGTTCCACGAACTCGAGAGTCACCAGCCATCCCACAGCGAGGACGTTCATCAAGAAGATGGCGGCGAGTGTCCAGACCAGGGTGTGCACCGGGGCCACACCCTACGACTGTCGAGCGAAAAGGTCTACCGGGCGAATCGTAGGTCGAACGTCTGTTCGGAGCTGGGTCGTGTCACGTGCCGCTCTCAGAACGGAGCTCGCTCGCCACGCGCTCGACGGCGCGCATCACGCGGAGCACGTTCTGGCCGGCGATCTTGGTGAGGTCCTCGTCAGCGTAGCCGCGGTCGGCGAGCTCGGCGAACAATGCGGGGTACTTCGATACGTCCTCGAGGCCCTCGGGGATCCCCTCCAACCCGTCGAAGTCGCTCCCGACGCCGATGTGGTCGATCCCGGCAAGGTCTCGGATGTGGTCGACATGGTCGGCCACATCCGAGACCTGGCTGGGTGGCGTCGGCTGGGTCTTCTCCATCTCCTCCACGGCAGCCCGCACCGCATCCGGGTCGTCGGGGTGCTCCGCTCGCAGGCGCCGGATCTCCTCCCACTCAGCCTCATTCGCCTTCGCGCCCTTGGCGGTGAGGAACCACGGGACGAACGTGACCATGATCCCATGATCACGCCTCCGCTGCGCCCGACGAGCTCGATGACCTCGTCGGGCACGTTCCGTGGGACGTCGCAGAGCGCGCGGGCGTTCGAGTGCGAGAAGATCACCGGCGCCCGAGTGACCTCGAGCGCCTGGCGCATCGTGTCCTCAGACACGTGTGACAGGTCGACCAGCACCCCGAGGCGGTTCAGTTCGCGAACCACGACCTCGCCGAACTCCGTCAGTCCCCCGTTCGTGTGCAGTCCCGTCGCCGAGTCTGCCCAGGCCGTGTCGTCGTTGTGCGTCAGCGTGAGGTAGCGCGCGCCGAGCTCCGCCAGGACCCGCAGGGTCCCGAGCGAGCCGCCGATCGAGTGCCCGCCCTCGACACCGATCATCGAGGCGACTTTCCCTTGCGCCGCGATCCGTTCCACGTCGTCGGCGGTGCGCGCGAGCTCGAGTCGCTCCGGATGCGACCGGAGGAGGCGCAAGAATCCGTCGACCTGCTCGAGTGTCTGTATGACGGCTTGATCCGTCGAAAGGTCCGACGGCACGTAGACCGACCAGAACTGGCCTCGGACGCCGCCCGCTTCCAGTCGCGGGAGATCCGTGTGGAGGCTCGGAGTCGGCTGGCCGACGTCGGGCTCCTCGTCACCCTTCTCACGCACGGCCCGCAGCGCCCAGAGCAGGTCGTTGTGCCCATCGATGAGCGGTGCCGCCCGCAGCAGCTCGACGATCCGATCCTCGGTTCGATCCTCGGTCCCGGCCATCGCGCGATGCTATACCCAAAGGGCGATGGTATGCTTTTCGCATGTCATCTCAGATTGCGATTCGCATACCGGATGCTCTCGCAGAGGAGCTCGAAACGCTGGTCTCGTCGGGACGATTCGACACGAAAGCGGACGCCGTGCGCTCCGCGCTCGAGGCCCTCGTCGATGCCGAGCGCCGCGCCGACGTCGGACGCCGGATCGTGGAGGGCTATCAGCGGGTCCCCCAGGACGATGTCGACGTCGCCTCGGCTCACGAGGCCGCCGTTCGCTCGATCGACGAGGAGCCCTGGTGACGTGACGATCGGCCGTGGCGAGATCTGGTGGGGCGAGGCCGATGCGAAGGGCCGGCCCTTCCTGATCCTCACGAGGAACGAGGCCATCCCGGTGCTCCGAACGGTTCTGGTCGCTCCCATCACGCGAACGATCCGCCACATCCCGACGGAGGTTCCGCTCGGCATCTCCGAGGGTCTCTCGGTCGCCTCGGCAGCCACGATGGACGCGGTGCTCGCGTTCCCGAAGTCGATGCTCGTTCGCCGGATGGGTGCCCTCGCCCCCGAGCGACGACACGAGCTGTGCGACGCGTTGTTCGCGGCGATCGATTGCTAGGCGCGAGCGGTTAGGCTGCACGACATGAGCGGCTGGAACACGAGCATCATCGAGGAGTTCCGCAAGAACGAGGGTCGGGTCGGGGGCGGCTTCGAAGGCGCCACGCTGCTCTTGCTCCACACGGAGGGCCGCAGGACCGGGAAGGAGCGGGTGAACCCGTTGGCGTACCTACCGGACGACGGCCACTGGGTCGTGTTCGGCTCGAAAGGTGGGGCGCTGACCGACCCGGACTGGGTTCGGAACCTCGAGGCGAACCCCGATGTGCCGATCGAGGTGGGCACCGAGACGATCCCGGTGCGAGCGACGAAGATCCTGCGTGAGGAGCCGGAGCGCGACGCGCTCTACGCGCGACAGGTCGCGCGGATGCCGGGCTTCGCCGAGTACGAAGAGAAGACGAAGGGGATCCGCAAGATCCCGGTGATCGTTCTCGAACGTCGCGAGGTCTAGAGGCGCGCTCCCGGTATACCGATCCTGAGATGCACCGCGTTCGCGGGTGATGGCCCTACTCCATCCATACCGCGGATGGTATCGGTAGGCCGCCACCAACCAAGGGCGGCCCCTCGATCTCGTTCTTGATATGCCCGGCTCGTATCGAAAGCGCGCCTGACAGAGCACGCTCAGAAGTCGCGACGACCCTCGAAGTGCGCGGCGACCTCCGGCCGCGTGAGCTGATACAGCGCCACGCGGTGCTCGCCGGGACCTTCGCCGGGACCTTCGCCGGGACCTTCGCCGGGACCTTCGAAAGAACAGATCGGACCGTGCGGGATCTCGAATGTGTGCTCGCGCTGCCAGCCTCGCCCCTCGAGCTCGGTGAGCGCCGCTTTGAGATCGGGCACCCGGTAGACGAGGATCGGCCGATCGCCTTCGAGATGATCGGTCAGCAGGACGAGCGGCGGATCCTCGGTCAGCCGCACCGCGGCCACCCTCGTCCCCATCGAATCGATCGCGAAGACCACCCGGCCACCGAGCACCTCACTGAAGAAAGCGAGATCGCCCGCGACGTCACGGCTCGGCACGTACAGGAAATCCAGCTGCTCGAACGGGAAGTGACCGCCGCCCGGCTCCGCCATCTGGCGAACCTCAGGCGGCTTGGGCCGCGAGCGCATTCGGCACCGTGTCCTCGGGTTTCACCGGGGACCAAGCCTGCTCGATCCGTCCTTCTTCGTCGACCAGGAACGACGACCGGAGGATCCCGAAGAACGTGTGGCCACCCCGATGCCTCTCGACCCACGTGCCCCACGCTTCCGCGACCGCGTGATCCTCGTCGGCGAGCAGGGGGAACCCGAGCCCGTACTTCTCGTCGAACGCGAGTTGCTTGGGCGGCGGGTCCGGCGAGATGCCGACCACGTCGAGGCCGATCGCAGCGAGGTCCTGCCGATGATCGCGCAGGTCGCACGACTGCGTGGTGCACCCCGGCGTGTCCGCCTCTGGGTAGAAGTACACAAGAAGCTTCCGGCCCCGGTGGTCCTCGAGTCGAATCGTCTCGCCGTGCTGATCGAGGAGGGCGAAGTCGGGCGCCGGGTCGCCATTCTGAAGCGATTTCACGACATCAACTGTAAGCGCCTCTCGAGCCATCGACGCGTTCACCGAGGTCAGCGCCCCGGGGTTGCCGTCACCGGCCGTGCGGCGAGAGGGTGGAGGCCCGAACGATCTCACCTCGACCTGAGCCCGCCACCCCCGGGCAGGAAGGAGTAGAAGGATGAGACGTCGCGCGCTATACCCCGTCGCCGCCGTGGCGATGGTGCTCGCCTTCGCACAGCCGCTGCAGGCCGCCGGCGACGCACGGGTCACCGTCGACCATACCGCGGGCAGTTACCTACGCTACGACGGCGAGTCGGACGCCACGATGGGAGCCTGCAGCATCGGTCGCCGGCAGCAGAACGAACCCACGGTGGCCGTCGACCCCTCCAACATCAACGTCGTCGTCGCCGGCTCGAACGACTACTGCGCCTCCGTCGTCAACGGCGAGGTCTGGTCCGGCTATTACCGCTCGGAGGACGGCGGCACCACGTGGACCGACAGCCTCCTCCCAGGCTATCCCCACGACGAGTCCGAAGCAGGGCTCGCTTCCCCGCTGCACAGGACCTGCGCCGCGTCGGGCGATCCCACGCAGGCTTTCGATGCGGACGGGAACCTCTTCTACGGGTTCATCTGTTTCAACCGGTCCAAGCCGATCAACGGAGGTGTATACGTCGCCACGTACGCCGACCACGGGGCGGACTACGCACGGACCGTCCTCGTGAAGAAGGGGACGCCATCCGGCCTGTTCCAGACGGGCCTGTTCCAGGACAAGATCAACCTCACGGTCGATCAGACCGACGGCGCGCATGGCGGCAACATCTACGTCGCGTGGTCGCAGTACAACGCGTTCGCTCCGACCAACGGAGTGCTCGTTTCTCGGTCCACCGACGGAGGGCAGTCGTTCTCGCGGCCGTTCCGCGTGACGCCGGCCGAGCACGGGACCGCGTCGTTCACCGATCTCGCCGTCGGACCGGACGGGGACGTGTGGCTCACCTACATCACGTATCCCTCGTCGAGCCGGCCCACGACCGACGTGTGGCTCCTCGGGTCGACCAACGGCGGAGTGTCGTTCGGCGCGCCGCGTCGCGTCGCGTCTATCTCCCGGTTCGACTCTGACCTGTTCACGGGCGGAACCGGTGGCGTCGACTGCGGCGACGGACCCTTGGCGTGCCCGAGCGGCTACACGTACTCCCGCTTCTTCAGCAACTCTGCGGTGGCAGCGGATGAGAACGGGGTGCACGTCGTGTGGGCCGGCCGACTGGCGGACGGTCAGTCGAAGGTGTGGGCCCGGACCCTGTCGGGCGCCACGTGGAGCGACGCGGCAACCCTCGACACGGCGGCGACCGGACACCAGTGGATGCCCGACGTCGCGTCAGCGGACGGCACGATCACCGTCGTCTTCTACGACTCGCGGGCCGACGGCGCGTACGCGCCGGATCGCCCGCCGGGCAACACGGCGACGGGCGCCAACTCCGGCGACGTCGTACAAGCGATGGTGGCTCGTTCGACGGACGGCGGAGCCACCTGGGCGGAGGGGCTCGCGAGCACCCACGGGAGCAACTTCGGCTGGGAGACGCACGGGTCGCGGCGCGTCGGTTTCTGGGGCGACTACATCTACATCTCCGCGGTCCCCGGCGCGGTGAACGCGGCGTGGACGGACTCGCGGGACCTCGTCCCGGGAGTCGATCCGCGTGAGACGGAAGCCGACGACGACGCCGATGGCTTCGACGTCTACCAGCCCTGTACGTACGTGCCGAACGACATCAACGCGCCGTCGTACACCTCGCCGACGAACGCCGATCCGTGCCTGAACCAGGGAGGCCTGGACCAGAACATCTACGGCGCGCGTCTCTAGCCGGGTGAGGGTGGCGCGTCCGCGACGCGGACGCGCCACCCCTTACACCGACCGTTGGTCGCCTCGGACGATCACCCGAGGTTCGGGTTGAGCGTGTAGGTGGGCACGATCTGCCCCTCGTCGAGGATGTGCCCGTGCATCGCGGCGCGGAGCTCCTCGAGGGTGAAGCCGGGTTCCAACCCGAGCGTCTCGACGCCCAGGGCATAGACGGTCGTGAAGTACCGGTGCACCTGCTCGTCGTTCCACGGCGGGAACGGACCGTCCCATCCGCCGTAGGTCCCTTCGAGATCCCGGTTGCCCTCGAACAGGCCCCGGTAACCGTTCTGACCGGTGACGCCACCCTGCGCCGGCGGCTCCATCGGCTTGCCGTGCGCGACGAAACCGTCGCCGCCGGCGCCCTCCGGCAGCTCGTGGACCTCGGCCGGGATGTCCACGACGAGCCAATGGGCGAAATCGACCCTCGGCTCGTCATCGTCGAGCGACAACCCCTCGACACCCATGCGGTTCCGATCCGCCGGCACGTCGGGGTCAACGACGGATATCGCGAACGACCTGGTCCCTTCCGGCTCGCCCGACCATCGCAGATGCGGGCTGAGGTCTCGCCCGGCGATCTCGGCCTTGCCGTCGGTTGTGGGGCTGGCGACCGCGTAGGTCTCCGGGATCGGCTCCCCGTCGGCCATGCTGGTGCTCTCGACCGTCAGTGCCATCGTTGCCTCCTTGTGCTCGAACGCGCGCTCGATAGAACCTGCCAAAGGCTGGCACCCCCCGGCCCTGGACCGCAAATCGAGCTAGTAGGGTCTGCTTCGATGCAACTCGAGATCACGCCGACGGACGACGGGTTCCGGCTGGAAGGCGAGCTCGACATGGCCACGGCGGACGATCTCAGCCAGCTCCTGCGAGTTGCGTCGAGCAAGGGCGACCCCATCGTGCTCGACTTCTCGGGGCTCTCGTTCATGGACAGCAGCGGTCTCCGTGCCCTCCTCGAGGGGGCGGGGCGACCGAACGAAAATGGTCCGGTGGTGATCCTGAACCCATCGGACCAGGTACGCCGCGTGCTCGACATCAGCATCCCGGGTGGCATGCCCGGCTTGGAAGTGCGACCTCCCATCGGTTGAGGCTCGAGCTCTCGAAGAGCTAGACGTCCTCTCCTTCTGGCACCGACTCCACGACGTGATCCGGCGTGTGATGCACCGCCGGGACCGTTCCCAGCCGCCCGGCCTGGTAGTCCTCGAACGCCTGCACGAGCTCGTCGCGGTTGTTCATCACGAAGGGTCCGTACCAAGCGACGGGCTCCCGGATCGGGCGGCCCCCGAGCACCAACACCTCGAGGGCGGGTGTGTGGGAGTCCTGCGAGGCGGCCGCGTCGAGTCGCACGACATCGCCGGCGCCGAACACCGCCAGCTGCCCTGTCGCGATCGGCCGGAGATCGTCGCCCACCGACCCTGCTCCCGAGAGGACGTACGCGAGCGCGTTGAACTCGACTCGCCAGGGTAGGTCGAGCCGCGAGCCCGGCGACACGGTCGCGTGCACCATCGTCATCGGGGTGTAGGTCTGACCCGGGCCGGTCTGGCCCGCGAGCTCTCCCGCGATGATCCGAACGAGCGCGCCCGCGTCCGATGACGCCAGCAACCGGACCTCGCTCCCCCGGAGATCCTGGTACCGCGGAGGGGTCCACTTCTCGGCCTTGGGCAGATTGACCCAGAGCTGGATCCCGTGGAACAAGCCTCCGCTTGCAACCAGGTGCTCCGGCGGTTTCTCAATGTGGAGGATCCCGGCGCCCGCGGTCATCCATTGGGTATCCCCGTTGGTGATCACGCCGCCTCCACCGTTCGAATCCTGGTGCTCGAAGATCCCGTCCAGCATGTAGGTAACGGTCTCGAAGCCTCGGTGCGGATGCCACGGCGTGCCCTTCGGCTCGCCGGGTGCGTACTCGACCTCTCCCATCTGATCCATGTGGATGAACGGGTCGAGGTCTGTGAGGTCGACGCCGGCGAACGCCCGCCGAACAGGGAACCCCTCTCCCTCGAAGCCTCCGGGCGCCGTGACGACGGCGCGTATCGGGCGCACCGTCGCGGACTCCCCGACTCGCGGAAGCCGCTTGAGCTCGGTGACGTCGTCGACGGTGATCGCTGGCATGTCTTCCTCCCAACCCGTTCGCCAGGCGACCCTATTCCTTCTTCCTTTTCACTTCACTTTCAGCGAAGCGTGGTCGCGCGGCGAGGCGTCGCCACGAGGCGTAGGGTGATGGCTGTGGAAGGGTCTGGCGTCTACCGGACCGAGTCCGGGATGATCTTCAGAGTGTCCGAGGACATCGACGGGCACCTCTCCGTGGGGGTCCTGCAGGACGCCAGATGGGTCGACGCGCGCGTCGGGATCGTCGGGCTTCGCGTGGCTCCTGGGACCGTGCGCCTCACGCCGAAGCAGGTTCTCAACCTTCCCCGATGAAAGAGGTCAGTCGGAAGGGGCACCGGCCGGCGGGACGATCCCCATCTGCGCCTCGATCTCCTCGGGCGTGGCCACGGGGGGTCCGGGCTCGATCAGACCGGCCTCCCGGTCGCGCCGGCGCTGGGTTCGGGCGAGACGCCGCTCCTCAGCCGCCTGCGCCTTCTTCGCCTTCACGTCCTTGCGCTGTCGTTTCCCGAAAGTCTCCGGCATGAGTGTCGTCTCCTCTCACCTCAGCTTACCCGGCTGTTCGCGTTTCCCCCGGACAGCGCATGGGCAATCTCTTCACGCATGATCGGATCGATCGAATCAAGGCTCCCACAGCGATCGATCATCGCGATCGACCTCCTCGTCGTCCTCTGGACGGCGGCTTGGATCGTCCTCGGCATCGCCGTCGGCACCTTCGTCGAACGACTCGGTGCTGTCGGCGACGGCCTGGAGAACACCGGGCACGCGATCGGGAAGGCGGGTGATGCGATCGATCAGCTGGCGGAGGTGCCACTCGTTGGCGGAGGGTTCGCCACCGTCGCGCAGGAGATCCATGGGATCGGGCGCGAGACGGTGCAGAACGGGCGGTCGGTCCAAGACGACATCGACAGCTTGGCGATACTGATCGGCGCCGGCTTGGCCCTGGGACCGACGCTGCCGATCCTCGCCCTGTGGGTGCCGCCGCGCGTGTCGCGCGAACGGGAGCGACACGCGCTCCGGAAGTCGCTCAAGAGCGACGACCGGGTCGCGCTCGCCTACCTCGCCAACCGCGCCGTCGCCACCCGCCTCTTCCGGGAGCTGCGGAAGGTGAGCGACGATCCCGTAGCCGACCTCGCGGCCGGCCGCTACGAGGCGCTCGCCGCGCTGGAGCTCGAGCATCTTTCCCTGGGCTCGCTCCGCCAGCGCCCGGCGGAGGAGCCCGGGTCATCTCACTGAGGAACGATCCTCGATCTCCCACGCGTGATCGAGGACATGCCACGCGGCACGTCTCACGAAATAGGGAGCCGACCTCCGCTTCCCGCCGCGCGGCCCCGCTCCCGGGATACCGTCGGTGACCGCGCGTTCGAGCTCCTCCAGCACGACGGCTCGTTCGTTCTCGCGGCCGGCGCCCGCGTCGGCCTCCTCGAACGCCTTCGCCTGCCCGCCGATCATGCGAACGTAGCTCGCCTCCGCTCCGACGACGTGCGCCACGATCGCCACCACCTCGCGGCCGCCGCCGCGCGGCCCCTTCTCCAACGGCCCGGCGACGTTCTCCACCGCGCGATCGAACGCCTTCCAACAGGCGCGGAGGATCTTCTCCTGGCGGGCGAGCCATCGGCGATCGATCGATTTCGCGTCGGTCTTCGGCGCGATCGAGGGGGCGCCGAACTCGGTGGTGGCGTCGCCCTTCAACCGCTCAACGACATCGAGGGTCGAAGCCTTCGCGGGCGGCGTGAACCGGACGCCCGACCCCTTCAAGACGTCGGCGTAGCGAGGTCCGTAGGCGATCAGAGCTTCGAGGGCGTCCTCCTCGGAACGCGCGCTCCTGCACCACCCGGGCCAGTCCAAAGCCCCGGCGAACACGCGCTTGGCGCCGACCTCGACGTAGGCATCGACGGGCATCCCGCGAGACTACGAGCCTTCCAGCTGCCCGCCGACGTATGTCGCTTTCCCGTTCCCTTCGTAGAGGTACTCCACGACCCCATCGAGCCCGGGTTGCTTGGGATCGGTGTCGTCGTCTCGGTCCGGCCGCTCCGGCCAGTAGATGGGATGGCCCTCTTCGAGTTGGTCCTCCGGGATCTCTTCCTCACGGCCCTCGAGCGGCCCGTCGACGAACGTGATCTTCATCGGATCACCTCCCGAACGCTCGTTACCCAGCAGATGCAGCGCGGAAGCCTCTACTTCTTCCTTTGCGTCTTCTGGGTTTTCGGCTGCTTCGGAGGAAGCTCGTCGGCGTGGTCCAGCGAACGGGAGATCCACTCGCGGATCCGGTCCGGCTCATCGCGCCAGGCTTCGGGGAGCACGACGTACGCGCGCATCGGGCGGCCCGGCATCGGCTCGAAGACCCGTCCGCCCGCGCCCAGCACTTTCTCACGATCCTCCTCCGGGAGCCGCACGAGGACGTCTTCGCCGAAGATCCCCATGAACATGTTCCCGTTCACGAATGCCGACAGCTGGCCGAACATCGGGCGGATGCTGACGGCCGGGTGGTCCGGCACGATCGACGCGAAGTAGTCCTTCGTCTCCTGGGTGGGCTTGGGCATCTTCGGAGGCGCCACGTCCGAACCCTAGTCCTTCGCGCTCGCCGGGAGCGTGAACACGAACGTCGTGCCCGAGGAGCCGCTTTCCACCCGGATCCGACCGCCGTGTGCTTCGACGAGCGTCTTCGCGATCGTAAGGCCGAGGCCAGCGCCGGGAGAGTCGGGCGCTCGCGCGAACCGATCGAATACGTGCGGAAGCTGCTCCCGCGCGATCCCGGTTCCGGTGTCGGAGATCGAGAACGCGATGCCGCCGTCCTCTTCGTGGGCTTCGGCGACGATCGTGCCGCCCGGGGGGGTGTGACGCAGCGCGTTCGAGAACAGGTTGCTCAGGACCTCCCCGATGCGGAGTCGATCCACGTCGATCTCCGGAAGGGAGTCGCCGGCCCTCCTCTCGAGGCGAACGCCGGCCTCCTCGGCCTGGGCCGTGAACGATTGCACGGCGGTGTCGATCAGCTGGCGTGGGTCGGTCGGCTCGCGGTGAAGCGTGAGCACGCCCGCCTCGGCGGTCGACAAGGTCTGCAGGTCGTCCAGCAGACGCGCCATGACCTTCGTCTCTTCGAGGACGGGCCGCAGGTGCGCGTCATCGATCGGTGGATCACCGAGAGCGGCGTCCGGAGCTCGTGCGTGACGTCCGCGAGGAGCTGACGGCGCCGTGTCTCGTTCGTACCGAGACGTTCGGCCATCTCGTTGAACGCGCGACCGAGACGCTGAACCTCGCGCGGGCCGCGCTCCTGTACCCGCGTCTCGTAATCGCCCGCGGCAACACGGTCGGCGGCCTCCATCACGTCGGCGACGGGCGAGGCGAACCCGCGGCCCGCGCGAGCGATCAAGACGATGGCGAGGACGACCAGGACGATCCCGATCGGGATGAACGGACCGCGGTGCTCGTGGCCCCGGAACATGAGTCCGCCGATCAGCGCCGACAGTCCCACGATCGAGGCGACGAAGAGCGCCAGGACGACGACGAACTTGCGGACGAAATGGCGGCGCATCCCGCGCCAGGCCTCGGGGCCACGCGGTGGCCATGACTCGTCCTCCGGCCACCACGGTGGCTTGCCGCCTCGCCACGGGGGGCCGCCGCGCCAGCGAGGGCCACCCCACGGCGGACCGTGGTCGTGTTCGTGGTCGTGCCGGCCCTGGTCACTCATCGGCGAACCGGTATCCCACGCCGTGAACCGTGAGGACGTACCGTGGCTTGCCCGGCTCGGGCTCGAGCTTCTTGCGGATGTTCTTCACGTGCGCGTCGATCGCGCGCTCGTAGGACTCGATCGCAACCCCGTGGATCGCATCGAGGAGCTGACCTCGCGTGAAGACTCGTCCGGGCTCGCGCGCGAGGGTGGCGAGGAGCTGGAACTCGGTCGGGGTGAGCTCGATCGGCCGACCGGCCGCCGCGACCCGCATCCGCTGGGGGTCGATCTCCACGTCGCCAACGCGGATGGGCTGCTCCCGCAGCATCTCGGCGGTGGAGCTTCGACGGAGGACGGCGCGGACCCTGGCAACCAGCTCCTTGGGGCTGAACGGCTTCACGACGTAGTCGTCGGCGCCCAGCTCGAGGCCGACGATCCGGTCGGTCTCCTCACCGCGAGCCGTGAGCATCACGATCGGCACCCGTGAGGAGCCGCGCAGCCCGCGCGCCACGTCGAGGCCGTCCACGCCGGGCAGACCGAGGTCGAGCACGACGAGGTCGGGCTTCGACCCTCGGGCGCTCGCGAGGGCGGTCTCGCCGCTGGAGGCCACGATCACGTTGAACCCGGCGTCGGTCAGGTAGTCGCGGACGACCCGCGCGATCTTCATCTCGTCCTCGACGACCAACACCGTCTTCACGGAGCCTCCCTCGATCCGCTGCCACAGTGCAGCGGCGGCGGGGCGGTGGCAATCGCCACCGCCCCGCTGGCTGCGACGAGCCCGCCGTCAGACGGGCTCGCTGCCCGCGCTCGGCTCGCCGCCCGCGTCCGACCCGCCGGTCCCGACATCATGCTGCCGGCGGTGCCAGTCCTCGAACCCCTGCTCCCATCGACCATGGCCACCAGGACCGTGCCCGCCGGGACCGTGCCCGCCGTGCCCGTGATCACCGTGGCGGCGCCACATCGCGCCCTTGAAGGCGAACAGCGCTAGGAAGATCAACGGGAAGAATAGGAAGAACGGGAAGAACCCGAAACCGCCGTGGCCACCGACGTACCGCACGACCTCGACGGCCTTGCCGCTCTGGTCGAGCCCGTCGCTCACGCCCCAGTTGTAGGCACCGATCCCGATGCCCACCAGGAGCAGGACAACCAGGATCGCGGCGCCCAATCCGAACCCGCGTCGCATCTCGAACCTCCTTGCCGGATGGGTCCCTCCCATCCCTGCCATCAGACTCGTGCCGCGGTGTGAAGGAGTCGTGAACGTCTCGCGGAGGGTTCGCGTAGGCTCCGGCCATGCTCCAGGGAGAACGTGTCGTGCTGCGCCCGATCCAGTCGTGGGATCGCGAACGCCTCTACGAACTGGTCGAGACGATCGAGGTGCGCGCGCTCTCCCATTCCGATCCTCCGCTTCCGGTTTCGCTCGAAGAGATCGAGGCACGCGACCGGCGGTGGATCGAGGAACGCCACACCGATTCGGCGTGGTTCGCGATCGACGTAGACGCGGAGACGATCGGCATGTGCGGCCTGCACGAGATCGACCATTACCACCAGCGGGCCGAAGTCGGGATCCGGATCGGCAAGCCCTACTGGGGACAGCGGCACGGGCAAGACGCCGTCCGCACGTTGGTCGACTACGGCTTCTCGCAGCTCAACCTAGCCAAGATCTCGCTGCAGGTCCTGGCCGAGGACGAGCGCGCGGTCGGCGCCTACCGGAAGGCCGGTTTCGTCGAGGAGGGCCGCCTGCGCGATCACACGTGGTACGACGGCGCCCGGCGCGACGAGCTCGTGATGGGCGTGCGGCGAGAGGACTGGAAGCCGGCCTCGCTCTAGAGGTCGAGCGCGTACCTGACGACGGGCTCGTTCGCGCAGTCGAATATGTGCGTGCTGACCGCGCCGTCCCACCCCCAGCCGGCCTTCTCGTAGAAGCGGCGGGCGAGCGCGTTCGCCTCGAGCACCCAGAGGGTCGCCCTGGCGAAGCCCGCGTCTCGGAGAGCCCGTGTCACCGCCTCGAAGAGCTCGCGGCCCACGCCGGTGCCGAGCACTGCAGGATCGACATAGATCGCGGGAACCTCGCCCGTTCGCTTCGGTACGTCCTCATCACGGCTCGGCCCGAACGACGCGAACCCCACGATCCGGCCGTCGACCTCGGCGACGAACGCGCCGCTCATCGGGTCGGGGTCGGCGAACGATCCCAGCCACATCGCCTCGCGATCGTCGACCGACTGGCGCTCGAGGGAGTCCTCGGGAAGCAGCCCTCGGTAGGCATGTCGCCACGACGCGACGGCCACCTCGGCGACCGGTCGCGCGTCCTCGGGTCTCGCGGCACGGATCAGGGAGGTTGCTCGCATCATGTCTTCAACGGTTCGGCCGGCTGATACGTTGCGATCACGACACCGGTCGTCGTCGTCTTGGTATCGACGAGCCGGAGAGCGGCGGATGGACCGCTGTCGGCGAACAGGCGCCGTCCCGACCCCAGAACCAGCGGGTGGATCAGAAGCACGTACTCGTCGACGAGATCGCCCCGCATCAGCGACTGGACCAGCTCTCCGCTGCCGAGCACCACGAGGTCCTTGCCCGGCTGTTCCTTGAGCTTGGCCACCGCCTCCACGGCGTCACCCTGGAGCAGCGTGGAGTTCTTCCACGGGAGCGGCTCCTCGAGCGTCGCCGATGCCACGTACTTCTGGCGCTCGTTCAGCACCGCGGCGAAGGGGTTTTCCTCCGGCTGCGTGGACCAGAAGGAGGCGAAATGCTCGTAGGTACGGCGCCCGAACAACAGGGCCCCACCCTTGGCGATCCCTTCCGCCGCCGCGTCACCCATGACCTGATCGAAGTAGGGCGGCGCCCATCCACCCCGTTCGAACCCGTCGCGACGGTCCTCGTCGGGACCGGCCGGGGACTGCATCACACCATCCAGCGTGAGGTTCACGTTCACGACCAGTCTGCTCATCGAGGATCATCGCCGAGGAGGTCGTCGATCTCGGCGAACTCGTCGTCGCTGAACCGCCAGGCCTCGACCGCCTCTGCGTTGGCACGGACCTGCTCGGCGCTGGTCGCGCCGGCGATCACGGTCGCGATCTCCGGCTGCGACGCCAGCCAGGACATCGCCAGCTCGAGGATCGTGTGACCGTGTTGCTCGGCGAACGCGATCAAGCGTTCGACCAGGTCGAGGCGCTCGTCGGTCATGAACTCGTCCCCGCCGGCGAGGCGGGAACCCTGGGGTGGCGGCTGGCCCTTGCGGTATTTGCCGGTCAACAAGCCGGACGCGAGCGGGAAGTACGGCACGAAACTGAGGCCAAGGCGGCGGCAGGCGGGCAGCACCTCCTCGCGCGCTTCGCGCGCGAGGAGGCTGTACTCGTTCTGCACCGTCACGAAACGACGGACGCCCAGCTCCTTCGCGGCCTCTTCCGCCTCGTCGAGCTGCTCCGCGGAGAAGTTCGAACAGCCGATCTCCCGAGCCTTCCCCTCGTCCACGAGCCTGGACATCGCGGTGAGCGTGTCGCCGATCGGAGTGGTGTCGTCGGGCGTGTGCAGCAGGTAGACGTCGATCCTGTCAGTCCCCAGTCGGGTCAGGCTGTCCTCGCACGCACGCATCACCCACACGGGGTCACCGCCGCTCAGTCCGTCCGGCGGCGTCCGCATCCCGAACTTCGAGACGATCACCGCCTCGTCGCGCCGCGATCTGAGCGCCTTGCCGAGGAACTCCTCGGAGGCTCCACTCCCATAGAGGTCGGCGGTGTCGAAGAGCGTAGCGGCGACCTCGAAGGCAGCGTCCACGACCTCTTTCGCGCGACCCTCGTCGATCCGGCGACCGAAATTGTTGCACCCCACCCCGGAAAGCGGCACGGGGATCGAACCGATCGAGCGCATCTCCATCCGGCCAGCCTACGTCGCGTCGCGGGGGTGGAGCAGGCCGAACAGGTACGCGTCGGTGAGCGCTTCCCACGACGCCTCGATGATGTTCTCGCTCACGCCGACGGTGGTCCACGACCGCTCGCCGTTGGACGAATCGATCAGCACCCGAACCACGGCGCCGGTCCCGTGGGTCTCGGCCAGGACGCGGACGCGGTAGTCCTCGAGCTCGATGTGCCGGAGCTCCGGATAGTCGTTCGTGAGCGCCTTGCGCAAGGCGTCGTCGAGGGCGCCGACGGGACCGTGGCCTTCGGCGGACTCGATGTGGCGCGAGCCTTTGGTGCGCACCTTAACGGTGGCCTCCGCCAGCGGCGGCTCGCCGTCCTCGACCCGCTCCTCCACGTGCACGCGGTAGCTGCCGATCTCGAAGAACGGCTGCGTCCAGCCCGAGGCGCGCCGCATCAGCAGCTCGAGAGACGCGTCGGCGAGCTCGAAGGTGTAGCCGCGCGCCTCGCGCTCCTTGAGCTCCTCGAGGACGCTCGGGATCGCGCCGTCTTCGATCTCGAGGTCGAACTCGGTCGCCTTCATCTTGAGGGTCGCGGCGCCGCCGAGGTCGGAAGCGACCACGCCGCGTCGGTTGCCGACGGCAGCCGGCGGCACGTGCTCGTACGCCTCGCTGAACCTGGCGACGCCGCTCGCGTGCAGCCCGGCCTTGTGCGTGAACGCGAAGCGCCCGGCGTACGGCTGGCGCGAGTCGGGTGCGACGTTGGCCACCTCGGCGACGTAGTGGGCGAGCTCGGTCAGATGTTCGACCGCGCCCTCAGGCAGGCAGTCGGCGCCCATCTTCAGCAAGAGGTTGGCGGC
>CAJDUF010000018.1_pt1 | contig 19280 bp, 16 predicted proteins | sample 7390091 | NCBI WGS metagenome assembly CAJDUF01 (sample SAMEA7055670, study PRJEB34461) | soil metagenome | biome: terrestrial ecosystem; feature: Peninsula; material: soil | place: Antarctica | collected 2016 | reverse complement strand
CACGCGGAGAAGCAGGGACTGATCGCCTTCCCCAGCGTGACGCAACGCCATGCGCTCACCGCGCTCGGCTTCGACACATGGGTCCACGAACAGCTGCGCAGGCAAGCCGAGCTCCTGACCCGCCGAGAGGGACTCGACGCGGTGAGGGCGTGGAGCGGGCGGAGCCGCGCCACGTTGTTGGTGGATCCGTCGGCGCTGGGCCGGCTCCGCTGGCTCCTCCTCGCGACCCCCGGTCTCCAGGCACCGTCCTGGATCTAAGGCGGTGCGAGGGCTCCGGTTTGACCGGCCGTTCAGCGGAGCGCTACCGGCACGTCAGCCCTCACCCCGAAGGAGGTCCTGATGTCACGTCGCCTGCTCGTCCCCTTGGTCATCGCCGTTGCCGTCATCGCGATCGCGGGGATCGTTCGCGGCCCGAGCCCCACCGCCGGAGAACGAGGTCGGGAAGATCGGGCCGGCGAGGATCGGGGGGGTGCCCAAGAGCTTCAGGAACAGCAGGGATCCACCCAGGAGCGCCTCGACGCCCTGCAGGCGGCGCGAGCCGCCGGTCGCTTCGGAAAGCGGGAGAGGGTCCTCGCGGCACCCGCGGCCGGCTGGGCTGGCGAGCAACTCATGAACGTGAGCACCGACGACTGGGAACCCGCGATCGCGGCCGATCCCAACGCGCCCTTCGTCTACATGCTCGCGACACGCTACGCACCGAAGCCTTGCGCCGGGAACTGCCCCTCCCCGTGGATGGCCCTCGAGATCTCTCCGGATGGAGGAGCGACCTGGAGCAATGGGGCTCCCTTGTGCGCGTGCAAAGGCTCGGGTCAGTTCGACCCCATCATCGAAGTCGTCCCCAACACGGGTCAGGTGTACGCGATCTACATGAACGGCTTCAACGTGGTGTTCACGAAGTCGACGACCCACGGCCAATCGTGGTCGACCCCGGTCAAGACCTATGGCCAGGTGTCGTGGAACGACAAACCGGTCCTCGCGATGAGCAACGACGGCCAGCACGTGTATGTCTCTTGGAACGGGCCGAATGCCGGCGACCCGTGGGTCGCGCAGTCCCACGACGGCGGTGCGACGTGGACCCAGACCAAGCTCCTCGACAGCCCCCGGTACTTCTTCGCCTACGACGCGGACGTCCTGCCCAACGGCTGGATCGTCTTCTCAGAGAGTGCCATCGACTACGGAGGCCAGGGCTCGACACCGTCAGGGCTCGTGCAGGATCACGCGTTCGTCTCGAAGAACCAGGGAGGCTCCTGGCAGGACGTCCTCGTCGACTCCGTGGAGATCGGCGAGCCGTGCGTCGCTGCCGGATGCTCCTCTGACTTCTACATCGGTCACAGCGGTGTGGCCGCCGATGCTGCCGGGAACCTCGTGATGGTGTACGACGGCGCCACCACTCCCGGAGGCAAGCAGCTCATCTTCTCGCGCCGGTCGACGGACGGCGGGGTGACGTGGTCGGCGCGGACGGCGCTCTCGCCGGCGAGCGAGCAGTCGACCGCCCCCACCGTGGAGTCACGCGGTGCCGGAGACGTCCGTGTCTGGTTCGCGCAGACGAACGGCGGGAACCACGATGCGTGGAACATCTGGTATCGGAGCTCCACCGACGGGGGAGTGACCTGGACGACGCCCGTGAAGATCTCCGACGCCAGCACCGGCGCGGACTACAAGACCGCGGCCGGGTTCCAGGAGTTCTACGGCGACTACGGCGAGATCGCCATCACCAGCACCGGCAAGACGATCGGTGTGTGGAGTGAGGGCTTCAGTTACGCCGGGCCCGGAGGGACCTGGTTCAACCGGCAGACCTAGATCGCTACGAGGTCCAGTCCGAGAACTCTTCCCTCACGGCAAGCTCGTCGGGGTCCTCGACCTCGGCGAGCCGACGGAGCTCTGCGGCGGCCGCGACCGCGGCCTTCTCGGCCGCCTTCTGGTCGCGGAGCATCTGCGCGTACTCAGCCTGCGGGATGTATACGGGCGTGGGGTAGTTCGAGTTGAGCGGCGGTGGCTCCGGTCTGGTTCTCGCGGGCGGGCCGGGCGAGGCTTCGGGATCGCCGATCGGCACCTCGACGAGCTCGAGGGTGGGATCGTGACGGGACCGCCGACCCGATCGGCGCGGCTTGGTGGGCTCGGCGTCCTGTGGGATCTCTTGCACGACCGTGCCTTCCGGCGTGAGGCGAACTGCTTTCAGTGCGGCGCGCAATGCTTTCCGCTCGCCGCGCTGCTCTTTCCGTGTCGCCTCGTCCGGAAGTGGGTCCGGAGCCTGCGGAACGGAGATCCGTTCGGGCGTACCCTCCGGCGTGAGGCGGACGGCCTTCAACGCAGCACGCAGAGCTTTCCGGTCGTCGCGCTCTTCCTTCCGCGTGGGGTTAGCCGACAGCGCGTCGGGGGCGTGGAGAACGGGAACCGCCGGCTTCGGGAGGCTTCCCGACATGGCGCGCTCCTTGAGTTGATTCAACTGGTCCGCCGCGGAGAGTTCCTGTCCTTCGTCTCCGTAGGGATCGAGCTCCGCGGGATCGAGGGTGCCGGGCAGCGCGACGTGCCGCTCGTCCTCGAGGATCAACAGGATGCGCGCCTCGTCGTGACTCCGCTCGCCCATGAATCCACCGACCTGTTCCCATCCGAACCGTTGCGTGCGCACGACGCTGACGATGGACACCGCCTCCTGAGTGAGCCGAAGACCCGGCTTCGTCGCGCGGAAGACGACGAATGTGGCCGCGAGCATGACGACAGCGCCGACGGCACGCATAGGTGTCGACATCGGAGCGAGGAGGAACATCAGTGCAAGACCCATCGGGACCAGGGCGTAGAGCTGGGATTCCAAGCGCCAGCCGCGCGCCCAGACCTCGAGCGATCCGTCATCCGCGATGCGGGTGCGGAAAGAACCAACCTGGTCGGTGTTCATCCCCAGGGATGTATCGGCATGAACCGGCCCACTGTTGAGGACGACTTTGACCTGGGAGATCAGGCGCGAGACCCACTGCTCCCCGGGTGCTATCGGTCGATGTCGCCGACCACGAAGAAGATCGAACCGAGGATCGCGATCAGATCCGGGACGAGCGTCCCCGGGAGCATCGCCGGGATCACGCTGACGTTGGAGAACGAGGCCGTCCGCATCTTCAGCCGGTAGGGCTCCTTCTTGCCGTCGCCGACGACGTAGTAGCCCATCAGGCCGAGCGGGTTCTCGGTCCGCACGTAGATCTCACCCTCCATCTTCAGGGTCTTCGGGAGCTTCGCTGCCCGGAACTCGCCCGGCGGGAGGCGGTCCATGCACTGCTCGATGATGTTGCAGGACTGCTTCATCCGCTCGATCAACACCCAGAGGCGGTCGTAGCAGTCGCCCTTCACACCCAACGGCACCTCGAACTCGACCTCCCCGTACTTCTCGTACGGCTCGTCCTTGCGAGGGTCCATCGCCACCCCGCTCGCCTGTAGCACCGGCCCGGATGTCCCGTACGCGACCGCCATCTCGGCCGGAAGGAGTCCGATGTCTCGGGTGCGGGCGTAGATGATCTCGTTGCCCATGATCAAGGTCTCGAACTCGCCGATCCGCTTCCGCGTCTCGGCGAGCACCTCTGCCGAGCGCTTCAGGAAGCCCCGCGGAAGGTCATCCTTCAACCCGCCGACGCGACAGTAGGAATGATGCATCCTCGCCCCGGTGGCGGACTCCATCAGGTCCTGGATCAACTCGCGCTCACGGAAGGCGTAGAACATCGGCGTCATCGCGCCGAGCTCGAGTGGATAGGAGCCGCTGAACATCAAGTGGTTCAAGATCCGGTTCCACTCGGCGAACATCGTCCGGATCCACTGGGCTCGCTCGGGCACCTCGATGCTCGCGAGCCGCTCGACGGCGATCGTCCAGCCGAGCTCGTTGTTGAAGGCGCTGATCCAGTCGTGCCGGTTCATCAGGACCAGCACCTGACGCGCGTCGCGGTACTCGGCGAGCTTCTCGGCGGCGCGGTGCATGTACCCGATCACCGGCTCCGCCTTCGTGATCACCTCGCCGTCAAGCTCGAGGACCACCCGAAGGACCCCGTGCGTCGCGGGGTGTTGCGGTCCGATGTTGAGGATCATCTCCTCGGTGGAGAACTCCCCACCGGGGATGACCTCGACGTCGAGTCCGCCGCCCCGGATCATCGACGCGACCTGGGAGCTCTCGAACGCGGCCTGCTCGCGGATGTCCATCCGCGCGTCATCCTAGCGGAGGTGCGTGGAGACCATGTCCCGTAGCGCGCCGGCGTCGAGACGGTCTCGATAGGAGGCGCCTGGATCGGAGGCGCATCAGCCGAGGCGATAGGCTCCCGGACGATGGCCGTTGACGTCCGCCGGAAGGTTCCCTCGGTGGATGCGCTTCTGCGCTCCGACCCCGCGCGGAGGGCAGCCTCCTCGCTCGGGCGTCCGCTCTTGAAACGGACGCTCGAAGACGTGCTCGCGGAAGTGCGAGCGGCCGCGGCGCGGGGTGAGGATCCTCCGCCGGACGAGATCCTCCTCGCCCGAGCGCTCGAGCGCGCCTCCCATGCGGCGCAGGGGATGGTGCCGGTGATCAATGCCACCGGTGTCATCTTGCATACGAACCTCGGGCGCGCGCCGCTGCCCGAGCGCGCCGCGCGGGCAGCGGCGCGCGCCGCACGCTCCTACACCGACATCGAGGTCGACCGAGAGACCGGGCGCCGCGGTAAGCGCGGCCGCCACGCCGAGATCCTGATCACCGCGCTCACGGGGGCGGAAGCGGCGATGGTCGTGAACAACTGCGCCGCAGCGCTCCTGCTGGCGATGGCCGCGTTGGCCAAAGGGAAGCAGGTCCTCGTCTCTCGCGGCGAGCTGATCGAGATCGGCGGAGAGTTCCGTATCCCCGACATCCTCGCGGCATCGGGGGCTCGGCTCGCTGAGGTGGGCACCACGAACCGGACGAGGATCGGCGATTACCGGGCGGCGGTCGGTGACAAGACCGGCCTGATCCTCAAGGTGCATCCATCGAACTACCGCCTGATCGGGTTCACGGCGGCGCCCCCGACGGCCGATCTCGCCGGGCTCGCGCGCAAGCACGGGGTGCCGTTCCTGTTCGACGTGGGATCCGGGTTGCTGCACCACGGCCACGGCCATCCCGCCGACGAGCCCAGCGTCTCGGACGCGCTCGCCCAAGGAGCGGATCTCGTCACGTTCTCGGCCGACAAGCTGCTCGGCGGACCGCAGGCTGGCATCCTCGTCGGACGGGCTGACCTGTTGGACAGGTTGCGCCGGCACCCCATCGCCCGTGCGGTCCGCATCAGCAGGATCCAGATGGCGGCCCTCGAGCAGGTGCTCGCGATCATCGCCGCCGGCCGGGAAGAGGAAGTCCCCGTCTACCGGATGCTCCGGGATCCCGCCGAGACGGTCCGGGATCGTGCCCACGTCCTGTCCGAGACGATCGGCGGGGAGCTCGAGGGAGCGAGGGTCGTCCGCTGCGAGTCCTCCGTCGGCGGGGGTTCGATGCCCGGGACCAGTCTGCCCTCGTGGGGCGTTCGGATCCAGGTCCCGGACGCCCCCGCCTTCGCCGCTCGACTGCGCACGGGCACGCCGGCCGCGTTCTCGCGGATCGAAGACCGATTCATCCTGCTGGATTGTCGGACCGTGACGGACGCCCAGGTCCCGCACCTCGCACGGGCCGTGCACTACGCGCTGGAAGGCGACGAGGAACACGGTCACGACCTCCACGGCGACGATCGCCAGCAGGACCCGAACGGAACAGGCGCTGACCACGACGTCGACGCGTAGATGAACGAGCTTCGCGTCGTGGCCACCGCCGGCCACGTCGACCACGGCAAGTCCTCACTGATCGTGCGACTCACCGGGATGGATCCCGACCGCTGGGAGGAAGAGAAGCGGCGGGGGCTCACGATCGACCTCGGCTATGCATGGTGTGAGCTCCCCTCCGGGCGCGAGGTCGGCTTCGTGGACGTACCGGGGCACGAGCGATTCATCGCCAACATGCTCGCGGGCGTCGGACCCGTCCGACTGGTCCTGTTCGTGGTCGCCGCCAACGAAGGATGGCGCCAGCAGTCGGAGGAGCACCTCGCGATCCTGGACGTCCTCGGCGTGGCGGGCGGCGTCGTGGCGCTGACGAAGCGGGACCTCGTTGACGAAGACACCCTCGACTTCGTGGAGGAAGAGATCCGCGAACGCATCGACGGCACGGTCCTGTCGGGCGCCCGCGTCGTCCGCGTCTCGGCCGAGACCGGTGAAGGCCTCGACGACCTCCGGACGGCGCTCGACGAGCTGCTCGCGGGCGCCCCACCTCCCCCGGGCGAGCGGAGGCGCTTGTTCGTCGACCGCGTGTTCACGATCGCCGGGGCCGGGACGGTCGTCACGGGCACGCTCGGCGGCGAACGCCTCGCCGTCGGTGACGAGGTGGAGCTCTACCCCCGCAGGAAGACGGCGCGGATCCGTTCGCTCCAGACGCACAAGCGGAATGAGGACCGCGCAGACCCGGTTACCCGGGTCGCCGCGAACCTGGTGGGCATCGCCAGGCAAGACCTCGCCCGCGGCGACGTGGTGGGCGCGCCGGATGCCTGGAGGCCGACGACCGTCTTCGACGGCGTCCTGCGCCCGGTCCGTGGTCTCCCGCATCCGATCACCGCACGGGGAGCGTTCAAGATCTACGCCGGCTCGGCGGAGACCGATGCCCGGCTCCGGATCTTCGGCGGCACCCGTCTCGAGGCGGGGCAGGAAGCCTTCGTCAGGATCACGACGGCACGCCCGTTGGTGCTGGACGTCTTCGACCGCTTCGTCCTCCGGGAGTCCGGCCGCCAGGAGACCCTCGGAGGCGGCTCGGTGCTGGATCCGGCGCCGCCGCGGCGCGCCGGACCGGCTCCGCACGATCGGCTGGCCCGGCGCGCCGCGGCGGCTCGCGACGACCTCCCCGCGATCTTGGCCGACGAGCGGGGGGCCGTCCGGGCATCGGAAGCGTCCACGCTCACGGGCTCAAGCGCCGGCGTTCCACAGGCGGGCGACTGGTTTCTCCGCGACGGGCTGCTCGAGTCAGCCGGCGCCGCGCTCACCGCCCACGTCGAGGCGTTCCACGTGGCGAACCCCTTGAAGGAAGGGGAACCGCTCGCCTCGGCTCGTCGCGCGCTGGCCGCCTCGCTCCGGCCCGTCACCGGCCCCCCGGATGCCCACCTCGTCGAGGCCGTCCTCGAACGCCTCGCCGCCGATGGACTCCTGACGCGCACGAGCACGTCGATCGCGCTCCCCTCACATCGACCGACCGACCGCGAGGACGACCCCATCATCAAGCGTCTGGTCTCGGCGATCGCCGCCGAGCCGGCGCAGCCACCGACCGTCAAGGACCTCGAATCGCAAGGGATCGGTCGCGACGCGATCGACGCGGCCGGCAGAGCCGGCCTCGTCGTGCGCGTCACTCCCGACCTCGTGTTCATCCCGTCGCTGATCGAGCGGGCGGAGGCCATCGTCGCGGCGGCCGGCAGCGCCGGCATCACGGTGAGCGCGTTCCGCGAGGCCCTCGAGACCACCCGGAAATACGCCCTGCCGATCCTGGAATGGTTCGACCAACGGGGCGTCACGCGCCGTGAGGCCGACCTGCGGTTCCCGCGGTCCGGTGCCTCGGATCCCTGATTCCCCCGGTCCTTGATTCCCCGGTCCCTCATTCCCCCGGTCCCCGTCGGCCCAGGGTTCCATCCAGAGACCTACGCGGAGACCTCGGCCGTCACGGTGATCTCGATGCTCGCCCCGAGTGGCAGCGACGCGACCCCAACAGCCGCCCTCGCATGCCGTCCGTCCGGTCCGAGCACCGCGATCAACATGTCGCTCGCGCCGTTCGCGACCCTGGGGTGTTCGATGAACTCCGAGTCGGCCGCGACGAACACGGTGAGCTGCAGGATCCGTACCAGCCCATCGAGGCTTCCGCCGAGGTGGTGCCGGAGGGCTGACAACGACTGGAGGGCCGCACGCACGGCCGCCTCTTGCCCCATCTCCACAGAGACCTGCTTGCCGAGCCTGCCCGGATGCAGCAGATGCCCGTCGACCATCGCCACCTGTCCGGCGACGAACGCCAGGGATCCGGTTTGCGTCACGGAGATGTAGTTGGCGACCGGCTCCGGAGGAGGAGGGAGCTCCAGACCGAGCTCGTCGAGACGACGAAGGATGTCCGCATCGTTCACGGGCCGCATCCTCTCAGACGAGACGACGGCAGACGAAGAGGCCGACCGGCGGTCGGCAGTGCCGGGCGTCAGCTGGCTTCGAGGGCTTGCCGCTTGAGGATCGCGCGGCGCTCGACCTCGTTGAGTCCTCCCCACACCCCGTGACCCTCCCGGGTCGCCAGGGCGTAGTCGAGGCAGGCCTGACGCACCGGGCAGACGGCGCAGATCCGCTTCGCGACCGCCTCACGGGCGAGCTTCTCGTGGCGCTTCTCGAAGTAGCTCGGCGCGAAGTAGTACGCGGAGTCCTCGCCGCGACACGCGGCGAGGCGCTGCCAGCCGGCCGAGCCGTCGTCGAACGACATGTCTATCTGGTTGTTCGCAGGAAGCCGGGCCCAGGATTCCGTCCTCCGAGAAGAGAACCGTCCGTGACAGGTTCTCAAGAACTCCCCGGAAGCGCTACGCGCCAGGATGTTCCGCGGGCATCCCTGGTTCGGCCTCGACCTGCAGGATCAGCCCCTCGACGCTCCGCACGCGGATGGGGGTGCCCACTTCGATCGGAGCGCCGTTCGTTCGCCCGCGCCAGAGGGCTCCCTTCACGAAGACAGCCCCCTCCGGCGCCAGCCGCCCTCTCGCCTCGCCGACCAGGCCGATCAGTCCGCGCTGGGCTCCGGCGATCCTGTCTCGAGACTGGAGGGCGACGGTCAGGGCGAACCCGTAATAGAGGAGGCTCGCGACGATCGCACCGCCGATCAGCCAGAGGCTGATCCGGATCGCGGGGTCGACATCGCTCCAGGCCAGCACCGATCCGGCGCCGAACGCGACAAGCCCGGTCCACGTCGGCCACGACAGGCTCCGGAGCCGAACGTCGAGCATCAACAGCCCGATCCCCAGGAGCAACAGGCCGAACCCAAGCCAGGAGGGGATCGCCACCGTGAGCCCATAGACCGCGAGCGCCACGAGCGCAGCCCCGCTGAACCCTGCGAACCCGAACCCCGGCTGCGTGAGCTCGAACGCGATCGCCGCCAGCCCGAGGACGAGGAGGAAGTACACCATCGAGGGTGTGGCGACGGCGTGGAGCACGCGTGTGATCAGGCCGGGCTCCTCGAAACGGATATCGACGGTGCGCTCGCTCGCCTGCGCTTGCGTCGTAGCGACCCGCGTCCGCAGCACCACGTCACCGGCGGGCGTCCGGACGGTCATCTCGTCCACCGCTCCCAAGAGCTCGGGAACGGTGTACGCGGCCACCTCGGCGATCCCGGCGTCCAGCGCATCCCTGGCCGGGAGGGGCCGTTGGATGGCGCCGGGATCCACCACCTCTCGTCCGCGCGCCGCGAGCCACCCGTCGATCCGATCCGACAGTCCCTCGGTCTCGACGTCGGGCCGAAGGACATCCACCGGGAGGAGCGGACCGGTCTGCGAGCCGGGCGAGACGGCCGCGAGCGACGAGGCGAGCATCAACAGCAGGCCGGCGCCGCTCGCCATCGCCGGAGCCGGCCCCACCCATGCGAGCACCGGCACCTGAAGGTGGGCGACGCGCTCGGCCAGGACGATCCCGTCCTGGCCGAGCGCTCCCGGGGTGTCGAGCTCCAGGACCACGATCGCGCCTGCTCGCTCAGCCTCCGTCAGTCGTTCCTCCAGGTAGGCCCGGAGCGGTCGGTCGATCGGCCCGTTGACCTCGATCACGTGCACCTTCGTCACCGACTGCGCGCCGGCTTCGCCGGCCAGCGGGCCTGCGAGCCCGATCGCGAGCCCGATCGCGAGCAAGATGGCGACGAGGAGCCGGGATCGGTGGGCGACGCGCATGGAGGGGCGCATCGTACCGAGCAGGGGGAGCGGAGATGGGGGCGTATCCTGGTGGGTACCCCATGAGCGTGGACACCGGTCGCCGTCCGGCGGGACCTCCGCCACCGGGGGGCCGTCCAGGCCCCCGACTGCCACGTGACCCCCGATCCGTCCACGACCGCGTCTCCTTCAAGCCGATCGCGATCCTGCTCCTCGTCCCCGTGATCCTGGCGACCTCGGTCCTCACCGCGGCCGTCCTCGCCCCCCCGTTCGCGGTCGCCGGGTTCGGGGTCAACGAGGTCCGCTCCCGCCTCGATGCCTTGGGGGCGGACTTCACCCGGATCCCGAGGTTCCCGGAGCGCTCGACGATCTACGCGGCGGACGGCTCCGTCCTCACCCGGGTCTACGTCGACAACCGTGAGATCGTGCCGCTGAACGCGATCTCCCCGGTCGCCCGCAAGGCGGTGCTCGCGATCGAGGACTCCGATTTCTTCGAGCACGGCGCATTGGATTGGTCCTCCCTGATCCGCGCGATGATCCAGAACGCGCGAGCGGGAGCGGTCGTCCAGGGTGGCTCGACCATCACGCAGCAGCTGGTCGGAAGCACCCTCGGAGCGAACCGATTCGACAAGAGCATCGAGGGGAAGCTGCAGGAGCTCGCGCTCGCGATCCGGGTGGAGCAGCGCTACTCCAAGGCCGAGATCTTCAAGCTCTATCTGAACCAGGTCTACATGGGCAACGGGGTCTACGGGTTCGGGACGGCGGCGAAGTTCTACTTCCGAAAGCCGGCACGCCGACTTACGCTGCTTGAGGGAGCCACGCTCGCCGGGATGGTCCGGGCGCCGGAGAACTACGACCCGCTCGACCGTCCGAAGAAGATGTTGCTTCGCCGCAACGACGTCCTCAACCGGATGGAGGGCCTGGGCCTGATCACGGAGGCTCGCAACGACCGCCTCAAGGCGAAACCGCTGCAGCTGCCCGAGAACGCCGGGAAGCTGCATCGCCGGCACCCCCCGTTCTTCGTCAAGTACCTCACCGATCAGATCGTGCAGAACGGATCCGGAGAGTTCGACGCCCTCGGCCGTACCGAGAAGGCGCGGCGGCGGGCACTGTACGAGGGTGGCCTCGAGATCCACACGACGCTCGAGCCGCGATGGCAGAGTTGGGCTGAGCAGGCTGCCCGGCAGCCACTCAGCGTGGGCATCTACCCTCCGGCGGGATCGCCCCCACCCGACGTCTCGATCGTCACGATCGACAATCGATCGGGCGCCGTGAAGGTGATCCTCTCGGGAAGGAACTACCGCAAAGACGAGCTCGACCTGGCGACCACCGGCCATCAGCCCGGGTCGGCGTTCAAGCCTTTCGTCCTCGCCGGGGCGTTCCAACAGGGCATCCCGCCGACGCAGACGTACTCCAGCTCGTCACCGTGGTGCTCGCCGCTCTGGGACGACGAGGACCACTGCGTGGCGAACGCCGAGCCTGGGAGCGGGGGCATCGTCGACCTGTGGACCGCCACCGAAGACTCGATCAACGTCGTGTTCGCCCAGCTCATCTTCGATGTCGGGCCGAGCGTGGTCGCGAACATCGCAGGGGAGATGATCGGGATGGATCCCCGAACGGAGGGGTTCCCGCCGGTGCCGGCGCTCGCGACCGGCTCGGTGGCCATCTCGCCGATCGACATGGCCACCGGTTATCAGACGATCGCGAACGACGGCAGGCACTGCGACCCCTACGCGGTGCAGTCGATCGAGCGCGACGGCAAGGTGCTGTTGGAACACGAGCGCAGGTGTAACCCCGTCCTCAAGTCGGGCGACGCACATCTCATCACCGCGATGCTCGAGCAGGTGCCGATCTCCGGGACGGCCGCGAGCGCCTTCGGCCCGTGGGCGAACTGGCCGGTCGCGGGCAAGACGGGAACGGCGCAAGAGAACACGAACGTGTGGTTCGGCGGCTACACGAAGCAACTCACGACCGTCGTGTGGGTGGGCTCTCCCGGGAATCCCTATCCGATGGGACACGTGTTCGGCGGCACCGTCGCCGCGCCGATCTGGGTGGCGTATATGTCGAGGGTGATGCAAGGGTTGCCTGCGATCGGGTTCCCGGAGCCGCCGAAGCCCCCGGTTGGTCCGGTCCCCAGCGTGATCGGGATGACCAAGAAGGAAGCGATCAAGGCTTTGTCGGATGCCGGGTTCCGTGCGTCCGTCAAGGTCGTCGACAACCTCAGCGCGAAGGGAAACGTTTTCAGTCAATCGCCCGGTGGCGGCTCCGTCACGGCACTCGGCACGATCGTGTCGGTCCAGATCTCGACCGGGAAGGCTGCCCAGATCCCGATGCCACGGGTCGTCGGGATGCGTGGCTTCGGGGCGAAGACCTCCCTCGAGGCATTGGGATTGGTGGTGGCCACCGTTCGTGTCGAGACGGGGAACCCGAACAAGCTCGGCTTCGTTATCGCCCAGGATCCGAAGAGTCAGGCCTTGGTGATCCAGGGAGACTCGGTCACCATCTTCGTCGGTGCGGCCAAGGGCGGAGGCGGAGGCGGCGGGGGGAACGGCGGAGGAGGCGGCGGAGGCGGCTAGTCCGACGACCCCCGCAACCGAGCACGCACCCTCTCCTGCACCACCCTGCCGTCGATGCGACCCTTCGCCTTCCCCATCAGGAAGCCCATGACCGCGCCGAATTCCTTCTCCGAGGTGGCCCCGGTAGCCGCGAAGGCCTCGTCGAGCAGGGCGTCGATCTCGTCCTCGCTCAGCTGCTCCGGCGCGTAGGGCGAGATCGCGCCCTGCTCGGCCCGTTCTTTCTCGACCAGCTCGTGACGGCCGGCGCCCTCGAACGCCTCGATCGACTCGGTGCGCTTCTTCATCTCCTTCGCCGCGACGTCGCGCACCTCGTCGTCCGACAGCTCGTGACGGAGCTCCTTCTCCTTGTTCGTCACGGCGGCGGAGAGCATCCGGAGCGCTCCGAGTCGAACCTTCTCGCCCGCCCGCAGCGCATCCGTTATCTCGGCGGCGAGCCGCTCCTTCAGCGTGGGATCGCTCACTACACTCCCCCCGTGTTTCCCGTGGTCGTGGCGATCGCCGTGCTCGGCGTCGGCTCTGTGCTCTACGGGATCTTCATCGAACGGTTCCGATACCGGGTCCTCCGGCATCGTCTCGACATCCTACCGGCGGCCACCGCGCGACCCCTCGTCGTCCTGCATCTCTCCGACCTGCACTTCGTGCGACACGACCCCCGGAAGGCTCGGTTCCTCGCGGCGTTGCCGACACCGGACGTCACGGTCGTGACCGGAGACTTCCTCGCGGAGCCGGAGGCGATCGAAGCGGTGGTGGAAGGTGTACGACCGGTGCGTGGCCGCCTCGCGTCTTGGTTCGTCCTCGGCTCCAACGACTACTTCATCCCGAAGCCACTGAACTACTTCGCGTACTTCTGGAAGGGTCGGAAGAGGCGACCGGCCCGTCGCGGACGCGGCCCCGAGCTCATCAGCGCGCTGGAGGCAGACGGTTGGGAGGACCTGACGAACGTCCGCCACGACGTGTCGCTCGATGGGCTCGACATCGAGCTCCTGGGCCTGGATGACGCGCACATCCGCCGACACGATCTTCGCGTGGCGCCGCGGAGAGCTGAGGAACGGTTCGGCTTCGCCGTCATGCACTCGCCGGACTCGGCGCCCGAGGCCGCCGCGCTCGGCTACGGATTGATCGTGGCGGGCCATACCCACGGCGGCCAGGTTCGCCTCCCGCTCGTCGGGGCGCTGGTGACCAACAGCACGATGCCGCGAAAGCTGGCCTCCGGGCTGATCCGCATAGGCGCCGCCGTGCTCCACATCTCGCGGGGGTTGGGCACCAGCAAGTACGCGCCCTTTCGCTTCTGGTGCCGCCCGGAGGCGACCTATCTCGAACTTTGGCCTGGAGCTTCACCCCGGACCACGCGCTAGACTGCTGAGCACGGGACGTGGCGCAGTTTGGTAGCGCGCAGCGTTCGGGACGCTGAGGTCGCGGGTTCAAGTCCCGCCGTCCCGACACCGATGGGTGAGAGGCGGGCCGGGAACGGCCCGCCTCTCACATTTCTTCAAGAGACAACCGCATGGGTTTGACGGCCCCCCGGGGCCTCGGTAGCCTCGGGCAACGGCTCCGGAGACGGAGCCTTCGTATTGCTCGGACAAAGGAGCACATGACCGGGACGCGAACGCGGATCACACGGCTCGTCGTAGCTGTCGTGTTCGCCCTCCCGGTCGTCCTGTCCGCACTCAGCCTCTCCTCCCTGGCGGCACCGTCGGCGAAGGAGGTCGAGGCGGCCCAGCAGAGGCTCGCCCGTCTCGAGCACGAGTTCGAATCCATCGCCGAGCAGTACAACAACGCGAAGTATCAACTTTCCCTCATCGAGCGGAAGCTCGCGGAGGCGCGGAGCCAGCGAGAAGGGGCCGAACGGAAGGCTCGCGCCGCAGAAGCTCGCCTCGCGGAGCGGGCGGTACAGGCCTACCTCGGGACCGGATCACAGGTCGACGGTCTCTTGGGCGCGGAAAGCATCGCCGAGTTCTCTGACCGGCTCGTGTTCATGGGCGCCGTCGCCGAAGGCGACGCAGAGATCGGCCGACAAGCCACCAACGCCCGGCAAGAGGCGGAATGGGCTGCCCAACGGTTCGCGGACACCCGTGCCGAGCGCCAGCGGCAGGTCACGTCCATCAAGGGCCAGCTGGATCGGCTCGATTCGATGATCAACGAGCAAGCGGCTCTGTACGACCAGTTGAACCAGGATCGCAAGGACTTCCTGGACGCGCTTGCGGCGCAGCGAGCTGCGCTCGCGCAAGCGCGCCAGGAAGCGTCGCAGGAATCGCCGCCGGCCGACACCACGGGCGACACCGGCGGATACATCCCGCCGGTGAACGCCTCGGCAGCCCAGATCGCCGTCGGCGCCGCCCTGTCCGTGCAGGGCACCCAATACGTCTGGGGCTCCGCCGATCCGAGCGTCGGCTTCGACTGCTCGGGCCTCACCTCGTGGGCATGGGCACAGGCGGGCGTCTCCATCCCACATTCATCGGCGGCCCAGTATTCGTCGCTGCCGCACGTGCCGCTCGGCAGCGTGCAGGCGGGAGACCTGATCTTCTACTACAGCCCGATCAGCCACGTGGCGCTCTACATCGGCGGTGGACAGATCGTCCACGCCACGCACCCGGGGGCCGACGGCGCCGTCCACACGGACTCGATGTACGGCTACGACCCGCCGGTCGGCGCCGCCCGTCCGGGCTAACACCTTCCACGCTTGCTCCGCCGGTAGGCTCCGGGCCGTGACCCACCCGATCCCCTCCTCAGAGGATCTCTCCCTCGTCGAGCGACTCCGAGCTGGAGACGAGGCCGCGTTCATGGATCTCGTGGACCGGCTCCAGCCGGCGATGCTCCGCGTCGCTCGGATGTACGTCTCGACGACGGCGGTGGCCGAGGAGGTGGTGCAGGATGCGTGGCTGGGGGTCCTGCGAGGACTCCACAGCTTCGAAGGCCGATCTTCCCTGCGGACCTGGATCTTCCGGATCCTCACGAACATCGCGAAGACACGTGGGCAGCGAGAGGGTCGGAGCCTGCCGTTCGCTTCGCTGGCCGGCGACGACCTGGACGCCCCGGCCGTCGATCCGAGCCGGTTCGACTCGCCCGAAGGTTCGTCGCGTGGTCGCTGGTCGACGCTTCCCGACGACTGGACCGGTATCCCGGAGGACCGGCTCCTCGGGCATGAGACGCTCGACGTCATCGGCCAGGCGATCGCGAGTCTTCCTCCGATGCAAGCAGAGGTGATCCGGCTCCGAGACGCCTTGGGATGGACGTCGGAGGAGGTCCGTAACGCGCTCGACCTCACGGAGACCAATCAGCGGGTGCTCCTTCATCGGGCGCGCGCGAAGGTACGCGGCGCACTGGAGCGATACCTCTCGAGCGAGGCGAGCTGATGGGACGCGACCTGACCTGCAAGGAGCTGGTGGAGTTGATCACCGGCTTCCTCGAGGGAACGCTCCGTGGCCGGCGTCTCCGCCGGTTCGAATCCCACCTGGCCGCCTGCGACGGGTGCACCCGCTACCTGGCACAGATGGAGATGACGATCCGAGCGACCGGGACGCTCACGGAGGAGCAGGTCACGGACGAGCAGAGATCCGTGCTGCTGGGCGCGTTCCGTGACTGGAAGGCGAGCTAAGCCAGGTCGGAGAGGCGAAGCTCCGCCTGCTGTACGAGCGCGTCGTTCCCGATCTGCCGGGCGGCATCGAGAGCCTGCGTGAGGAGATCTCTCGCCTGGCGGCGACGGGCGTCGCTCTTGTCGGCGGTCGCGTATTTGAGCTTCTCGTCGGCCTTCACGATCAGCTCGAAGATCTCTTTCGGATCCATCGGCGTCTCCGGCGGTTGACCCTCGTCCATTTCAGAATCCTCTCTTACGCCGTGCGGCGCTGCTCGAGCCGGTCGAGATAGCCACGGATCTGGATCGCCGCCGCCGCGCCCTCTCCCACCGCCGACGCGAGCTGCTTCGTCGACCCACCTCGTACGTCGCCGGCCGCGAAGACCCCCGGCATCGAGCTCATGAAAGTGGGGTCGGTCGCAACGAACCCCTGCGCGTCGAGGTCGACGATCCCTTTCAGGAAGTCGGTGTTCGGATCGAGGCCGATGAAGACGAACACGCCGGCAGGGTGGTGTTCCTCGATCTCCCCCGACTCGAGATCCTCGATCACGACGGCCCCGAGCTTGCCGGACCCGTCCTCCTTCTTCCGGAACTCCTTCACGCCATGCCGTAGTTCGACCTCCATCCTCGGATGATCGAGCACCTTGTCCTGGAGGATCCTCGACCCGCGAAGCCGGTCACCTCGCTCTACGATCGTGACCTTGTCCGTGAACTGGGTCAGGAAGACGCCTTCCTCGAGGCCGGAGTTGCCGCCCCCGATCACCATCAGCTCCTCCGAGCCCTTGTAGAAGGGCCCATCGCAGGTCGCGCAGAAATGGACACCTGCACCGATCAGGTCGTCCTCACCCTCGGCGTTCGTCCGTCGGTATGAGGATCCGGTCGCGACCAGCGCCGCGCGTGCGTGGTAGTGGTCACCGGTCGCAGTCTCGACATCGAGCTCGTCTCCGTCGGCGGTCATGCCCGAGTCTGCGGAGATGTTCGTGACGGACACGGCCTGCAGCATCTCGACGCCGTAGCGTTCGGCTTGCTTGACGAAACGGTCGGCGAGCTCGGCGCCGGCGATCCCCTCGGGGAACCCGGGATAGTTGTCGAGCCGCTCCGTCACACCCGCCTGTCCACCGAGGCCCTTCGAGTCGATGATCAGCGTCTCGAGGTTCTCCCGCGCTGCGTAGATCGAGGTCGTGAGACCCGTGGGCCCGCCGCCCACGATGATCAGGTCGTAGACGTGCTGCATCGCCTGTCGCTGGAGGCCGAGCTTCTCCGCCAGCTCTTCGTTCGAGGGCTCCGAGAGATGGGTGCCGTCCGGGAAGATGACCGTGGGGATGATGTTCTTGCCATCGTTCCGCTCCTGAACGATCTTCGCGCCCTCCGGATCGCTCTCGATGTCGTGCCACCCGTAGGGGACGCGCTGGTCCGCCAGGAACTTCTTCGCGCGCCGGCAATCCGGGCACCAGCTCGCGCCGTACACGAGGATCTCCGCCATGCTGCGACCTCCCTGGTTCCTCGGCTGCTTCGACCGTATCGCGTTCCCTCCCTTCGTTACATCGGTCACACGACGGCCGCTCGAAGGCATCGATGAACGACGAGTGAAGAACTCCGGAAGGTTGCGGGGAACCGCTAGCGACCCTTGGGAGTCCCAAGGACATGACGATCGAGGAGGATGCCGATGCGCCCGAACGACAGCAGGAGCGGAGATGCGATCGCGAATGTCTTCTCGGATCCCTCGGCCGTGTGGACCCTGGATGAGGTGGCCGGAAGGTTCGGGATGTCTCTCGGAGATGCCATCAGGGTGATGTCCGATCTCGAAGCCATCCAACTTCTCCAGCCAGGCGCTCGGGAGTGCCTCACGACCGTGAAGGGCGCCGAGCAGCGCGCCCGTCACGGCCGCGTTCGTGTCGGTGTCGCCACCGAGAGACACGACGTATCTCAGGCCTTCCTCGACGGGGACTCCCTCGGCCGCCACCTGCAGCCCGATCCCCGCGGTGAAGAGCGTGAAGCCCATGTCCGGCCCGTCGAGGGGTCTCGCTCGCCCCGCCTCCACGACGAGGTACTCGAGCTCCTCCCCGCCCTCTCGGTCGAGCACGGCTTCCACCGCTCCCGCGACCGCCTTCCGATGCGCCTCTCCCCGGACCAGCGCCGCCACGGCGAGCGTCACCGCCAGACATGCCGTCCGGCAGCGCTCGTCCCGATGCGTGATCGCGGAGAGCGCAGGCGCCTCGTCGACGAGCAGCTCGGGGCGCGCCGCTCGGAAGGCTCCGAGCGGCGCGCAGTACATCACGGAGCCGTTCCCTGCCGAGACCTCCGGCCCTCGCACCGACACGTACCGCTCCGCCGCATCCGGGACGCCGTCCCGGATGCTCCCCAGCACGCGCCTCGTGAGGTTCCCGACATCAGGCGGATCGGTGGCCAGCCAATCCAGGTGCCGCCGCAGCACGTCGGACGTGTCGAGCCGTCCGCGCTCCGCGAGCGATCGGCAGAGGTTGCGCGCCATCGCCGTGTCATCGGTCCAGTGACCAGGAGCGAGCCCCATCCAGCTCTGCTCGAACGCCGGCAGAGGATCGGGGACCTCCCCGCGCCGACGGAACTCGAACGGCGCCCCGAGCGCGTCCCCGAGCGCCAGCCCCAGAACGCATCCGATCACGCGTTCCCGCAGGTCATCCACGGTGGCGCAGCCTATCGGCAGGGGCCGGAGCGAAACCCTCTGGTAGCCTGACTGACCGCGATGGACAAGATCGGACCGAAGCACCGCATGTGCCGCCGAGTGGGCGCCCCCCTGTGTGGGCGCCCCAATTGTCCTGCCAACAAGCGGCCCTACCCACCCGGGATGCACGGCCGAGGCCGCAAGCGGATCTCCGAGTATCAGACGCGGCTTGTGGAGAAGCAGAAGATGCGGGCGATCTACGCGGTTGGCGAGCGACAGATGCGCAAGTACTACGAGCGCGCCCACCGTTCGATGGGCGTGACCGGCGAGGAGCTGCTCAAGCAGCTGGAGACCCGGATCGACGCGGTGATCCTGCGCCTGGGGTTCGCCCTCACGATCCACCAGGCCCGGCAGCTCGTGTCCCACGGCCACGTTCTCATCGACGGCAAGCGGATCGACGTTCCGAGCGCGCAGGTGAAGCCCGGTCAGGAGATCAGCCTCACGGAGAAGGCGCGGAACTTCATCTTGGTGCGTGAAGCGATCCAGATCACGCCCGAGCCGCCGGCGTACCTCTATCGCAACAAGGA
>CAJDUF010000033.1_pt1 | contig 19393 bp, 24 predicted proteins | sample 7390091 | NCBI WGS metagenome assembly CAJDUF01 (sample SAMEA7055670, study PRJEB34461) | soil metagenome | biome: terrestrial ecosystem; feature: Peninsula; material: soil | place: Antarctica | collected 2016 | reverse complement strand
CATGGGAATCTCGGCGACGTCCCGGTCAACGGGATCTGGTTCGTCGTCGGCCGCGAAGGCTGACCTCTTTCGGTGTTCGGTTCGGTAGTAGCCTTCGCAGCCGTGACGGTCGCGGTCGGGGAGACGCTCACGCTGGCGGACGTGGCAGCGGTTGCGGCAGGAGCAGACGTGTCCTTCTCGGCTGACGCGGGTGAGCGGGTCGCCGCCGCGCGTCGCGTGGTCGAGAACGCTGTCTCCTCGGGCGAGGTCGTCTACGGGGTGACAACCGGGTTCGGCGGAACGCCGACGTGATCCCGTCGGTGCCGGAGCAGGGATCGCTCGGCGCGTCCGGAGACCTCGCCCCGCTGGCGAACCTCGCGCTGCCGATGATCGGCGCGGGCGAGGTGCTCACTGATGTCGGCACCGAGCCCGCGGCGGGAGCGATGCAGCGCGCAGGGCTGGCCCCGCTCACGCTCGAGGCGAAGGAGGGGCTCGCCCTGGTGAACGGCACCCAGGGGATGCTGGCGATCGGGGCGCTCGCGGCCGAACGGTTGTCTACGTTGGTCCGCACCGCCGACGTGGTCGCGGCGATGACGATCGAGGCCGCCTTGGGCACCGACGCGCCGTTCGACGAGCGACTCCAGCGTCTCCGACCGCATCCCGGTCAAGCCGCGAGCGCGTCGAACCTCCGGCGACTGCTGAACAAGTCGCCGATCCTCGCCTCCCATCGGGAGAGCGAGCACCTGGTGCAGGACGCCTACTCGCTTCGCTGCGCACCGCAGGTGCACGGGGCCACGCGCGACGCCCTCGGGTTCGCGCGCGGTGTCCTCGAGATCGAGCTGAACGCTGTGTCCGACAACCCGATCGTGCTGGCCGACGACGGCGACATCGTGTCGGGAGGGAACTTCCACGGCCAGCCCGTCGCGGTCGCGATGGACTCGCTGGCGACCGCCACGGTCGGGATGGCGAGCATCAGCGAGCGCCGTCTCTACCGCTTGCTCGACCCCGCGCTCTCGAACGGTCTCCCGCCGTTCTTGGTTCCCGAGAGTGGTCTGAACAGCGGCTTCATGCTAGTCCAGTACACAGCGGCGTCGCTCGTGTCGGAGTCCAAGTCGCTCGCGCATCCGGCCTCGGTCGATTCGATCCCGTCCTCGGCCGGACAGGAGGACCACGTATCGATGGGGATGACGGCCGCTCGGCACGCGCGAGAGGTCATCACGAACGCCGAGATGGTCGTCGCCCTGGAGGCGCTCGGCGCAGCGCAGGCGCTCGACCTCCGGACTCCGCTGGAGGCCGGTCCCGCAACCCAAGCCGTGAAACAGGCGTTGCGCGAGGCCGTGCCCTTCTTCGAGGCGGACCGGGAGTTCGGCCCCGACATCGCCGCGGCGATCGAGCTGGTCCGATCCTTCGCGCTCGTCTCGGCCGCCGAAGAGGTGACCGGCCCGCTGGACTGAGCTGCCCTTTGAAGGGACCTTGAGCCGACGATGCCAGCGCGGCCCCGTTTAGGCGAGCCTCCGACGCCGAGTATGTGGCGTGTCCGTCCCTGTGCAAAAGGTCAATGGCCTTGTATGACGGAAACCGATGAGTGGACCAGGATAGCCCCGAACGAGAAGTCGGATCATAGAGTCATGAGTTCGCTCCGGAATGCTCAAGCTCCTCTTGTCCCCCTGGGGTCTCGAGGAATGTCCCCCCACGTTCTGCTGATGGTGGTCATATCCCTGGTAGTCGGATCCTGCAGTGTGTCCAAACCTATCCAATCCTCACCTCGCCCTGATAACTCCTCCAACCCTGCTCCTACGAATGATCCCTGGGCCGCTCTTCGTCGACCCCTGAATATCCCCACGCTTCCTTCAAACGGCAGCTGTCCGAGATCGCTGGGCCACGAAGTCAGGACGGGAGATGCGGTCGGCTCATTCCTTGGGAAGGGGCCGGCCTTCCCGGCTCTTCTCGTGCCCGGCCGTGCTGCGTACGACGGTCGCCTACCCGCTCGCTACGAAAGAGGAGAGCAAAGGCATGGCTGGTACGGCGTGAAAACGCTCTGGGTCGTCAAGCCTTCTAGCTCGGAGGCTCCGATCTTGGTCCGGGGTGGCAGGTTGGGCGGCCAAGGGATCCTCCGATTCGCTATCGAAGGATGGGGGGAGCTGGGCGATACGGAGTCACTGAGCGATGGCACCTTGATCGGGACGGAATTTCGTTTGCAGCGCGGTTTCGACTCCGAATCGGGGTGGCGCCACTATCCCAGCAGGACTCTTTTCCGCTCGGCCGGTTGCTACGCATTTCAGTTGGACGGACCGAGTTTTACTCGACACGTTGTGTTTGAGGTTGCTCCTGCCCGATGATCGATCAAACCCGTCCGAATTGATGGACCGATAGAGGGCGACTTCGCTAGGCGAGCCGCCGGATCCGACGACGTGGCGCGTGGGTGAGGCGGGAAGAGCGCACGCATCCAACGGCAGCCGTGACGAGAGCGGCGCCGAGCAGGATCGCAGTAAGCACGAGCAGCAGTCCGAGGCGGTTGTTGGGCGCCGGGTCGCAGGGCGTCGTCGACCCTCTACACGCAGCCGTGTTGTACGTCACATGAACGAAGGCACTCGGAGCGATGAACGCCAGAGCCAAGAAGATCACCGATTCCACCGTCATGGCACGGATCGGTTGGTGTACCAAGAGCACCAACACGGCGGCGATGACCACGCCGAACGCTCCGTAGGCGAGGACCGAAGCGACGTAGGCGAGGAGTGCGCCGGTCGAGGCGATGAGGAGCGCGACGAAATGCGTAGTTGCTCGGAGAACCTGGATACCTCCGATCGATGCTGCCTGCTGCGTACTCACGCCTGCAGCATTCCACTCCACCGAAGTCCGTCAAGAGGCGATCGGTTCGCCGCCCATCACCGTGGTGACGACCGGGTTGTGGCCCGGTCGGTAGGGCACGTGCGCGAACGACGGCCCGTCCAGCAGGACGAGGACCCACGCCGGGTTGGCCGTGGCGGCCGTGAGCGCCTCGAGCGGCGTCATCCCGTACAGCGAGCATGCCATCGCGATCGTCTCGGGCATCGAGCAGACCGGTGAGGTCCCCGGGTTCAGGTCGGTCGCGATCGCGAGGGCGGCGCCGGCGTCCCGGAGCGCAGCGACGGGCGCCGGCGCCGCTCGGAGGGTGAAGGTCGAGGTCGGCAGGAGGACGGCCGCCGTCCCTCCCTCGCCGAGCGCCGCGACGCCGGCATCGCTCACGTGATTCAGATGGTCGGCGCTCCGCGCACCCAGCGCGGCGGCGGCCTCGGCCGCCCCGCTCGGCCCGAGCTGGTCCGCGTGCACCCGGAGCGACAACACGGCGGCCGAGGCCGCCTCCGCCACACGCTCGAGGTCCTCCAGCGAGAACGCGATGTCCTCGACATAGATATCGACGGCGTCCGCAAGTCCCTCCCCCGCGGCCGCGGGGATCAGCTCGTCGCAGGCGACCTTGACCCAGTCCTCGCGCGCCCAGCCGTCTGGGACCGCGTGACAGGCCAGCAGCGTGACCGCGCACGTCTGCGGCACCGCCTCGGCGAGCCGTCGCGCGAGCCGGAGCTGCCGTAGCTCCCCTTCGACGGAGAGGCCGTACCCGCTCTTCAGCTCCGTCGTGGTGGTGCCGTGCGCCGCCATCTCTTGCGCCAGCGCTTTGGAGAACGCGAGCACCTCCTCGTCAGCAGCCTCCGCGAGCATTCTGGCCGAGCGGAAGATCCCTCCCTCCCGCCCGTGGAGGTCTCGGTAGGAGACACCGGCGAGGCGGGCCTGGAACTCGTCCGCGCGCCAACCGACGAACGGCAGGTGGACGTGGCAGTCGACGAACCCGGGAACGATCGTGCCCTGGTCGACCCTGCCGAGGGAGATCGGTTCCCAGGGCAGATCGTCGGCAGGCCCGACGAAGACGATCGTGCCGTCGTCGTCCCACGCGACGCCGCCGGGGGAGATCACCGCGGCGGTGGCGGCGACGCCTCTCGACGGGAGGGGCCCTCGGCCGGTCGCGAGCGTCGCCGCCACCGCCGCTCCCCGGGTCATGGCGGAAGCCTAGCGGGGCCTCCCGGAACGAACCTGCCGCATCACTCGGAAGGTGGCGGCGCGACCACCACCAGCACCACGGCGGGCTCCTCGGACGCGTTGCGGATCGTGAGCTCCAGGCCGGCGGGCACCTCGACCGCCTCCCACTGCTTCATCCGGGCTCGACCTTTCCCCACCTGCGCGGCGACCTCGCCGGCGAGCACGACGAGGATCCCGTCGGACTCATCGTCGCGGATCGGACCGTGCCCCTGAGCCTGCTGGAGGCACACGATCTCCGACCACAGGCGCTCCCCCTCGATCAGCGTCTTCCGGCGTGGCTCGTCGTCGGAGAAGTGGACGAGGTCCCGGATGTCGAGCGTCTTCACGACGTCAGGGTACCGGTGTCTCCGGATGCATCGGATGGCTACACTGCCGCCCCTGTCCACGCCCGTCAGAAAGATGCCAAGGAGGCCCACCCTGTGACCACGTTCTCGTTCTCTACGAACGCACCCGAGGCGGTGAAGGCCGGTGTCCTGATCCTGCCGGTCTTCCAGGGACCGGAGTTCGGTCCCGGGGTCAAGGAAACGGGCCTGGAGCAGGCGTATCGAGATGCCAAGCTCACAGGCAAGAAGGGCGAGTCGCTGCTGGTCACAAAGAGGAACGGGGACCGCTTCGCCGCGAACGCCGTCCTTCTTCAGGGTGTCGGGGAACGACGGGAGTTCGACGTCCCCGCGATGCGGAAGGCGCTCGGTCGCATCGCCGCGTCGGTCGGTCGGTTCGGCCATGCGGCCACCACGTTCCCCCAAGCGGTGAAAGGCGATGTCGGCGAGGTAGCTCAGGCGGCAGCCGAGGGTCTCGGTCTCGGCGGCTACCGCTTCGACCGCTACAAATCGAAGAAGGAGCACACGCCTCTATCGAAGATCACGATCGTCGGCAACGGTAAGGGCGACGCGAAAGCGGGTCGCAAGGCAGTGCGTCACGCCGAGATCATCGTGGATGCCGTTTCCTGGGCGCGCGACCTCGTCAATACGCCGGCGGGTGACCTCCCTCCGGCGGAGCTCGCGCGAGAGGCCCAGGCGATGGCGAAGGCCGAGGGGCTCACGTGCAAGGTGTGGACGGAGACCGAGCTCAAGAAGCGAGGGTTCGGAGGCATCATCGGGGTGGGCCAGGGGAGCGTGAACCCGCCGCGACTGATCGAGCTCACCTACAAGGGCGCCGGTGGATCGACCCCGATCGCCCTCACCGGCAAGGGCGTCGCCTTCGACTCGGGCGGTCTGTCGATCAAGGACGCGAAGGGCATGGAGACGATGAAGATCGACATGGGCGGTGCCGCGTCGATCCTGGCCACGATGAAGGCGATCGCCCGGTTGAAGCCCAAGATCAACGTCATCGCGGCGATCCCCTCGGCCGAGAACATGCCGGGCGGCGCGGCCCAGAAGCCGGGCGATGTGATCAAGCACTACGGCGGGAAGACATCCGAGGTGTTGAACACCGACGCCGAGGGGCGGCTGATCCTCGCCGATGCCCTCGCGCTGCTCGCGGAGAAGAAGCCCTCGTGCATCGTGGACACCGCGACCCTCACGGGTGCGTGCATGATCGCGCTCGGAACGGACATCACCGGCGCGATGGGCAACGACGACACCCTCGTCGAAGAGATCGTCGGGGCCGGCCGCTCGACCGGCGACTGGATCTGGCCGCTGCCGTTGCACAAGGAGTATCGGCGACTGATCGATTCGAACATCGCGGATATCAAGAACATCGGCGAACGCTGGGGCGGCGCGATCACTGCGGCGTGGTTCCTCGCGGAGTTCGTCGGCGATGTGCCGTGGGTGCACCTGGACATCGCCGGCCCGGCCTTCTCCGAGAAGGGCAACGACCTGGGACCGAAAGGCGCGACCGGCGTTCCCGTGCGAGCCCTCGTGCGCTTCGTGCTCGATAGAGCGGCGTGACGCCCGAGACGAAGGAACCGCGGACCGGACCGGTCCTGGGCATCTTCGCGCATCCCGACGACGCCGAGATCTGTGCCGGCGGTGTACTGGCGAAGTGGGCTGCCGCCGGCCGCGAGGTCCATCTCCTGATCCTCACGAACGGCGATCGCGGGTCGCAGGATCCCTCACAGGACCGGGGAGAGCTCGCCGCCACGAGAGCTCGTGAGACCGAGGAGGCGGCCGAGGTGCTGGGACTCGCGAGCGTTCGGATCGGGTCGATCTCGGATAGCGAGCTCGAGAACACGGAGGAGGTGCGCGAAGGTGTCGTGCGCCGGATCCGAGAGGTCCGCGCGGAGACCGTCGTCGCGTGCGATCCGAGCGCGGTCTTCTTCAGCGGCAGGTACTACAACCACTCGGACCATCGCACCTCGGGCTTCGTGGCGCTGGACGCCTGTTACCCCGGAAGCGGGAACCCCCACTTCTTCCCCGAGCAGCTCGACGATCTCGAGACGCAGGACGTCTTCGACCTCTGGCTGGGTTGGACGAACGAGCCCAACCACGTGGAGGACATCTCGGGATATTTCGCGACGAAGATGGCCGCCCTCGCCAAGCACGACAGCCAGCTCGCCGAGGGCATCCGCTTCTTCGAGGAGTTCCTCGGCAAGGACGCCGTCGAGGCCGGCGAGAAGATCGGCGTCGAGCACGCCGAGGAGTTCCGCGTCCTCGACCTCAGCTAGGGAGTGCGCCGATCGCGAGGATCACGTCCCGGAAGTCGTTGAGCGGATCGGGGAATCGATCTGCGAAGGTGCTGCGGGCCTGTTCGAGGAACGAGCTCCAGCTCGCTTCGCCGAGCATGTTGCGAGCGAAGCGGCCCACCGCCCACGTCCCGAGGCCCTCGATGAGGTCGTCTCGGGGATAGACCCACTGGTAGCGCTTCCGCTCGGTCCGCACATGACGGAAGCCGGCCCTGCGAAGCTCGTCCTCGATCGCCTGCGGCTGCTTGAAGCGATCGTGCCCGGGAGCCGCCGACGCGAAGGCTGGTGCGAGCATGTCCCGCGGGATCACGGTCTCGATGAGCTCGGTCCATGTGTCCTCGAAGGCGTCCTTGCCGTTCGACCATGTGGTGAACCCGATCCGTCCCCCGGGCATGAGCACACGGGTGAGGTCGAACAGCGCGGTCTCGACCTTGACGAAGTGTGCGAAGACGAAATTGCCCATAACGACGTCGAACGTCCGATCGCGGAACGGGAGGTCGATCGCCTCTGCGACGACGAGGGGCAGCGATGGGCGCTCACGGTGCCCGACTGAGAGCATCCCCGATGAGCGGTCGATCCCGACGACCGTGGCGCCGGTGCGCGCGACCTCGTCGGCGCCGGCGCCCGTGCCCGTCCCGACGTCGAGGACCCGTTGTCCTTCCTCGATACCCAGCGCGCCGACGAGGTCGCGCGCGGCCTCCGCGAACCGGGGCGCGTGCACCCGTTCGTAGATCTCCGCGACGTTGTCGTAGGAACGCCAGTCGTCCATCGATGGCAGCCTACCCGTGCCCCGAGTGAACGCGGGACCACGGCTAGACTCCGCGCGATGCGACGGGGCAGAGCGTGACGGGGGTCGCGGGCGTCATGGCCCTCGTCCTGGCCGAGACCGTGGCCGGCGCGACGCTGTTCCTCTGGGCGAGCCCTCTGTGGACCGAAGTGAAGCGAGGGTTCTTCAAGCTCCTCGGCGCGATCCTCACGGTGCTCGCGGGACTGACGTGGCTCTCCGTCGACGCCGGTCTCGTCTGCCCCCGCGGGTTCGTGAACAGCGAGATCCTCCGTGCGACGACGCTCGCCGCGGTAGGCATCACCGTGTTGTGGACTGTGCTCCTGTTCGCCCGTCAGCCGCGCGCGGCCCGTATCGTGGGCTTGCTCAGCGTTCCCGCGTGGCTCGCCTTGCTCGTGTGGATGGGCGGCGCCGGCCGCCAGTCATACGGACTCGCGCTGTTCCAGTTGGCGGCCGGCGCCGCCCTGCTGGGCGCGGCGACGGACGGTCTGCTCCTCGGCCATTGGTACCTCACCGATCGCAAGCTCCCGCGAGGTCCGATCAACCGGATGACGACGATCCTGGTGGTCTCGGTGGCCATCGCCGCCATCGCGGTGATCAGCGCAGGCTTCTCGGGCGTCGAGGCCTCGACGTCGATCAACCCGTTGCTCACCGCCGGGGCGTTGGCGCCCTGGATCGCGCTCGGCATGGTCGTCGCGACGGCCCTGATCGCAGGGGTGGTCAAAGCGGTTCTCAAGGGTGAACGCGCCTCGGCCGTGCAATCGGCCACGGGCTTCTACTACCTCGCGGTCGTGACGGCGTTCACCGCCGAGGTGGCGGTCAAGACGCGGTTCCTCGACAGACCGGGCGGACCCGTGCACTGATGCGCGAGGCGGTCCTCGTCGTCGGCGTCCTGGTGAAGGTGGTCGTGTGGCGGTTGGTCGTGCGCGGCCGGCTCCCGTTCTGGCCCGCGACCGCGACGACCTTCGCGGTGATCGGGATCGCGTCGCTCCTCGCCGGGGATCCGAGCTGCTGCCGGGAGATCGAGGTCGCCCTCGCGTCCGGGGTCGGCGTCATGTCGGGGCTGATGTTCTACGGCGCGACCCGTGTGATCGTCGACCGCGCTACCGGGCATCCCGTCCTACACCGGGCCGTCACCGACGTATACCGGCGCTTGGTGGAGACGCGGTTCGCCCTCGTCCTCGTCCTCACACTCGCGATCGCGGTGCCGGGAGAAGAACTGTTTTGGCGCGGCCTGGTCCTTCCGGAGCTCCGAGATGCGACCTCCACCGTCACAGGCGCGCTCTTGACCTGGGCGGCGGCCGTAGGCGTGAACGCGGCGTGGGCGAGCACCCCACTGCTCGCCGGCGCGGTGGTGGGCGGTGCGCTGTGGACGGGCCTGGCGTCGTGGAGCGGAGGCGTGCTGGCTCCCATCGCGAGCCACCTGGTTTGGACCGGGCTGATGCTCGTGTGGCCGCCTCCTGCGGCCCGTGACATGGTGCCCTCGTGACGTTCTTCTCGACCGCCGTCCAGTCGGTGTTGGAGCAGGGCCAGTTCTGTCACGTGGCCACCTCCGCGCCGAGCGGCCCTCACTGCACGCCGCTGGTCTTCGCCTACTCCGGTGGTCGGCTGTGGCTGACCACCTCCCGGCGTTCGGTGAAGACCCGGTCGTGGAAGGCGGATGCCTCCGCCGCGGGCCTGGTGCGTCACGGGGAGCTGGCGGTCACGTTCGCCGGCACCGCGAAGCTCTACGACGCGCTCGACCGGAGCACGTGGGGGGACGCGGTCGCCGTGGCGACCTCGATCGCCAGAGCCACCGGCGCGTTCAGCAAGAAGAACGCGCGGTTCTTCGCGGGCTACGCCTTCGACGCCAAGCAGGTGCCGTTCGCATGGACGCCGCCCGGGAGGGTGTTCGTCGGCATCGAGCTCGAGCGGACCGCCCTCGTTGACGAGGACGGGGTCCAGGAGGGGAAGGGTCGGTGGGGCGGCGTCTCGACGTCCCACGAGACATTCCGGCGCTCCGCGAAGGGCGATGATCCCCTGGCGGCACTGCCACGCGAGATCAGGACACCTCTCGGCACTGACGGCGACGGCGCCCTGACGCTCGTGGGGGAGCGTGGCCCGGCCGTCGTGCCCGCGCGATGGCGAGCGGACGAGCACGCGCTCTGGGCTGCTCTGCCGGACGAGACCCTCGCGCTGGCCGCCGCCGGTCCGGACGTGCCGGCGGCGCTCACCGTCGACGAGGCCTCCACGTGGCGCGCTCGCGACATGGTGGGCGCCATGGCGCAGGGCACGGCATCGATCCACGTCCTCGATGCGCTCGGGACCGGCGCGAAGTCGGCACGGACGCTCGCGACCGAGATCGACCCCGACGCCGGCGCGTTGATCCGGTTCGTTCCGTCGCGATGGGTCTGGTGGCGCGGCTGGTCCAGCGGCAGCGCCCACGTCGGATGAGCACGGTGGAGTTCTCCGTCGAGGTCGACGCGCCCCCCGAACGCGTGTGGGAGGTCGTGAGCGACCCCGCGAACATCCCGCATTGGGAGCGTCACGTCGTGAGCGTGAGGCTGCCTGACGAAGAGCTCGATGTCGGCTCCATGTACACGGTCGTGATGACGTTCATGGGCATCCGTGTCAGGGTTCGCGGCGAGATCCTCCGATGGGAGCCGCCGTCACACGCGACGATCCGGCTGCACGGGGCGCTCGATGCCACGATCGACACGTCGGTCGGCCGGCTGCCTCGCGATCGAAGCGTCCTCCGACACGAGGTCAACTACACCTTCCGAGGACCGCTCGGCCGTGTGATCGCCGCCGGGCTCACCGCCGTTGGCGGGGCGCAGCTAGGGATCCGTCGCGGAACCCTGGGACAGAAGCGCCAGATCGAAGCGGGGGCCTAGTCCTCAGGTCACTTGGAGGTCACTTTGGCCGCTTGGTCCTGCGTCGGAGCCAGTTGACGCTCCATCCGATCACGAATCCGAGGGCGGCCGCGATCCCGATCGGCAAAGCGATCGCCACGTCCCAGTCCCAGAACAGGAAGTCGATGTTCGCGTCGTCGAGGTTCTGGAGGATGAAGATCACGAGTAGCAGCGCGGCCGTGCCGAGAGCGACGGACTTGAGTCCGGCGCTTTCCCGCCGGTACTCGAAGGTCGGCTTCCCTTCGGGGATCGCGTCGTTCGGATCTTCGGGCTCGCGTCGCACGGTGTCGGCTCCCTGGCTTGTCTGGCCCCTAACGACTCGGGCCTTCGACGACCCTGGGTCGATTGTCGCATGATGGTCGGCCGATGAGCCTGACCAGAGGATCGAGCAAGATCGCGTGGGCGACGGCGCTCGCCGCAGGGGGAGCGGCGATCGGCCACACGGCGCTCCGGACCGAAGACGGCCGGGAGCTCGACGCGAACCTCTTCAAGGCCCTCAACGCCGAGCACGGCGAGACGGTCGACCGCTTCTTCGCTGGGATCACCGAACTCGGGTCGTTGTACGCGGCGGCGGCGGCGGCCGGCGCGCTCGCGCTGGCCGGCCGCCGCCGAGAAGGCGTCCGCGCCCTCGCGGGCGCGGGCGCCACCTGGCTGCTCCTCCAAGGGACGAAGCGCCTCGTCGACCGCCCCCGGCCCTTCCTCGCGAACCCCGAGGGGACCCGCCGGATGATCGCGGAGCCACACGGGACGTCCTGGCCTTCCAGCCATCCGGCGGTGCTCACGACCTTCACCCGCGTGGCCGCGCGCGAGCTCGGGATCGGTGCTCTCGGCCGGACCGCGCTCACGGGCCTGGACGCCTCGGTCGCCGCGTCCCGCGTCGCCCTCGGCGTCCACTACCCGAGCGACGTGGCGAGCGGGCTGCTGTTCGGTCGCGCGGTCGCGCGGCTGTGGCCGCGCGGCCGCCCTCGCCACCGCTGACACCTAACGGCCCGTCTCAGCAACCCGAGCGTCGTCGATAGACTCGCCGGCGGTGCTCGACTCGATCGCCTCCGTGGGCTGGCCTGTTCTCGACCGCTTCCGCATCGGGGACTCGATCGCCATCTCGCCGCACGGCCTCGGCATCGCGATCGGGTTCCTGGTGGGCTCGTGGCTGCTCATGAGGCTCTCCGTGCAACGTGGGATCCCCGAGAGCCTCGCGAACTCGATCGTTTTCTGGTCGGTGATCGGCTCGCTCATCGGGGCCCGGGTCGCCTACGTGATCGCCCACGTGTCCGACTTCGCGAGTCCTCTCGATTGGCTCAAGATCTGGCAGGGAGGGATCTCGCTTCTCGGGGGGATCGCCGGCGCGACGATCGCGAACGCGGTCAACATCAAGCGGCAGGAATATCGGTTCCGGTTCTTCCAGGTCGCTGACACGATCGCGCCCTGCCTCGCGCTCGGCATCGCGGTCGGCCGCATCGGCGACCTGATCATCGGGGACCACCTCGGCAAGCCGACGTCGTGGCTGCTCGCCTGGACCTACGAAGGGGGCACGCTCGCGCCGCCGTTCTCGTGCGCCGGTGACTCGTGCACGGCGACGTTGCACGGAGGCCTGACGGAAACGATCGATCGGACGGGCGCCACGCTGTCTGACGCCGCGGGCAAGGTCCTCGAGCACGGTATCGGCGTCCATCAGACCGCGCTCTACGACATGTTGCTGGCGGCGGTCTTGTTCGTGTTCCTCTGGTGGTTCATCCGCTCGCCTCGCCGGGAAGGCGTGGTCACCCTCACCTTCGCTCTCGCGTACGGATGCATCAGGCTGCTCGAGGATTCACTCCGGATCGACAAGCGCTTCGGGCCGCTCACGGGCTCGCAGTGGACGGCGCTCATCGTCGCGATCCTCGCGGGGGGACTCCTGATCTCCTGGGCGTTTGCGCCGCGCCCCGGCCCCACCACGCCCGGGCGCGAGGAATCGATCGTGGACGACGCCGAAGCCGCGGTCACGCTCTAAGCGCGTTCGCCGCTTGGCTCTCATCCAAGCGGCGTGCGAAACGGAACAAGAGCACCGCGGTAAGCACGCCCACGGCCACGATTCCGATCCGTTGAGGGATCCGATAGTCCGTCTGGTGCCCGCAAGGCGTGAACTCGGTAAAGAGGGAGCACGGAACGAGGTCCTCCTCGCCAGTCTGCAGGAGCAGGGCGGTCAGGCACGCCGCCAGGAGGATCGCAACGGCAAGGACCCGGATGATCGTCGATACCGCAGGTCGGTGAGCAGCCTCGCCATCCATCTCGCTCTCGGCAGAGCATGAACCCTCGCCTGAGTCAGGAGCAAGACAACGGCCGTTCGACGGGGAAGGTTCTCAGCGACCGGCTAGGTACGACCTACGGACCTCTCGCAGCTTCTCGTGCGTGCCGCCGTAGGCGTCGGCGCGTGGAAGATAGGTTTTCGCGATCTTGGCGAGGAACGTGTAGTTCGGGTCCACGACGTTCGCCACCGGCGACTCGCTCACCTGGGTCAAGAGTTGATAGGCGTCGAGCGCGTCCAGCCCGTACTCCTCGCCCATCCACGCGATCAGGTCCGCATGCGCGATCCGGAACGCGTCCTCCAACGGGCGAGCGGAGCCGGTCGACATCACGTGCGTGTCGCTCTCGAGGCGGGGCCACGGAGTCGACCGACCCTTCACGAGGTCGATCGTGATGACCGTGTCCATGGCCGCCTCGACGGCGACGCCACAGGTCTCGCCTTCGCCCTGCCGGCAGTGTCCGTCGCCGATCGAGAAGAGCGCGCCCTCCACGTTCACGCCGAGGTAGCACGTGACGCCGGCTCGCATCTCGGGCGTATCCATGTTCCCCCCGTGGGCATCCGGGACGAGTGACGATCGGGCTTCGAACGCGGCCGGAGCGACGCCGACCGTGCCGTGCATCGGATCCAGGGGCAGCAGCGCGACGTGATCGCCCTCGTTCGCCCGGTAGGTGACGGTGCGGGCGGCCTTGTCGACCTCGTAGATCCAGACGCGCTCCGGGAGCGGGTCGTGCAGCGTCGCGGTCTGGTGGGTCGACGAGAGCGCTCCGAAGAACGGCACCGTGCACGACGCGGCCCAGTCCCTCGACGGCTCGATCGAGATGAAATGGATCGCGAGGGTGTCGCCCGGCTCCGCGTCGTCGACGAAGAACGGGCCGGTCTGCGGATTCACGAACGGGAACTCGATCACGCGGCTGATCCAGTCGTCCGGACCGCGAACCTTCCCACCGAACGCGTCCTCGGTCCAGAGCTCGAGGATGTCGCCCGGTTTGACGGTCCGGACCGGCGGTACGCCGCCGAAGGTCCACGCGAACTCCGACACGTCCGGACGGTAGGACAGCACGTCCACGACGCGAGCATACGGGGAACGCGGTGGCGGCGAGACGTCCGACGCCTAGCGCGCCATGAGCTGGAGCGGCTTCCCCACCTTCGACTTCGTGGCCCGGACGACCGCTTCGGCCGCCTCACTCAAGGCGACGGCGGCGGGGGAGTCGGGATCGGAGAGCACGATCGGCATGCCCTCGTCTCCGCCGGCGCGCAGCGCCGGTACCAACGGGACCTGTGCCATCAGCGGGACGCCGAGCGTCTCGGCAGCCTCTCGGCCGCCGCCCTCGCCGAAGATCCTCTCCACTTCACCGCAATGCGGGCAGACGAACCACGACATGTTCTCGATGACCCCCAGGGGTCGCAGGTTCGTCCGCTCGGCCATCTTGCCCGCGCGCTCGGCGACCTTGCGGGCTGCGTCCTGCGGGGTGGTCACGACGAGCATCGAGGCGCCGGGGATGAACGAGGCCAACGAGATCGAGACGTCCCCGGTGCCGGGCGGGAGGTCGCAGAGCAGGAAATCGAGGTCGCCCCACCAGACGTCGCCGAGGAACTGCTGGATCGCCTTGTGCAGCATCGGGCCGCGCCAGATCACCGGCGTCTCCTCGGGCACGAAGTGACCCATCGAGATCACCTTCACGCCGTGGGCTTCCAGCGGCAGGATCATGTCGTTGAACCCGACCGGCTTGCCGACCGCACCGAGCATCCGCGGGACGCTGAAGCCCCACACGTCGGCGTCGAGCACGCCGACCGAGCGGCCTGCCTTCGCGAGGGCGGCCGCGAGGTTCACCGTGACGCTCGACTTGCCGACGCCGCCCTTGCCCGAGGCGATCGCGATGATCGAGGTCTGGGGTGGGAACGAGATCTTCGTCTCGGGCGCCGCCGGCTGCCCGCCGCGGAGGCCCGAAACCAGCTTCTCCCGCTCTTCCGTGCTCATCGGGGTGAGCTCGACGTCGACTCGCTCCACGCCCTCGAGCGGCTGGATGGCGGCGGTCACGTCACTCGTGATCCGGTCCTTGAGCGGACATCCCTCGATGGTGAGGAGGACGTGGACTCGGACGAGGCCGCCGTCGACCTCGACGGACCTGAGCATCCCGATCTCATCGATCGGGCGGCCGATCTCGGGGTCCTTGACGCCCTTCAGGGCCTCGCGGACCTGTGCTTCGGTGGCCACGGGCTCTCCTCTCGAGCTTCTGCTGTCGTTTGGGGTCTAAGCTCTGGTTGACACGGTGTCAACCGTGCAAAGCCCATCGTACGAGATGCGAGGATGAACGAACCTGCCCCGATCGAGATCCACAAGGCCCTCGCGGACGACACCCGCTACCGGCTCTACCGATACCTGCGCCTGTCCGGCCGGCCGGTCCCGGTGCGCGAGCTCGCCACCCGGCTCGGCCTGCACGCCAACACGATCCGTCCGCACCTTCGACGACTGGTGGATGCGGGCCTCGTCGCGTCGGAGACGCGACGAGGCCCGTCGGCGGTCGGCCGCCCGCAGACGGTCTACACGGCGGTCGCGATGGACAACAGCGAAGGACGCGACTATCGACTGCTCGCCGACATCCTCGCGACGCTCATGACGGGTACGCGCGCGCGCACCGGCGCGGAGGCGCTCGCCCGGGAGTGGGGCGACTACCTGATGACGAGGCACGCACCACCGCCGGGCGCTCGGCGTCCCGGGCCCAACCTGGCCGCGCTTCGGGAGGCCCTCGCAGACGCGGGCTTCGATCCGCGGTTCCGCCGAAGGGGGAACCGCTCGGTGGAGATCGCCTTGCGGGGCTGCCCGTTCCGGGATCTCCTCGAGGAGCACCGGGAGCTCGTGTGCACGGTGCACCGCGGACTGCTCGAAGGCATGTTGGAGGGATCGCGTCCTCGCCTGCATCTCCGTTCGTTCGAGCCGCTCGCGGACCGCGGGTCCGTGTGCCGTGTCGTGGCAGGGGAGTGACCCGAGAGGGGCTCCAGGCGCCCGCTGAAGTTCGTCTCCAGAACGACCGATGGGAAAAGGAGCGGGTGAGCTCTCGCGCGCCCGGGCTTTCGTTCGAGACGAGGTGTGGCGCAGTGGCGAACACGGATTCCGCCGTCGCGGGGTTCGACGGCTGGCTCAGAGATCTGATGGAAGGCCAGGGCTCCGACCTGCATGTGAAGGTCGGTTCTCCGCCCATGATCCGGTTGCCGGACGGACTGAAGCGCATGGAACGGGACCCGATCACGCCGGTCGAGACATCCGCGATCGCCGAGAGCATCATCCCCGCCGATCGCAAGGAAGCATTCGACAAGAACGGTGAGGTCGACTTCGCCTACTCCCTCAAAGAAGTGGGCCGCTTCCGCGCGAACGTGTTCAAGCAGCGCGGCTCGATCTCTATGGTGCTCCGCCGTCTCCGGTTCGGCGGACCGACGTTCGAGGAGATAGGGCTGCCCGACTCGGTGCGGCAGCTCGCGGGGAAGACGACCACGCTCGCGGCGATGATCGGCTACATCAACGAGACCAAGCCGGTCCACATCGTGACGATCGAGGACCCGATCGAGGTGCTCCACCGCGACGCGATCGCCTCGATCAATCAGCGCGAGATCGGCAACGACACGCAGGACTTCCATGCGGCCCTCCGGGCGGCGCTTCGGCAGGACCCGGACGTGATCCTGATCGGGGAGATGCGCGACACGGAGACCGTGCGGGCGGCGATCCAGGCCGCCGAGACGGGGCACCTCGTCCTGTCCACGCTCCACACCGTTGACGCCACCGAGACCGTCAACCGCGTGATCGACTTCTTCCCTCCGTACCAGCAGAAGCAGGTTCGACTGGCGCTTGCGGGGACGCTCCGCGGGATCATCTGCCAGCGGCTCGTCACCACGGTGGACGGCGGGCGAACACCTGCCCTCGAGATCCTCGTGAACACGGGCCGGGTGGCCGAGCGGATCGTCGACCCTGAGCGGACGAGTGAGATCAAGGACGTGCTCACCGACGGCCACTTCTACGGAATGATGACCTTCGACCAGTCGCTTCTGATCCTCCTCCAAGAGGGAAAGATCACGACGGAGGCCGCCTTCCAGGCCGTGTCGAGCCGGCACGACTTCGAGCTCGCGATGCAACAGGCGGGGCTCGCCCTGCCGGTCTGATCCTCAGGCTGTCGTGCGCTTCCCCCCGGAGCGGAGGAGCCCGAACCCGAACGCGATCCCGGCGCCGAGCGCGAGGCCGACGATACCGGCGGCGACGACCGACCCTGCGGGAAGTCCCGCATCCTTGGTCACCACACGCGTCACGGTCTGGGGGGCGAGAGCGTTGAACGGCTCGACCGTGATGCCGGCGCCGCTGCCTGTCCCCTTCCCGTTGCCGACGACGACCGCACCCGTCATGCCCGGGTGGTACTGGCACGCGAACGGGTAGATGCCGGCTTCGTCGAACGTCACCGTGAAGGCGTCTCCCTTGGCCATATCCTCGAAATGACCCCACTCGTTCCCGTTGACGTTGTGGATCATCCCGAAGTCGGCGTTCACGAAGGTGACTTCGGCCCCGGGATCCACGGTGGTGACGGTCGCGGTGAAGCAGGCATCGATCATCCGGACCGTCGCCACCTTCTCGCCGGTCGCATCGTTCTGCGTGGCGCCGCCGTAACAGCCACCGCCGCCCGCCAGTGCTGCGCCGGGCACCCCCAGGACGACGATCGCCGCGCCCACTATCACGCAGAGGAGCATCCCTCGCCTCATGCCGATCCCTCCTTGGTCTCCGATGCCCCTGCTACACCTGCGAGGCTCAGGGGGTTCCCTTGGAGGTCGCGATCCGGAGAGCCTCTGCCTTCGGCAGAGCGGTCTCGAGGCGCATCGTGCGCGGACCGTCGGCCCATAGGAGCACGTTGCCATCCACGCGGACGTAGACGACTCCATCGCCGGTGAGCAGCTGGAGCAGGTGCGTGCCCTTGGTCCAGTAGTAGTCGACCCCATCGACGGTCTCGAACTGCAGCACGCCCGTATCTTCGAAGAGCTCCTTCGAGGCCTGGTTGGCATCGCCTTCGAAGACCACGAGCACGGCTCCGTACCGCGCGCCCGAGATCTCAGGCAGGCGGGGTCGCGCTCGCCAAGCCAGCGTGACTCGCGAGACCTCGCCTGATGCCGTGAAGACCGTGTCCGCCCACACCCGGTCGGGCCGGCCCAGCCGAGCCGGGAGCGCGACGTCCTGGCCGAGCAGGATGCCTGCCTCCCGCAGGGTGATCCGCTCACCGGTGGGGACGATCGAGGGGGTCGGCAGGATCCCCGGACGGCTCGGGGTGACCTGCACGACGACGGCGCCCAGGTCGATCACGATCTTCGCGGCCACGGCCGCGCCGGCCAGGAGCAACACGCTCGCGGCCGCGATGAGCAAGATCCGCTTGGAACGGGAAAGCGGGAGTCGGACGACGCGCGGAAGGCGGTCCGAGGAGACACGCGCCATGACCTGGCGCGGGAGGTCCGGGGTGGCGGCCCAATCGACGTCGAGCGTCGCCAGCGCGCCACCGAGCTCATCGTCGGACATCGAACGGATGCGCTCGCTCATCCCGGACCCTCCAGTACCGTCCGAAGCCGTCCCATCGCGCGCGACAACCGGGATTTGGCCGTTCCCAGCCGGACGTCGAGCACGTCGGCCGTCTCGGCCTCCGACAACCCCAGGAGGAACCGGTACCCGATCACCTCGCGATCGGGAGGCGACAGTCGGTTGAGCGCCGCGATCAACGTCTCCTGATCCTCCCGCGCGAGGGCCGCGGTCTCCGGGGACGGGGCCGCGTCCCCGTCAGAGACCGCGGCCGTGCGCAGGGCCAGGCCCTGGCGACGGCGGGTGGAGCGCGCTCGGTTGCGAGCCTCGTTCGCGACGATCTTGAGCAGCCACGGCCGGAATGGAGAGTCCGGACGGAACCGGGGGAGCGCGTAGTAGGCCTTCACGAATGCCTCCTGGGCCGAGTCCTCCGCTTCGCCGCGATCGTGCGTGACCAACCAGGCGACACGGAAGGCGACCTGCCCGTATCGCTTCACCAGGTCTTCGTATGCAGCGTCGTCGCCTTCTCGGGCTCGGCGCGCGAGCTCGGCGTCCTCCAGTGGTCGGCCCTCCACGGGAGCTCTTCCCTTCACGGCCGACTACACCGTGGAGGTCGCCGGAGTTCCTCCGGTTCCGCCTCCCTGCTCTGAGGGACGAGCGATCTCAGACCTGCTCGTCTGTTCGGCTCCTCGCGGGCTTCCCGCCGTTGCCAGCCTGATCGGCTAGCGTCACCATCCCGGCGACGAGGCCTGACAGCTCCATCGGGACGACGATCTTCGACGCCGGCGAAGCGCCGATCTGCTTGAGCGCGTCCAGGTACTGGAGGGTCATCGTCTTCTGATCCGCCGTCATGGCCTGCTGATTGATCGTCTGCAAAGCAAGCGCGAAGCCTTCGGCGCGCAAGATCGCTGCTTGGCGTTCGCCTTCCGCGTTCAGGATCGCAGCCTGCCGTGCGCCCTCGGCGTTCAAGATCGCCGACTGCTTGTTCCCCTCGGCCACTGTGATGGCTGCCTGCTTGGCGCCGTCCGCCTCTGTGACGACGGCTCGCCGCGTTCGCTCCGCGGACATCTGCCGCGTCATCGCCTCCTGGACCTGCGGCGGCGGGATGATCTCGCGGATCTCGACGTTCGTGACCTTCACACCCCAGCGCTCGGTCACCTCGTCGAGCTTCAAGCGGAGGACCTCGTTCATCTGCTCACGCTTGGCAAGGACGTCGTCGAGG
>CAJDUF010000015.1_pt1 | contig 20420 bp, 15 predicted proteins | sample 7390091 | NCBI WGS metagenome assembly CAJDUF01 (sample SAMEA7055670, study PRJEB34461) | soil metagenome | biome: terrestrial ecosystem; feature: Peninsula; material: soil | place: Antarctica | collected 2016 | reverse complement strand
AACGGCCTCCGCGCGCAGAACACCTCCGAACGGGCCAGCGAGCAGGAGCTCTTGCAGCGACGCACGGGCGCGGCCTGGGAGAAGGTTGTCGCCACCGAGGTCGGAGCCATCGGGCAGATCCAAGAGGGCCAGCCTCCGGTGATCCTTCCGCAGGTCCGAGCGGCGATCACCGCACTCGCCCAGAAGACGCCCACGGGTGCCGTGAGCACGCTTCAGACGGCCGCGAAAGACGCGAAGAAGGCGATCGACGACATCGAGAAAGAGCAGCTCGCGAGCTCGCTCAGCGGCAAGGGGTTCCATCAAGGCGAGGTGCTCCGCTTCCTCTCGGCGAGGGACGAACTGGTCACGTCGATCCAGCTCTACCGCGAGGCAGCCCTCCTCGCCGTCTTGGCGGCCGACCTCCAGGGCAAGGATCGCACCGCCGCGATCGACCGAGCCGATGAGCAACTGAACCTCGCCGATGCTGCCGTGCTTCGCTTCCAGACCCATCAGACGGAAGCGCTCGCCGCGGCCGGCATCATCCGGCAGCCGACGATCCCGGGCGCGTAGGCCAATGGCCGACGCTCCCGACCTCGTCGTGGTCGCGAACCCGGCGGCGGGACACGGGAGGGCGGGGCGCCTGATCGGCAAGGTCACCACGGCGCTGCACCGGCTCCGGCTGCCGCATGAGATCCGCGTCTCGGAGTCCGGCCCCGACGTCGAGCGACTCGCTCGCGTCGCGGCCGACGGTGGCGCGAAGATCGTTGCCGCGCTCGGTGGCGACGGGACGGTCTCGCTGGCCGCCAACGGCCTACTCGGCACCGGCGCGGCGTTGGCGGCACTTCCCGCGGGGACCGGCGACGACTTCGCGAAGGGGATCGGAGTCGGGAAGCTTGAGACCGCGGTCGAGCTGCTCGCCAACCCGAAGACCGTCGACCTCGACGTGATCGAGGTCTCGACGGGAGCGGTCAAGAGGAGCTTCATCAACATCGCCGGTGCCGGCTTCGACTCGGAGGTGAACGAGACCGCGAACGGGATGACGGTCAAGCTGGGAGCGACCGGCACCTATGTGGTCGCATTGCTGAAGACCCTCTCGAGGTTCTCGCCGGCGTCGTTCACCATCCAGGTCGACGACGAGCGGATGGAGCTGGACGCGATGCTGGTCGAGGTGGGCAGCGGCCGCTGGACGGGGGGAGGGATGAAGGTCCTTCCGAACGCGATCATGAACGATGGACTCCTCGATGTATGCGTTGTGGAGGCGCTCTCGAAACCCGCCTTCCTCAGAGCCTTCCCCCGCGTGTTCGTCGGCTCGCATACCACGCACCCGAAGGTCCGGATGCGCACGGGCTCGAGGGTCCAGGTCGAAGCGAACCGGCGCGTGCTCGTGTACGCGGACGGGGAGATGGTCGGGTCGCTGCCGGCGATCTTCGAGGTGCGCCCCGCTGCGCTCCCGGTGGTGGTCGGGCCGGACGCCAAGGGCGTACGGTGACCGGATGACGACCGGTCTCCTCCTGATCCACGCCTTCCCGCTCGACGCCAGGATGTGGGAACCGCAGCTCGGCTCGCTCGGAGCGCGGCTGCCGATCGTCGCCCCCCACCTCCCGGGCTTCGGCGGGACGGAGGGACCCGACGTTCTCACGATGGGTCTCGCCGCCGAGCATTGCATCCGGGCCCTCGATGACGGCGGCGTGGACACGGCGATCGTGTGTGGGCTCTCGATGGGTGGCTACGTCGCCTTCGAGCTCTGGAGGGCCGCGCGGCCGCGCATCGCGGCCCTGGTGCTCGCGAACACCCGGGCCGAGCCCGACCCCCCCGAAGGCGCGGCCGCGCGGCGTGCGCTCGCGGAACGCCTGCGGAAGGAAGGTCACCAGTTCATGGTGGAGACCCCGCCGCCGCTCCTCGCGGAGGATGCCCCCGAGGAGCTCCAGGCGCGGGTGAAGGCGATGATCGCCGACCAGACACCGGACGCGATCGCCGCCGCCGCCCTAGGGATGGCCGAGCGCCCGGATTCGGTGCCCGACCTCCCCGGGATCGACGTGCCCACCCTCGTGATCACCGGCACGGGCGACCGGCTGATCCCGCCCGACGTCACCGCCGGCATCGCGGGGCTCGTGCCCGGCGCGCAGCTCCTTCGGATCGAGGGCGCCGGGCACCTCTCGAACCTCGAGGCGTCGGAGGCCTTCGACACCGCGCTCGAGGGCGTGGTGACACTCATCGGTTCGTAAGCCCGGAGCCGGTCGGTCCGGAGCCCGCCCGTAGACTGGCCTCACCGTGACCACCCCAGACGATTTCGCGCGGCAATTCACCTTCGAGCTCGACGAGTTCCAGCGTGACGCGATCGACGCGGTGGATGGAGGGTTGTCGGTCCTCGTGGCCGCGCCGACCGGCTCCGGGAAGACCGTCGTGGCCGAGTTCGCGATCGAGCGGGCGCTCGATCGCGGGGGCAAAGCCTTCTATACGACCCCGCTGAAGGCTCTCTCCAACCAGAAGTTCGGCGATCTCGTCACCAAGCACGGCGCGGGCACGGTCGGGCTGCTCACGGGGGACAACTCGATCAACCCGGAAGCCTCGGTCGTCGTCATGACGACCGAGGTGCTCCGCAACATGCTGTATGAACGCTCATCGACGCTCACGGGGCTGCTCTCGGTCGTGATGGACGAGGTCCACTACCTACAGGACCCGTACCGTGGCGCCGTCTGGGAGGAAGTCCTGATCCACCTCCCACCGTCGGTGAGCGTCGTGGCCCTGTCGGCCACGATCTCGAACGCGGAGGAGTTCGGCGACTGGATCACCACGCTCCGCGGTGACACGCGTGTCGTGATCGAGGAACGCCGTCCCGTGCCGCTCGAGCACCACTACCTCGTCGGCTCGCGGTTGCATCCGATGCACGTCGAGCAGGACGGCATCCTCCTGCCAAACCCTTACGTCGTTTCGCTGGACCAACACGAGCTGAAGACGAAGACCTACTACCGGCGCGGCTCCGGCCTCCCGCAGCACCAACGGATCTCCCGCCCGCGAGAGGGGTATCGCCGGGTCTACGTTCCTCGACGCGAAGAGGTCGTCGAGGTGCTCGAGAAAGAGGGGATGCTCCCGGCGATCTACTTCGTCTTCAGCAGGTCGGGCTGCGAGAAGAGCGTGCGCTGGTTACGCGAGGCGGGCGTCCGGCTCACGACGAGAGAGGAATCGGCCACGATTCGGGAGCGGGCCGAGATACGCGCGTCGTGGGTGGACGAGGAAGACCTCGTCAGCCTCGGCTTCTACGAGTTCCTCGAATCCCTCGCCACGGGGGTCGCCGCCCACCACGCGGGCATGCTTCCGATGTTCAAGGAGACCGTCGAGGAGCTCTTCCAGGAAGGGCTCGTGAAGGTCGTCTTCGCGACCGAGACGCTCTCGCTCGGCATCAACATGCCCGCCAAGAGCGTCGTGATCGAGGATCTTTGGAAGTTCCAGGGCGAGCGGCACGAGCTCGTCACGCCGGGGGAGTACACACAGCTCACCGGCCGGGCAGGCCGAAGGGGGATCGACGCGCTCGGCCACGCCGTCGTCATCTACCAGCGGCAGGTGCCGTTCGAGCGCGTGGCGGGACTCGCGGCCACCCGGACGTACGACCTGGCCTCCTCGTTCCGACCCTCGTACAACATGGCGGTCAACCTGGTGCGCAACTACACGACGGAGCAAGCGCACCATCTCCTGAACTCGTCGTTCGCCCAGTTCCTGGCGGACCGCGGTGTGGTGGCGCTCGAGCGATCCCGCCAGCAGGATCTCGCCGCGCTCGAGGACTACCGGAAGAACATGGTGTGCCACCTCGGGGACTTCGAGGAGTACTGGGGCTACCTGGAGAAGGCACGTCAGCTCCGCGACGAAGACCGTCGGGCCCGCGACCAGGGCCGACGCGAGCACGTCCGGGAAAGCGTGGCGCGGCTGCGGCCGGGAGATGTCGTCTGGGTGCCGCGAGCCCGGCGTCGTGGGGTCGCCGTGGTCGTGTCGTCCCGCGACGGGAAGCCGACCGTGCTCGCCCAAGATCGCCAGTTCTTCCGCCTGACCGGTCGGGACTTCGAGGAACCACCGCAGGTCCTGACGAGGATCCCCCTTCCGAAATCCGGCAGCGTCCGGAACCCCCGGTTCCGCCGGGACGTGGCCGCCAGGCTCGTGGCGCTCGACGTGAAAGCGGGGGAAGGTCGGCAGCGCGGGCAGGCGAACCCCAAGGTCGAACGCGAGGCGGCGCGGCTCGAGGCCCTCGCGGAGGCGCATCCGTGCCGTGGCTGTCCGGAGCGGGCGAAGCACGAACGGTGGGCGGCGCGCGCGAGCGAGCTCAAGCGACGGCTCGGCGGCGTGGAGCGACGGATCCGTGTTCGTACGGAAACGCTCGCCCGGCAGTTCGATCGGGTCCTGTCCGTGCTCGTGGCACTCGAATACGTGGACGGCTGGTCCCTGACCAGGAAGGGCCGGACGCTGACCCGGATCTACGGAGAAGGTGACCTCCTGGTGGGGGAGGCGCTCGAGGTGGGACTCCTGGACGAGCTCCGTCCGTCCGAGGTGGTCGCCCTGCTGTCGGCCGTGATCTACGAGGGGCGCGAACGGGTCCCGCTCTCGGGGGAGATGCCGACCGCTGAGACCAAGGAGCGCTATGAGCGCCTCCAGCGTCTGTGGCGCAAGGTGCGCAGGACCGAGGACGAGCACCAGGTGCAGCTCTGTCGCGAGCTGGAGGCCGGCTTCGCGACTCCGATCTATCACTGGGCCGAGGGGGAGACACTCGACGACATCCTCGCCGAGACCGAGATGGCGCCAGGGGACTTCATCCGAAACTGCAAGCAGCTGGTGGATCTTCTCCGGCAGATCGAAGAGGTTGCGTCGGCCGAGACGGCGGCGCAGGTGCGCGCAGGACGTGAAGCGATCCTGCGCGGCGTCGTCGCGTATACCGGGGTGTAGCTACGATTCGGCCTATGGGACTTTCGAGATGACCAGCCCGTTCGGGACCCTCGCCGTGATCGCCGACCCCCGGGCGGGTGTGCTGGCCCAGATGCCGGTGCTCGAGCGCGCGCTCGAAGAGCGCGGGCTCGAGCACCGGACCTACGTGGCCAACGGGACCGACCCCTCGACGCTCGCAACGGACGCTCTCGACGAGGGGTTCCGGTTCCTCGTCGCGGTGGGGGATGACGCGACCGTCCAGGATGTCGTGAACGGGATGTTCCGAGACGGCCGTCCGATCCGAGAGGAATCCGTCCTCGGGGTGATCGGGGCGGGCAGCGGATGTGACCTCGTGCGCAGCTTCGGCGTGCCCGGTGACACCGAATCGGCCGCCGCGCACCTGACCGGAGACAACACGTATGCCCTCGACCTCATGAAGATCACCGCGACGACCGTCGGGGGAGAGCGCGTCACGCGCTACGGACACAACCTCGCGCAAGTGGGGATGGGCGCGCAACAGGTCGCGTGCGCGGCGAAGGCCCCTGCCTGGCTCGGGGGGTCGCGACGCTTCTACGGCTTCTGGTGCGGCTACCTGAAGACCAAGGCGGCGAAGTTCACCGTCGAGCACGACAGGCGTACCTGGGAAGGCCGGGCATGGAACGTCGTCGTGGCGAATGCTCAATTCACCGGGGGAGGCCTCCGACTATCGCCGCGCTCGTTCCCGGGGGACGGCGTCCTGGACGCCCTCGTGTTCACAGGACCGCGATCAGGCGCCTACACCCAGCTCCCGCGTCTGTTCCGTCACGGCGATCACGTCCCGGACCCTCACATCGAGGAGCTGAAAGCGAAGATCCGTTTCGAGGTCCGATCGGAGCGTCCGATGCCGGTCATCGCGGACGGCGTCGCGCTCGGGACCACCCCCGTCACCTTCCAGATCGTGCCCCGACCGATCCTGTTCAAGCTGTGAACCGGGCGCATCTCGACCGGCTCCGCCGAGCTGCGGGGGAGACCGCTGCCCGCGAACTGGACGCGCTCGTCGTGTCGCCCTCTCCGGACCTCGCCTACCTGACCGGCTACGACCCGATGCCGTTGGAGCGCCCCACGCTGCTCGTGCTCCGGCCGAACCGCGACCCGGTCATGCTCGTGCCCGAGCTCGAGCGGGCGCTCGCGGCGGCCTCGCCGGTGGGGGATCACCTCGAGCTGGTGCCCTGGCGAGACGGCTCCAACCCGTACGAGGCCGCCGCGAGCGTGCTGGCAGGCGCGGCTCGGATCGCGGTGGCGGACCGCCTGTGGGCGACGCATCTGCTCGGCCTCCAGCGAGCGCTTCCCGGCGCCGCGTTCTCGCCCGCGTCCCCCGTGATGGGTCGCCTCCGCGCGGTCAAGGACGAGGACGAGCTCGGCGCGCTCCGCCGGGCCGGCCGCGCCGCCGACGAGACCTTCCGGCAGGTCCTCGCGATGCCGTTCCAGGGTCGGACCGAAGAGGACGTCGCCCACGATCTCGCGGAGCTCCTCGTCCGGAACGGGCATGCGCGCGCCGACTTCACGATCGTGGCGAGCGGACCCAACGCCGCATCGCCGCACCACGAGCCTGGGGGTCGGACGATCCTGCCGCACGACGCGGTCGTCATGGACTTCGGTGGCGAGCTCGCGGGGTACTTCAGCGACACGACCCGAACCGTGGCCGTCACCGAGGCGCCCGATGGCTTCGAGCAGGCCTACGCCGCCGTCCAGGAGGCGCAGGCGGCCGCGGTCGATGCCGTCAGGCCCGGGCGGGAGGCCCAAGAGATCGACCGCGCAGCCAGGACGATCATCGAAGCCTCGGGCTACGGCGAGCGATTCATCCACCGAACCGGACACGGCATCGGCCTCGAGGTGCACGAGCCGCCCTACATGGTGGAGGGCGACCGAACGGTCCTGGAACCGGGGATGACCTTCTCCGTCGAGCCCGGGATCTACCTCGAGGGACGGTTCGGCATCCGGATCGAGGACATCGTGGCGGTGACCGCCGACGGGGTCGAGCGCCTGAACCGGAGCACGCGCGAGCTCCAGATCGTGGCTTGACCGGGCGATCCAACCTCGGGTGATCCTCTCGGCCGAGCAGTGCGAACCACCCCAGGGTGACGGCCGTTCATCGGCATCGAGTTCGGGGTAAGGCGGCGACCAGATCATGAAGATGGACACATCGGATTTCGACCTGGACAAGTACCTCCGCGCGTCCAACCGGGTCGACCTATCGACGGTCGAGTGGGATCGCATCGGGCAGCATCCGGTGACGATCGACGAGGCCCGATGCCTGACCTACATGATGGACATCGAGACCCACACGGTCGTGTTCCTGCGCGACCTCCTGGCGACGAGAGCCTCCTTCGACCCGGAGGTCACGGCATTCCTCTCCTGCTGGGCGTACGAGGAGCTCTGGCACGGTGAGGCGTTCAGCCGATTCCTGGGCCAGGCCGGCTACCGGATCCCGCCCTCCTACGAACACGTCCGAGGAGAGGATCCGTTCCCCACCCGCTTCGACCGCAACCAGTGGATCCGGCGCAAGTTCGGAACGAAAGGGTACGTCTCCCACATGGGCACGCTGCTCGGGTCTGCGCTGTTCCGAGACTTCGTCGCAGTCCACATGACCTGGGGCGCCGTGAACGAGCTGGGCACGCTGAACGGTTACCACAGGATCATCGCGAAGACCGAGCATCCCGTCCTGATCCAGCTGCTCCAGGCGATCATCAAGGACGAGCGGCGGCACTTCGCGTTCTATCGGGCGCAAGCGAAGATGCGCCTCGCCAGGTCCACGCAGGCGCGGACGATCACCCGCTGGGCGCTCGAGCACCTCTGGGCGCCGGTGGGCACGGGCGTGAGACCTCAGCCGGAGACCGACTTCGTGATCCACTCACTGTTCGGCGACGCCGACGGGCTGGTCGCCGTCAAGGAGATGGAGCACACGCTGGGGGAGCTGCCCGGGCTCGAGGGGAGCACCTTCCTCTCCGACGCGCTCGAGGCGGCTGCCCGGCGGCTCGGCAAGCCGCTCGGCGTGGGCTGACCACCTCTCGGGGTCCTTGGAACCTCAGTCGCGAGGACGAACCCTGGTGCCCTCCGCGGCGTCCATCACCTCGAGGCCCATCGCCTGGAGCTCGTCGCGGAGCTCGTCGGATCGCGCGTAGTCCTTCCCGGCTCGCGCCCCGTCCCGCTCGGCAACGAGGCCCAGGATCTCCCCGGTCGGTTTCCAGGCTGCCCTCGCCTCACGCTCCAGATCGAGACCGAGGACGTTGTCCCAGGAGGCGAGCAGGGCGCGTTTCTCACCGGACGGCACGTCGGTCGAGTGATCGAGATCGTTCACGGCCCGAACGGCGGAGGGCATGTCGAGGTCGCTCGCGACCGCCTCTCGGAAGCGCGCGTCGAAGTCCTTCGCGGGCGCACCCAGGTCGGCGGAGGGCTCGCCCCACTCCGTCACGTGACGCCGGAGCTGCTTCACTCGCTGGTCGGCGGTCTCCATCGCCTCCCAGGTGAAGTCCATCTCCGAGCGGTACCTCGTCTGGAAGGTGAGCCACCGGAAGGCAAGGGGATCCAGGCCACGCTCGACGAGCTCGGTTGCGCGGATCACGTTCCCGGTCGACTTCGCGATCTTCTGACCCGTGAGCCGAAGGAACCCGCCGTGCACCCACGTGGAGACCACCTGGTGGCCCACCGCGCCTTCGGATTGCGCGATCTCATCCTCGTGGTGTGGGAACTTGAGGTCGTTGCCGCCGGTGTGGACGTCGAAGCGGTCGCCGAGGTACTTCATCGACATCGCGGAGCATTCGATGTGCCAGCCCGGGAATCCCTCACCCCACGGGCTCGGCCACTTCATCAGCCGCCCCGGCCCCGCCGCCTTCCAGAGAGCGAAGTCGGCAGGCTCCCGCTTCGCTGGATCCGTCTCAAGATCCCGGTGGCCCGCCTTCAGCTTGTCCAGCGTGTTGCCGGAGAGCTTCCCGTAGCCCTCGAAGCTGGCGACGTCGTAGTACACCGAGCCGGAGTCCACGACGTAGGCGTGCTCCCGCTCGATCAGCGTTTCCGTGAGCGAGATCATCTCGGGGACGTGCTCGGTCGCCTTCGGCATCAGATCCGGAAGCCGGATGCCGACGGCCGCCATGTCTTCGAGGGCCGCCTTCGTGTATTTCTCCGCGATCTCGAGCGGCTGGAGACCCTCGTCCTCCATCGCGAGGAGCATCTTGTCGACGGCTTCCGGCGATGATTCGTCGGTCATGTGCCCCACGTCGGTGATGTTCTGGACCAGGGTGACGCCGTAGCCTTCGAACTCCGCGACACGGCGGACCAGGTCCGCCAGCATGAAGGTGCGGAGGTTCCCCAGATGCACCGATCGGTACACCGTCGGGCCGCACGCATACATCTTCACGCGGCCCGACTCGACCGGGACGACCTCCTCGACCTCGCGCGAGAGCGTGTTGTACAGACGCACGCGCCAATCCTATCGGGGCCTGCCGGACGGACCGGCGCGGCTCACTCCTCGCTGGGTTGGGTTCCTTCGATGCGCTGCCGGGACTCGCTCCGACCGTTGCCCGAAGACTGGGCCGCGACGAGTGCCCCCAACGGCGGGGGTGGCACCGGGATCGGGATGGTGCCGGCCACGACTCCGTGTTGGAGGTGAGCGGCCGAGCACGCGACGTGGTACGCCTCGAGCTCTTCCAGGAACCGCGCGTCGTGATAGCGGCGCCCGTCGATGTTCGGACCCTCACGGCCTTCGATGATGGCTTCGACGTCATCGCCCGTGATGGTCTTGTACGTCTCGAGAGCATGGGCGACCGTGAGCACGTCGTCGCGATGCTCCTCGAGCAGGGCCATGGTCCTGTCGTACAGCTCTCTCAACTTGCCCTCGACCGACTTCCCGAACTCGGTGTCGAACAGCGCGCGGTCGGCGCCCGTCTCCGCGGGCTGCACCGGCCCTCGGAGGCCGGCCAGGGTGACCGAGCGTGAGGCGATGGTGTCTCCCATCGAGAAGTACGCGAGCATCTGCGTCGTCAGCGCGGTCGCGCCGCGCATGTCGCCACCCACGCCAGTGGAGTGGTCGCCGTCGAAGAAGAGCCGTTCACCTGCGAGCGAGGCCAGGAACGTGATCACGTCGATCTCGCGCTCCGAACGCCACTGAACGAACTGGTCTTCAGGCGGGATCGAAGAGACGAAGCCCCCGACGTCGCCTCGGCGCTCGATCGTCGCCAGGTCGATCGTCATGTGTTTCCTCAGGTGGTACGCGGCGACGGCGTGACATGCCTCGTGCACCGCCACCGCGTGACGCTCACGCTCGATGTACTCGTGGTCATCGGGAAGCCCGTGCTGCTTGACGTGCTTCGCTTTCACGACGTCCGTCCAACCGACACTGTCGCGTCCGTCGCGGATCGCGATGACGAGCGACTCGTTCACGATGTCCTTCATGTCGGCGCCGCCCGCGTACGGCGTGATGGTCGCCAGCTTCGTGATCTCCTCGTCGCCGAGATCGTGCTTCACCTTGTCGAAGTAGTACCGGTAGGTGGCGACCCGACCTTCCAGCTGGGGATACCCGACCTTGAACTTCCGGTCGATGCGCCCCGGCCGGAGCATCGCTTCGTCGAGCACGTGCGGCTGGTTCGTCGCGAAGATGTGGAGGATCCGGTACCGCGGCGGCGGCTTGGGTTTCATCCCCAGGAGCCGCCGGAGTCGGTTCGTGAGCCCACGCGGCTTCTTCAACCCGTCCATCTCGGACAGGAGGGCTTGCAGCGTTCCCATCCCTCCGCCACCCATGCCCATGCCACCCATGAAAACGCGTTCGATCTGTCCCGTACCGAAGGGGGCGAGCTCGAAGACGGTGTTGCGACCCCCATCGGAGATGTAGCCCATCCCGTTGCAGGTGAGCGCGTTCGTCCACGGCGTGACCGCCGGGCTCATGGCCCATCCGCCCTGAGGGCCGGCATTGCCGCGGTTGCCGAGAGAGTCGGCCTCGTCGATGAAGACGATGACGCCGCCGTAGCGCGTCGCGAGCTTCCTGAGCTTCCGATACAGCGACTTGACCTTCAGGATGCCGACACCCATGAACATGTTGATGAAGGCGCCGGGCTCGACGAAGACGAAGGGCTTCGCCGTCTCACCGGCCACCGCCTGGGCCATGAGGGTCTTGCCCGTGCCCGGAGGTCCCCAGAGAAGGAGGCCGCCGGGGACGTAGCCACCGCGCTTCTCGATCGCCTCGGGGTCCTCGAGGAAGATGATGTTCTCCTTCACCCGTTCGAGGACCGAGTCCTGACCCTTCACGTCGGAGAAGCGCGTGTCCATGTCATCCGGCATGTAGACCTCGACGCCGCCGCGCGACATGAACCAGAAGATCCCGACGAACTGCAGGATCCCGAACGAGATCAGGAACGCGAAGTAGACGAGCTGACCCATCGACTGCTTGATGAGGCCGGGAAGCCGGAACCAGGCCTCGAGGGCACTGACCTGATCACCCGGCTGGCTGATGAACGAGGCCAGGATCGCCCCCAGGATCCAGAAGAACACGAGGAGCCGGCCGAGGCGGCCGAGGCGATATCGGACGTGCGGGTTGATCTTGCCGAGCGCGGCCTCTTCTCGATCGAGGGTGTTCCTCCAGAATCGGTAGTAGCCCTTCGACTGCTCCTGGAGGTAGTAGTGGAGCTGCCGGAGCACCTCGAGCGCCGCGAGGGCGAGGAGCCACCATCGCTTGCTCACCTGGTCTTGGAGCGCGCTTCGGAACGACATGTTGCTCGCCGAGACATCGGCGAGGACGAGGATCATGAAGGCGCCGAGGAGGAAGAAGAGCAGGCGGACCCGGTCCCAGATGTGCACCGGAGTGCGGAATTCGCGCTCAGAATCCTTAGGCCGGCTCTTGAACTCGAAGCGAGGTGTCGGCTGGGTCGCTGGGTCGCTCGGCATGGGGAACCCTCTCGTTCGTCCGTCGGGGGCCTCTACATCGGACCATTATGAGGCTTCGGCCGGGGAAGATGGCAGCCTTGAGCTCAGGTGGACAATGGCCTGTCCTCGAAGGGGATCGAGAGCGCGATCGTGGTGTTCGTGGTGACCCCGGCCTTCTCTCGGAGCCGCCTGATCAGGTCCTCGAGCTCGCCGGTCGTTCTCGTCCGGACCTTGAGCACGTAGTTCGCCTCGCCCGCGACGGAGTAGCAGTCCTCGACCTCCGGGAACTCGCGAACGCGCGCCGGCAGGTCGTCCGGCTGGTGGTGATCGAGCGGCGTCACGGCGATCAGCGCGGTCACGAAGAGACCGATCGCCTCCGGATCCAGGACCGCCCGATATCCGCGGATCACCCCTTGCTGCTCGAGCTTCCGCACCCGCTCGTGTACCGCGGAGGCAGAGAGCCCCACCTTGGCACCCACGTCGGCGTACGTGGCCCTCGCGTCATCCTGCAGGGCGGTGAGGATCGCGAGATCTCGGTCATCCAGCACGAGGGCATGCTCCCACACCGGGTGGGGGAGAGAGATATCCCCGCGACGGCCGATTGCCCTCGATCTCGGCGTGACGGTACGGTCGGCGCCTCCTCCTCCCGGATCCCCCGGAGGAGGTCCCATTCGTTGGACGCTCGCGCGACCGGACCGCCGTCGAGGAACGACGCCGCGGGCCCGCGTTTCGAGTCGATCCCCAAGCCAAGCGGCGGAGTCCGATGGCTCACCCGGCTCGATCCGGCCGGCGACGCCGAGTATCGAGAAGCGTTGCACCCGCTCGCCGGCCGGATCGAACGCGCGCTCGGACCGGAGGTGTTGGCGATCCGGACCCGGCCCGCACCCGGGGGGTGGCGTCTCGCGTCATGGGGACCCGCCCGCGCCGCCTGGCACAGGACGCTTCGAAGCGTCCTCAGCGAGGCGGCGCGGGGGACGACGTTCGCCGTCGCCGACATCCACGACTGCTACGGGTCGATCTCGCCCGAGACGATCGCGGCGCTTCTGGGGCCGGACGCCGCGCACGCCGTCGACTTCCTCCGGCGCGTCCACGAGCGCGGCGTGCGCGGCCTCCCGATCGGCCCGGACCCTTCGGCCGTCTTGGCGAACGCCGTCCTCTCGGAGATGGATCGCGCGATCCGGAGCACGGGCGCTCGACATCTTCGATGGGTCGATGACGTCTTCCTCTGGGGATCGGGCGCCGACGTCCGTCACGCGCTCCGCGCGCTCGACGACGCCGCCGCCCGGATGGGCCTCACGCTCCACCGGGAGAAGACGAGGGTCCTCGCGGATCGCCACGAAGCTCGAGCGGTCGCGCTCGGCGCGCGAGACTCCTCTATCATCGCGGCTCCGTGAGGACCCTTTACCGCGCATCGCGCATCGTCACGCTCTCCCACCCGACGATGGGGGAGTGGATCCTCGTCGACGGCCGCCACGTCGAGCGCGTGGGGACGGGCGACCCTCCCGAAGCCGACCTCACGATCGAGCTTCCGGGCGCGACCATCGTCCCCGGATTCATCGACAGCCATGTGCACCTCACCGCGACGGGACGCTCCCTGATGAACGAGGACGTGAGGGCAGCCACGTCCAAGGAAGGACTGCTCGACCTCGTCACGCAACGTTCGGAGGCGGGGACGTCTCCGGTCCACCTCGAAGGCTTCGACGAGTCGCCCTGGGATCGGCCGGCCGTGCCGACGTGTGCGGAGCTGGACGAACTCACGGCGCTGCCGGTGGTCGTGATGCGAACGGACGGGCATCTCTGCGTGGTGAACTCACCGGTGCTCGCCGACGTCGACCTCACGGACGCGGAAGGGGTCGAGGTGGGGGAGGACGGGAAGCCGACGGGTCGGCTCACCAAGGAGGCCAACAGGCGCGTCTCCGTGTGGGTCGAGTCTTCGTACGAACGCCGTCTCATCGAGGAGTTCCAACTGCAAGCTGCCGGGCTCGCGGCGTCCCGGGGCGTGACCGCCGTCCATGAGATGTCGATGGATCTCGCGGACCTCGAGGTGTTGCTCGGCCACCGGGAGCGCCTGCCCGTCGACGTGTCGCCGATCCCGGCGACGCTCTCTCTTCCCGAGTCGATGGAGCGCGGCTTCCTCGCGATCGGGGGAGACCTCCCGGTCGACGGTTCGATCGGGGCGAAGACCGCGGCGTTCGCACATCCGTACGAGGACGGGCTGGAGCAAGGTGAGCTCTACCACGACGACGACACGCTGGCGGAGTTCTTCCACGCAGGTCACAACGCTGGCTTGCAAGTGGGTGTCCATGCGATCGGCGATCGAGCGATCGAGCAGGTCCTCACGACGTGGGAACGCGTCTACTTGGCACTCGACTCGAGGGAGCGGAGACACTTCCGCGCCAGGCGCCACCGGGTCGAGCATTTCGTCCTCCCGTCGGCGGATCAGATCGAGCGGGCGGCGATGCTCGGGCTCGCCGTCTCGGTCCAGCCCGCGTTCGACCGGGTCTGGGGACAGGGCGGCGGTCTGTACGAGGAGCGCCTCGGGCCCGCGCGTGCGATGGCCGCGCACCCGATCCGGACGATGCTCGACCGCGGGATCGAGGTCGGCGTCGGTTCCGATTCACCGGTGACGCCGCTCGACCCGATGCTCGCGATCGCGGCGCTCGAAGGCCATCACGAGCCGACGCAGCGGCTGACCAGGCTGGAGGCGCTCAAGCTCCATCGAGTGGGAAGCGCTCGGCTGGGCCACCAGGAAGGAAAGAAGGGAGCACTCGAGCCGGGGCGTCACGCGGACTTCGCCGCCTACGAAGAGGACCCTCTCGACGTGTCCTCCCCGGAGGGACTCCGCCCCGTCCTCACGGTCTCCTTGGGCCGCGAGGTCTTTCGGGCTTGATCCGGCCCCGAGCCGATGCTCTTGTCACTGTTTCTGGGTATTCGGGTTGCTGTCCGGTCCCGCCCTCGTTAACGTCCTGGCTGCGTCGCCGCCCCGGCGGAGACGCAAGCGGAGCCCGAGAGGCTGAGTAGAGAACGCGGCGCCCCGGCGTCGCGGCCCCAAAGGTCTCTCGGGCTCTCGCGTTTCCATCTTCCTCCACTCGGGAACATTCCTGTATCTCCACGGCGTACTTCCATGGCAAGCGGATACGCGAACGCTAGAATCCGCGGCCGTATCGAGGACGAACCCGGAGGAACAGGTGGCAGAGCGCACGGAAGAGCGCGAGGACGAGGACGTCGGATCCGACGAGGATCTCGACGATCTCGAGCCGACGCCAGAAGACCTCGAGGATGCGGCGTCCCCCGCGGACCCCGCGGGTGCAGACGTCGAGTCCATCCACGAGGTCCTCGAGAAACAAGAGGCCCGAGACGACGAAGACGAAGCCGACGAAGAGGAACCTGTGGTGGCCGTCGCCACGACGAAAGGGGATGAGCGGCTCGAGCCGATCGAGGCACGGGTGGTTCCCATCCAGGCAACCGAGTTCGTATGCAAACACTGCTTCCTCGTGAAGCACCGCAGTCAGCTCGCCGACAAACGGCGGATGTTCTGCCGCGATTGCGCCTGACCGGGGACCGGCTTCCGGCCGCACTCATCCTGTCGCTCGTCGGGGGCGCCCTCTCCTCGCTCGCCTTCCCGCCCGTCGCCGCCTGGCCGCTCGCGTTCCTCGCACCCGCACTCTTGCTCGTTGCCCTCAGGAACGCCACGCCCGCTCGAGGCTTCTTCCTCGGGCTCGTGTACGGACTCACCGGGTTCGGCCTCACGCTGTCCTGGCTGATGCTCTTCGGGCAGCTCGCGTGGGGCGCCCTGACGCTGCTCGCGGCGCTCTCGGTCGCGCTGTTCGGCGCGACGTTCCCGTTGGTGCGCCGATCCGGCAGGCCACTGCTCACCGCGCTCGGTGCCGCCGCCGCGTGGACGGCGATCGATTGGCTCCGCGGACTCTGGCCGCTCGGCGGGTTCACGTGGGGGTCCCTCGGGGTGTCGCAGGTCTCCAACAGGATCACGGTCCGCCTGGCCGTGATCGCGGGCGTGTTCGGGGTCACGTTCGTCGTCGCCTTCGCGGCGACCTTGCTCGCGGAGGCAGCCGGGCGCGAGCGACCGCTCCTGCCGCGACTGGGGTTCGTGGGGCTCGCTGCGGCCGCCGCGCTCGCTCCCATCGTCATCCCGTTCGCCGGCGCAGCGGGGCGGCCCATCGACGTTGCCGCGATCCAGGTCGATTTCTCGAAGGCGGTACAGCATGGGTCAAGGGAGGACGGCGACATCGCGGTGACGAGGGACAACCTCGACCTCCACAGGAAGCTACGGGACATGCCTCCCGATCTTGCCGTGTGGGGAGAGAGCGCTCTCGACCCGGGGTCGCTCGACATCCTCGACGAGGTGCGTGCGACCATCGCCGACGTGGGGGTGCCGGTCCTCGCCGGAGCCACCTCGGGAGACATCCGCTCGGCGCGCCGGGACGACGAGCCGCTGTTCAACCAGGCCGTGGTCTTCGACGGCAGGGGAGAGGTGGTGGACTTCTATCGGAAGACCCACCTCGTCCCATATGGGGAGTACGTCCCGTGGAAGCCGGTCGTCGGGTGGATCTCCGCGCTCGAGCAGATCTCGTATGAGCTGACGCCGGGGGAGCGGCTGCACACGCTCTCCGCGCCCGGCCTCCCGAGGTTCGCCGCGCCGATCTGTTTCGAGAACAGCTTCCCGGCGCTCGATCGTGAGCTCGTCCGACAAGGTGCGGAGTTCCTGGTCGTCCTCACGAACAACGCGGCCTACGACGAGACGGCCGCTTCTGCGCAACATCTTCAGATGTCCCGGATGCGCGCGATCGAGGATGGCCGCTGGGTGGTCCATGCGGCCGTGTCGGGCATCAGCGCGTTCATCGATCCGACAGGCCGCACCTCTCAGCAGACGGACCTCTTCGAGCCCGCCGTCATCAGACGAACGATCCGCGCATCCACCGATCGCACCCTGTCCGTACGCTGGGGCGACTGGCTGCCTCTCGTCTCGCTCGCGTTCGTCGCAGGGATGGCCGCGGTCCCGCGAGGCCGGCGAACCGGGCGTCCCGGCCCCCAGCCGCTCGGCCGCGGCGCGCGAACCCTGGTGATCCTTCCCACGTACGACGAAGCGAAGACGATCCGCGACGTCATCTCCGGTGTCCTGACGCTCCCGAGCGTCGACGCCCTCGTCGTCGACGACTCCTCGCCGGACGGCACGGGCGACATCGTGCGTGAGCTGATGACGGGGGAGCCGCGTCTCCGCCTCGTCGAGCGCGCAGCCAGGTCTGGGCTGGCGAGCGCGTATCTCGAGGGGTTCGGCCGGGCGCTCGACGAGGGGTACGACCTGATCGTCGAGATGGACTCCGATCTCTCACACGACCCCGCGCAGCTCGCCTCGCTGCTCGAGGCGGCTCGAGATCGGTTCCACCTCGTGGTGGGGAGTCGCTACGTGCTGGGGGGCTCGGTGACGAACTGGAGCCGCGTCCGGCTCGCCCTGTCGAAATCGGGCAACATCTACGCCCGTGTGATGCTCGGGATCCCACTGCACGACGCTACGAGTGGCTACCGGGTCTACCGGCGCGAGCTGCTCCAGGACCTCGTCTCGGAGCCCTTCCACGCCGACGGATACGGCTTCCAGATCGAGCTCGTCATGCGTTCCTGGCTCCACGGCTGGACCCTCGGAGAGGTGCCGATCACCTTCCGGGAACGGGAACACGGACACTCGAAGATCTCCCGAGGGATCATCGTCGAGGCGTTGTGGCTCGTTGCGCAGTGGGGGGTGGCGCTCAGGGTCTTCGGGCGGCCTCACCGGCGTCGACGGGTGCAGCGGCCAACCTAGATCGGCAACCCGACTAGCACCAGAGTCGTTCCCATCAGATCTCGCAGAGAGGAAACCTGCGATGAAGGACACGCAGAAGTCCACCAAGGGATTCACGAACGAGGAACGAGTCGCAATGAAGGAGCGGGTCCAAGAGCAGAAGGCGGCCGTGCGCCGCGGCCCGCGCGCGGACAAGGCGGACGGGGAAAGCGCCGTGTTCGCGAAGATCGCCGAGATGCCGGAACCGGATCGCGCTATGGGCGAGCGGCTCCATGCTGTCATCAAAGCCAGCGCGCCAGCCCTCTCGCCGAGACTCTGGTACGGGATGCCCGCGTACGCCAAGGACGGCAAGGTCGTCTGCTTCTTCCAAAGCGCGCAGAAGTTCAAGACGAGGTACGCAACGTTCGGCTTCAGCGACGAGGCGAACCTCGACGAAGGCGCCATGTGGCCGACCGCCTTCGCTCTGACGAAGTTGACCGCCGCAGACAAGGCAACGATCGGCGCGCTCGTGAAGAAAGCGGTGAGCTGAGGACTGAGCTCGCCACCCGGCCCCGCCCTAAGCGGGACGGCCTGAGTGGTCAGGCCTGGCTTCTAGTACGACCAGATAGACGGAGTCGACGAGCGGTCGAGCAGCCGAGCAGCTGCTCGACTTCGCGGCAAGTCACCTCGCGGCCTGCGTCGGCACCCTGACCGAGGCCCTCGCGGACGCCGTGAAACGAGCTCTCTCATCTGCTTGAACTCGTCTAACCTCTTCCCCGATAACGTACATTATATTATGTCACCTTGGTTAGGGACGCCCGCCCGGCTGCCTGTCCCCTCGCATGCGAACGCACCGATCGAAGACGCGTCTGATCACAGTTCGGGTTGCCGCATTCTTGCTTCCGTGCAGGGCGGATGGGAAGCTCGCCTCCACGATGAGCGAGACGCTGGAAGGCTTCCGCCTTCCGGTCGATGTCCTCCCTCCCCCGGGCCCCTAGGGTTGTAGGTCGACCGACCGACCCATCTGATCGTAGATGCCGCTGTGAGACGCGACCGGGAGGAGAGATGAGCGGAGCGAAGCACCCGGCTGACCGCCGGCGAGCGGTCCTGCTGGGGCTGATCGTCGTGACAGCGCTTTCCGTCGGCCAGGCCGGGACGTTGATCGCCTTCGCCCGACCGCCGGTCGACTCACCTGGCCCCCCCTCTGCGGGAGGGGTTCAGCCGAACGACGCGCCGCTCGAGCCAGATATGACGATCGCCAAAACCAACGCCCCGGACGGTGCGGTCCTGAACGGGGATCCGATCACGTACACGCTGACGGTCACGAACCAGGGAGATGCGTCGGCCACGGGCGTCGAGGTCACCGACCAGCTCCCGTCGGGCGTCACGTTCGTCGAGGCGACCGCAGGCTGCTCGGAGGCCGGCGGCGTCGTGACATGCGCGCTCGAAGACATCGGGCCCGGCGCCAGCCTCCCCGTCCATGTCACCGTCACCGTCGACGAAGCCTTCTGCGGTGCGATCGTCAACGCGGCAGGTGTCTCTGCTTCGAACGAGACCAGTGGGTCTGTCGGCAACAACGTCTCGAACGACGTCACCAACACCGTCGAGTGCCAGGAGCCCACCCCCCCGGACCTTCAGGTCACGAAAACCTCCGACGCCGAGGAGATCCTCCACGACGGCGACGCCTTCCTCTATACGATCACGGTCACCAATGTCGGCGAGCAAGAAGCGACGGGCGTGGAACTGGTCGACGTCTTGCCGGCCGGTGCGCTGTACGTCGGGATCCCCCCCTTCCCCACGTTCGCCGGCGAGGCCTGCACCGTGACGAGCTCCGTTCTCGAACCGGGTGGGGTGCCGTACACGGAGGTCCGCTGCGGCCCCGTCTCCATCGGTGCGGGCGGATCGGCGTCCGTCACCGTGAAGGTCATCGTCACCGGCGATGTATGCGGTCAGGTCACCAACGTCGTCGACGTCGAAGGGGCCAACGAGCCTTCGGCGAACGTCGGGCCGGACGATCACGCGGAGGTCACCGATGAGATCGCGTGCGTGCCGCGGATCCGGTTGCAGAAGGGCGGGCCCTCGCTGGCGCATGTCGGTGACACGATCACCTACGTTTTCAGCGTGACCAACACTGGGGACGTCGACCTCTCGAACATCGACCTTTCCGATCCTCAGTGCGACATCGGGTCACCGACCTCGGTAGACGACGGGAACGGCGACGACGTCCTCGCGATCGACGAAGACTGGGGCTTCACGTGCGACCACACGATCGCGGCAAGTGAGGGCGGGACCGTCCACAACCAGGCAACGGTCACGGGCGACCACGAAGGTGGCACCGTCACGGACACGGACACGCATGACGTCGACGTGATGCATCCGAGCGTCGATCTCGGGGAGACAGCCACCCCGGCTTCGGGATCGACAGGAACCTCGATCGTCTACACTTACGCCGTCACGAATACCGGCGATACGCCTCTGTTCAACGTCTCGGTCGACGACGATCAGATCGGGCATGTCGGCGACATCCCGACGCTCGCGGCACACGCGACCGTCGAACTCACGTCCGAGATCAAGCTGGGCTCCTCCCCCATCACCAACGTCGCCATCGCCGAAGGATCCGATCTCCTTGGCGCGTTCGTCACTGAACAGGACGTCGCGACGGTCACCATGGTGGCCGACGAAGGGGGCGGGAACGGAACCGGAGGTGGCAGCCCGTTCACCGGCTCCGAAGCAGGCGTCCTGGCCGGGTGGATCGCCGCTTTCGGAGCTCTCGGGTCGGCCCTTCTCGTGACGTCTCGGAGGCGTTCCGATGCCCGGCGATGAGGCATCGGGGAGATCCGCGCGCACGACCTGAGCACGGAAAGAGCCA
>CAJDUF010000010.1_pt1 | contig 20944 bp, 17 predicted proteins | sample 7390091 | NCBI WGS metagenome assembly CAJDUF01 (sample SAMEA7055670, study PRJEB34461) | soil metagenome | biome: terrestrial ecosystem; feature: Peninsula; material: soil | place: Antarctica | collected 2016 | reverse complement strand
GGCGCGTCGCCGGTCGACCCGTCGAGTCCGCGCACCAGCGCCGCCGGGACCCGCGCGGTCTTCGTCATCACGAGGCCGCTCGCGGCCGCCACCGCGTCAGCGAACGCCACCAAGGTTGTCTCCAGCTCCCTGCCGCGGTCGTCGACGGTGCCCCGGAGATCCAGGAGCGCCGGCAGGCCCGCGCAGCCGATCGCGACATCCACGACACCTTCGCGCCACGGTCGACCGAACGTGTCGGTGATCACCACACCGAGACGTGTGAGCCCGAGTCGGGCCGACAGCTCCTTCTGGAGCCGCTCGGCGCTCGCGTCAGGGTCCTCCGGCAGCAACGTGAGGAAGCCCTCCCGTACGTTCGAGGCGTCGACGCCCGCGTTCGCGCAGACGAAGCCATGCCGGGTTCGGGTGATCAGGAGGTCACCGCGGCGCGCCACGACATCCACCGACTCTCGTTCCACCCACGCCGCGCGATCCTCCCCGGGAACCATTCGCCCCTCCGCTTTGGAGACGACTTTCTGCGTGATCGCCACGACGTCGCCGTCTCTCGCGGCGTTCGCCGCGAGCGACGGCTCCAGGAGTGCCGCGAGGTCGTCGCCCGGCTCGACCTCCGGGAGGCCCTCGAGGGGGATCAGCTCGATCGTCATCCGAGCGCCGCGAGCGCCGCACGGGCAAGCCGCTCCGCGACCTCGTCGTCGCGCATCACTGTGTCGGTGACGACGACCCGGGCGCCGACCTCGTCGCGCACGCGACCCTCGAGCCGCGCGTCGGCTTCGTCGATCACCCATGTATCCAGGAGATCCTCGTAGGCCCTCGCGGCGCCGGCCGCGGAGACCTCGAGGCCCACGACGGGCATCAGGCGGTCCGCCATCCCCGCCAGCGGCCGCCCACCGACGATCGGGGAGATCCCGACGACCGGTCTCGCGGCGACCGCCTCTCTCAGTCCTTCGAGAGCGAGGATCGGGCCGATCGACACGACGGGGTTGGACGGACAGATCACGACGGCGTCCGCCTCCTCGATCGCGTCCATGACACCCGGCGCCGGTGAGGCGGCGGTCACCCCTTCGAAGCGGATCGCTTTGACGTCGTCTCGGGCGCCGCGACCGACCCAGTACTCCTGGAAGTGGAGGTCCAATCCCTGGCCCAGAGCGACGACGTCGAGACGGGTCTCGACCCGCTGATCGCTCATCGGCAGGATCGTGGAGGCGATCTCGAACCGGGCCGCGATCCGCGCGGTTACCTCTGAGAGCGCTCGCCCCTCGATCAGCGACCGCGTTCGGAACAAGTGGGTCGCGAGGTCGAGGTCGCCGAGGGCGAACCAGGCGGCCTCGGGGTCGAAGTGCCCGAGCTCCTCGGTCGCCCGGAAGGTCTCGTCGCGACGCCCCCAACCGCGTTCGCGGTCGAAGGCGTCTCCGAGCCAGTAGGTGACGGAGTCGAGATCCGGGCATACCCGGAGGCCGTGCACGTCCAGGTCATCGCCCGTGTTGACGACCGCGGTGACGTCCGCGGGCGGCACCGCGCGAACGAGACCGCGCAGGAACTTGCCTGCGCCGACACCTCCAGCGAGTGCCACGACTTTCATAGAAGCAGAGCGTAGTAGCCTCCGGTCGTGGCGGCCGTGACGACGCACGCTCTGCGGCGGGCCCTCGCGCGCGCCGACCAGGGCAAGGCCCTGTCCGAGGAAGAGGCGGCGGCCCTGATGGGGGCGAGAGGTGAGGACCTCGAGCGATTGCAGTCGGTGGCCGCGCACCTCCGCGATCTGGGCGCGGGCGATCGCATCACCTATTCGCGCAAGGTCTTCATCCCGCTCACGATGCTCTGCCGCGACCATTGCCATTACTGCACGTTCGCCAAGCCGCCGGCGCGACTCGAGGCGCCGTTCCTGACGCCGGAAGAGGTGCTCGTGATCGCTCGGGCCGGGCGGGCGCGGGCGTGCAAGGAGGTGCTGTTCACCCTCGGCGACCGGCCTGAGGACCGGTACGACGTGGCTCGCGAGTGGCTGACCTCGCGCGGCTACGCGTCGACCCTCGAGTACGTGCGCGCGAGCGCGATCAGCGTGATCGAGGAGACCGGTCTCCTGCCGCACCTGAACCCCGGCGTCATGAGCTACGAGGAGCTCGCGCGGCTGAAGCAGGTGAGCGCGTCGATGGGCCTGATGCTGGAGACCTCATCGGATCGTCTGTCGTCGAGGGGAGGCCCGCACTTCGGTTCCCCGGACAAGCACCCGGCGGTGAGGCTCCGGACGATCGAAGACGCCGGCCGCCTCGCGATCCCGTTCACCACCGGCATCCTGGTGGGGATCGGTGAGGATGCGCGCGAGCGGGCCGCCTCGGTCTTCGCCATCCGGGAGCTGCACCGTCGGTACGGGCATATCCAGGAAGTGATCGTGCAGAACTTCCGCGCGAAGCCGGGAACGGCGATGGCGGGCGCGTCCGAGCCGGAGGACGAGGAGTTCCTCGCCACCGTCGCGACCACGCGTGTCGTGATGGGGCCACAAGTGAGCGTCCAGGCGCCGCCCAACCTCTCCGACACCACGCAGCAGCTGCGCCTGCTCGACGCGGGCATCAGCGATTGGGGTGGCGTGTCGCCGCTGACACCCGATCACGTGAACCCCGAGCGGCCGTGGCCGGCGATCGGATCGCTCGCGGCCACGACCGCCTCCCGCGGCAAGACCCTGCGCGAGCGACTCACGATCTACCCGCGGTTCGCGGGAAGCCCCGATCCGTACCTCGCGGGGAAGATGCGGGCGCCCGTCTCGGCCCTCCTCGGTGACGACGGCCTGGCGGTCGAGGGAGCGATCCCGGAGCCGGCGAGCTGGCAGGACCCCGATGTCACCTGGAAGCCCCGGACGATCGATCTCACCTTCGCGAAAGGTTCCGAGGCCGGCCTGCGCCCCGACGCCGGCGCTGTGTACGGGGAGCTCCCCGCGGAAGACGCCGTCACCCGGGAATGGGCCGCTCGAGGGGTCGTTCCCGAGCGCCTCGGTGCAGAGATCCGAGAGGCTCTCCGGCTGGCCGAACGGCACCGCCCCATCTCGGACGAGCAGGCACTCGCGCTATTCCAGGCGGAGGGCGCCGATCTCGACGCCCTCCGCCGAGTCGCCGACGGCCTCCGGGAGGAGGCCGTCGGCGACATCGTCACCTACGTGATCAATCGGAACATCAACTTCACGAACGTGTGCTACGTCGGCTGTCGCTTCTGTGCGTTCGCCCAACGGGAGGTCGATCCGGAGGCGTACACCCTCACGCTCACGGAGGTCGCCGACAGAGCGGAAGAGGCGTGGAGCGAGGGGGCGAGTGAGGTGTGCATGCAGGGGGGGATCCACCCGGACCTGCCCGGCTCCTTCTATCTCGACCTCCTCGATGCGGTGAAGGCGCGCGTCCCGGAGATCCACGTGCATGCGTTCAGCCCGATGGAGGTCTTGAACGGAGCCACGAAGATGGGTGTGTCTTTCCGGGAGTTCCTCACCGCGTGCAAGGAACACGGGCTGGGGACGATCCCCGGGACGGCCGCCGAGATCCTCGACGACGAGGTCAGATGGTTGCTGACGAAGGGCAAGCTTCCCGCCGATACATGGGAGGAGGTCGTGCGAACAGCGCACGACGTCGGGATCCGGAGCTCCTCCACCATCATGTTCGGACACGTGGATGCTCCGCCCCACTGGGTCGCTCACCTTCGCAGGATCGCCCGCATCCAGCAGGACACGGGTGGCTTCACGGAATTCGTGCCGCTGCCGTTCATCCATAGGAACGCACCGATCTACCTGGCAGGCCACGCGAGGCCGGGCCCGTCGTTCGAAGACAGCGTGCGCATGCACGCGGTCGCGCGGATCCTGCTCGACGGAGTTATCCACAACGTGCAGGTGTCCTGGGTGAAACTCGGCATCGAGGCGTCGTCCGCGATCCTCGAGTCGGGGGCGAACGACTTCGGAGGCACGTTGATGGAGGAGACGATCAGTCGGATGGCGGGTGCCGGATGGGGGATCCGGATGACGCCGGAGGAGTTCGACGGCGCCATCCGTGCGATCGGCAGAACACCCGCCGTGCGCACGACGACGTACGACCGGATCGCAACCAAAACCGTCTCCTGAGCCGAACACGTCAGGCCACCTGACGGTAATGGTCATCTGGACTGACGACAGAGTTTCTTCCCTGAAAGGGTTGCACTCGTGCTTCTACTTGGGGACGATTACGTGCGATGAGGGTCGGGGCAGAGAATCACCTGAAATTCCCTCTTGCCAGGGAGGCGGTTCTTCCCTCAGAATCACATGTATGTGATTTGGGGGGGAGAGCGGATTGCATCACTACATCCCATGGCAGGAACGGGCGAGGTGTCGAGACCACGACCCTGAGGTCTTCTTCCCCGAAAAGGGGGGATCGTCCAGGGAGGCCAAACGCATCTGCTCGGAGTGCCCCGTTCGGATCGAATGCCTCAACTACGCGCTTCGCCGCGACGAGCGGTACGGCGTGTGGGGCGGGATGAGCGAACGGGAACGACGGCGCCTCAAACGGATGGCGTCGTAGCGCAAGACCCTTCGTAACCCACGGAGGAAAGGGGGACGGGAATGGCAGCACGCAAGACAGCCGCACGGAAGAGGCCTGCCGCCAAGAAGGCGGCAGCCCGCAAGCCGGCCCGAAGGAAGACCGCCGCCAAGAAGACGGCAGCCCGCAAGCCGGCTCGTAGGAAGACCGCAGCGAAGAAGACGGCAGCGCGCAAGCCGGCTCGGAGGAAGAGCACGGCCAAGAAGTCGGCAGCACGCAAGCCGGCTCGGAGGAAGAAGTCGGCAGCACGCAAGCCGGCTCGGAGGAAGAGCACGGCCAAGAAGTCGGCAGCACGCAAGCCGGCTCGGAGGAAGAAGACGGCAGCTCGCAAGCCGGCCCGCAAGAAGGCCACGGCTCGCAAGCCGGCTCGGAGGAAGAGCGCAGCCAAGAAGCGCTGATTTCGAGCTCGTCGCGTCGCGAAGGGGGGCGAAGACCGCCCCCCTTCGATTTTTCTGCAGCACCCGGTGCTAGGCTCCCCGCCGCGCCCAGGCGCTCTACCGGATGACCTCGCCCGCCACCGCAGCCGTCGCGTCGACCGGCACGTCTGATCCCAGCGTGCTCGCGCTGATCGTCGTCGGTCCGGGCGCGTCGCCGTCCCTGCGTGATTGCCTGCTCTCGCTCGCGCACCAGTCGTATCCACGCGTTGGCGTCCTCGCGGTGGATGACGGTGCGGACGCGGACGCTCGAGAGATGCTTCTCCGTTCACTCGGATCACGACGGGTCCTGAAGAACGATGAGCGGCTCGGATCCGCTGGTTCCGTTCGCGCGGCGCTCGATCGTCCGGTCGCGACGGCCGTGGACTTCGTTCTGATCGTCGATCCTCACGCGGTGCTCGACAAGGACGCGGTAGGTCGACTCGTGGAGGCCGCGGTCGGGATCGGCGTCGAGGACGTCGGGATCGTCGGCGCCAAGATCGTCGATCGGGATCATCCTCGATCGCTCCGGGACATCGGCCGTTCGTCGGATCGATTCGGCCATCCCTCGTCGCCACTGCAATCCGGCGAGATCGACCAGGGACAGTTCGATCGCGTTCTCGAAGTGCTGTGTGTCTCGTCGGCAACGATGTTGATCGCCCGTGAGGCCCTCGAGCGAACCGACCTGTTCGACGAGCGACTCGATCGCGAACACTCTGATCTGGACTTCTGCTGGCGCGCGCGCGTCGCCGGTTACCGCATCTTGATGACGCCGCTCGCTCGCGTACGCCTCGCCGGGGGGACGGGGGAGGAGAGCTCGGGTTCTGTAACGGCACCGCGCGGTCCGAGGTATGAGGAAGACCGGTCGGCGATCGCCGCGATGCTCAAGAACTATTCCCTGCTCTCTCTTCTCTGGGTCGTGCCGGCCGCCGTCGTGCTCGGGATCGTTCGTTTCGTCTATCTCGTCCTCGGTCGACGATTCGAGGAGGCGTTCGACGTCGCGGCGGCGTGGGGTTGGAACCTCGCCCATCTCCCGGGGACCCTGGCCCGCCGGCGACGGGCGCAGAAGGCCCGACGCGTCCACGACCGCGACCTCCGGCGCTTCATGGAGTCCGCCGGCTTCCGTTCGCCGCGCTGGTTCGCGACGGCCGAACGGATCCTCGAGGAGCAGCGCGCGATCGATGAAGCCGACGAAGGCGAGCCGATCCAACGGCGACTCCGTGACAGGACGGCCTCGCTGGTGGGCTCCCACCCGGTGATCGTCGCCTCGTTCCTCGCGGTTCTCGTGGGCGCGGTCGCGGTGCGCGAGCTCATCGCAGCGGGGTCGTTGGCCGGCGGGGCGCTGCCCGCGTTCCCCGACCGGGCGGGGGACCTGTTCGCCGAGCTCGCCTCGGCGGTGCGATCCACGCCGCTCGGAGGGCCGCTCGCTCCGAGTCCGGCCGTAGGTGCACTGGGGGCTCTTTCCGTCGCCGCGCTCGGGGATCCGCATCTCGCCCAGAAGGCGATCTTGATCGCCGGACCTCCCTTGGCCGCGATCCTGATGTATCGAGCGGCGGTTCGCCTGTCCGTCCGCCCGGGACCGGCAGTCCTTGCCGCCGCCGCTTACGGACTCGGTGCGTTCACGCTTTGGGCCTTCTCCGAGGGGCGGCTCGGACTGTTGATCGCCCTAGCCGTCCTGCCGGCGGCGGCGGAGCGGATCGAGACCGCGTTCTCTCGTGAGGAGCCGCCGGGCGGCAGACCGCGGTTCGTCGCCGGATCGGCCGTCACCTTCGCGGTCGGCGCCGCGTCGTACCCGGGGATCCTGCTGGCGATCGCGGTCCTCGTCCTCATCCGTATGCTCACCGGCCCCGAACGCGGACGCGGGCTCTTGCTGACCGCGGCCGCGGCAGTCGGCGCCGCCGTGCTGCTCTTCCCGTTCGTCCCCACCCTCCTCGACGACGGAGGGCGCGCGCTCTCCTCGTTGGTGGGAATGACGGAGCCGGTTCGCCTCGCGAGGCTGTCGTTCGGATCAGGTCCCGGGACGTGGCCGGTCGCGGCGTTCCTCCCGATCGCGGCCCTCCTTGGGCTGGGCCTCGTCCGCGGCGATCTACGTGGCCCGGCCGCGCGAGCCGCGGTCGCCGGGGGCGCCGGCCTCATCCTCTCGTGGCTCGCCGCGGCGAACTACCTGCCCCTCGCGCTCTCGAACCCGCCGGCATTCGCCGCCCTGGCGGCGGTGTCGATGGCCAGCCTGATCGGGTTCGGACTCACCTCGTTCACGGCGTCGCTCCGGTTCGAGTCCTTCGGGCTCCGGCAGGTCGGCGGAGGGGTGCTGACACTCGTTCTCGGTGCAGGACTCTTGCTGCAGGCGCTCGCCGCCATGGTGGGGACGTGGGACGTCGGTCAGTCGGAGGAACATATCCCGCCCGCCTGGGCGGTCGTGAGCGGGGCCTCCGACGGATCCTTCCGCGTCCTCTGGCTCACCGGTGACCTTGGCGACGGACTCCCACCGCCGGCCGGAGATCCGCAGCGACGGCTGGAGGCGGGCGAGGCGACGATCCGCTACACGCTGACGGACCGGCAGGGTGCGAGCGTGCTCGACACGGGGCGACCGCTCTCCGGCCCCGGTCCGGAGCATCTCGAGCGCGCGCTCGCAGAGATCCTCGGGGGGACCACTCGACACGGAGGTGCCCTCCTCTCGCCGTTCGGCATCCGCTTCGTGGTGGCGGAGCAGGAGGTCCTCCCCGCGGCGGCTCGAGAGGCGCTCGACGCACAGTTGGACGTGAACCTTCTGCCCGCAACCGGCTTCACGATCTATCGGAACGCGTCGGCCATCCCGCCTGCCGCGATCCTCGAGACCCGTCGTCGCGACCGGGAGATCATGGGCGTCGGCGACCCCTCCGCGATCGCGATGTGGCAGCCCGTCCCCGCCTTTCCGCTCGAACGGGTGTCCGGAGGGTGGAACGGGCCGGCGCTCCCGGGGACCGTCTTCCTGTCCTTCGAGTACGACGCTCAGTGGGCGCTCCGGGGTGTTTCCGCGGGACCGGAGGTGGCCTTCGGCTGGGCGACGAGCTTCCAGGCGAGCGATGAACCCGTGCAGGTCCGGCAAGAAGGAGGGCTCCCGGCGCGGATCCAGGTGGCCCTGCTCGTGGTGCTCTGGCTCGCTGCGCTCTGGGTGACGAGGAAGCCGGTGGCTCGTTGAGCGTGCCGCGTGAACGGCCTGTTCGGGGGCAGGCGCTGTTCGCACTCGCATCGGTCGTCTTCCTGGTGGGGGCGATGGCGTGGCTCGATCGGTCCGGGCCGCAGGCGCCGGCACCGCTGCCGCCCGGCACGGCGGCATCCGGGGCGTGGATCTGCCCGCACGGGGGCGCGTCGGATCTCTCGGTGGCGCTCTATCTCGCGAATCCCGGCTCGGCGACGGTGACGGCGAGGATCACCGAGCTCGGCTCGGATCCCGCGAAGGCACCGGAGAGCTTCGATGTCGCGGCCGGAAGCACTCTTCGGATCGATCAGGTTCCCAAGGACCGGGGCGCGGCTACCTACATCGAGTACTTCGGCGGGTGGATCGCCGCCGGATGGGTCGCCTCTACCGACGAAGGCGTGGGCGCCGAACCGTGCGCATCGGATGCAGCCCGGCGCTGGTTCCTCGTCGACGGAACGACGCAGCTCGGCGAGGAGGCATACGTGATCGTGGCCAACCCGTTCGCCGCTGCCGCCGTGATGAACGTCGTCCTCTATACGACGGATCGAGCCCCTATCCGGGATTCCGACTGGACCGATCTCGTTGTCCCGGCTCGCCGCAGCACGGCCTTGCATCTCAACACGAAGGTCGAAGGGGAGCCGGTGGTCGCGGTGGCGATCGAAGTATCGGTGGGCCGCGTCGCCGCCGCTTCCCTCGGAGTGAGCGATCGGACCAAGGTCCGGAGTGCGCTGGGCTGGACCGACCCGACGACCAAGTCGACGTTCCCGCTGATGCAGGGATCCGGTCAGGCCGAGCTCCTGCTCCTGTCCACCGGAGGGGAGTCGATCCGTTTCGGCGCCACCGCGTTGAGCGAAGGTCAGCCCCGTCCCGCGGGCGGGCTCACGGAGCAAGAGCATGCTCCGGCCGCTGCGCGCGCATACGCGATCCCCGTGGAGCCGGGGCCGGCCGCGATCGACCTGTTCACATTGGAGGGCGCCCGGGTTATCGGGGCTCTTCGCGCCTTGGGACCGGGGGAGGACCTCGGTGCAACCGCCGGCGCCCTCACCTCATCCGACTCCTGGCTCGTCCTGCCGGCGACCTCTCTCGGGCCCGCGACTCCCGGTGCCGTCTTGGTGAACGACGGCGACACGGACGTCGTGGCGACGGTCCAGCTCCTGCCTCATGAAGGCGGTACGGCGGCCGCCCCCGTGACCGTCCGGGTGCCGGCCCACTCGGCCGCCGCCGTGCTGCCGGAGTTCTGGGCGTCCGCCCCCGGCGCGGCCTTGCTGGTCCGCTCAGAAGGGGATCCTCTCGTCGCGCTCGCCGCGTCCACCTCCGGAGGATCGGGTGGCACCCGGGGGTACGCCCTGAGCATGGGAGTGCCGTTCCCGCCCACGTCGTGAACACGCGTTCAAGGAGGGGGTTGCGCCTTGACGTATCATCTTGGCCCCGGACACGGTCCGGATCCCGATCGTTGATCGCCCATGGCCAGAGGACGTCACGAACTACGCGCAGGCCGCACGCGATGGCCGCTGATCGTCGGACTCGCAGCCGGCGTGCTCGTGCTTGCCCTGAGTGGGGCTGCGTACGCCGCGTACCGTTACGAGCAGGCGAACGCCGGCCAGATCCTCCCCGGTACCAAGGTCGGCGGCGTGGACGTCTCGGAGATGACGCGTCGCGAGGCCATCTCTGCGGTGCGTGCCCGGGCCCGGATGGATCTCGATCGAGAGATCGTGGTCTTCGTCGAAGGCGAACGCTTCACCACGACGGCGAGACACCTCGGCCGCCGTGCCTGGGTCGGCCGAGCCGTCGACCAGGCGATGAAGGCATCGGAACGGTTCGGCTGGGTCGAGCGAGCCTGGCGGCGCTTTCGCGACGATCCCATGCACGTCGACATCCCGCTCTCGCTCGAGGGCGACCGCGGCGTTGAAGGCTTCGTCCGCCGGACCGCGCGAAAGGTCTCGCTCGACCCACGCGACGCTTCCATCGGTATCGGGAAGGACGGAGGGCTGGCGTTCCGGCAGTCCAAGCCGGGAGCGGCGCTCGACGTCCGCCGCGCCGAGCGACTCCTATCGAAGGCGCTCGGCGACGGTTCTTCGATCGTCCGGCTGTCCGTGCACCCGGTGGCCGCCAAGATCAACCCGCGGACCATGGGGCCCACGATCGTGGTGCACGTGGACACGAACCGACTCGATCTGTACGAGGGATTCAGGGTGACGCACACCTGGGACGTCGCCACGGCGAAGCCGGGATACGTCACACCGGTCGGCGAGTGGTCGCTCTATCAGAAGCGGGAGAACCCCACCTGGTACAACCCGGCGCTGGACGGCTGGGGAGCCGGTCTGCCGGCGGTTGTTCCCGGAGGGCCGGGCAATCCGATGGGCACGCGGGCCCTGTACATCACGGCGCCCGGCCTGATCAGGATCCACGGGACGACCTCTCCGGATTCGATCGGGCGCTACGCCTCCCACGGCTGCATCCGGATGCACAACGAGCAGGTCGAGGAACTCTACGATCTGGTCCCCGTGGGAACGAGGGTCATCATCGTCGGGTTCCGGCCCTCGTGGGCGTCGGAGGGGGACTTCCCGGACACGCCCGACGGCTCGAATACGGTCGCCTGAACCCTCGCGGAGGTGCTTGCATCAGGCCTCTCCCCGCATACCCTGCAGCTGTTGCGACGCTGCGCACGCATGAGCTGCTCGGCCGAGCCGGTCGCCACGATCGCCCTTCGCTACGCCGATCGCCAGATCCTGATCGGGCAGCTCCGGCCCGAACGGGACCCTCGTCGGCTCGATCTGTGCGCTCGACATCTGGCAGCCATGACCCCGCCTGTGGGGTGGCTGGTGGATGATGCCCGCCTGGCGGCCCTCGCCGCAGACCACCACTGACTAGCCATTTCAGGCCAGACATCGAGACTTTCGGCGACCGCTCTTCTCGAGCCCGGGTGAGCGAAGAATGACTCCCGGGTGTCTGAGGTTCGGGTGGGTCGCCCTGTTACGGTCCGATCATCGGAACGGAGCATGCCAGCCAGATGGAGCGTGGATGATGCCCAAGACCAACAGCTGCCCCGAGTGCCACCAAGGTGACGTGATCTCGATCTCGATGAATGTCAGCGGCCGCGACCTCTCTTTCTCGACGTGCCACGCCTGTGAGGCGAAGTGGTGGCATCGCGACGGCGAGCAGGTCGTGCTGGCGGAAGTTATCGACACGGTCGTCGCGACCTAGCCTGACGTCCGCCGCGGCCTCTCCGTAGGATGGCGGCGGTGGACCTCTCCCGCGTCTTCAAGGCTTATGACGTCCGCGGTGTGGTCCCCGACGAACTCGATGCAGACCTCGTCCGCCGGATCGGCGCCGCGTTTGCAACCTGGAGCGGCGCACCCGAGATCCTCGTGGGGCGCGATTGCCGGCTCTCCTCGCCGGAGCTCGCCGCGGCGCTGACCGAAGGAGCCACCTCGCTCGGCATCGACGTCGTCGACCTCGGACTCGCGTCGACCGACCTCCTGTACTTCGCTTCTGGCTCCTTGAACCGGCCGGGGATCATGATCACCGCTAGCCACAACCCGAAGGAGTACAACGGGCTGAAGTTCTGCCTCGCGGGCGCGAAGCCCGTCGGAGAGGACTCGGGCCTGGGCGAGATCAGAGCGCTCACGGAGAAGGGCGACGAGATCCTCGGGATAGGGCACGGTTCGGTCCGACAGCAGAACGTCCTGGACGCATACGTGCATCACGTGCTCTCGTTCACCGACGTACAGGCGATGCGTCCGCTCACCGTCGCGGCCGACACGGCGAACGGCATGGGCGGCCTCGTCGTGCCACCGGTCATGGAGCGGCTGCCCGTCACGCTGCACCACCTGTACGCCGAGCTCGACGGGACGTTCCCGAACCATCCGGCGGATCCGATCGACCCCGAGAACCAGCGAGACCTGAAGAAGGTCGTCCTCGAGCACGGAGCGGATGTGGGCATGGCGTTCGACGGGGACGCGGATCGCGTGTTCCTGGTGGATGAAGGCGCCGCGGACGTGAGCGGCTCCCTCCTCACGGCGCTGGTCGCCGCCGCGATGCTGGAGCGGGAGCCGGGCGCGAAGATCGTCTACAACCTGATCTGCTCGTGGACGGTCCCGGAGGTCATCCGCGAACACGGCGGTGTACCGATCCGAGCGCGGGTCGGTCACTCGTTCATCAAGCAGGTGATGGCCGACACGGGGGCGATATTCGGGGGCGAGCATTCAGGCCACTACTACTTCCGGGACAACTACAACGCCGACTCTGGACTGATCGCTGCCGTGATCGCCCTGGGCGAATTGTCGAAGTCGAAGCTCGCCTTGTCACAGCTGCTTCAGCCGTACCGCCGATATTTCTCGTCCGGAGAGATCAATTCCCGCTTGGACGACCCTCTAGCGAAGATCGAGGAGATCGCGGATGCGTTCCGCGACGGTCGCCAGGACCGCCTCGACGGGCTGACGGTAGAGTTCGACGGTTGGTGGTGCAACGTCCGGCCTTCCAACACCGAGCCGTTGCTGCGACTGAACGTGGAGGCGAAGACGCCGGAGCTCCTCGCCGCCAAGACCGAGGAGCTCCTCGCGTTGATCGCGGGAGAGGCCAAAGCACAGGAAGAGAGGAACGGGTCGTGACGCTCGATGCAGAGCTGCTGGAGATCCTCGTGTGTCCCAACGATCGCGGGGACGTGGACTACCTGGAAGACGAACAGGTGATCGTGTGCCGTACCTGCGGGTACCGGTATCCGGTCCGTGACGGGATCCCGGTGATGCTGATCGACGAGGCCGAGAAGCGGGGGGGAGCCCAAGGAGCCAAGCCGGGGAGAAAGCCAAGGAGCAAAGAAGGATGACCGTCGCCCTGGACGACGCCAAAGCGGTTCGAGACCAGGACCCAGGCGGGATGTTGGCGGCCATCGGGGACCTGGGCTCCCATTGCCGCGACGGGTACGCCAACGGTGCGAGCGCGAGTGGTCTTCCCGACCTCGCCGACGTGCGCAGTGTGGTGTTCTGCGGCATGGGAGGTTCCGCGGTTGCCGGCGACGTCCTGCGATCGGTATTCCGCGACCGGCTCGGCGTGCCGGTCGAGGTGAACCGATCGCCGGAACTGCCGGAGCATGCGGGTCCTCACTCACTCGTGGTCGTCTCGTCCTACTCCGGGAACACGTCGGAGACGCTCGGGGCCTTCCGCGAAGCGACGAGACGCGGCTGCCGAGCGATCGTAGTGACCTCGGGCGGTACCATCGCGGACGAAGCGAACGGGGCTGGAGTGCCGGTCGTGCGCGTGCCCGGCGGCTTTCAGCCTCGCGCCGCGCTGGGCTGGCTCGCGTTCACGGCGCTCGGCGCGCTGGAAGCCGCCGGGCTGCTGCCGCCGCTCGCGGAGGACGTGGCCGAGGCGGCGGGAGAGGTCGAGGAGCGGGCCGCGGCATGCGGCCCCAACACGGCGACCAGCGACAACCCGGCGAAGCGACTGGCGACGGAGATCGGCGATCGTGTCCCCGTGGTCTGGGGCGCCGAGGGCATCGGGGCCGCCGCCGCGGCCCGCTGGAAGACCCAGTTCAACGAGAACGGGAAGGTGCCCGCGTGGTGGTCGTCGATGTCCGAGCTGGATCACAACGAGGTGGTCGGATGGACCGAGCCGTTCGGAAGTACGCACACGGTGATCGGGCTCCGGCACGAGGCCGAAGATCCTGAGATCGCCGTTCGCTTCCCGCTCTCGCTCCAGATCGCTGCGGACGCGGGCGCCGACACCCATGAGGCGTGGGCGACGGGGCGGAGCGCGCTCGCCCGGCTGCTGTCGCTGATCTCCCTCGGAGACTTCACGAGCACGTACGTCGCGATACGCAAGGGCGTCGACCCCACTCCCGTCGACGTGATCCAGCGGCTGAAGGCCGCGCTCGTGTCGTGACCGAAGAGCACGTCCCGTCTCCGGGGGACGGCGTCGAGGTGGGGATCGTGCGGGCGATCCGGGAGCGCACGGACATCCAACCGGTGGCGGGCGTCGTCCTGGGCTCCGGGCTCGGCGACGCGATCACGGTCGCTTGGGAGCGCGCAGGCTCGGGCGAGCCACTCGAGATCGCCTACGCCGAGCTGCCGGGCTTCCCGCCCCCGACGGTACCCGGACACGCCGGCAAGCTCTGGCTCGGGACGATCGGCGGCCGCCCCGTCGCGATCTTCCAGGGTCGCATCCATTTCCATGAGGGCCATCCGATGCCGCTGGCGTCGATCACCACGCGGGTCTCCCACGCGCTGGGGGCGCGGACGATGGTGCTGTCGGCGGCGGTCGGCGGTCTGGACCCGTCGCTCGGAGCTGGATCGATGGTGGTTGTTCGCGACCACCTCAACCTGATGGGGACCAATCCGCTCGCGGGATGGCGCTACCCCGACGGATCGCCGGCCTTCGTCGACGTGTCCGGGGTCTACGACGCTGCGCTGTCCGATGCCGCACGCGGGATCCTGCACGATCACGGGACGCCGGCCTCAGTCGGCGTCTACGCCGCGATGGCGGGGCCCTCCTACGAGACCCCCGCGGAGACGGAGATGCTCCGCCGGATCGGTGCCACGGTCGTCGGGATGTCGACGGTGCCGGAGGCGGTCGCGGCCCGAGCGCTGGGCATGCGCGTCCTGGGACTAAGCTTCGTCACGAATGCCGCGGGCGGCGCCGTCTCCCACGAGGAGGTCCTGCTCGCATCGAAAACGGCGGCGGAGGCGATCGGCCGGTTGGTGGCCGAACTCGTCGACGCCTTCTGACCGAGAGGAAGCACGTGGGATACGACATCAGAGACAACGGGCTCGCCGACCCAGGGCGGGGCCGGATCGACTGGGCCGCCGGCGAGATGCCTGTGATCGCACAGATCCGGGAGCGTTTCGAGAAAGAGAAGCCGTTGCAGGGGGTTCGCGTCGCTGCCTGCCTGCACGTGACGACCGAGACGGCCAACCTCATGGAGACGCTCGCCTCCGGCGGTGCCGAGGTCGCCCTCTGCGCGTCCAATCCGCTCTCGACCCAGGATGACGTCGCGGCCGCGCTGGTCGAGCAGAGCGGCATCGACGTCTACGCCATCAAGGGCGAGGACACCGACATGTTCTTCAAGCACATCAACGCGTGCCTGGACATCCGCCCGCATATCACGATGGATGACGGCGCCGACATGGTGAGCGAGCTGCACAAGCAGCGCGTCGATCAGATCACCGAGATCATGGGAGGCACCGAGGAAACGACGACGGGCGTGATCCGTCTCCGTGCGATGGCATCCGATGGCGCGCTGAAATATCCGATCGTCAGCGTGAACGACGCGGACACGAAGCACCTGTTCGACAACCGCTTCGGCACGGGCCAGTCGACGATCGACGCCATCATGCGGGCGACCAACCGGCTGCTCGCTGGTCGGGCGTTCGTCGTTTGTGGGTACGGGATGTGTGGGAGGGGCGTCGCGTCTCGAGCCCGTGGCATGGGCGCGCACGTGATCGTCACGGAGGTCGACCCCACCGCGGCCCTCGAGGCGGTGATGGAGGGCTACCGCGTCATGCCTCTCCTCGAGGCGGCTCGGATCGGCGACGTGTTCGTCACGGTCACCGGCGACAAGGGCGTGATCCGCGGGGAGCACCTGGAGCGGATGAAGGACGGCGCGATCCTCGCCAACTCCGGGCACTTCGACGTGGAGATCGACAAGAACGCGCTGGCCGCGATGTCGGAAGGGCGGGTGCGGCGTATCCGGGAGTTCGTCGACGAGCACACGCTCGGCGACGGCCGCCGGCTGAACCTGCTCGGCGAGGGCCGCTTGGTGAACCTCTCGGCCGCCGAGGGGCATCCGGCCGCGGTCATGGACATGTCGTTCGCGAACCAGGCGCTGTGCGTCGAATGGCTCGTGAGGAACCACGGCGATCTCGAGGCCAGGGTGTATCCGGTTCCGACCGAGATCGACGAGGAGGTCGCCCGGCTCAAGCTGCGGGGGATGGGCGTGGAGATCGACACCCTCACGCCCGAGCAGGAGGCATACCTCAGCAGCTGGGAGGAGGGCACGTAACGCTGGAGCAGGCCGTCAGCATCCGCGCGCATTTCGAACGCTTCCCCGCATCGCTCAAGGGATCGTTCGTCATGCGAGGGGCCGATGGGAACCCTCATCAGGTCCGCCTCGACGACGCTCGCGCCGTCGAGTTGTCCGGGCACGGTTCCGTCTCGATGGGCGTGCAACCGGCGACGCTCGAGGTCGCGCCGAACCGCGACCTCTTCGTCCCGTTCGAGTTCCCCTTCGCCGAGCTCGCACCCGGGTGGTATGGGGTGGAGTGCCAGGTGGCCATCGATGGATCGCCGGAGACCGTGCGTCCCGAGTCGCGTTTCGTCGTGCCGTGGTCGAGAGGCGCGACGAGGCGCGACCAGGTGCTCGTCGGGAGATCGGTCCCGGTCGGGGGAGAGAAGGTGCGGCTCGACCAACTCGTATGTCACGTCGACACCTCGGAGTTCCGATACGAGGGGACGGAGGCGGTCATCACGCTATCCGCCGACGGCGATCGGGTCCCGGTGCTCGAGACGACGTTCGACGCCGAGACCGGATCCGGCTTGGTCACCGCTTACCCGCTGCTGAAGATCCACCACGTGCTGACGATCGTGATCAAGGGCGCGGACGAACCGATCGAGGTCCTGTTGCCCTGAACCGTGTCGGCGGCACGACGTAGCGTGCCCCGATGCAAGGAAAGGTGCTCGATCGAGCGGTCGACATCTTGTTCCCGCGGGCCTGCGCCGGATGCGGCGCAGGCCCGTGGCCGTTCTGCGAGGCGTGTGCAGGGGAGCTCGTCCCGCTGGAGCCGCCGTGGTGCGGTCGCTGCGGACGACCTTCACGGACGAACGTGGATCGATGCAGGGACTGCCCTTCGACGGCGATCTCTTCGGCGCGAGCCGCTTTCGCGTACCGGGGACCCGCTCGGGCGGCGGTCCACCGCTTGAAGTTCTCCGGGTGGCGTGGGGTGGGGGAGGCGCTCGCCGCGGCCCTCGCGGCGCTCGGCCCGCCGCCAGCCGACGCGGTGACGTGGGTCCCGCTCGCGGCCCGGCGGCGGGCCGAGCGCGGTTTCGACCAGGCTCGCGTGCTTGCGCGGGCGCTCGCACGCGAGCTGGATCTCCCCGCGGCCGCCTTCGTCCGGCGGACGAAGGCGACCGCGCCACAAGCGCGACGGACCCGCGAGGAGCGATTGGAAGCGATGGCCGACGCGTTCGCATGCATCCCCGGGAAGCCGTCGCCTGCTCGCCTGCTCCTGGTCGACGACGTGCTCACCACGGGCGCCACGGCTTCGGCCTGCGCTGGAGCGCTCCTCGAAGCAGGAGCGCGAGAGATCCATCTCCTCACCGCCTGCCGCTCGTTCACCGACCGGCCCCCCGGACCTCGCGACTCGCGTCGTCCCTGAGGCCGTGCCTATACTCGAGCGTGCTCCCGTCCGGGTCTGTGGTTGCCCGGGGATCAACCCCGGTAGTCGATGCCAGCCGCGGGCGAAACGACCCACGTAAGGCGACCCTTGGTCGCCGAGCATGGAGCGGTTTAGAAGTAAGCCCTGCCCCAGCCTCCGAAAGAGGCGCCGGGAGAGGGTGCGAGTCGGCGGTCCTTTCGCAACGCACGGGCCGCCGGCGGACACCCCCGCAGGCGAGTGTGGGGTCAAAGACCAGGTCAGCCGGGCGGGAGCACCCTCGTCCGAACGGACGCGCCGAGGATCGCAGATGGACCTGACCTTCACCGGCCGCGGCGTGCCGGTCTCGGATGACATCCGCGAGCAGGCGCAGCACAAACTCGCGCGCCTCGAGCGGCTCGAGCCGCGGGCGACGCGGATCGACCTCGAGTTCGTCGCGGAGCATCATCCGAGCCCCGACGGGCTGAAGATGGTCAAGGCCGCGCTGAAGATCCCGCGCAAGACCTTCCGTGCTCGTGCCGAAGCACTTGAGGTGCGCACAGCGCTTGATGACGTGGCTGAGAAGCTGGAGCGTCAGATCCGGGATCACCACGGGAAGCGGCTCGGCCGCTGGCGCAAGCAAGTACGATTCCCGCGAGATCAGGCTCCGCCTCCTGCCGATACGGATGAATGAGATGACGTCGAAGCGATGACCGCAGACGACAAGAGCACCAACGAGAAGCTCCGCGTGATGATCGTGGATGACCACGCTCTGTTCCGCCGGGGCCTCGAGATGGTCCTGCAGGACGAGGACGACCTGATGCTCGTCGGCGAGGCCTCCGACGGCGTGGAAGCGGTGGAGAAGGCGCAGGAGCTCATGCCCGACGTCGTCTTGATGGACGTGCGGATGCCGAAGCGCTCGGGCATCGAAGCGGCGGGGCACATCAAGGAGCTGCTCCCGCACGCCAAGATCCTCATGCTCACGATCTCCGACGATGAAGGCGACCTGTACGACGCGATCAAGGCCGGCGCCGCCGGCTACCTGCTGAAGGAGATCCCCATCGACGAGGTCGCCGACGCGATCCGGAGCGTGTGGGCCGGGCAGTCGCGCATCTCGCCGTCGATGGCCTCGAAGCTCCTCACGGAGTTCGCGGCGATCTCGAAGGAGGCCGACGAGCGACCCCAGATGCCGGCGCCCAGGCTCACCGACCGCGAGATGGAGGTCCTCCGCCTCGTCGCCCAAGGCCTCAACAACCGTGACATCGCCAAGCAGCTGTTCATCTCCGAGAACACGGTGAAGAACCACATCCGCAACATCCTCGAGAAGCTCCACCTGCACTCGCGTATGGAGGCGGTCGTCTACGCGGTGCGCGAGAAGATGATCGAGATCACGTGACCTTTCGCGAGCCCGCCCGATGACCGACCCGACGATCGAGGCGGCCCGGGAGATCTTCGACGAATCGGTGGATCACCTCCGGGAGGCGATCGAAGGACTCTCGCCCGACGCGCTGGCGTGGCGGCCCGCAGGCGAGGAGAGCAACCCGATCACGGTGCTAGCGGTCCACGGGATGCACAGCTCGAGGTGGTGGCTCACGATCGCTCGCGGTCACCCGCTGCCGGAGCGCGACCGTCCGTCCGAGTTCGTCGCGGAGACCGCGAGCGGCACGGCGCTGCTGTCCTTCGTCGACACGATGGCCACGGAATGCCGCGCCCGGCTGGATCCGGCCGAAGCGTTCGACCCTGCCGCGATGCGGCCGCTCCCGGAGGGAGAGACCGTGTCGGCGGCCTGGGCTCTCCTGCACGCCCTCGAGCACTTCCGCGAACACGTGGCGCAGGCGCAGCTGACCCGTCAGCTGTCCCAACAGCGAACGTAGCGGACGCGAGGACCTTCACCAGCCGTTGCGGTGGATCTGCTCATCGAGCGGGCGCCGCCGATGCTTCAGCCAGGAGCCCGACGGCTCATCATCATCGGCCCGATACCCGAGCCCGATGATTCCGATGGGCCGGAGGTGCGCCGGCACTCCGAACCCGTCCAACAGCTCGCGCTCCCCATGGGTGATCCCGAAGAACCATCCGCCGAGCCCCTCGTCCACCGCGGCGAGCAACATCAGCATCGAGGCCATCGCCGCGTCGATCTCCCAGAACCGCACGGGCCAGTTCGCCTCCTCGTCCATACCGAACTCGATCTTGTCGGGCTGCGCGTAGCGCTCGAGGTACCGCGTGGCGTCGGGCAGGGGCAGGATCAGCACGGTCGGCCCGTGGCCGACGGTCTCCGCCTCCCAGCCGAACTCCGGATCGCGCGTCGTCTCCCAGAACGCGGCGACGGTCTCCGGCGTGTCGAGCACCAGGAGCTCGAGCCCTTGCGCGAAGCCGGCGGACGGCGCGCGTCGGCCGACATCGATGATGCGGTCGATGGCGTCGCGAGGGACCGGTCGCTGGTCGAAGCGGCGAACCATCCGGCGGTGCTTCACGACATCGCGGAATTCCCGTCGAGTGCCTCGAGAACGAGGGCGTCGACTACATCTTCGGGCTGCCGGGCGAAGAGAACCTCCACGTGATCGATGCGATCGCGGACTCGTCGATCCGGTTCATCACGACGCGCGACGAGCGTGGCGCCGCGTTCATGGCCGACACCTACGGGGCGCTCACGGGCCGTCCGGGCGTGTGCCTTGCGACGCTCGGCCCGGGTGCGATCAACCTGATGCTCGGCATCGCGAACGCACACCTCGACTCGCACCCCCTCGTCGCGATCACCGCGCAAGCCGGCCTGCATCGCCTCTACAAGGAATCCCATCAGGCCGTGGACCTCGTCGGGCTGTTCCGACCGATCACCAAGTGGGGCGGGATGATCACGGTCGACGAAGCCGTGCCGGAGATGGTGCGCAAGGCCTTCAAGCAGGCGCGGACCGAGCGTCCCGGTGCGGCGTTCCTGATCCTCCCGGAAGACGTCGCCGAGCAGGAGACGAAGGGCGAGCCGCTGCGGGTCAACGTGCCGGTCGATCCCGCGCCGGCGGAAGGGCAGGTGCGCCGAGCTGCGGAGGTCCTAGAGGCCGCGACAGCTCCGGTGGTCCTCGCGGGACCCGGCGTCGCTCGCGACGGCGCGATGGACGCGCTCGTCCGCTTCTCCGAGCGCCTGAACCTCCCCGTCGCCACCACGTTCCTCGGCAAGGGTGTCTTCCCCGACGATCATCCGAACGCGCTCGGCACGATCGGCTTCATGGTGCGCGACTACGCGAACTTCGGTTTCGATCGGGCCGACGTCGTGGTGGCGGTGGGCTACGACCTCGTCGAGTACGCACCGGAGCGCTGGAACCCCGCCCGGGACAAGGCCATCATCCACATCCACCGGACGGTGGCCGAGGTCGATGAGGCCTACACGCTCGAGGTCGGCGTCCAGGGGGGGATCGGGGACTCGCTCGACGCGATCGCCGACGCGGCCCCCGGGAACCCTCGTCGGGATCGCGAACCACCGGG
>CAJDUF010000040.1_pt1 | contig 21369 bp, 23 predicted proteins | sample 7390091 | NCBI WGS metagenome assembly CAJDUF01 (sample SAMEA7055670, study PRJEB34461) | soil metagenome | biome: terrestrial ecosystem; feature: Peninsula; material: soil | place: Antarctica | collected 2016 | reverse complement strand
GCCGACGATCCCGGCCCCGATCACGACGAGTTGCGCCCGGTCCCTCATGAGGTGGCCGAACAGTACCGAACGCGTCTACCCCTGCGTGTGCTGGTACGAGACGAGCCGTCCGCGCTTCAGCGAGACGATCACGCCCTGCAGCACGCCCTGGACGTACTCGCTGCCGGGATTGAAGGTCTGGGTCCGGCCGATCCGGAAGCGGCCGCCCGATTCGTGGATGTGGCCGTGGAGCCCGACGAGCGGTTGGTAACGCTCGATGGCCTCTTTCACGGCCCAGCTGCCACCGCCGGTCGTCACGAACCGGCCCGCTTCCCGGATCGGCCGGGGCAGCTCGCCCGGGCGAACCTCCAGCTTCAGGCAGGTGTCGATCGGGGTGTCCTTCGGAGGGCAATGCAGGTTGAACACGCAGCGGCCGACGTCGGGAACGACGTCGGCCGCCGCCTCGATCGCCCGCGCGATCTCCTCCTCGCCGGCTTCGCGCGGCGTGTCCCAGGGCGTCGGCGTCGAGAGCCCCACCGTGATCATCGTGTGCTCGCCGTCCAGATCGACGAGGCGCCCCTCGCTCGCGACGACGTGATCGCCCACGTGCCGGTCAAGCGTCTCCAACACCGCCGGCTCGTCGTCGTTGCCTCCGGTCATGTAGAGCCGGACCCCGGTTCCACGCAGGCGGTCCTCCGCAAGCTCGATCCACTCGGCGAGCCGGGCGGAGGCGAGCTCGTGGAAGAGACCGTGCTTCGCCAGCGGATCGGCTTCGACGGCCTCGTACTCGTCTCGCTCGAAGATCTTCCAGTAGAAGCCGGGCTGCTCGACGGCGCGCGTGAACGGCTCCAGACCATCCGGCTCGAACTCCTCGTCCCGTCCCTGGAAGCTGGCATGGAACCCGCCGTTACGCCGAACGATCGGCACGAGGACCTTGCCCATCAAGTCGCCGCCGAACACGAGGGCATCGACCCCGTAGAAATCCGCCGCCGCGAGGAACTTCCGGAACGTGATCTGGGATCCGTGGATGTCCGCGGCGAAGAACAGCCGCGTCGGTCCACCTCGTGACCCAGCCATCTCTCTCGTCTCCCGGACGCGGAAAAGGCGGTCCCGAAGGACCGCCCCCTCCTACCCCGTCATCCCGGGTCGTCTATTCGACCGGGATCTCCTTGTGGATCGCGCTCAGGTCGATCCCCTGGCTCTTCCTGACGACCTTCGCGACCAGGTAGATCACCAACGCGAGCACGTACATCCCACCCATGAAGTACAGGGAGTCCTTGTCGTTCACCGCGTAGAGATCGTTCGTGAACCAGTGATACAGGTTGAAACCGAGGAACGCCGCGGTGAAGAAGCCGGTGACGGTGATCAGCGGGATTCCCGCCACCTTATACCGAGCCATCGGCGAGCTCTCGTACAACCGCTTCTTCCGCCACGGCAGCACCATCGCCGCGATCGCGGTGCCGAAGAACGTCACGGCGATCACGAGCGTCGCGTCCAAGATCCACGTCTTGAACGTGGACGTGTACGCGTAGAACGCGCTCACGATCAGGGCCGGCACCAACATCAGCACGAGGGCCCAGACCGGCACGTGGCGCCGCTCCGACACGTCGGCGACCTTCTCGGGCAAGATCCGGTCGAACGCGGCCGCGAAGATCACCCGTGTGGAAGACAGGAACAGCGTCCCTGCCCATCCCAGGAACCACGCCCCGAACGCCAGGATGATCAGCGCCGAGATCAGCTCGCTGTGGAAGTAGAAGCTGGCGAGCAGCGGCGGATACGACCAGACCGGCATCGTGGCGTCCCCGAAGCCGTAGACCACCGCCCAGTAGTTGAGATTCGCGGCGTTGAAGAACTCCCAGCCGAAGAACTTGGAGGCGAGGAGCACGAACACGACCGCCACGGCGACGGTGATCCACAGACCCCACATCATCCCGCTCATCACGCGCCGGAAGTCGCTCGCGCCCCGGACCTCGCCGTAGAGCGTCGCGCCCCAGTTCGGCCACAGGATCCAGAAGCAGAGGAACGGGACCAGCAGGAGTGTCTGACCGAAGAACGGGCTGAAGCCGAGAGCCGGCACGATCGGTCCGCCGTTGTTCGTCATGCCGACTTCGATCGTCTTCTGGTAGACGTTCCCGCTGCCGCCGAACAGGTTCGCCGCCTCCTGGTTGAAGGCGTTCTGAAAGCCGCTCTGCGACCCGAAGAGCATCACGAGGAACACGATGCCGAGTGCCGCCATCCCGATGTAGAAGCAGTACTTCTGTACCTTCGCGTAACCCTCCATGCCGAGAGAGACCAGGTATCCGGCAAGGAGGACCGTCACCACGCACACGAAGAACAGGCCGTTGTTCGAGGCGAGGAACGTGCTGATGCCATCGAGCTTGAAGATCGCCGCGAGCGGCTGGAACACCTCGACGTTCAGGATGTTCCCGTAGATCGGGGCCCAGTACCAGAGGATGAACCACCAGCCCGTGATCGCGAGGACGAACGCGATGCCGCCTCCGAGGACCCGGCTCTGCCAGACGTAGTCCCCGCCGGCCCGGGGCATCACCGAGATGAGGCCGGAGTAGGTGACCACGAGGAACGAGACGAACACGCCGCTGATCAGCAGCGCCGGCAACACCTGCCCGGTCGGCACGAACGCCAACACCGAGAACGCGAAGAACAGACCCAGCGTGACGAAGTTGACCGACATGAAGGAGTAGAGGAATGCGTCGAACTTCGACCATCCCTTCACCAGACCGGTCGCCTTCCGCAGGAACAAGGTAGGAGCTTCACCTACCGCTGCCATCTGCACCCCTCCCAGAGGTTCCGGAACGGCTGTTAGCCGTTCACTAGTTGGTAGTTCTTGATCTTCCGCTTCTTCTCGTCGATGTTCACGACCGCCGCCTGCAAGATCCCTTCCTCGTAGGAGCTGCCGGGGTTCAGGGCCAACGTCTTCCCGATCCTGGTCGCTCCCTTGCTCTCGTGGATGTGGCCGTGGAGCGACAGCAGTGGCTGGAATCGCTTGATCGACGCGTGCACGGAGGTGGATCCGACGGGCCTGATCGCCTGGCCACCGGACACGTACGTGAGGTCCGGGTTCAGCGCCGGCGCGTTGTCGAGCTTGGACCCGTAGGGCGGCGCGTGGAAGTTGAAGATCGTCGTCTCCGGATCGGTAGCCGCCTCGAGTGCTCGGTCGATCCGCGTCGCCAGCTCCGGCTCCTCCGCCTCGCGGAAGGTGTTCCAGGGCGTCGGATTCGTCCACCCCATCGAGACCATCGTGAACTCGCCGAGCTGGATGGGGTGCTCCTCGTCGCCGGTCTCCACGACCTGGGCACCGGAGAGCAGATCGTCATCGCGATCCAGCGCTCGGTGCCGTCGAGCATGACCTCTTTGAAGCGCTTGTCGACGAGGACCTCGTCCTCCTGCATCGCGACGTACTCCTGGTCCGAAACCCTGATCGGGTAGTAGCCGCGGTTCATCACGCGCTTCTCGAACTCGACGATCGCCTCCTCTGACTCAAGGGTGTCGCGATGGTCCTGGAGCGAGGCCTCCCAGGTGCCGTTGGCACGCTGAACGATGGGCACCATGGCCTTGCCCGTGACGTCGCCCCCGAGGATGACGACGTCTGCGCCGTAGAACGATCCGGCGTTCAGGAACTTCTTCCAGCAGATCTCCGACCCGTGGAGGTCGGTCACGAAGAAGATCTTCACCGGGGGAATCTTCCGCCGAGGACCACCTGAGCGCAAGCCAGAGGTTCGGCGCCGGCCGGGGGCTCCTCCATCAGTGCCCCACCTCCTCCGGGAGCTCGTACCACTGGACGCGGTCGCCTACCTTGGCTCTGAGCTTCCACTTCAAGGTCTTCGGGACGGTGTCGCAGTGGCTCCGGAGGGCCCTCGCCTGCTCGACCGGATCGTGCCGGTGGGCCTCGGGCACCAGGTCGGCGTGCTCTCCCTCTGCGAGCGAAGCGACCTTGTCGAGGTTCATCGTGACCGTCCGCCAGGCGACGAGCCGGCCGATCCGGTCGAGCCCGATCGTCCCCGGCTCGTCGCCCGCCTGGACCGGGTAGCCCGAGAGCATGTGCAGGATGTCGTGCACGTCCTTCTCGTTCAGCTCCACGATCTGGAGCTTCGACAGCAGGAGATCGGCGACATCGAGCGTGTCCGGCATCCGCTCGATCCGGCTCCCGAACTCGAGCTCGTGGCACATCCGGAGCCGGTCCATGACCACGTCCACCGAGGTCTTGCCGTCCGCGGTCGTGAAGTACATCTGCCGGTCGCCGTGCAGGGTATTGAAGCGCTGGTCACCAAGGAAGCCCTGCTCAGCGAAGAACGCGATCACGTCGCGTTTCTTCGTCGAGATGCAGGCGAAGTCCATGTCCTGGTCGTCGCGCGCGCGGTGAGGGTAGAGCGGGCATAGCAGGCGCACGGCCTGGCCGCCGAGGAGCTTGAGCGGGATCCCGCGAGCGTTCGCCTCCCGGACGACACCCACGGAGGCCTCGAAGGTATCGGCGGCGTCAGGCGTCGGCCCGTCCATGCGCCAGCACGCTAGCGCAGTTCCCCCACGTGCGCGTCACGGCCGATCTGGGAGACACTGTCCACCGATGGAGCGGGCGTTCGACTACGTGATCATCGGAGGTGGGTCGGCCGGCTGCGTGCTCGCCAACCGGCTCACGACGGACCCTTCGAACCGCGTGCTGGTCCTGGAAGCGGGCCGCCCCGACTACATCTGGGACGTCTTCATCCACATGCCCGCGGCGCTCACCTACCCGATCGGATGGAGTTGGTACGACTGGAAGTACGAGTCCGAACCCGAGCCGCACATGGGTGGGCGCCGCATCTATCACGCGCGCGGAAAGGTCCTCGGAGGATCGAGCAGCATCAACGGGATGATCTTCCAGCGCGGCAACCCGCTGGATTACGAGCGCTGGGCCTCCGATCCGGGCATGGAGACGTGGGACTACGCCCACTGCCTCCCCTACTTCAAGCGCATGGAGAGCTGCCTCGCCGCGGAGCCCGCCGACGAGTACCGAGGCCACAGCGGCCCGCTCGTCCTCGAACGCGGACCCGCCAAGAGCCCTCTGTTCGGCGCCTTCTTCGAAGCCGTCCAGCAGGCCGGGTATCCCCTGACCAACGATGTGAACGGCTACCGTCAGGAAGGCTTCGCACCGTTCGACCGGAACGTCCACCGCGGGCGCCGGCTGTCCGCCGCCCGCGCGTACCTGCACCCGGTCTCGAGCCGGCCGAACCTCGATGTACGAACGCGCGCGTTCGTCAACAAGATCCTGTTCGAAGGGACCCGAGCGGTCGGGGTTGAGTACGTCCGGGGCAGAGGCCTTGTCCGGCGGGTCCAGGCCGGCGAAGTGATCCTGTGCGGAGGCGCGATCAACTCGCCTCAGACCCTGCAGCTCTCAGGGGTGGGCAACACGGACGAGCTCAGCGCGCTCGGCGTGGACTTGGTGCAGGACGTCCCTGGGGTCGGTGAGCATCTCCAGGATCACCTGGAGGTCTACGTGCAGCACTCGTGCACCCAGCCTGTGTCGGTGGCCCCCGGCTTGAAGCACTGGCGCAAGCCCCTCATCGGCGCCCAGTGGCTGTTCTTCCGTTCGGGGCTCGGCGCCACGAACCACTTCGAAGCCGGCGGCTTCGTCCGGAGCAACGACGAGGTCGCTTATCCGAACCTGATGTTCCACTTCCTGCCCGTCGCGGTGCGCTACGACGGCTCGGCGCCCGCTGGTGACCACGGCTACCAGGTGCATATCGGACCGATGTACTCCGACGCGCGCGGATCGGTGAAGATCGTGAGCACCGATCCACGCGCCCACCCGGCTATCCGATTCAACTACCTGTCCACCGAACAGGATCAGCGTGAATGGGTCGAAGCGATCCAGGTCGCAAGGAAGATCCTTTCGCGATCGGCGTTCGGGCCGTTCGACGGAGGAGAGCTCTCACCCGGGCCCGAAGTGGAGACCGACGAGCAAGTGTTGGACTGGGTACGGCGGGAAGGCGAGACCGCGCTGCATCCGTCGTGTACCTGCCGGATAGGGACCGATGACCGGTCCGTCGTCGACCCGCTCACGATGAAGGTTCAGGGGCTCGAGGGACTGCGTGTCGTGGACGCGTCGGCGATGCCATACGTGACGAACGGCAACATCTACGCGCCCGTCATGATGTGCCATACGTGACGAACGGCAACATCTACGCGCCCGTCATGATGCTCGCGGAGAAGGCGGCCGACTTGATCCTGGGGAACACGCCGCTCGAACCCGAGAAGGTCGAGTTCTACCGCCACCAGGTCTGATCCACGACTGCTTTCTGTCACTTGAGCCCTCAAGCGGGTCGTCCCATACTCGGCCGATGTCGCCCAGCCGCCGGACCGCGACGGTCCTGTTCATCGACATCGTGGGCTCGACGCATATCGCGTCGGAGCTGGGCGATCGCCGATTCCGCGACCTGATCTCGAGATTCAATCGGATCGTGACCGCCGGCTTGCGGCGGAACCGAGGACGCGAGGAGGATCGAGCGGGGGATGGGTTCTTCGCTACGTTCGCCGAGCCGGCGCAAGCGATCAGGTGCGCATGCCATCTCTCGGAAGCCGTCCGGGAGCTGGGGCTCGAGATCCGGACCGGGATCCACACGGGCGAGACCGAACGCGTCGACGGGAAGACGCAGGGGATCGCCGTCGTGGTCTGCTCGCGGGTCATGTCCCTCGCAACCGCCGGTGAGATCCTCGTGTCGAGCACTACGAAGGAGCTCGCGACCGGCGCCGGATTCTCATTCGAGGACTTCTCCGCTCACGAGCTCAAGGGCGTGCCGGGAACCTGGCAGGTATGGGCGGTCACGGGGGTCGATGGGGCCCCGCGCCCTGGGCCACTGCTGGCAGCAGATTCTGCCGAACGCCTACGAGCGATCGGCGGCCCACGACCAGATCGAGGCAGCCGAAGGCGCGTGTTGATCGCGGGGCTCACATCAGCTGCGATCATCGCGGGCGGGCTCGCACTGCTGCTCCCTCGCGACCAAGCGCGCCTCGGGCGCCCGATCCAACCGACGGCTCCCGAGCCAGGAACGCTCATCGAGATCGACACGGCTGGTCGCATCGTGTCGGAGATCCCGCTCCGTCCGCTCCAGGAGGCCAGGACCAACCGGCACTCGCCGCATCCGCTGGTCGTCGGACAGGGTGGCGTCTGGGTGATCCGACGGGATCAGCTGATCCACGTAGATCCCGTTGACGACGAGGAAGCAGGGCGAGCAGTGATCGGCAGAGGCAACCCGGTCTCGATCAACATCGCGTCCGGCTACGACACGATCTGGCTGATGACCGACACAGAGTTGCTACGTGTCCATCCTGCGACAAGAGAGGTTCGACCTGTCGCGTCCCTGCAACGTGGGCCCATCCTCTCATGGACGACCGATGTGACCGTTGGTGCCGGTTACGTGTGGGCCGGGACGTCCGACGGTGAGCTCATCCGATTCGATCCGCGGACCGGTGACGTGGCTCGCACGAAGGTGCCATCGTCGATCGACGCGATCGCAGCCGGCGCAGGAGCCGTATGGTTGAGCGATCTCCTCGAAGGGACCGTCACCCGCCTTGACCCGGAAACGATGGAACCGGAACGATCCCTCGAGATCCCGGGCGGTGCCGACGCCCTGGTTGTGGACGGCCTCGACCTGTGGATCCTTTCTCGGGCCGCCGGGTTCGTCACACCGATCGTCGCCGGGCAGACAAGACCCCAGATCCGCGTTGGAGAGGATCCCACCTCGCTCGCAGCGGGGATGGGAGCGATCTGGGTGGGTGACGAGGACGGCATCATCCGCCGCATCGATGGTGAGACACGCCAGCTCCAGGAGCTCTCACTAGGGGCCCCTATCCGAGATCTGGCCATCGACGAGGACGCCGACACCCTGTGGGTGGATATCGCCTGAGTACCGGCATCAGCCCAAACCGAGCAGGAGCAACCCGCCGACGACCAGGAAGATCCCGACCACCTGGTTCGCCACCATCCGTTCCTTGAACACGATCACCGAAAGCGTGATGGCGATCAACGGGAACACCGCGCTCGCGGCGAGCACGATCGAGTTGAGACCCCGCTCCGAGCCGGCGGAGAAGGTGACAACCCCGAGGATGTCAGCGGCGCCGGCGAGGAGCGCGATCCACAGACCGAAACCGATGCGCACTCGCGAGATCTGCCCTCGGAACACGACGACCAGCGGGAGGTAAAACGCGACCTGCGCGACCCTCGAGCCCCACAGACCCACGATCCATCCTGTGCGGTCCGAGATCCAGCCGAGGAGGAACCCTGCGACCCCGAAGCTGATCGCCGCCGCGATGGCCCACGGCAGGCCGGGCACGTGGTTCTTGATGCCGCGCCGGAGTTTCTTGAGGTCGGTCGACACGAGCGCCACGCCCACCACCGCGATCCCCGCCCCCGCGAGGGCGACGCCGCTGGGTCGTTCGCCTAGGACGATCATCGCCAACGCCACGCCGACCACCGCGTAGCCGGCGCCGATCGGCGAGACCACCGCCACCGGACCCAGCTCGAGCGCCTTGTAGTGCGTCGTGTACGCGAACGCCGCGACGGCGCCGTTCAGCACGACCAGCCAGACGTCGGAACGCAGTGGCCTGAGGGATTCGCCGGTCGCCACGAGGACGGCCGTCATAAACACCGCCGACAGGAGCTGGCCTACGACCACGGCGCTGATCGAGCCGACCCTGCGGCCCGCGAGCGCGCCGAAGAAGTCGGCGAAGCCCCACCCGAGGGCGGCGAAGAGCCCGAAGATCATCAGGCGTCGCCGCGGAACGCAGCGTCGCGCCAGGCGATCGCGGCCTTGAGTCCCTGTTCCGTCGTGATCCGCCGGAACTCATCGCGGGCGGGCAGATTGGCCGTCTCGATCAACACGTCGAGGTCGATGTTCGCGGCCATCGCCTCGCGGAACCCGGCCACATCCCACGCCTTGTTCACCGCGCGCTTCGTCGCCTGGATCACGAAGGGCTCGTTCTTCGCGATCCCTTCCGCGAGGTCACGAGCGACGACCCGATTGACAAGCCCGATACGAAGCGCCTCCTCGGCGGTGACACGATCCTCGCCGGTGAAGAGCAGCTCCTTCGCCGCGCGGACGCCGACCACCCAGGGCAGGAGCATCGACACGACTCCCGAGCCGAACCGGACGTCGACGTAGCCGAAGTACGCGTCATCTGCGGCGACCGCCAGATCACAGGCGAGCATGAGATCAGTGCCCCCCGCGAGGCAGTAGGAGTGGACGCTCGCGATCACCGGTTTCGGGTGGTCCAGGAACTTCAGCATCTCCTCGGTCGAATGCCTGAGCTCTTCGTGCCAATGGCGAGCGTCGAGCACGCCTCCGGTCGCGTCCTCGTTGAGGTCGTACCCCGCGGAGAAGGCTCTCCCGGCGCCACGCAGGATCAGGACGCGGACGTCGCCATCCTCGGCGGCCTCGTCAAGGGCGCCAGACATCGCGTCCACCAGGTCCTTGTTGAGCGCGTTCAGCGAGGCGGGGCGATTCATGGTGAGTCGCCGAACGGGGCCGAGATCCTCGACCAGCAGGACAGGTTCGCTCACAACTTCTCCCTCCGGCGGGTCGCGCGATGCTAGCGGAGTCTCGTCCTCACAACCTTTGCGAGTCCCCGGCTCGTATCCCCTCTGGGAGGCCCGGCCGCCGCGGTCTTGCGTGTTCCCCAGCGGCTGGGATAGCCTGCTGAACCGGCGTTCAAACTCACACAGGGGAGGGTGTCATGGTCTTCCACCCGCGCGATCCCGGATCCAGGGGCTTGAGTCGGCGAGATTTCCTCCGGAGATCGCTGGCCGCCGGCGTTGCGCTGCCAACTGCGGCGGCTGTGCTGGCCGCCTGCGGCGGCGGCGATGGCACCACCCCCCCGGGCGCGAACGGCGGCGTGAACTTCAACCTCTCGCCGACCCCGAGTGATCCCGTCACCTACCCGATCTTCGATGACAACCCGCCGATCGCATCGGGGCTCGAGCCGGAGAAGGATACGACGTTCAAGATCTTCAACTGGATCGACTATCTCTGGCCGAAGAAGCTGAAGGAGTTCGGCGAGATGCACGGGGTCGAGGTCGAGTACACGACCTTCTACAACAGCGAGACGGCGGTCGAGCGGATCCGCGGCGGGGAGCTTGACGTGGACGTCTATTTCCCGACCTACGACTATCTGCCCCGTCTCGTGGCCGCGAAGCTGATGCAGCCGCTCAATAAGGACTACATCCCGAACATCGCGAACCTGTGGCCATCCATCCGATCCCCGTTCTACGACCAGGAGTCCCGCTACTCCGTTCCTTACACGATCTACACGACGGGCATCGAATACCTCCGGAACCAGGTGGCGAAGGCACCGGAGGACTACGACAACCCGTATGACATCTTCTGGGACGCTGCCAACGCGGGGAAGGCCGGGTTGTACGACGAGTATCGGGAAGTGTTCTCGATGACGCTGCTCCGCAACGGCGTCAAGGACATCAACACGACCGACCCCGCGCTGATCGATCAAGCGAAGAACGACATCATCGACCTCATCGCGGCGACCAACGCACGGCTGACGATCAATGGAGCCTACGCCAGGCTCCCGGCCGGGGTGTTCCACCTTCACCAGTCATGGTCCGGTGACACGGTGGCGGCTCAGTACTACCTGGCGAACGGGGTCAAACTGAAGGACCTCGGATTCTGGTCCCCCGGAAGCGGGGGGGTCATCGGGAACGATATGATGGCCATCCCGAAGACAGCGAAGAACCCGGTGCTGGCCCACCTCTTCATCGACTATATGCTGAGCGACAAGATCGGACTCCAGAATTTCGGGTGGGTTGGCTATCAGCCTCCTCTCACCTCGATGGATCCCGACACGCTGGTCTCGGACGGATGGGTGGCCGAGAACATCAGCGACGCGGTGGTTCGCGAGGAGCAGTTCACGGACAACCAGCTGATCCTCCCACTTGATGTGGAAGCGGACGCCAAGTATCTGGCTGCATGGGAAGAGATCACGGCGGGTGTCGGGTAGGCAACCCCACTTCCTCGGAGCGGTCGTCAGCGACCCGACCGGGCATGCGAGCATCGCCTGAGTCGTGAGTGAACAGAGCCGCAGCGTCGGCATGCCGCGCTGGTTCTGGCAGCTGTTCTCGGCGCCGGGGATTCTCTGGCTCCTCTTCCTGTTCGTGGTGCCCTTCTACGCGATGTTCGCGATCGCGATGGGCACTCGGGACCCGATCTTCTACGCGCCCGTTCCGGTATGGAATCCGCTCGAATGGCAGACGGATACGTTCCGCGGCGTCATCGAGAACGTATTCGGCGGCGGCCCGCTCCAAACCGTCCTGCTCCGAACCACGGTCTACGTGGCGATCGCATCGGTCCTGTCCCTCATGATCGGCTACCCCGTGGCGTACTACATCGCGCGACACGCAACCAGGACGAAGGTGATCCTTCTGATCTTGCTGATCTCCCCCTTCTGGATCAGCTACTTGATGCGCATGCTCGCATGGATCAGCCTGCTCGATGACAACGGCTTCGTGAACGATGTGCTTTCACGTCTCGGCCTGATCCATTCGCCGATCAACTGGCTGAACGGGAGGCCGATGACGGTCATCCTCGGGCTGGTCTACGGCTACGTCCCCTTCCTGATCCTGCCGCTGTTCGCGGCGATCGATCGGATCGAGCAGAGCCAGATCGAAGCAGCGCGAGACCTCGGCGCGAGCCCGTCGCGGACGTTCCTGCGGGTCACTCTCCCGCTCTCCCGACACGGGATCTTGGCGGGAACGGTGATCATCCTGCTACCGATGTTCGGCGACTACTACACGCAGGATCTGATGTCGGCGAACCCCAGGACCAGCATGTTCGCGAATCAGATCGTGCGTCTGATGACCTCGCGGACCGGTGGGGCCGAAGGCGCGGGACTTGTGGTGGTGCTCTCCTTGCTCCTGGTGATCTTCATGGCGTACTACCTATACAGCACGGCGAAGGCCTCGCTGGAGTACGAGCGATGAGCGAGACGACGGCGGCACGCACACTGCCCCGGACCGGCGAGGTGCCCCTCACCGCGCGCCTGCGCGGATTGGTTTCGAATCCCTGGGCGAGACCTCGTGGGCTCGCGGTTTGGACCTGGGCCTACATGGCGTGGTCCATCCTCCCGATCGTGTTCGCCGTCCTGATGTCGTTCAATTCGGGCCGCTCGACCGTGGCCTTCCAAGGCTTCTCCGTGTACTGGTGGATCGATGACCCCGACACCGCGGTCTTCACGAACCCCGACTACCGAGCCGCCGTGGTCCAATCGCTCAAGCTCGCGGGGGGCGACATGCTGATCGCGACGCCGATCGGTGTCGCGCTCGCGCTTGGCCTTGCGCGCTGGCGAGGCCGCGGGTCGGGATCCGCGAACTTCCTGATGCTGTTCCCCCTTGTAACCCCCGAGATCGTGATGGGAGCAGCACTGCTCCTGGTTTTCTCCAACCTCTACGACTCGATCAGTCTCGGAACTCCGGCGCAACTTCTCGGACACGTGACCTTCTCGATCTCCTACGTCGTGATCGTCGTGCGCGGTCGGTTGTTCGCCATCGGGCGTGAGTACGAGGAAGCGGCGAGGGACCTCGGAGCCTCCCCGATAGGAGCCCTGCGCCGCGTCCTGCTGCCCCTGCTCGGACCCGCGATCTTCGCCTCCGCGATGATCGTGTTCGCGATCTCGATCGACGATTTCGTCATCTCGACGTTCCTGGTCGGCGGACAGGAGTCGAACACGATCCCGATCCTCATCTACAACCAAGCTCGCGGTGGACCCCGTCCGTCGCTCAACGGCGTCGCGAGCCTCATGCTCTTCGGCTCGATGCTTGCAATCGCGCTCGCGCTCATGGTCCAGCGTAGGTTCAATCGCCGGGAGGCGACCGGTCGATCTGCGGTGCAGGATTTCGCCCGCTTCGAGATCTGAGTCGGGCTATCGGGCAGCCTGCGCGGAGGCGGTGAACCCTTCCTCGGAAACCTCTCCCTGCGGCAGCACGCGTAGAGCCTCTCGCGGCAGGTGGACGGAGACCGGTGTCCCTTGTTGGAATCGCAAGGTCTCGCCTTCGTTCTGGATGAGGGCCTGCAACTTCTCTCCGGGCGCGAGGTTCACGATCACCTGCATCGCGGAGCCGACGTAGACGAGCCGCTCGACCATCCCGGGGATCCTGTTGGCGCCGCCGGTGCCCGGGTCTTCGAGGTCGACCCGCTCCGGGCGGATCGAGAGCTTCACCTCTCCGTGCGCATCGGGCTCCCCCTGACCCGCGACGAACTCGAACTCCCCGAACCGCACCCGGCATCCACCCTCCGCCGGCCCGTAGGCCGTCGCGTCCATCAGGTTCGAGACGCCGAGGAAGTCCGCGACGTAGGCCGTCGAAGGCTCCTCGTAGACCTCCTTCGGCGGTCCGACCTGTTCGATCCGGCCGTTCGACATCACTGCGAGCCGGTCCGACATCGTCAGCGCTTCCTCCTGGTCGTGCGTCACGTAGATGAACGTGATCCCGACCTCTTCCTGGATCGCCTTGAGCTCGATCTGAAGCGCTTTCCGGAGCTTGGCGTCGAGTGCGCCGAGTGGTTCGTCGAGCAGCAGGAGAGCGGGGTTCAGGATCAGTGCCCTCGCGAGAGCGACCCGCTGCTGTTGGCCGCCCGAGAGTTGATTCGGCCGGCGCTTCTCGTAGCCGGACAGACGGACGAGCTCTAGCGCGCGCCCCACCAGTCGCCCGCTCTTCTCTTTCGAGTTCTCCTTGTAGCGAAGGCCGAACGCGACGTTCTTCTCGACGTTCAGATGGGGGAACAGCGCGTAGTTCTGGAAGACGGTGTTCACGTTGCGCTTGTGCGGCGGTACGGTGGCCACGTCGGTGCCATCGAGGACGACCTGCCCCTCCGTCGGCCGCTCGAATCCGGCGATCATCCGGAGAGTCGTCGTCTTGCCGCATCCCGACGGGCCGAGGAGGGAGAAGAATTCGCCGGGGGCGACCTTCACGTTGATCCCGTCGACGGCCGTGAAGTCGCCGAAACGCTTCACGAGATCGACCAGCTGCACCTCTCCACCCGTCATCAGGGCGCGAGTCTATCGCGGCGCAGATCTCGCGCGGTAAGCTCAAGTGCGGCGCACACTCCATCCGCGGCGCGAGTTCCTGCATCGAGAAAACTCAGCAGGAGCACTCCTGACATCATCCGAAACATGGAGCGATCCACGACCGGAGGCACCCGCCAGCCGCTCGCCCGGAGCCCGACCTCCCCACTCCTGGCCGCGTACTGGAGCTTCGGGCAGTTCTGGGGCGTCTGGGTGATCTTGGTCCTCGAGTCTGCTGCCGGTCCGGAGGGGTTCAGTCTCGTGGAGGAGATCAGCGACGATCCCAACGCGATCGCGGCCGTTGCGACCGTCGGCTATACGGGGTTCGTATGGTCTCCGCCCCTTCTCGGGTGGATCGCCGACACCGTCGACCCGCGCGCGGCCATGGCGGTCGTCGTCTTCGCTACCCTCGGAATCACCGCCACCGGCCTGTTCGCCCGAGAGAAGGGCACCCGATGAAGCGACTGGCGATGATCCTCGTTGCCGGCGCCACCGTCGTCGTGGTCGTCGTGCTGCTGACCAGCGAGCCGGACCCCTACGCGCGGCTACATCAGTCGACGACGCAGTCGATCCCGGGCGCTCTCGGCTTCGCGCTCGCACCACCGCCTCCCGACGCTCGGCCCCAGCTCACCCCACAAGAGGTCCGCGACAGGTATCCGGCCGACGACGGCGAGGTGCAGGTGGCCTTCGCCTCGGTTCGTGACGTGTTCGAAGGACGCTCGATCGGGCCCGCGTGGGTCCTGTTCGCCCGCGGGGTCTGCCTGCGGAACGCGAAGGGCGAGCTCGTGTCGGATGCGAGGGGGAACGATCCGAACAACCTCGAGTGCACGGATGCGACGATATGGATCCTGGCCGTCGATCCGGTGACCGCCGAGCCTCTGGTGGCGCTCACCGGCTACGACGAGAGCGGAACGTGGACCGCAGACGTCTCCGGCTAGCCAGAGCGGGCCTCGAGGAACCGCTGCCACCCCACGCGCCACCGGGCGTCGGCCTCCGGCCCGAGGGGCCGGAGGAACCGGCCCTCGGTGAGGTCGTTGGGGTGAAGGATCGCATCGCGCAGATACGCGGGGACCACGGGCGGTTCATCACCGACCGGGGGCTGATAGCCGTTCCAGCGGAAATTCTCCAACGCCACTGTCACGTCCAGGAGATGATCGAGGAAGGCGTGGGCGAGGACGGGGTTCTGTCCATTCGCGCAGATCGCCGTGAGGTCGCAGCCGACGATGCCGCCGCGGGGCCACGTGTAGGCGACGCGGCCGGCATCGTCGGCTGCGACCGCGCCGAAGCGCTTCGCGGACAGTAGGTCGCCCGACCACGACTGTTGGAACGCATACTCGCCCGTCTGGAGCTCGGCGTAGGCGCCCTCGGCCGAGACCTCCACGTCCACGTCCTCGGCAAGCGCCACGAGATCGTCGACGGCCCGCTCGATCGCTCCCTCGTCGCCGGTGTTCGGATCCTCGCCGCTGCGCAGGAGCGCCATGGCGATCGCCTCCCGGTAGTCGTCATAGATCCCCACCGCGCCGCGATACCGCTCGTTCCAGTACGCGTCGTATGGATTCTCCAGGTACTCGGGTGCATCAGTGTCCCTAACGAGATCTCGTCGCCACCCGATGCCGGTCGAATACACGGTGTACGGGACGCTGTAGCGCTGTCCGACGTCGTAGAACGGGCCGCTGTCGTTCCGGAAGTACGGCCACAGGTTCGACTGGTTCGGGAGCAACTCGTGCGTCAAGGGACGGAGCAGACGCTCGGCCGCGAGCCGGGGCAGCGCGTCGATCGTCGGGAAGAACACGTCGAAGTCGGCGTCGGGCCGGCGGAGCCGCTCTGCGGCCTCCGACATGGTGGTGAAGCTCTCCACCTCGACGCGGACGCCAGCCGCGGCGTGACGCCGGGTGAAGCTGTCCAACACGTCGCCCGCCAAGTAGTCCCGCCACTGGTAGATCCGGAGCGTCGCGCCTCGTTCGACCTTCGCTCCGGGGTCGATCGGCCGGTTGTCGTCATGGATCGACAACGCCCCCGCTGCTCGGCCCCCGCGGGCAGGAGCGCACGCTCCGACGAAAGCGGATCCCGCGGCCACACCAGCTGCCCGGAGGAACGTCCGGCGCGAGAGCGGCGGCCTCATCGCGAGGGGTGAGCCAGGTAGACGAACCTCATCGGCAGGGGGCCTCCGATCTTGTCCCCTTCACCAGATCCCGCGCGATCGCACTCTTGGATCCGTCACCGTTGTCATGAGCTCACGCCGTCTGGACCGGCACAGGCTAGTACGCCCGCCGACGGCATCACGCGACCCCTGAGACGGAGTCAAGAAGCGTTGCGCGGTTGGGAAACTTGTTCTATGCTCCCGGAACCGAGAGGGGGCTTCCTTGGCGCGATCGGCAGGTCGGGTCGCGGCAACCGTCGGGCTGACGGTCGCGCTTCTGGGTGGCGGGGGCATCACCGCTCCATCGGCACGTTCCGCACGCCCGGGCCGCCCCGACATCATCGTCGTCGTCACCGATGACCAGCACATCGGCACGCTCGACTGGATGCCGGTCCTCGATGACTACATCGAGCGGCGCGGCATCCGCTTCTCGCGGGCGATGGTACCGACGTCGGTGTGCTGCCCCTCACGCGCCTCCTTGTTCACGGGCGAGTACGCGCACACGACCAAGGTCTGGGCGAACGACCAGGGCTGGCCGCGCTTCAGGGACGCGGGCATGGAGCAGCGGACGATGGCGGTCTGGCTCCGCCAGTCCGGGTACCGGACCGCTCTCATCGGGAAGTACCTGAACGCGTACCGGGGGGACGGGGCGCGGCCCGGTTGGAGCACCTGGCACGCCTTCACCGGATCCAACGCGGACTACTACGGATACGAGCTCCAGCACGGGAACGGAGCCCTCACCACCTACGGCTTCGATGCCGCCTCGTATTCGACCGACGTGTTGCGTCGGTTTGCCATCAACTTCATCAGGGCAACGCCGAGCGAGAAGCCGCTCTTCCTCTACTTCTCCCCGTACGCGCCCCATGAGCCGGCGACACCGGCACCGCGCCACCTCACGCTCCCGGCACCGATCGGGCACTTCTGGCCGCCGAGCGCTCAGGAGCAGGACCTGAGCGACAAGCCACAGTGGATCCAGGACCTGCCGGAGGTGAGCGAGAGCGCTATCCAGGCCGCGCGGGTCCGGCAGTATCGATCCCTCCGCTCCGTCGACGAGGCCGTCGCGGCGATGATGCAGCTCCAGCGGGCGCGGCACCGCTTGCACAACACGCTCTTCGTCTTCCTCTCCGACAACGGTGTGATGTGGGGAGAGCACCGCGCGATGGGCAAGTTCCTTCCCTACAAGGCTGCGACCCGGATCCCGATGGCGATCGCGTGGCCCGCGCGTCTCGCGGAAGGAGTCGTTGATGCGCGCCTCGCATTGAACATCGACATCGCCGAGACGGTCGCGGCCGCCGCCGGAGCGGCCCATCCCGATGTCGCCGGTTCGAGCCTCCTCCAGCACTGGAACCGGAACGGGTTCGTCCTGGAGGCGCGGGGCGCCACCACACCGGGATCGAACGGCACGAACGTCGCACGTCCTCCCTACTGCGGGTGGCGCACACGCCGGTACCTGTTCGTCCACTACGGCAACGGTCGTGAGGAGCTCTACGACTACGCCCGTGATCCTTGGGAGCTTCGGGACCGCCGGGGGACCGCTCCTGACCTGCAGCGGAGACTGCGACAACGAGCCCGCGAGGCCTGCTTCCCTGAGCCCCCCAACTTCAACTGGGGGTAGCGGGTGAACGAGGTCCAGCCGCCGTCGGTCCACTCGGGGTCGTCCTCGAGGAGCGCGGAACCGTCCGTACCACTCTTTCCGTGGTGGGGTCGTGGGCGTTGGCCGAGTAGGCGGCGTCGTCGTCGAACAAGACGGCGGCGATTACGGTTCGATCGTCGTCGTCCGGGAACAGCACATGGGTCGCATGGAACCCCTTCGCACCCGTGCCCTCACCCATCAACGCGACGACCGCGTCCCGGTTGCCGGGCGTGACTTTCGCGCGCATCAACGTTCCGTACATGCCCGTCTCCTCTCTCCATGCCAGCGGTCATCGCCGGCGCCGCCCATCTGTCGCGCCACTCCTCTCACTCTGGTTGGGGAGGCGGCGGGCCGATCCCCCACGCGTCCGCGCCTCCGTCGACGACCACCGTCGCCGCCGTGACATAGGCTCCCCCGTCGCTCGCGAGGAACGCGATCGTCGCCGCCACATCCTCCGGCCGGCCCGCCCGCCCCATGGGGACGGTCTTCGCGTGCTCCTCGACCAACGCCCCTCCGCCGTACTGCAGCATCCCTTCGGTCCGGATCAACCCCGCCGCAACACAGACCGCCCGGATCCCGTACTTCGACCACTCGAGCGACGATCGTCGACGCCATGTTCTCGAGCGCGGCGCGGGCCGCGGACGAATTCGCCATAAAGGGCACGCCCCGTCGAGGGCTGAACCCCACGAAGCAGATGAACCCTCGCCGGTTCGGGATCATCCACCGCCCGGCGACGCGGTTCGTCAAGTGCCAGGGCGCGTCCACGTTGAAGCGGTGCACGGCACGCAGGCCCTTCAACCCGATCTCCTCCAGGGGCGCCGCGAACTGTCCTCCCGCGTTGTTGACGAGGAGATCCACCGTACCGAACCGCTGATCGACCACATCGAGGAAGGACTCGACCTGATCGGGCTCCCTCACGTCACAGACCATGGCGAGCACATCTCGGCCGGCGGCCTCCAGCTCGGTGCGCGCGTCCTCGAGTGGCTCCGGCCGCCGGCCGCAGATCGCGACACGGGCGCCGGTCCGGGCCAGCTCGCGGGCCGTCGCTCGGCCGATCCCGGTTCCACCGCCGGTCACGACCGCGACCCTGCCGGCATTGGCGTCATCTGCGAGCGGGGATCGGAACTCATCTACCATGCGCGCCGAGTATGAACGAGCCCCCAAGGATCGCGGAGGAAGGATCGCGGAGAAAGCATCGAGGTGACGGGATCGAGGACATGAACGTCGCCGGAGCCGGAGGAGTCAGGCTCGCAGTCCGCATGCACGAGGCTCCGTCAACCTCGGCCCCCGGTCTCCTGCTCCATCACGGCCTCGCCTCGTCGCAACGGATCTGGGATCTGATGCTTCCTCGCCTGACCCGCCGCTTCCGGGTCATCACGTACGACGCTCGTGGGCACGGCCTCTCCGCCAAACCCTCGAGCGGGTACGGCTTCGACTCGGTCGTGGCCGACGCGCGGGCCGTGATCCGGGCGGCCAGGCTGGAGCGACCGATCGTCGCAGGGCATTCGTGGGGTGCGATGGTGGCGCTAGAGCTCGCCGCTCGTCATCCTCGAGCCGTCGGTGGCGCCGTGCTCGTGGACGGCGGCATCGGCACGCTTCGCGGAGAGATGGACTGGGCGACCGCGAAGAAGCGGTTGGCGCCACCGCACCTCGCCGGGATGCCCGTGGAGGAGTTCCGCAGGATGATCCGGACGTTCCTCGGCGATGCGGTCGAGATCACCCCGGAGATCGAGGAGGTCGTTCTCTCGGTGATGAACGTCGACCGGCGCGGGCGGATCAAGCCCCGACTATCGAGGGCCAACCACTTCCGGATCCTCCGGGCGATCTGGCTCCACGACCCGGACGCGGCGCTCGCACGCCTCTCCGTCGCCACGCTCGCGGTCCTCGCTCGCGGAGGCGGCGACGCCGAGTGGGACGAGCGCAAGCGCCGATCGGCCGAGCGGGCGGCGAGATCGGGCGCGCCGCTCCGTATCTCCTGGATGAAGGGGATCCACGATCTTCCACTGCAGCATCCGGGCACACTCGCCGCCCGGATCGAACGTTTCTCCGACTTGCTCGTACGATGAATGCATGGCCTGGCTGATCCTGATCCTCGTCCTGCTGGCGGCGGCGTTCGGCGTGCTCGTCGCAGTGGTCAAGGCCGTGGCGTTCATCGTCCTGACGATCCTGCTCACGATCGCTGCGCTCGTCGCCATCGCCTGGTACTCGTTCAAGTCTCAGATCCGCCGCTGGGAGCGAGGCGGCATCGACGGTCGCCCGCAGGTCCGCATGTGGTCGAGGGGCGCCCGCCCCGAGCCTCCCCGGAACCTGCCCTCTCACGACGACCGCTACTAGGACTCCAGCGGGACTCACCGCGCGCGGGACAGCATCCGCGCGAGAAGACGCCCGAGGACCAGGAACAACGCGGTGAAGGCGAGCCCCACTGCGATGAACACGAGGATCTTCCCGCCCTTGGGCGACCCGACGGTCAGCGTCCGGACGAGCAGCCCGATGGGGACCGCGACGATCCAGTTCCTGAGGAGGCTCCGCCATCCCGGCCTCCGGTAGGTGTGCGCGAGCCAGGCGACCAGGAACCAGACGCCGAGCAGAGGGACCGCGTTCCTGAGGAAGCCTTCCACCGTGCCCGCGTGATGGCCGCGGATGCCGATGAGCACGAAGACGATCAACGCCGCGGCGTCGGCGATCACGTACCAGACGGTCCCGCGCTGACCCGGCAGCAAGTTCCGCATCATCCCGATCCTGTCAGAGGAGCTCGCCGGCCAGCTCACGGAGGGCCGGGAGGCACACGTCGTCGTCCCGTCCGGAGATCATCTGGACGCAGACGTGCTCAGCGCCCGCGTCCAGGTGCTCGCGCACGCGGCCCGCGATCAGGGACACGTCGCCCCATGCGATGGCGGCGTCGATGAAGCGGTCACTCCCACCATCACCGAGTTCCTCCTCGTAACCCAGCCGGCGCCAGGTGTTCGCGTAGTTCGGAAGCTCCAGGTAGTCGGCCGCCCAGGGTCGGGCGATCCCGCGGGCCAGCGCGGGATCGCCCGACAGGACCGCGGTCTGCTCGACGGCGAGCACCGGCTCGGGCCCGAGAAGCTCGCGGGCCCTCGCCGTGTGCTCGACGGGAACGAAGTACGTGTGGGCGCCGAGGGCCCGCGACGCCGCCACCCGGAGCATCCGCGGTCCGAGCGCCGCGATCAGCCGACGTACCGGAACCTCGGGGTCCGGCCCCATCCGGGCCGCGTCCATCTGGTCCAGGTACGCGGCCATGCGACCGACGGGATCCTCCCACTCCTGCCGTCGGCGCCCGGCCGTGCATCGGTGCCCGATCCCGATCCCGACGACCGCTCGCTCGCCGTATGCGTCCGCGAGCGTCCTCGCTCCGCCGGCGATGGCCTCGGGATGGCGGGCCGTGACGTTGGCGATCCCGGAGCAGACCGTGATGCCTGAGGTGGCGGAGAGGAGGAGGGAGAGGTGCGCGAAGATCTCCCTCGACGACCCGCCCTCCGGCACCCAGAGCGCCGGGTAGCCGAGAGACTCGATCGCGGCAGCGGCGTCGCGAACGTCT
>CAJDUF010000009.1_pt1 | contig 21693 bp, 24 predicted proteins | sample 7390091 | NCBI WGS metagenome assembly CAJDUF01 (sample SAMEA7055670, study PRJEB34461) | soil metagenome | biome: terrestrial ecosystem; feature: Peninsula; material: soil | place: Antarctica | collected 2016 | reverse complement strand
GATCAAGAAGGGCGACAAGCGCCTCGCGGTGCAGACCGAGGTCCATCCGCTCGAATACGGCACCTTCGAGGGAACGATCCCCGAAGGGCACTACGGCGCCGGCGAGGTTCGGATCTTCGACGACGGGTGGTACGAGCCGATCGAATGGACCGACAAGAAGGTGAGCTTCCGGCTCCACGGCCGTCGCTACCCCGGCGTCGAGTACCACTTCGTGAAGACGAGGACCGATTGGCTGGCGTTCCTCGCCTCCGCCCAGGATGCTCCGCTCCCCGACGCGCCGATCCGCTTCCAGCCGATGCTCGCGGAGGGAGGCTACGGGCCGTTCGACGATCCGGCGTGGCGGTTCGAACCCAAGCTGGACGGGATCCGCGCCCTCGCGGAGATGGAGACAGGCGGCACTGTGTTCAGGACGCGCAGGGGCCGCGACGTCACCTTCCAGTACCCGGACATCCACATGATCCACGAGCTGGTCGACCAGGTGAACGCCGTGCTTGACGGCGAGATCGTGACGGTGGACGCCGCCGGCAAGACCTCGTTCGAGGCCCTGCAACAGCGGATGAACCTGCAGAACGAGCGGGAGATCAAGCGGGTGGCGAAGCAGATCCCGGTTGCGTTCGTGGTCTTCGACCTCCTGTGGCTGGACGGCCACGAGACGATCGGGTTGTCCCTCGAAGAGCGACGGGAGCTTCTGGAGCTGATCGTCGAGGAGAACCACCGGCTGCAGTTGATGAGCTACGAGGACGGGAACGGGAAGGCCTTCGTCGAAGGCGCGCGATCGCTGGGGCTGGAAGGCGTGGTCGCCAAGAAGAAGGGCTCGAAGTACGTCCCGAGCAAGCGCTCGCCCGACTGGCGGAAGATCAAGCTGATCTCGACCCAGGACTGCGTGATCTTGGGATGGACACCGGGCCAGGGTGGACGAGCGGGGAGCTTCGGCGCTCTCCTGGTCGGCGCGATCGACGATGGACGGCTGCGATGGGTCGGTCAGGTCGGCACGGGCTTCACGCAGAAGATGCTCGAGCAGCTCATGGAACAGCTCAAGCCGCTGATGCGCGACGACCCACCGATCAACGACCCCGCGCTCCGGAAGCTGAAAGGCGCGACGTTCGTCGGGCCCGAGCTCGTCTGCGAGGTCGAGTACCTCGAGATCACGAAGTCGACCGGCAAGATGCGCGCCCCGTCGTTCCGCGGGCTTCGACCCGACAAGACGCCGGATGAGTGCGTGCTGGAGCCTCCTGCGTTCGACAAGGTGCGCCAGAAACGCTGAAAGAAAGCGCTGAAAGCTAGAACGGCTCGAAGCCTGCTCGCACGAGGAGCGCCCGGACGTCCCGCTCCTCCATCCCCTTGCCGATCAGCTCTTGATAGAGCCGGACGGCGCCCATCGAACGGCCGCATCGCGGACAGAAGGCGTGGTCTTCGGAGAACGGCACCTGGCACCAGGGACATCGGGTGAGCTCGATCCGCCGTTCGGGCTCCAAGCCCGTGTCCGTGAGCGCATCCACGTAGCCCTTGCCGTAGTCCCACTGGATGTATTCCTCTTCAGCGATGTTGAACGCCGGCTCGTGCATGCGAGGCTCACCCGACTGCAGCATGTGCTCGAGGTTGTCTCGGAGCAGTTCCCACTCGTAGAAGTGATTCGCTCCGCATTCCTGGCACGCGATCACGACGCCCTTCACGGCCTGGCTCGAGAAGACGGAACGCATCGAAGCCAGGTCGTCGAGGTCGGCCTGGATATCACGCCGCTCCTCTGCGGTGAGCTCGTACGGCTCGCTGCTCTCGTCTTCCATCTAGTCCTCGTCGTCGTCTACGAAGCGGAACGCCTTGAAGCCTTCCGCGAACTCGCATCCGGCTCGCTCCCCGACCTCCCGCGCCCGTTCGGTGACCCGTTCCTCGACGTCCGGACCCAGTTGAGACTCGTGCGCGGACAGCGCCTTGAGCTTGAGGGCGAGCGTGTCCGTGATGTCGACGAACGTGTCCGGTTCTTCCATCGACAGGTAGAGGTTCGGGACCTCGAACGGCTCCAGCCCCTCGGACTCGAGCTCTTGGAACATCACCCGTGTCGGCGCGTCCGGCATCACCGCGGAGAGTGCGAGCGTGCCGGCCGCCTTGTGATCCGAGTGGTTGATGTAGCCGTTCCCGTACCAAAGGCGCGAGGGGTCGGGAGCCACGATCACATCGGGCTGGATCCGCCGAACCTCACGAGTCACCTTCCGCCTCGTCTCGGGCGTCACCTCGAGGAAGCCGTCCAGCTCCCCCAGGAACGTCACCGAAGTCACGCCGAGGATCTCCGCCGCCGCACGCATCTCCCGCTCCCGGACGACCCTCATCGCATCGCGCGTCGTTCCCGGCTCGTTCGAGCCGGCGGACCCGTCGGTGATGCAGACGTAGTGCACCTCGCACCCCTCCCGAACCCACCGAGCCACCGTCCCTCCGCAGAAGAACTCGGCGTCGTCCGGGTGGGCGAAGAGCACGAGAGCGCTCGAGAAGGTCACGAAAGGAGGGTAGCGCCTCCTACCGGAGTCGGATCCTTTACCCGGTTCTCGAACGGCCGATACCCTTCATATGCCCAATGAGCGCCTCCACGGCACGTCCATCGTCTGGCGGTTCGCCATCACGAGCCTCATCGTGTTCGGCCTGATCGGTGTGGGGATCGCGGCCCTTCGCGCCGGCGACCTCCGGACGAGCTCCGAGGAGGCGGCCCAGGTAAGGGCCGAGCTCATCGCCGGAAGCGTGATCGCGCCGCTGCTCACTCCCGCTGACATCGCAGAGCCGATCCAGGGAACGCGATACCGAGAGCTGGACCGAGCCATCCACGAGTTCGCGATCCAGGACGCCGGCGTCGAACGGGTGAAGATCTGGCGTGAGGACGGGATGGTGCTCTTCTCGAACGATCCGGAACAAGTGGGCTTGGCACCCGAGCGCGAAGCCGATCTCCGGGAGGCCTTCGAGGGCCACGTGGAGAGCGAGATCTCCGACCTGAGCAAGCCCGAGAACGCGAGCGAACGGAAACTCGCCGACCAGCTCTTCGAGACGTACGTGCCGGTCAACCTGTCTGGGAACGACACGTCATCCGAAGTCGACACGGTCATCGAGGTCTACCAGGACTACTCCGCGATCCAGCAGGAGATCAGTCAGCTCAACAACACGCTCACCATCTCCCTCGGGATCGGGCTGCTCGCCCTGTACGTCCTGCTCGTGCCCGTGATGGTGGGGACCACGAGAACGCTCCGGCGCCAGAACGCCAAGCTCCTCGAGCAGGCTGATCAGCTCGGCGTGCTGCTGGAACGTGAGCAGGAGACGGTCGCCGAGCTACGGGAGCTCGACCGGCTGAAGAGCGACTTCGCCGCGGCAGCATCGCATGAGCTGCGCACCCCGCTCACGACGATCCGTGGGTATGCCGAGATGCTCAAGGACCGGGCGAGCTCGGTGGATCCCGGAACGAGGGACGCGGTCGAAGCGATCGTGCGGCAGACCGCTCATCTGCAGCGCCTCGTGGGGAACCTCCTGCGGGAGGCGCAGCTCGAGCACGGCGATCCCGAGATCACGCCGGATCCGACGTCGGTGGCCGAGGCCCTCGACCAGGTGCGGGACGCCTTCCCGGGAGCGATCGATCGGATCGTCCTTCAAGTCGAGCGCGACCTGCCGTCGCTTGCATTGGACCCGGTGGCGCTGCACGAGATCGTGGCCAACCTCGTGGACAACGCCCTCAAGTACTCGACGCCCGGCGCGCCGGTCGTCGTGGATGCCCGGATCGTGGGCGATTCGCTGACGATCCGGGTGAGCGACGAAGGCGCCGGGATCTCCCCTAGGGACCTCCCGCGCATCTTCGACCGGTTCACACAGATCGACCAGTCCTCAACCCGAGCACACGGAGGAGTTGGCCTCGGGCTGCATCTCGTACGCGAGCTCACTCGGCGGTTCGGTGGCGAGGTGGCGGTGGACAGCGTGGTGGACCGCGGGACGACGTTCACGGTCTCCCTCCCCGTTCCGGAATCCGTGCATCAGGATCCGCAGCGTCCGGAGATGTCGTCGGCCTAGGGCCGTCTGAGGCCAGAGCCGAAGTGAAGGCTCGGTTCACATACCGCTGACGATGAATTCACCCGTGTGCGCGTCGAGCACCGTGCCCCAGACGCCGTCGCAGTCCGGCGCACCGCTGGGCGAACCGGCGGGGCCAGTGTCCATCGGGCAGACCCCACCCCACTTGACCCCGTAGTAGAGGTCCGTGCCCGTGCCCCAGGCGTCCGAGGCCCCGAGGATCACTTGAACGGTCTTGGACCCACCCCGGTAGTCGCTCGTCCAGGCCATCTCCAGCGCTTCGTCGAAACTGAGCACACCGCTCGTCTCCAGCCCATCGATGCAGATGAACGTGCCGTCGGTGGCATCACCTCTGAGAACAAGGTCTCTAGGCGGCGGGCATCGCACGCCGGGATGATCTGGTCGCACGGCCTTCCCGTGGACCCTTCTCCGGGAAGAGCTCGGAACGTCGATGCTCCGCAACCCGCCACCAGGATCACTCCGAGCACGGTCGACCGCAACGAGATCACCCGATACCTCCTCCCTTGGAGGGTAGCTTTGAGGTTCTTCGGATCCGCTTCCAGAGCGTGCATCCGTGCTCGGCGCTGGCACGTGTCGGTCGTATCGGGTACCCTCCCGTCTGAGGGTTCATGCAGCACCGGTTTTTGTGCCACCGTTGTTCTGGCAGTTCCCTCCCCGGCCGAGGCCGGGTAGGCCGACGGACACGCATCGCCGATAGGTCCGCACCGGCCGCGGAAGGAGGGAACGCCAGTGGCAACAGGCACCGTGAAGTGGTTCAGCCCCGAAAAGGGGTTCGGCTTCATCACCCAGTCCGAAGGCCCCGACGTGTTCGTGCACTTCTCCGGTATCACCGGGGAGGGTTACAAGAACCTCGAGGAGGGACAGGCGGTCGAGTTCGACATCGTCGACGGACAGAAGGGCCCTCAAGCCCAGAACGTCCGGCTCGTTTGAACCCAAGAGCCTGAACGAAAGGAAGGGGGCGGCGCGCCAAGCGCGCCGCCCCCTTCGCTCTGCCTTCGCATCTCATGGGACTCAGTCCTCGGGTTTGTCGAGGCGGAGATCGGCCAGAATCGCCTCGGTGCGTTCGATCGCCGATGTGAGCCAGGTGCCGTCCTGCGGCCCGCGAAGTTCCTCGCGAGGGAAGGCGAACTGATTCAGCGTTTCGTCCGACCCCACCTGGATACCTTTCGTCAGCAGGTACTCGCCGAGCGCGAACTCCCAGCTGAAGATCGCGCTGCCGTCCGGGTAGGCGTGCACCATGTGGGTCAGGTACCGGTTGGGGTTGGCGACGAAAAGCTGCGCTCCCTTCCCGAATCCACGGTCCTCCCGCAGGTGGAAGCCGAAGCGCTCGAGAGCCTCGTCGAACTCCATCGGCGGTCAGCCTATCCGGCCGACCGTCAGCGCACGATCGAGAGGACCTCCTCGTCCGCCACGTCCGTGAGCTGGAGCTGCTCGGCGTGGCGCGCGCGCGCGATGGAGCCACGCGCCTTGCCGAGGTTGGATCGGAACTCGTCGGCGCCGTTCGCGATCATGGTCCCTGCCTTCGAGAACTTGTTCTCGACGATCGCGTCCATCGCGTCCAGAAGCGTCCCGACCTCCGCGAGCGCGGCCTGTACGTCCGCGGCGTCGCCGAAGCGCTCGACCAGCGCGTACAGGAACATGATGATGGGCAAGGCGGTCGAGTACGGCACGATCACGACGCCGCGCATGAATGCCTCCGTATGGGCCCGGGACAACACCTGATACGCCGCATCCGGCACGGCGGCGACGGCGACGGGAGCCGTCACCGACGTGTCGATGTACTGACCGACCTCCTTGGCCCGCGAAGCCACCGCCTTCTCCACCTTCCGTGCGCAGGCATCGCGCCGGGTCGGGTCCTCCTCGGCCTCCATCGCCTCGAGCTCCGCCACGGCCGTCCACTTGGAGTCGATCGGCAGGCGTCGACCGTCCGGCAGGCGCAGACCGAACTCCACGACCTTGCCGTTCACGCGGAAGTCCGACGCGAGCATGGACGGGGGAAGCTGGCCGAGGTGCTCACGGAGGACGTGCTCGCCGGCGCGGCCTTTGGTGTTCCCGCCGGCGAGAACCGTGGCAAGTCGCCGAACGACGTCCCGGTTCTCGGTATCTGAAGATCGACGCTCCTCGTCCCGCACCTGGAGCTGCTCCAGGACCTGCCGGGTGGCCTCGAGGCCGGTTCGGAGATGCTCGGCCGACACGTCCCGCTGGCCAGACGCATCGGCCATCCGACGGAGCTCGGCGGCCTGGACCTCCAATCTGGCGGTCAGCTCGGCATGAAGCTGCGCGTTCACGGCGTTCACCGCGTTGACGGCGTTGAGGGCGTCGAGCGCCTCTGTGCCCTCGTGCTGAGGTTGCTGGCGACGGAGCATCGCCAGCACGCCCACGGCGACACCGACGCACACAGCGAGGACCGCGATCAAGACCTCGTTGGTCATCCGGTTACCTTCCCTACTCGTAGGCCCTGCAGTTGTGGCGAGGGGGTCATGGCGCAACCGTACCCCCCGAGAGTGACAAGACCTGGGAGGCGTCGCGGGAGAGGGATACCATCCCCTGGTGACGCCCCATCCGATCGAGCTCTACCGGGTCGCCGGCACCCACCGCGAGGTGGGGATCCAGATGGGCGAGCTCGGCGCCGAGCAGATCCACCGAGGCATCGAGACCTTCGACTCGGAGCTCCCCGAAGGGCGAACCCGAGACGCGCAGCTGAAGTTCGCGGAGGCCTACCGGGACGTCACCGTGCCGTCGCTCCCCTGGCTCATCCAGGAGCTCGAGGGCTGCGCGCAGGGCGCGGGCGTCGACCCTTTGGAGTTCTTCGCGACGACCGTCGAGGAGCTCTGGTACACGCCCTACCCCAAGCGGACCCAGGGCAGGTGCAGCGACGTCGTGGCCGGACCTGGAGCAACCGCCGACGGCCACCTGTGGGTGGGCCACAACAACGACCTGAAGCCCGAGCTCGAACCGGAGATCGTCGCGATCGAGAAGGCCGTCGAGGAGGATCCGGTGATCCTCCAGATCGGTGGTGTCCCGTGGATCAGCGTCGGCTGGAATCAGGCGGGCCTTTCGCTCACCGGCAACGAGCTCAGCCCGAACGACGAGCGTATGGGGATCTCTCGATCGCACCAGGTCTTCGAGATGCTCCGAGCCCGGAATCTCCACGAGATGGTCGCCAACGCGATCAGGTCGGACCGAGCCTCGTCCTACAACAACGTCCTCGCCGACCGGCACGGCGACGTCGCGAACATCGAGGGCAGCGCCACCGACGTCGAGATCTCGCATCTCGACGAGCACGACCACCTGACGCACACGAACCACTACGTCAGCGAACGGATGCGCCCCTACGAAGGCGACGTCGACTACGCGGTTCGATCCGACGTCCGGTTCTGCCGGGCTCGCGACATGCTGGCGGATCAGCCGGAGGGATCCGTGACACCCGAGGTGCTCCGGAACATCCTCTCGGATCACGAGAACCGGCCGAACGAGGTCTGCCGTCATCCCGAGTGGGACCATCCGACGTCCAAGACCGTGTTCTGGTGCATGGCCGACGTGACGGTGGGCCGGGTGATGTTCGGCCGCGGGAACCCCTGCGATTCGATGGAGCAGGAGTACGTCTTCGCGGACTACGGGGCTGTCTGAAGCGCGGATCGGATCCGATCCATCGTGGGCTCGTCACCGCTCTCGGTCGCGAGATCGATAACGCTTCGCCCCTCGTCGTTGGTCGCCGTCGGGTCCGCACCCGCTGCGAGGAGGAGCTCGACGCTCGTCAGGTCGCCGTTCGCCGCAGAGGAGTGGAGCGGGGTCCACCCGGCCGACTGACGCACGTTGGGGTTCGCGCCCGCCTCGAGCAGGATCCGGACGACGTCCGACTGCAGCCTGCTCACCGCCGAATGCATCGCCGTGCCCGTCATCCATCCTCGGCCGAACGCGTCGACCTCGGCGCCCCGCTCGATGAGCAGCGCCGCGGCCTCGTACCTGCCGAAGAAGGCAGCGAAGTGCAACGCCGTGAAACCGTCGCCTGAGTAGGAGGTCACCAACGACGGCTCGTCGCCGAGGAGCTCCGTGAGCCGGTCGACGTCGCCGAACGCCGCGGCTTCGAAGACATCGAGCTCGTCGACACGTCTCTTGACGGTTTCGATGAGCGGCTTGTCGAAGCGGTAGAGAGCCCGCATCAGCGCCGACACGCCGCTCGCGTCCCGCGAGGACGCGAGCGCCGGGTCGGCGTCGAGCATCGTGTCGACACGGGCCTCGTCACCCGCGTCGATCGCCTCGAAGAGTTCGTCCGGGGTGCTTGCCATCGTGTGCCTCTCGTTATATTTAGATAGCCTAACGAAATACCGATGACCACGTCAAGGCGGACTTCCCCGACGCGAGAGGTGGGCCGGGTGGCGGACCGGCTCCACTCGGCCGCGATCCATCTCTTGCGTCGCCTGCGCGTGGAGGATGAGGCGCTGGGCATCTCTGCCCCGCGCCTCTCCGTTCTGTCGGTCCTGGTGTTCGCCGGCCCGCAGCGGATCGGAGAGCTCGCGCGCATCGAGCAGGTCGAACCGCCCACCATCTCGAGGCTGGTTGACGGACTCGTCCGGGACGGACTCGCGGTGCGTGAGCCCGATCCCGACGACGCGCGGGCGGTGCGGGTCCGGGCGACGCCGACCGGTGCCCGGACCCTTCGGCGCGGACGTGCGAGACGGGTCGAGACCTTGCGGACCAGGCTCGCCACCCTCTCCCCCAGCGAGCTCGCTGCTTTGGGCGAGGGAGTCGAGGTCCTGGAGCGCATCCTCGAGGATCGCTAGACGGGGACGCCGGCCTGCCACACGCTTCTCCGACCTAACAGCGTCGGTGGGTCCTCCACGGGATCGCCGTCGACGAGCAGAAGATCTGCTCGCTTGCCGGGCTCGATCGTGCCGACGTCGGGGAGCCGGAGCAGCTCGGCACCGTTCGCGGTCGCCGCGCGGAGAGCGTCCAGCGGGGGCATCCCCCACTCCACCATGAAGACGATCTCCTGTGGCGCGCTGCCGTGCGGGTTGAACGGGGTGCCGGCGTCCGTCCCGCACACGGGACGGACGCGGGCCCGGATCGCGGTCCGATGCGACTTCTTCGAGTCGGCCTCGATCTGACGAGCCTTCTCGACGGCGTACTCGGGAACGCGGTCCGCGTGATCGAGGATCCGGCGGATCGCGCAGATCGTCGGCGAACGGAAGGTGCCGCGCGCCACCATCTCGCGGGCGGTTGCGGTCGATAGCTCGTTGCAGTGTTCGATCGAGTCCACGCCGGCCAGCACGGCGGCGCGGATGCCATTCGCGCCGATGGCGTGGGCGGCGACGGGGAGGTCCCGTTCGTGCGCCTCACGGACGCCTGCCTCGAGCTCCTCCGCGGTGAAGGCGCTGAAGGTGGCGGGGATGCCCGGGGTGAGGACGCCGCCGGTCGCGATCAGCTTGATCGCGGTCGCGCCGCCGCGGATCTCCTCGCGGACGGCGGCGCGGACGGCGTCGGCGCCGTCGACTTCCCGGGAGAGCGCGATGTTGTGGCCGTGGCCGCCGGTGACCGTGAGTGCGCGACCGGCCGCCAGGATCCGTGGCCCCGGGATAAGGCCGGCGGCCACGGCCCTCGCGACGTCGATGCTCGCGCCACCCATCCCGCCGAGGTCCCGGACCGTCGTCACGCCCGCGTCCAGGTTCCGCTTCGCGTTGTTCATCGCCTTGATCGCGGCGAAACCGGCGCTCGTCAGCTCCTTCGATTCCTTCTCGAAATCCGCGCTGCCGTCGAACTGGAGATGGACGTGGACGTCGATCAAGCCCGGCAGCAGGGTCTTCCCGTCCCCGTCGACCTCGCGAGCGACGCTCGCTCCCTTCGGAGCTCGTGTATGCGCCCCGACCCACTCGATCTCGTCGGTCCCGAAGACGACACCCTGGCGCTTCTTCACGGTTCGTCCGTCGAACAATGTGACGTTCGCGATGTAGGTCGGTTTCGCCATCACGGCATCATGTCACCGGCGATCTGGCCAAGCCCCCCGTAGTAGGCTGACTCCTTCAACGGCCCCCAGGAGGATCGATGCTCGTCGGCGAGATCATGCACTCCGACGTGAAAACAGCGAGCGCGACCGATTCGTTCGCCGACGTCGCCAAGATGATGCGCTCGAACGGCATCTCCTCGGTCGTGGTGCTCGACGGCAAGAAGCTCCGGGGCATCGTCACCGAACGCGACATCGTGAACCTCGTCGCCGAAGGGGGCGACCCGAACACCACGACCGTCGAGGGAGGCATGACGCGCCTCGACCTGATCACCGTGGACCCCAAGACGGAGCTCTCCCAAGCGGCCGAGCTGATGGTGTCGAACAACATCCGCCACCTGCCGATCGTCGACGGCGGCAACGTCGTCGGGATCGTGTCGATCCGGGACATGACCCGGTGGGCGGCCGATGAGCTCTCCGGCGGTCACGAGATGCCGGATATCGCCGGGTCCCACGCAGCGCTGCAGGCGGCCAGTCAGCTCCAGCGCAAGCGCGGGGCCTGAAGGCCGCACCTCTTCGGTCACGAGGCTCAGGTGGGCTGATCGTCCGACGCCCGCTCGAAGGGATCCCGCGGTCTCCGGAGCGAGCCGAGCTGCGCCAGGTCCCGGGGGAAGAGCAGCGCCACCGTCCAGTCCATCGCGATCTTCACCCGCCGCGTCCACGTGGGCATCGCGAGCAGGTGGTACGAGCGGTGCAGGAACCACCCGAGGAACCCCTTGAACTTCAGACCCCTGACGATCGCGACGCCCTTGTAGCGGCCAAGTGAACACACCCCGCCGATGTTCGCGTACACGAACGGCTGCAGCGGATCGCCGACGAGGCGCGCCTCGATGTTGGCCGCGACACGCTTCCCTTGACGGAGCCCGTGTTGCGCGGTGGGCGGAGAAAGTCGCCCGGTGGTCTCGTCGGGAACGGCCGCCGCGTCGCCGGCGCCCCAGACGTCCTCAACACCCTCGACACGGAGGTAGCGGTCGACGATCAAGCGGCCCTGCTCGTCGACCGGCAGTCCCGACTCGCGAGCGAGAGGTGATGATTTCACCCCGGCCGTCCACACCAGCGTCTGAGCGGGGAACGCATCCCCATCCGAGAGCCGGATCACGCCGCCCTCGGTCGAGTCGAGCCGGGTACCGAGCTTGACCTCGATGCCGCGCTGCTGAAGGAGGTCCTGGGCGTAGGAAGCGAGGCCCTCCGGAAGCTCGGGGAGGATCCGGTCCGCGGCGTCGACGAGGAGCCAGCGCATCTCGGAGGCGTCGAGGTCCGGATAGTTCTCGATCGCATCACGCGCGAGGTCCTCGAGCTCACCGAGCGCCTCGACGCCGGCGTAGCCGCCGCCGACGAAGACGAAGGTGAGCGCAGCTCGACGTCGCGCGGCATCCTCTTCGGACGCCGCGACGTCGAGCTGCGCCAGGACGTGGTTCCGGAGGTAGATCGCCTCCTGCACGGTCTTGAAGCCGATCCCGTGTTCGGCGAGCCCCGGAACCGGCAGGACGCGCGACCGGGAGCCCGGAGCGAGCACGATGATCTCGTAGCCGATCGTCCGCTCGTCCCCGCTGGCCGTGCGGATGTGCACCTCGCGGGCGCCGTGGTCCACGCGAGTGACCTCGCCGATCACGATCCGGCAGTGCTTCAGCACCCTGCGAAGCGGCACCACCGCCGCTCTCGGGTCGATCGTCCCCGAAGCCACCTCTGGCAGGAACGGCTGATACTGGAAGAAGCTCTCCTGGTTGATCACCGTCACGTGGTGACCCGAGTCCACCACACGCTTCAAACCCATCGCGGCGTAGAGACCCACGAAGCCGGCGCCCACGACGAGGATGTGGCTCTGCGCGCCACCCGCGGTGGCGCTCATGCCGATGACAACCTGTCCAGCTCCGCGGGAAGCTCCGCGAGACTCCTGATCGCCCCGTCGGTCTCCGCCAGCTGCGCGGGAGTGGGGTCATCCGGGGCCTCGCCGCGGAGCATCCAGATCGCGTTCAGACCCACTCGCTTGGCGGGCCGGATATCGTAATCGAGACGGTCGCCGACCATCACGCCGGATCCCGGAGCCACCCCGGCGGCCTTCACCGCGAGCTCGAAGAGCGCGGGATCAGGCTTGCCGACGCCGAGATCGTCGGAGACGCCCCACACCTCGAAGAACGGTTCGAGACCGTCGCGACGCATCGCCGTGCGAACCTCACCCGGCTGATTGGCGATCACCCCGAACCGGTACCGACCCTTCAGCTCCTCGAGGCACGGAACCGCGTCGTGGTAGAGGGCGGAGGGCGGATAGTGCCAGTAGCGGGCGGCGAGCGCCTCCAGCTCGCGGAGATCGCCTTCGGGGAGGAATCGCGCGATGAGCCTGCGCCGGAACGATCCCGACTGCTCGGTCCGGGCATGTGTGTACTCCTCATCGAACTCGGCGTCGGTGAAGCGCGCGCCGGCGTCGCGCAGAGCGCGATGCCAGGCGCGCGCGTAGACGGTGTCGTCGTAGAGCACGCCGCCGATGTCGAGGAAGACCATCTCGATCGTCATCGCGTCTGCCCGTGTCCCATCCCGATACTGATATGGCTCGCTCCCGGACAGGCTCATGCTTCCAGGCCATACCGCGTGTGGCATAGGCCACAAGGGTTGAGAGCACGATCTCACGCGGTATCTCAGGTCTGGGATGCCTCTGCAGCAACAGATGCTCTCGGGCTTCGACGTCTAGGTCACCGGCGGGTCAACGGCCCGCGCGTCGCTTCAGCTCCGCGAACGTCTCGGCATCCGTTCGCTCCTCGCCCATCCGGAAGCCATAGCGGCCGCCGTGACAATCGGATGCGGCGGTCGCCACCAGGTCGAGCCGTTCCGCCATCGCGGCGTACTTCGCTCGCATCTCTCCGTCGTGGTCGGGATGGCGGACCTCGAGGCCCACCATCCCTCCGGCCGCCAACTCCTCGATCAGCCCGTCTGGAACGGTGTCGCTCCCTCGCCACATGCCGGGATGGGCCAGCACGCAGATGCCTCCCGCCTCCCCGATCAGTCGGAGCGCTTGCATAGGCGGGAGCGCGTGCTTCGGGACGTATGCGAGGCCGTCGTCGGAGATGTAGCGGTCGAACGCTTCCTTCTCGTCCGCAACGATCCCTGCTTCCACCATCGCCTGGGCGATGTGCGGTCGCGCGATCGCCTCTCCACCGGCGAGCTCCAGGACCCGTTCGAGCGAGACGTCGAGTCCGATCTCGCGCAGCTTCTCGACGATCATCTCGCCGCGTCGGAAGCGGGTGGCCGTGAGTCGAATCAGCTCGGCCTGGATCGCGGGGTCATCAGCATCCACCCAGTACCCGAGGATGTGGAGGCTCGCCCCGTCGTACTCGGCAGAGAATTCGATCCCGGGCACGAACTCGAGACCGAGCTCTTCCGCCCTGGCCGCGGCCTCCTCGAGACCGTCGAACGTGTCGTGATCGGTGAGGGCAACCCCCGCGAGCTCGCGCTGGGAGGCGAGCTCCATCACCTCGGCGGGTTGGAGCGTCCCGTCGGAGCGGTTCGAATGACTGTGCAGGTCGTATCCGGGCATCGCGGGAAGGGTGTCAGACGGCCGCCGAAACCGTCCACGGGCGCACGATCACGGGGCGGGCGCGACGAGGTCCCTGCCGATCTCCGCGACGGTCCGGCAGCCGGTGAGCGCCATCGCGTTCTCGATCTCCGCGCGGAAGATGCCGAGCACGCCCGCGACGCCGTCCTCCCCCTCGGCGGCCAGGCCCCACGCGGCGGGCCGGCCCACCATCACCGCCGCCGCGCCCAGCGCGATCGCCTTCAGCACGTCCGTCCCCCGCCGGACCCCGCCGTCCATCAGGACCGGCAACCGGCCGTCGACCGCCTCGACCACTTCGGGCAACGCGTCGAGCGAGGCGGGGCAAGAATCCAGCTGCCGCCCACCGTGGTTCGACACCACGACCGCGTCGGCCCCGTGCTCGACCGCCAACAGCGCGTCCTCGGCCGTGAGGATCCCCTTCACCAGGACCGGGAGATCCGGCGCGTGCTCGCGGATGAACATGAGGTGGTTCCACGTCATGTTCGGCTCGTAGAGGAGGTCGGCGTCGCCGATGCCGATCGGCATCACGAACCCGCTCCGCGTATCGCGATGCCGGAGTCCGGCCACCGGGAAGTCGACGGTCCAGCAGATCGCTTCGTAACCGGCCGCGACCACGCGCCCGAGCATCTCCGCGTTCAGCCTCGCATCCGCGAACAGGTACAGCTGCCACCACTTCGGCCCGTCGCTCGCCGCGGAGATCCGCTCGAGATCGTCAACCGCCGTCGACGACACCACCGGGATCGTGCCGGCCGTGGCGGCGCCGCGGACGGTGCCTCGCTCGCCGTCGGGATGGGCTCTCCCCTGATACGCCCATGGCGCAACGAGGACAGGGAACTCGATACGCGTGCCGAGCAGCTCCGTCGAGGTATCGGGGAACCCGGACCCTTGCAGGAATCGCGGTCGGAGCACCCACCGGTCGAAGGACCTCAGGTTGTCCGCGAGCGTCCGCTCGTCCCCGGCGCCGCCGGCGTAGTAGTCGTACACGTCGGGAGGGAGCTTCTCCTTCGCGACTGGCTCGTAGTCGTCGACCTGGAGATACCGCGGGTCGTCCATGATGTGCGGAAGGGTATCCGACGTGGCGGGCTCGGCCGGCGCGCGGCTATCGTGGGCAGGTGGCGCGAGTGACGGTCTTCGGGGCCGGCGCGATGGGAACGGCGTTCGCGATGCACGCGGCGCGCGCCGGCCTTCCCACTTCGCTCTGGGCGAACGAGCACGACCTGGGGGCCTATGCGGCGATGCGGGAGGAGCGGAAGCATCCGCTGCTGCCCGAGCACCTGCCCGACGGCGTTGAGCTTCGGGGGCCGAACGAGCTCGACGCAGCGGCCCGCGACGTGGAGATCGCCGTGCTGGCCGCGAACTCGGCCGGGGCTCGATCGCTGGCGTCGATGGTGCGCGAACACGTCGCGGGCGCGCGCGTGGCCGTCTCGGTGGCCAAAGGTCTCGAGCCGACGACGGGCAAGCGGATGAGTGAGGTCTACGGCGAGGAGCTCGCGGGCGCCGACGTCGTCGCGGTGGGCGGTCCCTGCCTGGCCCGCGAGCTGGCGCAGGGCCTCCCCACGGCGGCGATCTGGGCCGCCGGCCTCCTCTCGGTCGCCGAGGAGGCTGGCAAGCCCTTCGACGACCGTCACTATCAGCTCTCGTACTCGGACGACGTGATCGGCGTCGAGCTCTGTTCGATGATGAAGAACGTCGCCGCGATCGGGCTCGGTCTGTTGGACGGGCTCGGCAAGAGCACCGGCATCGGCTACCAGAACGCGAAGGCTGCCTTGTTCACGAGGGCGGCCCAGGAGATCGTCACCCTCGTGACCGAACTGGGCGGCAGGCCCGAGACCGCGATGGGTCTCGCGGGGATCGGCGATCAGCTGGTCACGAGCCTCGGCGGTCGGAACCGCCTCTACGGGGAGCTCGTCGGGACCGGCGACCCACCCGAAGACACACTCCGCGAGCTGGAGGCAGGCGGGCTCACGGTCGAGGGCGTCGAATCGACCCGCGATGTCCGTCGCCTCGCAGCCGAACACGGCGTCCGGCTGCCGTATCACGACGCCGTCCACCGGGTGCTGTTCGAAGGCGCCCGTCCCCTCGAGGTCCTGGAGGTGCTCAGATGACGAACCGGATCCGTCCCGATCGCAACCTCGCGATGGAACTCGGACGCGTGACCGAAGCGGCGGCGCTCGCCGCCGGCCGCTGGATCGGCCGCGGCGATAAGATCGCCGCCGATCAGGCGGCCGTGGACGCGATGCGCTTCATGATCGACTCGGTCTCGATGGACGGCGTGGTCGTCATCGGCGAGGGCGAGAAGGACGAGGCGCCGATGCTCTACAACGGCGAGGCTGTCGGGAACGGGTCGGGACCGGCGGTGGACGTCGCGGTCGACCCGATCGACGGCACCCGCCTCACCGCTACCGGCCAGCCGAACGCCGTGGCGGTGATCGCGCTCGCGGAACGCGGGACGATGTTCTTCCCCGACGTCGCCGTCTACATGGAGAAGGTCGCGACGGGACCGGAGGCGGCCGATGTGATCGACGTGACCGCCCCGCCGGAAGAGAACGTTCGTCTGGTGGCGAAGGCGAAGGGGATCAAGGTCGAGGAAGTCTCGGTGATGATCCTCGATCGACCCCGCCACGAAGCGATCATCGACGCCGTCCGGAAGATCGGAGCCCGAGTGTTCCTGATCATCGACGGCGACGTCGGGGGGGCGATCTCCGCGGCGGCGCCCCGATCCGGCGTGGACCTGCTGATGGGGATCGGTGGCACCCCCGAAGGAGTCATCGCCGCCGCCGCGTTGAAGTGCATGGGCGGCGCGATCCAGGGACGGCTTTCACCGAGGACCGACGCGGAACGCGAAGAGCTTCGCAACGCCGGCCTCGATCCGGAACGCGTGTTGAACACCGACGATCTCGTGTCGGGCAAGGACGTGTTCTTCGCCGCGACGGGCATCACCGACGGATCCTTGCTCAACGGGGTCCGCTATTGGCCGGATGGCGCCACGACGTATTCCCTCGTGATGCGGTCTCGTTCCGGGACGATGCGTTGGGTCGAAGCCCAACACCGTTTCGAGAAACTCGAGGAGATTTCAGGCGCCACCTACCGGCGTTGACGTATCGCGCATCGGAACTCGTTGGGTTCCTCGGCTATGCTCGCGCCATCCCGACCGAGAGGATCCGATCATGGCTGAACGAACGATCGTGGTGTGCGACGTCTGCGGCAAGCCGGCCACCGAAACGGTGACGATCAAGGTCGCCCGCGGCAACTTCGCGAAGGATCTCTGCGCGACCCACGTGACGGAGCTGGTCGCGGGCGCTCGGCGGCCGCGACCGGGACGTCCGCGCAAGATGGCCGGATCGGGGCAGGCGGCCGCGGCACCGAAGCGCCGCGGCCGGCCTCGCAAGACGGTCGGCCGTCCTCGGAAGGCCACCACCGGCCGGAAAGTGACGCGCGGCCGGAGGAAGGCTCAGTCTTCCGCGTCGTCCGCGCGCGCAGCCAAGAAGTAGACGCCTTTCGTCTGCTTCTCGACCAGGCCCTCGCTCGCCAGCGCTCGGAGCGTCGTCTGCACCTGCCTGCGCACATCGGGATGCTCGAAGGGATCGAGGTAGCCGCGCCGAAGAGCGAGGTCCTGGATCTTCGTCCAGTGCACGGGTGCGGCTTCCTCCGCAAGCACGGCGAGGACTGCCTCCCGCGGTTCCATCACGCCGTTCGCGAGGGAGCGATCACGCGCTCGGCGAACAGCTCGACCTGCTCGGGTTCGTGGATCGCGAACGGCAAGACCCACGGCGCCACGATGATCTCCTGCACACCGAGCGCCTCTAACGCGGCAACGCGTTCGAGGACCTGCTCGGGCGTGCCCGACAGCGTGTCGGCTCGCCACGACTCGTGGTCGTCTGCATCCATCGCGTTCCCGGGGGCGGCGGCGCGGCCGCGTTCGAAAGCAGCCTGCGCCGCCGCCTCGTCCTCGCCCATCAGCGAATACAGACCGACGGAGAGGCCGAACGTCGCCGGGTCGCGGTCCTCCGCCTCACACGCCGCCCGCACGTCCGAGACCTTCGGCGCGTAGGCCTCGGGCGACATCCGCCACACCACGTTCCATCCGTCCGCACACCGCGCAGCCAGTCGGAGGAGCCGCGGGCCGCCCTTTCCTCCCAGCCACAGGGGTGGCGGTCGATCGGGCGCGGGACTCAGCACGGCGTCCCGGAGGGTGACGTTCCGGCCGTCGTGCGAGACCGGCTCCCCACCGAAAAGCTCCTTCAGCACCTCGACGGTCTCCTCGAGCACCGCGAACCGCTCCCCCGTCGAGCCGAACCGGTAGCCGAACGCCTCGAACTCTTCCACCATCCATCCGGCGCCGAGTCCGAGATCGAGCCGCCCGCCCGAGAGGAGATCGATCGACGTCGCCGCCTTCGCGAGCAGCGCGGGGTGCCGGAACGGGGCGCACAGGACGAGCGTTCCGAGCCGGACCCGGTCGGTGACCGCCGCGACGCCGGCGAGCGTCGTCAGCGGCTCGAGCGACGCGATCGGCGAGGGATCGGCGCCGTACCTCGCGAACGAGTAGAAGAAGTGATCCGAGACCCAGACCGAGTCGAACCCGAGCGCTTCCGCCCGGCGGGCCCAGCCGACCGCATCCGCGAACGCGATCTGCCCGGTCGGCAGCGAGAAGCCGTAGTGCGGCAGCGTCAGCCCGAAGCGCATCCGGCGAGGATAGTCAGGACTCAGGAAACGGGACCGGAAGGAAGATCCCGACGAGCGCCGAGGGCGCCGTGGAGGAGCATCCGGCCGCGTGCATCCCGGACCTCGACCGCATCGAAGGCCGTGAGGCTCTCGACGAACCTTCCCCACACGATCCCGCCGTTCCCGGAATCCAGCTCCCGGATCCGTCCCACCGCGAAGTCGTTCGACCGCCTGCCCACCAGCCGGACCTCGAGCGGGAACTGTTGAGGGCGGAGACCGTCCAGCCCGATCACCGCGACCAGGACCAGGTCGTCGGTGGACGGCGCCAGGACGACTGTGGCGTCGCCCGTTCCGGATCGGGAACGTGACGCGGCGAGCGACGCGGATTCGATGACGGTCTCCGGGTCGGCTCCTTCGATCTGGGCGATCACCGCCTTGCGGAACGTGTCGAGGGCGTGCTGCCGACGCGCGATCTCGCTCTGCACCTGATCCTGGAGTCGGCCGGCGCGCCCGGCCATCACCGCACCCCAACCCAAGCCCGTGAGCGCGAGCATCGCGGCGAGCACGGCGGCCGCGGCGACGCGGCTCCGCCGCGGCGCCGCAGCCTGCCGCCGGCTCGCCGCATCCTGCACCGCCCCGACAACGCGCTCCTCGAGCTCGGCCGGCGGCTCAACGGGCGCCACTGAATACGCGAGCGTGGCCGCGGCCCGCTGGAGCTCTCCGGCCTCCTTCCGGCAGGCGGCGCACCACTCGAGATGGCGATCCACGGCAGAGGCGTCCGCCTCCGGCAGCGCCCCGAGCGCGTGCTCGGAAAGCTCCTCGCGAACGGTCAGGCAGTTCATGAGATTTCCTTGCCCTCGTTCGCGCGCCGGACCTTGATCATCGCCGTGCGGAGCCGGGTCTTCACGGTGCCCAACGGGATCCTGTCGGCTTCGGAGATCTCCCTCGCGGTCAGGCCGCGGAAATACGCTCGGGTCACCAGTCGACGTTCGGCCTCCGTCAGCGACGCGAGCGCCCGGGTCGCCGCATCTCGCTCCTCGACCACGTCCTCCTCGCTCGCTCCGGGAGCATCCGGGACCTCGTCCATCAGCACGAGGGTTGGTCGGCGCGCGCCGGTCTCGCGGCGAAGGCGGTCGACGGCGAGGTTGTGCGCGATCGTCATAAGCCAGGTCGACAGGCGCCCGCGCGCCGGATCGAAGCGCGCGGCCTTGCGCCACGCGGTGAGGAAGACGTCTTGTGCGAGCTCCTCGGCGGCCTCCCTGGATCCGAGCAGCCGCATGCCGAGGGAGTACACGGGGCGCCCGAATCTCGCGTACAGGGCGCGGATCGCATCGTCGTCACCGTTGAGGAGACCCTCCATCAGTTGTTGCTCTTCCCTGGGGAGGAGCGGACCTTCGTGCCGAGCGTCCACCCGGTTTCCTCTCGGTATACGGAGCCTTCGAGGGTCGAAGCTTTGCGGACCCTTGCCCCCGATATTCGCACGGTTGCGCTCGGACGGAAACGGCCAGAACCGGCTGAGCACGGGTCGAGAACCGGCCGAGAACCGACCGGAGTAGGCTGGCGCATCACAGGTAACGACATCCGCGCAGGAGCGCAGACCAGGTGATCGAGAGGTCGAGGTTCGCCCGAACGCTGGTCGGCGCCATGCTCTTGGTCGCCGGGCTTGCCTCGATGGCCTCCGCCCAGGTGGCCCAGACATCCGTGGTTCACCTCTCTCTCGATGGCGTGGTCGACCCCTTCGTCGCTGATTACCTGCGCAACGGCATCGAAGGCGCGGACGAGGCATCCGCGGTGCTCCTCACGATCGACACCCCCGGCGGCCTCGACTCCTCGATGCGAGAGATCATCAAGGCGATCCAGAACTCGAAGGTCCCGGTGCTCTGCTATGTGGCGCCTGAGGGCGCGAGGGCCGCGTCGGCGGGTGCGTTCATCCTGGTGGCCTGCCCTGTGGCCGCGATGGCCCCGGCCACGAACGTCGGAGCCTCCACGCCGGTCGGGATCGGTGGCGTGACGCTCGCACGCAAGGTCGAGCAGGACGCCGCGGCCACGATCCGGGCGCTCGCCGAGCAGCGAGGCCGAAACGCCGAGCTCGCCTCTCGCTTCGTCACCGGGTCGAAGAGCATCACGGCCCAGGAGGCCCTCGACGGCAACATCATCGACCTGATCGCGAGCTCGGAACGGGAGTTGCTGACGCGCGCCGACGGCATGAGCGTCCAGGTCGCGAACGGCGCCGACGCGGTCGTGCATACCGCGGGCGCATCGATCCAGAGCGTCGACATGACGCCCGGCGTCGCCTTCCTCCACAGCCTGTTCGACCCGAACCTCGCGTTCATCTTCTTCTGGCTCGGGCTCGCGCTGATCGTTATCGAACTGATCGTGCCCGGGCACATCTTCAGCGGCACGGTCGGGACGATCCTGCTGCTGACCTCGATCGTGTCGTTCGGACTGCTGCCCGTGCGACTGATCGGGATCGCGCTGCTCGTCGCATCCGTGGTGTTCTTCGTCGTCGAGCTGAAGGTGCCCGGTCTCGGGATCTGGTCGGTCGGCGGCGTCGTCTCCCTCGTCCTGGGCGGGCTGTTCCTCTTCGATCCCGCAGGCGGCGTTCGCGTCTCGCCCCTCGCCATCACGCCCGTCGCCGTGTTCATGACCTTGTTCTTCGGCTTCGTCGTCTCGAAGGCCTTCGCGTTGCGCCACATGCCTCCGCCGCTCGGAGCCCACGAGGTGGTCGGGCGCGAAGGCACCGTGCTGGGAGGCGGGCTCGATCCTGAGGGCGTGGTCCGGGTGGCGGCCGAGGAGTGGAGAGCGATCGCGCCCGGGGGCTCCATCCCACCCGGGACGAGGATCCGCGTGACGAGGCTCGACGGGCTCGTGCTCACCGTCGAGCGGCTCGAACATGAGCATGCGCCCACCGGCGGCGCCGCGCCGGCCCAGGGAGGGAACACCTGATGGACTTCACGAACCCGATCTTCATCCTCGTGGCCGTTGCGGTAGTGCTGGTCATCCTGTTCCTCGCCAACGCCATCCGCATCGTCCCGGAGTACCAGCGCCTGGTCTTGTTCCGGCTGGGCCGGTGCATCGGGACGCGAGGCCCGGGACTCGTGGTCATCATCCCGATCGTCGATCGCGTCGTCCGCGTCGACCTCAGGGAGCAATACCTCGAGATCCCGCACCAGTCGGCGATCACCGAGGACAACGCCACCATCTCCATCGACTTCATCGTGTTCAACAAGGTCGTCGACGCGCAGATGACGGTCATCACCGTGGGGAACTTCGCAGGGGCGGCACAGAACATCGCGGCAACCACGCTCCGATCGGTCGTTGGAGACATGTCCCTCGACGACGTCCTTGCCAAGCGTGAGCAGATGAACGAGGTCCTCCGCTTGAAGCTCGACGAGGTGACCGAGCGCTGGGGTGTGAAGGTCACGAACGT
>CAJDUF010000011.1_pt1 | contig 21788 bp, 17 predicted proteins | sample 7390091 | NCBI WGS metagenome assembly CAJDUF01 (sample SAMEA7055670, study PRJEB34461) | soil metagenome | biome: terrestrial ecosystem; feature: Peninsula; material: soil | place: Antarctica | collected 2016 | reverse complement strand
CAAGGCCGTTCACGACCTGACCTCGTGGGCGCTCGAGCACGGCTACGTCTTCGACTTCCTCGAGGTCGCGCAGCCCAGCCTCGAGGACGTCTATATAGAGCTGACCGGCGGCGAGGAGGGCAGGGCATGAACGTCGCCGCTCAAGTCCTCCGTCAGCTCCGCTTCACGAACAAGGCGTTCTGGCGGAACCCGGCGTCGGCCTTCTTCACTTTCGCGTTCCCGCTGATGTTCCTCGTGATCTTCACGTCGCTCCTCGGAAGCGGGCAGATCAAGCTCAATGGATTCGAGCTCGACGCGGCCACCTTCGGGGTGATCAGTGCGTGCTTCACGAACATCGCGATCCAGACGACGTTCGCGCGCGATGAAGGTCTTCTGAAGCGCCTTCGCGGGACGCCGTTGCCGGCCCCGGCATACATGGCGGCCCGTGTGCTCCACGCGATGGCGGTCGGGGCGATCCTCGTCGTTATCACGTTCCTCTTCGGTCTGGTCGCGTACTCGGCGCCGCTGCCGACGGGGACGCCGTTGCTCGAGTTCATCCTGACCTTCCTCGTCGGATCGCTCGCCTTCGCCGCCCTCGGACTCGCGCTCACCGCCGTGATCCCGAACGCCGACGCGGCCCCTCCCATCGTGAACGCGGCGATCCTCCCGCTGCTGTTCCTCTCGGGGATCTTCATCCCATTGGGAGATGATGCGCCAGCGTGGATCAGGACCGTCGCCGGCATCTTCCCTGTGAAGCACTTCGCCGACGCGATGCGAGCGGGCTTCCTCGGCAACCTCACCGTCAACACACCGCTCGGGATGATGCGCGTGTTCCCGTTCGACTGGATGGATGTTCTGATCGTCACGGGCTGGGGTCTCGTCGGGCTGGTGCTCGCGGCTCGCTTCTTCAGCTGGGAACCGCGCCGCTGAGGGGCTGTGCTAGGCTCCGCGCTTCCACGGGGAACGAGGGGGTGGCCTTCATGCGGAGATGGATCCTGGCGCTCGCGGCGATGACGTTGCTTGCGGCCGCATGTGCGGAGAAGACCCCTCCCGCCGGCAACAGCCCCAGTAACTCTGCCGAAGCGAACCAGACGGCTGCCCAGTGCACCGACGAGTACAGGACGGATCTCTTCGCGCCCGACACGCTCACGATCGCCACCGGCAACCCGGCGTACAAGCCGTGGTACGGCGGGAAGAGCGAGGCCGGCTCGGAGTGGAAGTCGGGCGACTTCACCGGTGACCCGCACAGCGGCGAGGGGTACGAATCCGCGTTCGCCTACGCGCTGGCCGAGGAGATGGGATTCTCCGCGGATCAGGTGCAGTGGGTCGCGGCGACGTTCAACAAGTCCTTCGCGCCCGGCCCGAAAGACTTCGACTTCGCGATGCAGCAGATCTCGATCTTGCCGAAACGCGAGAAGGCCGTCGACTTCAGCGCCGGCTACTTCGACGTCAACCAGGCCTTGATCGCGAACGAGGGCTCCCCGGCGATCGGCGTCACCACCCTCGCCGGGCTGAAGGACCTGAAGCTGGGCGCTCCGATCGGAACGACGAGCCTTCAGGCGATCGAGGAGCTCGTCCAGCCGACCCAGGAGGCGCGCGCGTACGACGACCTCGACCTCGCGCTGAAGGACCTGAAGAACGGACAGCTGGACGGCGTCGTCGTGGACTTCCCGACGGCCTTCTACGGCTACGCGGACACCGTCGTCGGCCAGTTCCCCAACATCGGCGGCGAGCAGGAGCAGTTCGGGCTCGCATTCGAAACGGGCAGCTCGCTCGTCGAGTGCGCGAACATCGCGATCGAGGCCATGCGGGACGACGGGAGGATCGACGACCTGAAGAACGAGTGGCTCGAGGTCGACACGAGCGTCCCGGTCTTCTCGTGAGACCAGCCTAAGAGGCTCCATGTCGGAGCCGGACGTCTTCTCTCCGGTGGGCACGCCCGGGTTGGACCCACGGTTCCCGGGTGGAGATCGTCGCTCGAAGATCATGGGGGGCGGGGGTCGCCGCAGCACGTGGGTCGCGATCGTCAGCACGCTCGTGTTCTTCACCGTGGCCGGTTTGTTGATCGTCCGATCGACGGGGTGGCCCGAGGTCCGACAGTCGTTCTTCGACGCCGAAGAGTTCCGGTACGCCTTCCCCCAGATCCTGGCGAAGTTCGGGCGGAACGTCTTCATCTTCTGCGTCGCGGAGGTCCTCGTCCTTGCGTTGGCGCTCCTGATCGCGGTCCTCCGGAGCCTTCCCGGCCCGGTGTTCGCGCCCCTCCGGATCCTGGCGGCCGCCTACACGGACATCTTCCGAGGGGTGCCGACGATCCTCGTGATCGCGTTGCTCGGATACGGGATGCCGGCGCTGCAGCTCCAGGGGCTGCCCAACTCCGACGTGTTCTGGGCGATCCTCGCGCTGACGTTGGTGTATTCGGCGTACGTCGCGGAGGTCTACCGGGCGGGCATCGAATCGATCCACCCGAGCCAAGTCGCGGCCGGTCGGTCGCTTGGGCTCACTCGCGGCCAGTCGCTCCGCCACGTCGTGCTTCCGCAGGCGATCCGCCGTGTGGTCCCGCCGTTACTGAACGACTTCATCGGTCTTCAGAAGGACTCGGCGCTCGTCGCGTTCCTCGGGTACACCGAGGCGCTCCAGCGAGCTCGGATCATCCAAGCGAACGATTTCAACTTCACACCGTACGTCGCCCTTGCACTCATCTATGTGTTCATCACGATCCCGCAAACGCGGTTCGTGGACTGGCTGATCTCGCGGGAGCGAACGAAACGTCAGGGCGGCGGTGACCTGTGAGCGAGGCGATCCGCATCGAGGGGCTGCACAAGTCCTTCGGGGATCTCGAGGTGCTCCGGGGGATCGACCTGAGGGTCGACGACCACCAGGTCGTGTGCCTGATCGGCGCGAGCGGCTCGGGCAAGTCGACACTCCTGCGTTGCATCGACCTCCTGGAACCCGTCGACGCCGGCCGCATCTGGATCGAAGGCGACGAGGTTACGGCGGCCGGCGTCGACCAGAACGCCGTCCGCCGCCGGATCGGGATCGTGTTCCAAGCGTTCAACCTGTTCCCGCATATGACCGTGATGCGGAACGTGACCCTCGCGCAGGAGAAAGCGCTCGGCCGCTCGTCGGCCGAGGCCCGGGCGAAGGCGACCGAACTGCTCACGAGGTTCGGCCTCGTGGACAAGGCGGACGACTACCCGGATCGTCTCTCGGGAGGGCAGCAGCAACGGGTCGCGATCGCGCGGGCGCTCGCGATGGATCCCGACGTGATGCTCCTGGACGAGGTCACGAGCGCTCTCGACCCGGTCTTGGTCGCCGAGGTGCTCGATGCGATCCGCGAGCTGGCCGGCGCCGGCATGACGATGGTTATCGCCACCCACGAGATGGGTTTCGCGCGTGACGTGGCGCACCGGGTCGCCTTCCTCGAGGACGGGACGATCCTCGAGCAGGGGGCGCCCGAGCAGATATTCACGGAGCCGCGAGAGGAAGCGACGAGGACCTTCCTCGACCGGATCATCGCGGCCGGCCGGATGTAGGCCGCTTGGGAGGATGGTTTGTCGCCGGACAGACCTAGACTGGCCTGCTCATGCCCCCGTTCAAGATCTCCTCCGATTTCCGCCCGTCCGGCGACCAGCCGGCCGCCATCGAGCAGCTTGTCGAGGGCGTCCAGGCGGGGGAGCGGCAAGTCACGCTCCTGGGGGCGACCGGGACCGGCAAGACGTTCACGGTCGCCCACCTCGTCGAAGCGGTCCAGCGGCCGACTCTGGTGATCGCGCCAAACAAGTCCCTCGGCGCACAGCTCGCCAACGAGTTCCGCGAGGTCTTCCCCGAGAACGCGGTCGAGTACTTCGTGAGCTATTACGACTACTACCAGCCCGAGGCCTACGTCCCGCAGACGGACACCTACATCGAGAAGGATTCGTCGGTCAACGACGAGATCGAGCGGCTGCGCCACTCGGCGACGGCCGCACTACTCTCCCGTCGCGACGTCTTGATCGTGGCGAGCGTCTCCTGCATCTACGGGCTCGGCTCGCCGGAGCAGTACGAAGGGCAGCTCCTCCGGACCGTTCGCGGCACGGACCTTCCGCTCGAGTTCGCGATGCAACGGCTCGTCGACATCCAGTATCAGCGGAACAACATGAGCCGCGCGCGCGGCACCTTCCGTGTCCAGGGCGACACCCTCGAGGTCTTCCCGAGCTACGAGCAGACCGGCTACCGGATCGAGTGGTGGGGCGACACGATCGAGCGGATCAGCCGGTTCGATCCGCTGACGGGGGAGCTGCTGACCGACTCGATCGCGGATCTCACGACGTTCCCGGCCTCGCACTACGTCGCCGGCGACGAGCGGATGCAGCGGGCGCTCGTGACGATCGAGGAGGAGTTGCACGGCCGCCTGGCAGAGCTCGAGTCCCAGAGCAAGCTGCTCGAAGCCGAACGCCTGCGGATGCGCACGACGTACGACCTCGAGATGCTTCGAGAGGTCGGCTTCTGCTCGGGGATCGAGAACTACTCGCGGCACATCGACGGACGCGAGCCGGGCAGCGCGCCGTTCACGCTCCTCGACTACTTCCCCGACGACTACCTCGTCGTGATCGACGAGTCCCACGTCACCGTGCCGCAGCTCCACGGGATGTACGAGGGCGACATCTCGCGGAAGTCCACCTTGGTCGACTTCGGCTTCCGGTTGCCGAGCGCGATCGACAACCGGCCGCTCCGTTTCGAGGAGTTCCAGGAGCGTGTGCAACAGGTCGTATACATGTCCGCCACCCCCGGCCCGTGGGAGCTCAAGGTCTCCCAGAGGATCGTGCAGCAGATCGTGAGGCCTACCGGTCTGATCGATCCGGAAGTCGAGATCCGGCCCACGAAGGGCCAGGTCGACGATCTGATCGAAGAGATCCGGCGGCGGACCGAGGCCGAGCAACGGGTGCTGGTGACGACGCTCACGAAGAAGATGGCGGAGGACCTCACCGACTATCTGATCGAGATGGGGATCCGTGTGCGCTACCTGCACTCGGAGGTCGACACGATCCAGCGGATCGAGATCATCCGCGACCTGCGACTGGGAGAATTCGACGTCCTGGTCGGCATCAACCTGTTGCGCGAAGGGCTTGACCTCCCCGAGGTCTCGCTCGTGGCGATCCTCGACGCCGATAAGGAAGGGTTCCTCCGTTCCGACACGTCGCTGATCCAGACGATCGGCCGCGCCGCGCGGAACGTGGATGGGAAGGTCCTGATGTACGCGGACGCCGTCACCGACTCGATGAAGACGGCCATCAGCGAGACCCAGCGTCGCCGGATGATCCAGGAGGCGTACAACCAGGAACACGGGATCGACCCGCAGACGATCCGGAGGCGGGTCAGCGACATCTTGCTCTCGATCGAGGAGGACCCGGCCAAGCGGACGACGTCACCGCGGAAAGAGCGACGACGTCGCACCCCCGCCCGGCCGGAGATGCCGCAGGAGGAGCTGGAGCGACTCCTGCTGGAACTCGAAGAGGAGATGCACCAAGCGGCCAAGGACCTCCGGTTCGAATACGCCGCACGGCTGCGCAACGAGGTGGTCGACCTCCGCAAGGAGCTCAAGGCGCTCCGCGCGGCGGGGGTCGGCGCGTGAACCGCTTGGCCGTCCGGGCCACGGCCGCATGGCTGGGCCCGGGCCATTTCGTCGAGGACGCCCAGATCGTCTGCGAGGGAGGCCTTGTGACCTACGCCGGAGCGGCCACCGGTATCGAGGCCGCGGACCGCGAGGCGCGTGTCGACGGCTTCTTGATGCCGGCGGTGGCCGACCGCCACGTCCACATCGAGCTCTCGGATCCCGCGGCGGTGCTCGCGGGCGGTGTCACCGCCGTGCGAGACCTCGCGTGGCCCGTGGAACGGATCTTCCCTCTGGCGGACGCCTCCGAGATGCCCTCCTTCGACGGGCCTCTGATCCGCGCGGCCGGCCCGATGCTGACCGCGCCGGGCGGGTACCCGACGCGAGACGGGTGGGCGCCGCCAGGGACGGGTCGGGAGATCACATCGGTCGAGGACGCGACGACGGCCGTTGAGGAGCTCGGAAGGCTCGGCGCGGCAGCGATCAAAGTGTCCTTGAACGCCGAAGCCGGGCCGACACCTTCGGACGCGGAGCTCGCGGCGATCTGCGACGCGGCGCACGCGGCCGACCTGCCGGTGACCGCACACGCGCAGGGGAAGGGGCAGGTCGAGCGTGCGCTGGGTGCTGGCGTCGACGAGCTCGCCCATACGCCATGGACCCGGCTCTCGGACGAGGTGATCCAGGCGGCGGCGGCGCGCATCCGGATCGTCTCCACGCTCGACATCCTCAGCTTCGGCCGGGACACACCCGAGATCCGAACGGCGCTCGACAACCTCCGACGCTTCCACGTTGCCGGAGGGACGGTCACCTACGGAACGGACCTCGGCAACGGCTCGATCCCTCCGGGCATCCACACGCGGGAGGCCCTGTTGATGGTGGAGGCGGGCCTGGAGCCGGAGGAGGTTCTCGAGGCGATGATCCGGGCTCCGTTGGAGCCCAACGCGCCCGCCGACCTGATCGCCCTCCGAACGAGTCCCCTCGAAGACCTTCGAGCACTCGACGACGTGCAGCTGGTGATCCGCGCTGGACGGGTCGTCGCCGGGGCGTGACGCCCCTCCCACCTTGCGACCGGCCGCGGAGCGAGGTAGACAGGTGCGCGTGAACGTCCACGAGTTGCCCGATGGCGTCGCCGGCCTCGACGAAGGGATCTCCGCCGAGGAGCTCCAGCTCGCCGCGCGCAACCACGGCATGCCCCTCGAGGCGCTCGCCTACGACATCACGCCGATCGGCATGCACTACCTCCTGATCCATTGGGACGTGCCCGAGACCGACGCCGAGACCTGGACCGTCGCGGTCGAGGGACTCTTGGATCGGTCGCTGTCGCTCTCGATGGACGACCTCCGGGCGCGCCCGGCGGTAACGATGGCCGTCACGATGGAATGCGCGGGGAACGGCCGGGCGCGCCTGTCGCCTCGGCCGATCAGTCAGCCGTGGATCCAGGAGGCGGTGGGCACCGCGGAGTGGAGCGGCACGCCGCTCGCGCCGATCCTGGCCGAAGCCGGGCTCCGATCAGATGCGGTCGAGATCCTGTTCACCGGGGCCGATCACGGCATCCAGGGAGAGATCGAGCAGGACTACCAACGGAGCCTCTCGATCGAGGACGCTATGCGAGAAGAGGTTCTCCTCGCGTACGCCATCAACGGGCAGCCCCTTCCTCCCCAGCACGGTTCCCCCGTCCGCCTGATCGTGCCCGGTTGGTACGGCATGACGAGCGTGAAGTGGCTGCGAACGATCGAAGCGGTCGCCGAGCCCTTCGAGGGATTCCAGATGGATGCCTACCGGATCCGCGACGATCCCGACGACCCCGGTGTGCCCGTGACCTACCTCCGCCCCCGAGCGTTGATGATCCCGCCGGGCTTCCCCGAATTCCTCGCTCGGCGTCGGCACGTAGATGCCGGACCCACGGAGATCCGCGGACGGGCATGGTCGGGTGCGGGGCCGGTCGCCGGCGTCGAGGTGAGCACCGACGCGGGAGCGTCGTGGAGCGATGCCGACCTCGGCCCGCAGCCCTCGAGGTGGGCGTGGGCCTCCTGGTCGTTCACGTGGCAGGCCACCGCTGGGGAACATGAGCTCCTCTGCCGCGCAACGGATCGGGCAGGCAACGTCCAGCCGGTGGGTCAGGAGTGGAACTTCCACGGGCTCCAGAACAACATGACCCAGCGGGTGCCCGTCCTCGTTCGCTGAGGCGGATCCGCTAGACCAACGCCTGCAGCTCGGCGAAGCAGCGATCGATGTCGTCCTCGGTGTTGAAGAAGTGGGGGCTGATCCGGAGACCGTCTCCTCGGGAGTCCGTGCAGACGTCGCGCGCGAGGAGCTCGTGGCAGATCTTCTCCGCCTCGGGCCCTACCTTGACGTTGACGACACCGCCGCGGAGCTCCCGATCCCGGGGCGTCCGGACCTCGAGACCGGCCTCGTCCGCGCGAGCGATCACGTGATCGGTGAGCGCGCCCTGCCGCGCGCGGATGGCCGCAGGCCCGACCTCGGAGATGATGTCGATCCCGCCCTGCGCGATGAAGAAGACCGGAGCAGGCGGCGTCCCGTGCTCCAGACGCCGCGCGCTCGGGTGGTACTCGAGATGCTCGGTGTCGAAGGAGAACGGCTCCTGCGTGCCGAACCAGCCGGTCACCGCTGGCTCCAGCGAAGGGAGCAGCTCTCGCCTCGCATAGAGGAATGCCAAGCCCGGTCCGCCGAGCATCCACTTGAGCACCCCTGCCGTGTAGAGGTCACACCCGAGGTCGTGGAGGTCGAGCGGCACGATCCCGAGGCCGTGGTAGTCGTCGAGGAACGAGAGCGCGCCCCGGTCGCGGGCGATGGCACACACCGCCTTCGCGTCGACGATCGCGCTCGACCGATAGAGCACGCGATTGACCATCACGAGGGCCGTCCGATCGTCGATCGCGCGATCGTATTCCTCGAGCGGGATCGTCAGACCGTCGGCGCTTCGCAGCCATCGGATCTCCGCGCCCGTCTTCCTGGCCCACGCGATCCACACGTGGCCGTCGGTGGGGAAGTCCAGCTCGGAGAGGATCACGATCCGTCGGTCGCCGGAGAAGTCCAGGCACGATGCGATCGTGGACAGCGCGATCGAGATGTTCGTCGTGAGCGCCACCTCGTCGGGCTCGCACCCGGCGAGGGCGGAGAACGAACGCTTCAGGGCTCCCATCCTGGGGAAGATGTCCTCGAACCAGACGTGGTCGGGAGCCCCCTTGGTGCCCCACGCATCGATGTACTCCTCCAGGTAGGCCTTCGATCGGCGCGACACCGGGCCGAGTGAAGCGCTGATCAGGTAGGTCTTGTGTGCCAGGACGGGGAATTCGTCCCGCCATCCGGTCAGGTCAGTGGGGGTCGTCGCGCCCACGCTTCGCGACCTAGGAACCCGCCGGCATGAACCGTTCGAACCAGACCGTGGTGCGCGTGGTCAGGTCGAGGGACGCGGGGAACTTCCTCACCCCGTGACCTTCGCCCGGGTAGATCGCCACCTCGACCGGCACTCCGCGCGCGCGCAGCGCGCGGAAGAACTCCATGGCTTGTCCGGGAGGTGTGCAGCGATCCTCCGTCCCTGCGGTAAGGAGCGTCGGCGTCGTCACGCGGTCCGCGAAGAACACCGGGCTCCGCTCCCGGTACTGCTCGGCCCCATCCTCCGGCCGGCCACCCAGGAACCACGAGTCCCATGCGCCGATGTTGCTGTTCCAGTGCTGGCTGTAGTAGTCGGTCACGGGCGAGATCGCGACCGCCGCCTTGAAGCGTTGATCCACGACCGGGAGCCAGCAGGACATGTAGCCGCCGTAGCTCCCGCCGGTGACGCCGACCCGTTCCGGATCGGCGTCACCGCGCTCGACCAGCGCGTCGACGCCTGCGAGATCGTCGCCTGCGTCGGCGCCCCCCATGTCGCCGATCACGGCCTCGAGGAACGCGCGTCCGCGCCCGGTCGATCCTCGCGGGTTCGGCATCAAGATCGCGTAGCCGCGGGAAACGAGCCACGAGACCAAGGCTCTCGGGAACCACTCCTGGTAGGACCAGACAGGGCCGCCGTGGATCTGCAGGATCAGCGGATGCGGCCCGGTGCCCGCCGGCGCGAGGAGGAAGCCGTCGATCTCGAGCCCGTCGGGAGCCGTCCATGTGAGTCGTTCCGCCCGGCCGATGGCACTACGGGCGAAGTCGTGCCCCTCGTGTCGGAACGAGGTGAGCGTTCGGTCGGCACCTCCCTCGACGACCGCGACCTCCGGTGGCCGATCGAATCCCTGCCGCACGAAGGTGAACCCGTCCGCCCCGAGCACCGCGGCGTACGGCGCCCATGCCCCGACTCCTTCGGTCGTCGACCATGCCTCGGTCCGTTCGCCGGTCATCGGGTCGATGTCGCCGAGCACGGTGTCTCCCCGGCGGAGGGACGCGTAGGCGAGACGACCGTCCGGCCGCCAGCCGAGCCAGGTGATGTCGGCGTCCTTCATCTCCACGACCCGGGTGGCACCGCTTCCGGCCTCGACCACGATCGCCCGACCGGAGACGAGCTGGCGGTCGCTGCACGGCGCTTCGATCGCCGCCACGCGCGAGCCGTCCTGCGCTCCGGCAACGAGCCCGAACTGCACGTCGCTCTTCGCGATGACTCGGTCCTCGCCGGTCTCGGTGTCGATCTGCACGAGCGGGGCGGAGTACCACGAGGACTCGCCGGGATCGTCCGAGGCCACCGCGACCACGGCCCGGTCGCCGCACCAGTCTGCCTCCCACACGTTGAGATCGTCCCGTGAGAGAGGTCGAACCTCGCCCGATGCCACGTCGACCACCCACAGACGGCGCCAGACCTGCCGGTCCTCCCACGAATCCACCCTCGGGGTCCACTCGGGCAGATCCTTCTCCGACTCCAGCGCCCCGGAACCCTCCGCGCCGGCGCTGTCTGCATGGAGGCCCGCGGCGAGCGCGAGGATCCGCGAGCCGTCGGGCGACCACGCGTGCTCCTCGATCGTGCCCTGGATCTCGGGGAGCGCCTCCGCCTCTCCCAGGTCGTTGAGGCTCAGGACGTACAGCTGCATCCGTCCCTTCTCACGACGGTCGGAGAGGAACGTGAGCCGTCGTGCGTCCGGTGACCATCTCGCCCCGGCGTCGTGCTCGGGGCCCGCCGAGACCTGCCGTGCGCCTCCAGCTTTGGCGCCGTCAGCGGAACCTTCGCGACCCACCGGCGCCAGGCAGATCCGGGTCTTCGGACCACCCTCGAGCTTCTCCCAGAGCGAGCCAGTGAAGGCCACCCACCGCCCATCCGGAGAGGGGCGGGGGTCCGAAGGCTCCGTGACCTTCCCGAATCCCGGCTCGTAGATCTTCCGGAAGTGCTCCTCGACCTCCCCGTACAGGGGGGACTCGCGCAGGTCCCGTTCCATGGGCGAAGGATAGGCCCCGGAGGGGCGGCGTCGCCGCCCCAGCCGTGTCGCGGCCCGCCGGTACACTCGGCTCGTGGGCTCCGAGAGACTCGTCATCCACGGCGCCCGTGAGCACAACCTCAAGAACGTCACGCTGGACCTGCCACGTAACCAGCTGATCGTGTTCACGGGCCTGTCCGGCTCCGGGAAGTCGTCGCTCGCCTTCGACACGATCTACGCGGAAGGGCAACGGCGATACGTGGAGTCGCTGTCGTCGTACGCCCGGCAGTTCCTGGGCCAGATGGAGAAGCCGGACGTCGATTTCATCGAAGGCCTCTCGCCGGCCATCTCGATAGACCAGAAGTCCACGTCGCGCAACCCCAGATCCACGGTCGGGACGATCACGGAGGTCTACGACTACCTCCGGGTGCTCTTCGCGCGGATCGGCCACCCCCATTGCTACAACTGCGGCCGCCCGATCGGGCGGCAGACGCCCGACCAGATCGTGGACCAGGTGCTGCAGTTGACGGAAGGCACGCGCTTCCAGGTCCTCGCGCCGGTCGTCCGCGGGCGGAAGGGGGAGTACGAGAAGCTCCTCCAGGAGCTCGCTCGCAAAGGGTTCCCCCGCGCCCGGATCGACGGCGAGGTCCGGGAGTTGTCCGAGCCGATCAAGCTCGCGAAGACCTACAAGCACACGATCGAGGTGGTCGTGGACCGCCTCGTGGCAAAGCAGGGCATCCGCCGCCGCGTCGCGGACAGTATCGAGACCGCCCTCGAGCTCGCGGAGGGGATCGCCTCGATCGCAGTGATGACGCACGAGGGGCACGAGGAACTCCAGACCTTCTCGGAAAAGCTCGCGTGCACGTATTGCGGTCTCTCGTTCGACGAGCTGGCACCGAGGAACTTCTCGTTCAACTCGCCGTACGGAGCGTGCCCCACGTGCGACGGGCTCGGCACCCGATTGGAGGTCGATGCGGAGCTCGTGGTCCCCGACCCGACGCTCTCGATCAACGAGGGCGCGCTCGCGCCGTGGGCCAGCAACACCCTGGAGTACTGGTACCGGGTGCTCGAAGCCGTGGGCGAGGTCCACGGCTTCTCGCTGGACACCCCTTGGAAGAAGCTGCCCAAGCGGGCGCGCGACGTGGTGCTCTCCGGCTCAGACGAAGAGATCTACGTCCGGTACAAGAACCGGTACGGACGCCAGCGCGCGTACTACACGACCTACGAGGGTGTCCTGCCCAACCTCGAGCGACGCTACAAAGAGACTGACTCGGACGCCGCGCGGGAGAAACTCGAGCAGTTCATGCGCGAGACCCCGTGCCGGGCGTGCAAAGGAGCCCGTCTCCGGCCCGAGACCCTCGCGGTCACGGTGGGTGGCCTCAATATCGCGCAGCTGACCGACCTCTCGATACGGAAGACCCTCGAGTTCCTCGATCCGATCGAGCTCTCGGAGCGCGAGGAGATGATCGCCGAACGACTGCTGAAGGAGATCCGCGCGAGGCTCGGGTTCCTCGTGGACGTCGGGCTCGATTACCTGACGCTCTCGCGGCCGGCGGGCACCCTCGCGGGTGGGGAGGCCCAGCGGATCCGGCTGGCGACCCAGATCGGATCGGGGCTGGTGGGCGTTCTGTACATCCTGGACGAGCCGTCGATCGGCCTTCATCAGCGGGATAACCGGCGGTTGCTGGACACGCTGATCCGCCTCCGGGACCTCGGGAACACGCTGATCGTTGTCGAGCACGACGAGGCGACGATCATCGAGGCCGACCACATCGTCGACATCGGACCCGGTGCGGGGGAGCACGGCGGTCGCATCGTCTACTCAGGCGATCTCAAGGGGTTGCTCGGCGCGAAGGAGTCGCTCACCGGCGCGTATCTCTCGGGCAGGCGGTCGATCCCTGCGCCCACCTCGCGGCGCAAGCCCGACCGGTGGCTTCGCCTCGAGGGCGTGCGTCAGCACAACCTGAAGGACATCACCGCTCGGATCCCACTGGGGGCGTTCGTCTGCATCACGGGTGTGAGCGGCAGCGGCAAGTCGACGCTCGTCCAGGACGTGTTGCTCCGGGCGCTCATGCAGAAGGTGTATCGCTCGCGCCTCATGCCGGGGAAGCATCGGCGACTGGTCGGCTGGGAACAGGTGGACAAGGTCATCGACATCGACCAGTCGCCGATCGGCCGGACACCGCGATCCAATCCGGCCACGTACACCGGCGTGTTCGATCACATCCGCAAGCTCTTCGCCCAGGTGCCGGAGGCGAGGCTCCGCGGATACCAACCCGGCAGGTTCTCCTTCAACGTGCGAGGCGGGCGGTGCGAGAACTGCGCGGGCGACGGTCAGATCAAGATCGAAATGCACTTCCTCCCGGATGTCTACGTCACCTGCGAGGTCTGCAAGGGCCGCCGCTACAACCGCGAAACGCTCGAGGTGAAGTACAAGGGCCGCACGATCTCCGACGTCCTGGAGATGAGCGTCGACGAGGCGCTCGAGTTCTTCCAGAACATCCCGCCGATCAAGCGGCACATGCAGACCCTCTCGGATGTGGGGCTCGGCTACATCAAGCTCGGACAGCCGGCGCCCACGCTTTCCGGTGGCGAGGCGCAAAGGATCAAGCTCTCCAGCGAGCTCCACAAGCGAGCGACCGGGAACACCGTGTACATCCTCGACGAGCCGACCACGGGTCTCCATTTCGAGGACATCAGGAAGCTCCTCCAGGTTCTGCAACGGCTGGTCGCCACCGGGAACACGGTGATCGTGATCGAGCACAACCTCGATGTGGTGAAGACGGCGGATTGGTTGATCGACCTCGGACCTGAAGGAGGGGACCAGGGAGGGCGGATCGTGGCCGAAGGTCCCCCTGAAGCCATCGCCGCCAACCCCGAGTCCCACACGGGGCGCTTCCTCGAAGAGGTCCTCGGGGTCCTTCCAGTGGGTGCTGGCGCTTCTGCATGAGCTCTCCCGGTGACGTTGCCGGGCTTGCTAGGATTCGCCCCGTCGTGTCGAGACCATCTGATGTTTCCCGGGCCGTCGCCCCCGGGGATCCCGCGTCCCGCGCGCGGCTCACGGCAGCCGTCGCATCTCTCGTGCTGCTGGCTGCAGCGTGCGGCGGTGCGCTTCCCACACCCGAGGTGAAGGGTCCCACAGGCCGACAGTTCATCCCGATGGTCCCGGACTCGATCGACAACGTGGGGATCGCACCCTCCGTCACCGTCGACGGTGAGGGGTTGCCGAACATCTCCTATTTCGGTTTCCCGGCGAAGTTGGCTCCGGGCGACATCCCCGTCGCTCGCCCCGTGGGATCGCCGTTCCTCCAGACCCAGGACGGGACGGACGCCGGGGCCGTGCTGCTGACGAGTTTGACCCCCGAGCAGATCTGGACCCGAGGAGCCGTCGCCCAGCCCAGGGAGTCTCCCCCCGGGGTCCCCATCCCGTACGAACCGGCCGCAGACCCCTCGCTCGCGACCCTCACGCCCGCGAGGGCGAAGGGGACCGACATCGCCATCACCGGCTCGGACATCCACGCGGTCTGGACCGCGAACACCGGGGTCTGGTACGGCGTAGGCCCGTCCTTCGAGATCGGAGCGGTGGAGAAGACACCGGAGGCGGGGGCGCCCTCGATCGTCGTGGACGGCTCAGGTTCGCCGGTCGTCGCGTATTCGGTCGCGGGAACCCGGCCGGAAGTGCGCGTAGCCGAGCGATCGGGAAAGGCCTGGCGTATCACGACCGTGGCGACCCTCTCGGCGTGTGGCGGGGATTGTCCGCCGCCGACGCAGATCGCCCTCCTCGGAGGGGAACCCCTCGTGGTGGTGGCCGATCCGCTCTCCGGTGAGCTGATCGCGGCGCAACGACGCGGAGGGAGCTGGGCGACGGAGGTCGTGGCATCCGACGTCACCGGCGGCGCGTCGCTCGCCACCGCCGGCGACGCCGTGGCGATCTCCTTCTATACGAAGTCTGGGGTGGCCGTCGCCACCGGCCGGCCCGGATCCTGGTCGATCCAGGAGGTCGCCTCGGTCGCGAAAGCCAGTGGAGAGGGAGCGAATGCCGGTGCGGTCCAGACTCCGCCGGGCACCGGCGTCGCGGTCGACGGGCAGGGGACCATCTGGGTGGCGTGGGAGGATGGCGAGGGCATCCATCTCGCTTCCGGTATCAAGGGGAAGATGGATCAGATCGAGACGCCGGATACGAGCGGCGGGGTGAGCCCGACGGTGGCGGTGACCGAGGACGGAGCGTCCGTCTACCTCGCCTGGTACGACCCGGAGGAAGGAGACCTCCGGCTTGGCACCTACGCGGAGCTCCCCGACCTGAAGATCGGGGTCCCGAGCCCCGCGCCGAAGGTCGTCACCGCCCCCGGTGGCGCAACCTGCGGGAAGGACGGCAAGGTCGTCCTCAAGATCGTGGCGGAGGGAACAGCGTTCGATCCGACGTGCCTGGTCGCACCTGCAGGGAAGCCGTTCACGATCGAGTTCGACGACCGGGACCCCGTGGCCACCGTCGGTCCCCACAACATCGTCATCGCCAAGGACGAAGCATCTACCAGCACCGACCCGATCTTCCGTGGTGAGCTCGTGTCCGGCCCCGCCACCGTGGAGTACAAGGTGCCGACGATCGATGCTGCAGGCAGCTACTTCTTCCACTGCGAGGTTCACCCGTCGATGACAGGCACCCTCGCCGTCATCAGCGGTTAGTCACCTCTCGTTCCCGGCCGGGTCCCAACCCGGCGCTACGATGGGTGCGTGAGCTTCACGAAGCCGGTGTCGTCCAGCATCCCGGACGCCCCCGGCGCCTACCTCTTCCGGGACGAGGACGGGCGGGTCGTGTACGTCGGCAAGGCCAGCTCATTGCGGAAGCGCCTGGCCAGCTACTGGTCTCGACCCCTCCATCCCCGGACCCAGGCCATGGTCGACGCGGCTGCCAGCGTCGAGTGGATCGTCGCGTCCGGCGAGGTCGACGCGCTCATGCTCGAGTTCAACCTGATCCAGCAATACCTGCCCCGCTTCAACATCCGGTACCGCGATGACAAGTCCTACCCCTACCTGGCGCTGACGGTGGGGGAGAAGTGGCCGCGGGCCCAGGTCCTGCGGGGCACCAAGCGGAAGAAGGTCCGGTACTTCGGGCCGTACGGACACGCCTGGGCGATCCGGGACACGCTGGATGCGATGACTCGGGTCTTCCCGATCCGAACCTGCACCAACCACTTCTTCGACCAGCGCGCGAGAGCGGGCCGGCCCTGCCTCTACTACGACATCGGCCGCTGCTCCGGGCCGTGCGTCCCCGGGCAGACGGGGATCACCGAGGAGGCCTATCGACGAGACGTGGAAGCCCTTGGCGATTTCCTGGCGGGGAACTCGAAGCCAGTCCTGAAGCGGCTCGACCACGAGATGACCGAGGCCGCCGGCCGCGAGGAATACGAGCAGGCGGCGAGGTACCGCGACCAGCTGCAGGCGGCACGCCGGGCGCTTGAGAGCCAGGAGATGGTTCTGGTCCGCCCGGAAACCCTGGACGTGGTGGGCCTCGCCGAGGACGACCTCGAGGCGGCGTTCCAGGTGTTCACGGTGCGAGGAGGAAGGGTCCTGGGGCGCAAGGGCTGGATCGTGGATCGCGTCGAACACCTCGACCGTCCCGAGCTCGTCGCGTCGTTCCTCCGGCAGCTCTACATGGAACGGGAGGAAGTGCCCCCGCGGATCCTGGTCCCGATCGAGCCGGCCGACCGTCAGGTGTTGGAGACCTGGTTGTCGGAGCGCCGCGGATCGGCCGTCACGATCGCGGTCCCGGCGCGAGGCGCCAAGCGCAAGCTGATGGAGGTCGTCGGGAGCAACGCCACCGACGCCTTCCATCGCCACAAGCTTCGGCGCGCCTCGGACTTCGGGGCGCGTTCGCGCGCGCTGTCGGAGCTGGCCGACCAGCTCGGGCTGGAGCAGGCGCCGCTGCGGATCGAGTGCTACGACATCTCCAACCTCGGACCGACCGACACGGTCGGATCCATGGTGGTCTTCGAAGACGGTCTGCCGAAGCGATCCGACTATCGCCGATTCGAGATCAAGAGTGTCGCGGGACAGGACGATTTCGCAAGCATGGAAGAGATGCTCACCCGACGGTTCTCGAGGCTCCTCAAGGAGAAGGACGAGGCTCCGGGTGGCCGCCGGCGATTCTCGTATCCGCCCGCGCTCGTCGTCGTGGACGGCGGGCGGGGGCAGCTGAGCGTCGCCACGAAGGTCCTCGAGGACCTCGGGTTGCACATCCCTCACGTCGGTCTGGCCAAACGACTCGAAGAGATCTACTTCCCCGACCGGCCCGATCCGCTCTCGATCGCTCGGGGATCGGAGGCGCTCTTCGTCCTCCAGCACATCCGCGATGAGGCGCATCGGTTCGCGATCACGTATCACCGTCAGCGGCGCGATCGACGGGCGCTCTCCTCCCCGCTCGATGAGATCCCCGGCGTCGGCCCGTCGCGGAAGCGATCGCTGATGAAGCGCTTCGGCTCTTTGACCAAGATCCGGCAGGCGGAGCCGGCAGAGCTGGCCGCGACACCCGGCGTCGGCCCGAGGCTCGCGGACGAGATCCACCGCCGTCTCCATGCGGTCGCGTCCTCCGACCGGCGGGAGAGCGCCTGATGGCACGGAGACGACGCATTGACTCGGAGGCCGCAACCCCGCAAGAGATGCTGCTGATCACCGGCCTCTCGGGTGCGGGACGGTCCGAAACCGCTCGCAGCCTGGAGGACCTCGGGTACTTCGTCGTGGACAACCTGCCGCCCGCCCTCCTGCCGAAGATGGCGGAGCTGGCCGCGAGCCCGGGCGGGCCGGGCCGTGTCGCGATCGTCGTGGACGCTCGCGGAGGCGTGTTCTTCGGCGAGCTCTCCCGCGCCCTCGAGGAACTGCGGGAGCAGCGCGTTCCGTCGCGCATCGTCTTCCTGGACGCATCCGACGACGACCTCGTCAACCGCTACGAGGCGACCCGCAGGCGCCATCCGCTCGCGCCCGCCGACCGGGTCGGCGAGGGTATCCGCAAGGAGCGGTTGATGATGGAAAGTCTGCGAGCCGACGCCGATCTCGTGATCGACACGAGCGGGCTCACCCCCCACGATCTGCGCGATCGGATCCGTGAGATGTTCGCGGATGCGCCGCCGGAGGCCGGCCTCCTCGTGACGGTCGTCTCCTTCGGCTTCAAGTTCGGCAGTCCGCGCGACGCCGACGTCGTGATGGACGTTCGCTTCCTGCCCAATCCGCATTGGATCGACGAGCTGCGCCCCCTGCCGGGCACCAACCAGAAGGTCCGTGAGTACGTCGAAGGGCAGGAGGAGTATGGCGCCTTCATGAAACGCCTGGAGTCGCTGCTGGACGTCGTCGTTCCAGGCTACGTCGACGAGGGGAAGTCCTACCTCACAGTGGCGATCGGCTGCACGGGTGGCCGCCACCGTTCTGTCGTGGTCGGCGACGATCTCGCGGACTACTTCCGAGAACGCGGCCATCGCGTATCGGTGGACCATCGCGACGTCGACCGAGACTGAGCGGAGCCGCCGCCCCGTCGCGATAGACGACGGTTAGGCCGAGGGAAACGCTTCCTCAAGCGTTCGGATGTGGTCGCCCCGATGGAGCGAGCGATCGACGAGTCGCTCGCGCCCTTCGACGATGAGCTCCGACACGATCTGGGCGTCCAGCCGTAAGATCAGTTCCTCGAGCTCCGCGGCCGCCGCGAGGAACTCCTCGACCGCGCTGCGAGCAGGGATCGCGAGCCATTGTCTGAGCGACGCGTCGTTGATCCGATCCATGACCGCGTTGTCCTCAGGCATCGGCGTCCGATCCCCCTTCTCCGCCGCCAGTCGCCAACGCTCGAGAACGAATCGATCCCAGAACGCGACGTGAGCGAACAACGCCGCAGCCGTCCAAGGTGCGTCGATCGTCCTGTCCAGCTCCGCGTCGGAGAGGGCCGAGCCGATCGCTCGCAACCGCTCGAGAGACGAACGGTTCCGCTCCGCGATGTCCTGCAGCGCCTCCTCCATCGGCGTCGGCACCCTACAACTCCACCGGGGACCGGACGCGCGGACGGTGTCCAGGTGGTCTGGGAGGGAGCTCGGTAGGATGTTCGTCCGGGCGCCGAGCGACTTCGAGGGAGGACTCCAGATGGCTGTCAAGGTCGGCATCAACGGTTTCGGACGGATAGGTCGTAACTTCCTCCGCGCGGTCAGGCAGAGCGGCGCGGACGTCGACTTCGTCGGCGTGAACGACATCACGGACGCCAAGACGCTCGCCCACCTGTTGAAGTACGACTCGGTGCTCGGGCGCCTGGACGCCGACGTCACGGTCTCGGAGAACGGCATCTCCGTCGACGGCGACGAGCTGCGCGTCCTCGCGGAGCGCGATCCGGCCCAGCTCCCGTGGAAGGAGCTGGGCGCCGAGATCGTGATCGAGTCGACCGGTCTGTTCACGGACCGCGAGAAGGCGGCGGCGCACATCGAGGCGGGGGCCCAGAAGGTCATCATCAGCGCACCCGCGAAGGGCGAGGACATCACGATCGTCATGGGCGTGAACGACGACGCCTACGATCCGACCACGCACCACGTGATCTCGAACGCATCGTGCACGACGAACTGCGTGGTCCCGCTCGCGAAAGTGCTCGAAGACTCCTTCGGGATCGACCGCGCTCTGATGACGACCGTCCACGCGTACACCAATGACCAGAACCTCCTCGACCTGCCGCACAAGGACCTGCGACGGGCCCGCGCGGCCGCGATCAACATCGTCCCCGCGTCCACCGGGGCCGCGAAGGCGACGTCGCTCGCGCTCCCGCAGCTCAAGGGCAAGATCGACGGCGTCGCGATGCGGGTTCCCGTGCCCGATGGATCGATCACCGACCTGGTGGCGATCCTCAACCGCGACGTCACGGTCGAGGAGGTCAACGATGCCTATCGAGCTGCCTCCGAGACCGACCGGCTGAAGGACAAGCTCGTCTACACCGAGGACCCGATCGTCTCGAGCGACATCGTCGGGTCACCGGCCTCGTGCACGTTCGACTCGCTCTCGACGATGACCCTCGGGAACTTCGTCAAGGTGCTCGGTTGGTACGACAACGAGTGGGGTTATTCGAACCGATTGGTCGACCTCGTGAACCTGGTCGCCTCGAAGCTCTAGTGGCGCTCCGGACCCTCGACGACCTCGGCGACGTCGCCGGCACCCGAGTCTTCGTCCGCACCGACTTCAATGTGCCGCTCGAAGGCGGCCGCGTCGCCGACGACATGCGGATCCGCGCCACCGTCCCCACGCTCCGTGAGCTGATCGACCGGGGCGCTGCGCTCGTCGTCGCGTCGCACCTGGGGAGGCCGGACGGACAGCCGCGCGGGGCGTCGACGTGATGGCCCTGGACGAGGTCGTCGGCGACGGGCCCGAGGCTGTCTGCGGCCACATCGAGCCCGGCGACGTCGTCCTCCTCGAGAACCTCCGGTTCCACCCTGGGGAGGAGGCCAACGACGTCCGGTTCGCCGGGCAGCTCGCCGAGCTCGCCGACGCCTACGTGAACGACGCCTTCGGAGCGGCGCATCGTGCGCATGCGAGTGTCGTCGCCCTGCCCGACCTCATGCGGGCGTCCGGCAGATCGGCGGTCGCGGGGCGACTGCTCCAGCGCGAGGTCGAGGTGCTCGGCCGGCTGCTGAGCGATCCCGACCGTCCGTACGTGGCGGTCCTCGGAGGGGTGAAGGTCTCCGACAAGCTCGGCGTGTTGGCGGCGCTCGTCGAGCGGGTCGACGCGCTGCTGATCGGGGGCGCGATGGCGTTCACGTTGCTCGCCGCCGACGGGGGAGAGGTGGGCGACAGCCTCGTCGAGCTCGACCGGGTCGAGGAGGTTCGTGCGGTGATGGAGCGGGCCAAAGCGAAGGGAACGCTTCTCGAGCTGCCGCAAGACGTCGTGGCCGCGGAGGAGGCACGAACGGATGTCCGCCCGCAGTCGGCGCCGGCCCGCGAGATCCCCCGCGGGCTGAAGGGGTTGGATATCGGCCCGCGCACCGTCGAGGAGTTCGCGCGGATCCTCGCCGACGCCAAGACGATCCTCTGGAACGGCCCGATGGGAGTTTTCGAGCTCGAGCCGTTCTCGGCCGGGACGCGTGGCGTGGCGACCGCGATCGCCGGCGCCTCCGCGTTCTCCGTCGTCGGCGGCGGGGACTCCCTGCTCGCGATCAAGCGCGCCGGCCTGGAGGACTCGTTCGATCACCTGTCCACCGGCGGTGGCGCATCGCTCGAGTTCCTCGAGGGCGAGCCGCTGCCGGGCATCCAGGTGCTGGAGGACTGACGTGGCGGAACGCATGCCGATCATCGCTGCGAACTGGAAGATGCACAAGACGCATCTGGAGGCGATCCAGGCGGTGCAGAAGCTCTCGTACCTCCTGGATCGGAAGGAAGCGGACCGCGTTGAGGTCGTGATCTGTCCGCCGTTCACCGCGCTCCGCTCGGTCCAGACCCTGATCGATTCCGATCGACTCCCGTACGGCCTGGGCGCGCAGGACGTCTATCAGGAGGACGAGGGCGCGTTCACCGGCGAGGTATCCGGACCCATGCTGGCAGCACTCGACGTCGGCTACGTGATCGTGGGTCACTCCGAGCGCCGCCAGCTCTTCGGCGAGGACGACGAGACGGTGAATAAGAAGGTGAAGGCCGTCTTCCGCAACAAGATGGTGCCGATCGTTTGCGTCGGGGAGACCCTGGAGGAGCGAGAATCGGGCGGGACGGAAACCAAGGTCACCGAGCAGGTCCGGCGGGCGTTCGAGGGCGTGGGCGCATCGGCGGCCGCTCGCGCCGTGGTCGCCTACGAACCGATCTGGGCGATCGGCACGGGGCGCACCGCGGAGCCGACGGACGCGGGACAGGTGATCGAGGTGATCCGGGCG
>CAJDUF010000014.1_pt1 | contig 21821 bp, 21 predicted proteins | sample 7390091 | NCBI WGS metagenome assembly CAJDUF01 (sample SAMEA7055670, study PRJEB34461) | soil metagenome | biome: terrestrial ecosystem; feature: Peninsula; material: soil | place: Antarctica | collected 2016 | reverse complement strand
GGTGCCGATCCCCGAGGAGCGGACGTTCGCCAAACTGAAAGTCCTGTCGATCGCGCCACTGATCGCGAACGGCCTGCGCGCCGTCTTCGAAGACTCCTCTGTCTCGGAGATCTTCGGCGGGGACAACCAGGTCTAGGCGACCGGGAGCCCTCGCGTCCGGAGCTCGTCGGGCGTTCGAGGCGAGAAGAGCCAGTCACGGAACGCGGGGTCGGGCACGATCTGTTTCGCCTCCTCGAGCCCCGTGTTCGTGACGAGGTACCGACGCAAGCCTGCCGGGGCGAGCAGCTCGTCCAGTCGAGCGCCGTCGGCCGCCGGAAGTACCTCGCACAGGATGTCGGGACGGAAGGTCTCGAGGAACATCTGGCCCGCTCCGAAGACGGCGTCCTCGGTCCCCTCGACGTCCACCTTCATCACTACCCGCGCGCCGGCGGGGAGAAGAACGCCGATGGAATCGAGGGAGCGGAACGTGACGTCCTCGCCCTTCTCGAAGCGCATCCGGCTGGATTAGAAGGAAGGAAGCGCCGAGCCTCCTTCGCCCGTGGGCACCCGCATCGTGGAACCAGGCTCGCCGATGCCCTCTCGATGCACGGTGACCCGTGCCCCGACTCCGTTGCGGCGGACGTTCGCCTCGAGGGCGTCCGCGACCGCCGGCACTATCTCGAACGCTCGCACCCGGAGGTCCGGTGCGAACGCCGTCGCAGCGAGCGTGAAGAGTCCGGTGTACGCGCCGATGTCGAGGAACACATCGGCGTCCCTCGCGAGCGCCGCCACCGTGTCGAGCGCGAGGCGGTCCTGGGCTCTGGGTCGGCGCCCACGGCCCCAGAAGAGCTCCTTCGCGCTCTCGCATCGAGCCGGGTCGAGCAGCACATACGTGGCGCCGCCGACCCGACCCTCGACCTCGTTCAGACGGGCCGGCGCCGGGAGTCGGCCCGACCGGAGTGACGGCACGAACCTCGAGACAAGCCGGAGGAGCGCGTTCGGGACTCCCAGACTCAGGAATCGCTTGACGTGGCGCTTCAGACCGAACCAGCTCTGGCGTCGGCGGTGGGCCTCCATCCACCCATCCTGTCACCAGGACCTAGGGCCAGCTGACCGCGCCTCGATCGACGTCGGCCACGAGGAGCCTGCCGGTGCCCGCACCAGGTACTTCGATCACCCAGAGGCGGGCTTCGCCGCCGTTCGCCGTGGAGCCGGGAAGCCACCGACCTTCCCACGTTCCCTCCGAAGTGATGGACACGTGGTCGGCGAAGCCGCCGTCGACCAGCAGCACGATCGCATCGAAGCGTCCCCGATCTCCTTGGAAGACCGGGAACGCGATCGGTTCTCGCTCGCGCAGCGTGCCCTCGAAGAGTTGGCGTCCGTCGACGCTGAGTCGATAGCCGTCTCGGTAGTACAGGACCTCGAGCTTCCAGTTCGCTCCTTGGAACGAGCCCCGGGCGGTGATGAAGCCGCCTTCCTTCGCGTATGGGTAGGAGTTCGAGGTCGCCTGAGCCGAGCCCCAACCGTTCCCCTCCTCGAACAGAACCGCACCGTTCGCGTCGAGATACTGCAGCGTGCCCGAGCCCTCCGGCGGGAGGGCGATCGCGCATACCTTCTTGTCCGGGTGGGTCCATCCGAGTGGCCCCATCTGGCACTGGAACTGCGTCGGCGGGTTCGTCCCATCGGCGCTCGTGAACCGGATCTCGACGACCTTCGGTGGGACCGAGCCCGCCAACACGTAGAGCGTCGGGGACTCCGAGCCGTTGAGGTAAGGCCACTCGCCTGCCAAGGAGGTGCCCGACTCTCCTGGACAGAACGGCTCGTAGGGCCCATCGATCGCGACATAGATGCACGCCGTCTCGTCCGAGAAGGCGCCGGTGAACCGGGCACTCCACTCCTGCCCGAGAAGGTTCCCTGAGAGCAGCACCTCCTGGCCGCGCGGGGCGGCGACGGGTGGCGGGGTCTCGGTGCCCTCCAGACCCAAGGCCACGACCTGTCCAGCGAGCCCCTCAGTCCCCTCGATGACGAAGAGGTCGAAATCGAAAGGCAAGCTGGGAGGCAACGGCACGATCCTTCCGGGGAGCGGGTCGCCGTCCGGGGGCTGGAGCTCGATTCCTGTGGCTCCCTTCACCACGGCACCGAACGTCGCCACGGAGAGTCCGTCATCGTGTCCGCAGCACCAAACGATCGGCTCGTCCGTGAACGAGAAGTCCTCGACTCCCAGCTCGAAGCTGGGGAGCGAGAGTTTCACGTTCTCCGCCGAGGGACGGAGCTCGAGCCGCCAGTCGTCACCGGTGCGGGTGACACCGCCGGCGATCACGTAGGCGGGAGTCGTTTCGCCCGGTGGCACGGGCTTCCATCCGTTGTCTACGACCATCGACTTGTATGCCGCGAGCACGGTGGAACGATCGGCGTCGGTGACGTCAGTGCCGAAACCGACCCAAGCGAAGAAGGGCTGCCCATTCACCGAGAAGGTCGCGTACCGACCCGCGCCGCAAGGGCCGCCGGCCGCTTCTGGCTCTCTGAGCTCCACAGGCCATGAGCCGATCGACGGATCCTTCGCCCCGAAGATGGCTCGCTGGTAGTCGAGGCCTACATAGAGGACGGCCGCGTTGGACGACAGATCCTGACCGCAGGATATGGCGTTCAGACCCATGTCGGTGTTCGACAGCTGGAACATCGGAAGGCCGTAGGGGAGCGGCTCGACCTGGACCGACTGTGTGGTGTTCGTGCAGACCGGCGATGGCTGTCCCGCACCGGGCGCGGCTGCAGTGCACTCCTCGGACGCGCTTCCCGACGTGACTGCCATCTGCATGGAGAGCGGCCACTCATTCACCAGGTACCAGTCGGAGGGGCTCGTGACCGTGAACGCCTCGATCGTGGCAGTGCGCTCGAAGACGTCATAGTCCCCCCGGTCCTGAAGGGGTCTTCCTCGCCACGAAGCACCGCGTTGAGCCCGGCCACCGAGCCGACGATCAACACGAGGACGATCGCGGCCGAACCGAGCACCGTTCCGAGCTGTCGGCGGCGGCCGCGCCGCAGGACTTCCTGCGGCGCGGCCGTCGGCGCGTTGAAGGTCGCGGCCGGCGCCTCGCCCGCCTTCTCGCGGAACAGCTCGCGGAGCTCGCGTTCGATGTCCGTCGTCATGCGTCCTCACCCCTGATCCCTTCGCGCAACGCGGTCATAGCCCGTGCCGTCAGTGACTTCACCGCAGCTGCCGAACATCGCAGCGCGTTCGCCGTCTCTCGTTCCGACAGGTCCTCGTAGTAGCGGAGGACCAGCACCGCCCGCTGGCGCGCCGGCAATGTCTGCAGCCGGCGCCACATGTCCTCGCGCCCCGGGACGTCCGGCAAGCCGGACGTCCCGCCTCGACCCAGGCGAGCGGTCTCTTTCGACAGCCATTCACGTTCGACCCGAAGACGTCGGAGCCGGGACGTGTGGAGGTTCACGATGGTGCGGCGCAGGTAGGCGTCGAAGGCCTCGTGGGCCCGCAGATGCCCGAACCGGCCGACGCAGCGCACGAAGGCGTCGTGCACGAGATCCTCGGCCTGCGAGCGGTCGCCGGTGAGAAGGAATCCCAAACGGTTGGCGGCCGGCACGTGCCGGACGTAGAGGTCGGCCAGCTCGCCCCTGGGCTCCGTCACCGCCGTCCTTTCCTGCACTTTGGCCCCTACGGATCGCGCCATACCATGGAGACGCACGAGCCACCCGGAAGGTATCGCTCGCGCTCGGCGACCCAGGGCTCGACTCAGCCCGTCGCGTCCGGCTGACGGAAGATCGGGCCTGCGCAATCAGTCCGCGTCGGTAGCACGACGGGATCCCTCGGCTTCTGCTCGAAATCGAACAGGTAGCTGAGGTTGACCGCGTCTCGGTCCCGGTGCGTGAGCTGGGACAGCCCCCAGTTGTCCTCGATGAACCGGAGCACGCTCGAGAACTCGCCTCGATGCGAATCGATGTAGCCGGGTTTCGCGTACGGGCTGATCGTCAGGAGGGGCACGCGGAACCCGAAGCCGAACGTGTCCACCTGCGGTGGCGGCACATGATCGTAGAAGCCCCCGTAGTCGTCCCACGTGATGAAGATCGCGGTGTCCTTCCACATCGGGCTCCGCATGATCGAGTCGACGATGTCGGTGGTCCAGTTCTCCCCGTGGCAGAAGCTCCACTCGGGATGCTCGCTCAGCTCGTAGCGGGGCGCGATCCACGTCACGGGCGCGAGCCGCCCGGCCTCGACGTCGGTCACGAATCGATCCACGGGGAAGATGTGCTGCTGCCACACCTTGGGGTGCATCCGTACACGGCGGATCGCCGAGAACGCGGACCAGACGTAGCCGCGTTGGTCGTTCCACGCGGCGTAGTACGACCACGGGATCTCGGCACCCTCGAGGAGATCCGCCTCGGTCAGGAAGTCGAAGCAGGGAGGGACCTTCTTCACCCGTCCCTCGCTGTCGACGACCTCGACGTAGCCCTCCTGCAGCGAATCGCAGCCCCACGATTTGGCGAGCCCGGTCTCCTGCGTGAAAAGGGTGACCCTCCCCTGGTTCTGGTTCGGGTTGAAATGCGTGCCTCCGGACTGCGCGGCGATCGTGAAGAGGTGGTTGGGGAACGACGGTCCCTGTGCCGACGCGAAGAAGTTGTCCGACAACGCGAACTCCTCCGCCCACCGCCAGTAGTTGGGCAGGTCCTCACGTCCCTGCATCTGCGTGTACGCGTAGCGATCGCCCGACTCGGTCCGCGCGAAGTTGTCCATCCGTCCCTGGTCCCAGGACTCGATCGCACACGCGTAGCAGTGCGGGATGTCCTCCGGGAGACGATCGGGCGTGGCCGTGAGCGGGCGGAGGCGGTCGCCGTCAAGTCCCTGGGTGGCGCCGTTCACACCCGGGAAGCGGCCGAACATCTGGTCCATCGTTCGGTTCTCTTTGATGATGAAGACGACGTGCTTGATGGGCCATCGCGTTCCGAAAGCGGAGGCGTCCACACGGTCGGGCCTGCCGGGGGGGAGGAGATCGGGCGTTTCCCTGGCGCGCGGTGGGCCCTGACACGCCGCCGCGAGCAGGATCACGACCAGCAACGCGGAGGCAGCGCGAGCGAGTCGCATCGAAGCGGGATGCTACGTGAGGAGGCTCGTTGCCACGTGCACAGGGAGCATCCCGCCGACGCGGGTGCGCCCATGACCGCTGGTAGGATGCCGACCGCACCCTACTCCGAAAAGGACCTCTGACCTGCCATGGAAGCCATCCTTCGCGCCGAACCTCGGAACGAGAAGGGCAAGGGACCCGCGCGTCGTCTGCGTGCGATCGGACGCGTGCCCGCAACCCTCTACGGAGCCGGCGTCGAGCCCACCTCCATCCATGTGAGCGCCCTCGACCTCCTGCATATCTTCCATGCGATGGGTCAGGCGAGCGTCCTCGTCGATCTGAAGCTCGACGGCCAGGAGTACCTCACCATCGCGCGCGAGATCCAACGCGACCTGATCCACAGCCGATTCATCCACGTCGACTTCATGGCGGTGCGGCGCGACGAGAAGATCACCGTCAACATCGAGCTCCACGAGATCGGCGATTCGGTGGGTGTGCACGCGGGCGGCGTCATCGAGCACCACCTCCGCGAAGTCGAGGTCGAGAGTCTGCCGGCCAACGTTCCTCAACGGATCGAATTCGACATCACCTCATTGAAGATCGGCGAGTCCCTCCGCGTCGGCGATCTGACCCCGCCCGAAGGCGTCGAGTTCTTGACCGACCCCGACACGATGGTGCTCGCCGTTGTGGAGCCCGCGATGATGGACACCGAGCTTGACCTTGCGGTGGCGGGCGAGGAGGCCCCCGAGGCCGAGGCTGCTCCCGAGGAGGCTGCCGAGGGCGAGGTTCCGGAGGGCGAAGAGGGCGAAGCCGCCGAAGGCGAGGGTGGCGAAGGCGCCGGATCCGAGGAGGGAGCCGGCGGCGAGTCCAAGGCCCCCGAGGGGGACGGCGAGAGCTAGCCGATGGCCTGGCTCGTCGCCGGCCTCGGCAACCCCGGTGATCGCTACGCCAGAACCCGGCACAACGTCGGCCGGATGGTCGTCGAGGACCTCGTCAAGGAGGCCGGCGAGCGGTTCCGGAAGGTGCGTTTCCTCCCCGTCGAAACGGCGGAGATCCGGGTCGGTGACGAGCGGGTCATCCTCGGCCGTTCCACCCGGTTCATGAACGAGTCGGGGCCGTCGTATGCCTCCCTGGCCAAGAAGCAGGGGATCGAGCCCTCGCGGCTGATCGCCGTCCACGATGAGCTGGACATCCCGGCAGGCACGATCCGGGTCAAGCTCGGGGGCGGCAACAACGGTCACAACGGGTTGCGCTCGCTCGATCAGGCGCTCGGCAGTACCGAGTACCTGCGGGTCCGAGTCGGCATCGGTCGCCCTCCGGGCCGAAAGGATCCCGCGGACTTCGTGCTCCAGCCCGTGGGCAGCCGCGACGAAGCCGACCTCGCGATCCTCGCCGGCCACGCGGCCGATGCCGTCGGTGCGCTGATCACCGACGGGCTGCAGCGCACCCAAGACCGGTTCAATCGCTCCACTCCCTAGGGCGCAAGAGACTGCCACCTTCAGCCTCCCACGACCTGGGCCGATACACAGTGCAAGGCGCGATGTCTCTCTTTGGCGAGGCGTGGTCTTCTTCGAGGCCGCCTCTCTCCCTGCGCCGGGCCGGCATCCATCGGAGCGACGATCCGGAGGTGATCGATTGGCGAGCGTGGAGCAAGCGCCGTCCGTCCGCGTCGTCTCTCGTGCGGGGCGGCGCTTCGTCGTGCGAGCGTTCGAGCTCTTGGTGGCGGTCCCCCTCCTCGCCTTCCTGGGCTACGAGGTCTGGCGCACGTCGCTCGGGTTCTTCGACTGGAAGATCCTGGTGTGGGGCGGGGCGATCGCGCTCGTACACCTCATGCCTATGCCGCGGAGGATGCCGTTCCCGTTCAGCCTGAGCTTCCCGCTGGATCTCTCGGTCGCCCTCCTGTATCCGGCGCCCGTCGCGGCGGTCATCGTGTTCCTGGCCTCTATCGATCAGGAGGAGCTTCGCAACGAACATCCTCCGCTCACGATCGTGTTCCGGCACGCGCAGCTCGCCCTGTCCGTGCTCGCCATGGGAACGATCTTCCACCGGTTCACCGATCTTCATGACCGCTGGTTCGTGGTCGGCTCCGTCGTTCTCCTGACGGCGCTCATCGGTTACGCGATCAGCACCATGGTGACCGCGGAGTGGCAGACCCTTCGATATCGCCACCGCCTCGATCACGTCCTTCGCGCCATGCACGGGGGAGTCATGGGGGAGTTCCTGCTCTCCTACCTCGGGCTCGCGCTTTTCAGTCTTCTCGTCGCGACCACGACGCGGACCGTCGGGCTCTGGGCGATCGTCGTGTTCATCGCACCGCTCGGGTTCGCGTGGCAGATGCTGCATCGGACGCACTCCCTGGAGCTGGCGACGGAGCAACTCGCCCGCAAGCAAGCGGAGAACGAGTACCAGGCGTTGCACGACAGCCTCACCAACCTCCCGAACCGGTTGCTATTCCAGCGGAGCCTCGCGAAGGCGATCACGGAAGCCGAGGAGGTCGGCGGGAAGATCGGCGTGATGCTTATGGACCTCGATCACTTCAAGGAGATCAACGACGCGCTCGGTCATCACTTCGGGGACAAGCTCCTGGCGGCGATCGGGCCGCGGATCGCTCAGTCCCTTCGGGACGGTGACCTGATGGCGCGGCTCGGCGGTGACGAGTTCGGCGTTCTCCTCGCAGACCTTCAGGACGACGAGACGGCTTCGGTCGTCGCGGAGCGTGTCGTCGAAGGTCTCCGGCGGCCGATCCGCGTCGAGGAGCTCGATCTGGACGTCTCCGGCAGCGTGGGGGTCGCCCTGTACCCGACGCACACGGAGGATCCCGACATGCTGCTTCGCCATGCCGACGTCGCGATGTACGCGGCGAAGGAATCGGGATTCGGCTTCGAGCTCTACGACGAGATGATCGACAGGTACAAGCCTGAGCTCCAGACCCTCGTGACGCAGGTGCGACACGCGATCGAGGACGGTCAGTTCCGGATGTACCTCCAGCCGAAGGTCCGGCTGTCCGACGGACGCGTGGCCGGCGCTGAGGCACTGATCCGCTGGGAGCATCCGACGCTCGGGCGTCTGTCTCCCGCCGACTTCATCCCGATGGTCGAGAAGACCGTGCTCTTGAAGCCGCTGACCTATTGGGCGATCGAAGACGTCGTGCGCACCCTGAGGTCGTGGGGCGACTACGGCGTTCGCATCCCGGTCGCCGTCAACCTGTCCCCGCGGAGTCTGCTCGACCACGACCTGCCCGACCTGGTGAGCGGCCTCCTCGAACGCTTCGACGTGTCGCCCTCGCTCCTCCGACTCGAGCTGACCGAGAGCTTCCTGGTGGCCGACTCGGGCCGATCCGATGCCGTCTTGAACGGGCTGGCCCGGCTCGGCGTGGGTTTGTCGATCGACGACTTCGGGACCGGGTTCTCCTCGCTCTCCTACCTGAAGCGACTGCCGATCGAGGAGCTCAAGATCGACCGCTCGTTCGTGTCGCACATGCTCGACAGGGTCGAGGACTTCACGATCGTGAGGGCGACCGTAGAGCTGGGCCGCAACCTAGGCCTCCGGGTCGTCGCGGAGGGCGTTCAGGACAGGGAGACGTTCGACCGGCTCGGCGACTTCGGATGCGACGAAGCGCAGGGCTTCTACATCGCGAAGCCGCTCGAACCCGAGGCGTTCTGGACCTGGCTGTCGGCGCGCGAAGCGGAGTTCGACCTCGAGGCCGATCCCGCGCCCTCCGATCGGCCCCGCGGAAGGCTCCACGCCGTTTAGACTTCCTTCTTCGATGCCCCGTCGCGCCCGCGAACGGGGCTGTTGGCGTTGGCTTTCGCGTCTTCGAAGGAGGTGGGATGACGCTCCGGGAGGTGCTCGACACCCTCGTCAGGTCTGAGCCGTTCGAGCGGCTCCTCCTGGAACGCGCCCGCCCGATCGTGGCGAGGGCCGACGCGGGGCAGGATTTCCTCCTGGCGGGACTCGCCGTCGCCCTGGATGCCCCGCTCATGGTGGTGAGCCCTGGCCCCAGGGAGGCGGAGGAGCTCGCCTCCGAGATCGGCGCCTTCCTGGGGCCGGAGGGCGTCGCCTTTCTCCCGGCCTGGGACGCACTGCCATACGAGGGGATGGACCCGGCGCCCGAGGTCGCGGCGCGAAGGGCCGACGCCCTTGGGCGCCTCCGCCTGGCGAAGGGGCCGTTCGTCTTGGTCGCTCCCTACCTCGCGGCGATGCAGGTGGTGCCGCCGACCCTGGGCACGGTGCCGGCTTTGCAGCTCGCGGCGGGCGTGGAGATCGCGCCGGACGCGCTCGCGGAACGGCTCTCCGACCTGGGCTATGTCCGGGTCGACGTGGTCGAGCACCGTGGGGAGTTCGCCGTCCGGGGAGGCGTCGTCGACATCTTCCCCGGCATCGCCCGGCGCCCGGCTCGGCTCGAATACTGGGGCGACGAGATCGAGCGGCTCCGCGAGTTCTCGCCCTCGACGCAGCTCTCGACCAAGCACGTGGGCGCGATCGAGGTCTCGCCGGTGCGTGAGCTCCTGCCCGACGACGAGCTCAGGTCGATCGCGGCGGACCGGGCAGCCCACATGTCCGATCGGTTCCGCGACGGACTCCAGCGGTTGGCCGACGGGCTCCGGTTCGAGGGCTCCGACACGCTCGCGCCGTTCCTCTTCGAGAAGATGCCGACGCCGGCGGAGCTGCTGCCGTCCGGCTCTTGGATCGTCGTGACCCACGCCCAGCGTACCTTCCAGCGGGCCGCGCAGACGCACGCCGAGGCCGAGGCGCTCGCCGACGCGATCGCGTGGCCGGGCCCGAGGGTGCTTCCCCCCCTCGAGGAAGCGATCGAAGGTCACGTGCAGCTGCGTCTGACCGAGTTCACCGAGGGACTCGATCTCGGCATCTCGGGCTGGGGAACCGCGGAGGGCGATCAGGTCGAGCTCGCGAGCCGCCTGGAGCGGGCCACGGCCGACGGCACGAGGATCGTGCTCGTCGGCCGCGGCCACGGCTCGCTGCAGCGAGCCGCCGAGGTCCTCGGCGACCTCCCGCTCGAGCGTATCGAAGCGCCCCTCACGTCGGGCTTCTTCTTCGAACCAGGCCGACTCGCCGTCGTCACCGAGGAGGACCTGTTCGGCTCCCGCCGGCACACCCGGAGCGCGCCGAGGTTCGCGAGCCGGGCCACCAGGTCTGTCGCGGAGGAGCTGGAGCCCGGCGACTTCGCGGTTCACCGGATCCACGGCGTCGGGCGCTACGGGGGCGTCGTGCATCGTGAGATGGCCGGTGCCGAGCGCGACTACCTGATCCTCGAGTACGCGAGCAACGACAAGCTGTACGTGCCTTCGGAGCAGGTGGGCATGGTGGCGAAATACCTCGGCGGGGACGCACCGAGGCTCCACCGTCTCGGCAGCTCTGACTGGACCCGCGCGACGGCGAGGGTCAAGCGCGCCGTCAAGGACATGGCCGGGGAGTTGGTGCGTCTGTACAGCGCGCGCATGGCGATCCCCGGACATCCGTTCGGCCCGGATACGCCGTGGCAGCTCGAGCTGGAAGACGCGTTCCCGTACGAGGAGACGCGCGACCAGGTGACCGCGATCGACGAGGTCAAGGCGGACATGCGGCGGCCGGTGCCGATGGATCGGTTGATCTGCGGTGACGTCGGGTTCGGCAAGACCGAGATCGCGGTCCGTGCCGCCTTCAAGGCCGTCATGGACGGCAAGCAGGTTGCGGTCCTGGTTCCGACGACCTTGCTCGCGGAACAGCACTTCGTCACGTTCGGCGAGCGGTTCGCGCCGTATCCGGTGAAGGTGGCGATGCTCTCCCGCTTCCTGTCACCGGCGCAGCAGAAGGACGTCGTCGCCGATGTCGCGGCGGGGCGCGTGGACGTGGTGATCGGCACGCACCGGCTGCTCGGCGCCGACATCTCGTTCCGGGACCTGGGGCTGTTGGTCGTCGATGAGGAGCAGCGATTCGGCGTCGCGCACAAGGAGCGGCTGAAGCGCTTCCGGGCGCACGTCGACGTCCTCACGATGACGGCCACGCCGATCCCGCGGACCCTCGAGATGGCGCTCACGGGCATCCGACAGATGTCCACGGTCGACACGCCGCCCGAAGACCGGCAGCCGGTGCTCACCTACGTCGGTGGCTACGACGAGGGGCTCGCGCTCGGCGCGGTCCGGCGAGAGCTCCTCCGTGAGGGCCAGGCGTTCTGGGTCCACAACCGCGTCGCGACGATCGACAGACAGGCCGCGTGGCTGCAACGACAGTTGCCCGAGGCCCGGATCGTCATGGCGCACGGCCAGATGGACGAGGACACGCTCGAACGGCAGATGGTCCGATTCTGGGATCGCGACGCCGACGTCCTCGTCTGCACGACCATCATCGAATCAGGACTCGATGTGCCCAACGCGAACACCCTGATCGTCGATCGCGCGGACAAGCTCGGCCTGGCGCAGCTCTACCAGCTCCGCGGCCGCGTGGGCAGGAGTGGGGAGCGCGCGTTCGCCTACTTCTTCTTCCCGCCCGTCCGTGAGCTCACGGAGGAGGCGCACGAGCGCCTGGCGACGATCTCTCGTCACCAGGCGCTCGGATCGGGGTTTCGGATCGCTCTGCGCGACCTCGAGATCCGCGGCGCCGGCAACTTGCTGGGCGCCGAGCAGCACGGGCATATCGCGGCCGTTGGCTTCGACGCCTACTGTCGGATCCTCCAACAGTCGGTCGCCGAGCTGCAAGGTCAGCCGATCCCAGAAGAGAAGGAGGTCAGGATCGACCTGCCGGTCCGGGCGTTCGTCCCTCCGGGGTGGGTGGCGCAGGAATCACTCCGCCTCGAGCTGTACCGGCGGATCTCCCTCGCCGCGGATCACGACGCACTGGAGCGGATCCTCGAGGAGACGATCGACCGGTATGGGGCCCTTCCCACGGAAGTCGCGACCCTGTTCGCGGTCGCATCGCTGCGCGTCACCTGCCGGTTGCTCGGGATCGAGGAGGTCTCCACGTACCGGGAACAGGTGCGGATCCGCCCCGTGGAGCTCCCAGAGACCTTGCGGCTCGACATCGCCGAGCGGGTGCCCGGAGCCACCTTCCACGAGGCGAAGCGGACCCTGAACCTGGCGCCGGAGCGGGTCGCGAGCACCGACCTGCCGGCGTGGGTGGAGTCGCGGCTCCGGGAAGCGATCGGCGAGACGGTATCCATCGTTCAAGAGGTCGGCCGGTAGACTGCTTCCTCTGATGTCCCTTTCCCGTTCTGCACGTGTGCTCCTCGTCGCTCTTGCATTGTCCGCATGCGGCTTGAGCAAGCCCGAGGTGGCGCGCGTGGGCGATCAAGACATCAACGATGCGGAACTGCGACAGGCAGTCGCCATGCAGCAGGTGCTGGCGGATCTCCAGGGAAGACCATGTGGAGGCAAGGCGATAGCCGGCGAGAGCGAGGGCGCCGCATGCAACCGGATCGCGCTCTCCGGCGAGCTCCTGTGGCTGGCGGTGGCCGACTACGCGAACGCGAACGGCCTCACAGCCGCCAAGAAGGACGTGGAGGGTGCGGTCTCGGGGCTCGAGACACAGGTCGGAGCCGACGTGTTGAACAAGGCGCTCGGAGCCCATGACGTGACGCGCGATGACCTCTTCGAGCTCGGCCGGAGGATCCTGACGGAAAGTGCGGTTCGGATCGCGATCGCCGAGAAGCAGGTCGGAACCGTGGAGCTCCGGTCACAGTACGAGCAACGCGCGCTCGAGTTCACCACCGTGCAGGCGGAACACATCCTCGTCAAGACGGAAGCCGAGGCGCAGAACGTCTACCGACGCGTGCACGACGCGACGGCGGAGCAGTTCATGGCGCTCGCGCGAAAGGTCTCGATCGATCCTGGCGCGAAGGACAGCGGTGGAGTGCTCGGCAGCGCCCCCGCCACGCAGTACCTGCCCGAGTTCGCCAAAGCGGTCGCCGCGCTCGAGCCGGGCGAGATCTCGCGGCCCGTGCACACGCAGTTCGGATGGCACGTGATCTACCTGGTGGACAAGCAGGTCACGCCATTCGAACAGGCGAAGGCGGGGCTGCTCGAACCGGTCGCAGACGCTCAGTTCAAGGGCTGGCTGAAGGATCGAGCGAAGCAGCTGGGCGTCGAGGTGAACCCCCGCTTCGGGCAATTCGAGCCGGACACCTTCTCCGTGAGCGCCGTCCGGAGCACCGACCCGCAGAGCGACACCGCCTCGCCCACGCCGTGACCGGCGATCGTCCGGATCCCACGCCGCATATCCCTTCAGGCCCTGTTCCCTCATCCGAGGAGGGACGCCGTCTCCTCGACCTGGTGAAGGTGATGGCGCGCCTGCGAGGGCCGGGTGGGTGCCCCTGGGACCGGGAGCAGACGCATCAAACGCTGGCGCACCCCCTGCTCGAGGAGACGCACGAGCTGCTCGAGGCGATCGATTCGGGCGACTCCGATGCGATACGCGACGAATTGGGCGATCTGCTGTTGCAGGTGGTGTTCCACGCGGAGATGGCTTCGGAAGACAGCCGGTGGGACGTGGACGATGTCGCCCGCCGGCTCACCGAGAAGCTGATCCACCGCCACCCGCACGTTTTCGCAGATCTCGAGGTCTCCGGCGCCGACGAGGTCCTCACGAACTGGGAGAGGCTTAAGGCCGAGGAGGGATCGGGGTCGCGCCGCGGCGTTGAGGACGAGATCCCCGCCGCGCTGCCCGCGCTCGCGAGGGCGGCCAAGGTGCAGCGACGAGCGGCCGCGTGGGGCGTCGAATGGTCGAGCTCGGAGGCCGCCGTGGTGGCCCTCGAAGCCGCGGTGGTCGCGCTCAAAGAGGAGGTCGGCGCGCTGTCCGCGGCATCGGATGACGCCGAGCGCGAGATCGGCGAGGTCCTGTTCGCGACCGTCGCGGTCGCGCGGAAGCTCGGGGTCGACGCCGAGAGCGCCCTGCGGCGGACCATCCGCGGCTTCGCTGAACGGTACGAGCGCCTTCTGGCGCTCGCCGAGGAGCGTGATCTCGACATGGAGTCGCTGCCCGAGGACGAGGTACGCGAGCTGTTCCGAGAGGCCCGCGAACGCTAGACGTCGTCTCGGTCAGGCTCGTGTGAACACCGCGAGCTGCCACATACGGTGGTGCGCACCCTGCGTCCTTCGGAATCCGGCCTCGGCGATCGTCCGGTCGACCGCGTCTAGGTCGTGGACGAAGGCACGGAAACCCTGGAACTTCCGGTCGCGGAGCCGGTACCACACGTTCCCGATGCCGATCGAGATGCGATTGAAGGTTCCGATGAAGCCCGTGTGGATCGGGGCCGTGTACGCGTACACATCGCCCGCCGCGCCGAGCGAGTTGGCGAGCAGCTGATCGAGGCTGGGATAGCAGCACAGCACCCGGTTCAGGGCGACCACGTCGTGGCGCGAGAGCGGTTCGATCGCACCGTTGCCCACCGAGAAGGTCGCTCGGTCCGCGAGCCCTCGCTCCTCGGCGAGAGATCGAGCGTGCTGGATCGCTCCCCCGCCGAGGTCGATGCCGTCGGCGCTCGCAGCGCCGCGAGCGAGCGCCGCGAGCGCCAGGTCACCGGTCCCGCATCCGACATCCAACACCGTTCTGTCCTTGAGGCCTTGATCATCGAGGGCGGTGAGGAGATGCCGCGTGATCGGCGCCGCCGTGCCCTGCTTCCGCGCTCGTTTGGCGTTGTGTGACGCCCATTCGTCGAAGCAGCAAGCCGGAGGCTGTTCGTCCTGATCCACGACGCCAGTGTGCTTCGCCGCCCTCGCGCCCGCAACCGATATGGTCGCCCGAGGTGGGAGAAGATCGAGAGAGGATCGACGAGTTCCTCCAGTGGATGCACGAGGCCACCAGCACCCGCGTGGAATCCTCGGTATACGGCACCGCCTTCTACAACGACGATTTCCCAGGTCGTTGGGACGGCAACTTCCTTCGGATCGAGCAACCAGTCGACGCGAGCGCGGAGCAACTCACCGCCGAGACGGACCGGTTGTTCGAAGGCTTCGCCCACCGTGAGATCGTGATCCTCGACGAGGCTGCCGGATCGCGACTGACCGCGTCGTTCGGACGGGATGGTTGGGAGGTCGACCGCCTCGTGTTCATGGTGCAGCGCCGCGAACCCGACCGGGAGTCGGTCGTGGCGGCGGAGGAGTGGACCTTCGAGGAGATCCGGCCATTGACTGTCGAGATCAATCTCCACAGCCACGGCACGACGACGCTCGGATCCGCCGAGATGCTCGCGGACTTCCGAAGATCGCTCGTCAAGGCGGTCGACGCTCGATTCTTCGGGGCGCGTGTCGACGGCGAGCTCGCGGGTTCCTGCGAGCTGTATGTCCACGGCGATGTTGCGGAGATCGAGGACGTGCATACGCTCGAACGGTTCCGTGGACGAGGTGTGGCGAGGGCGGTGTTGGGTCGAGCGGTCCTCGAGGCCCGAGACGGAGGCGCCGACTTGGTGTTCCTGTTCGCAGACGACGCCGACTGGCCGAAGGAGCTCTACGCGAAGCTCGGGTTCGACCCGGTCAGTAGGTTCTGGCAATTCACGAAGCCGCCCGAAGGCGAGTCGTACCGGTAGCGCCTTCGAAATCCCGGGCGACGGCCCGACGTCGGCTACGATTCAGAGCCCATGTCTCAGATCGACTCCGTCCGCGCGCGCGAGATCCTCGACTCCCGTGGGGATCCGACGATCGAGGTGGATGTGTGGCTGGAGGATGGCGCGTTCGGCCGCGCGGCGGTGCCGTCGGGGGCGTCGACCGGCGAGCACGAGGCCATCGAGCTGCGCGACGGTGAACCGGGCCGGTTCGGCGGCAAGGGTGTCCTGAACGCGGTCGCGAACGTCCACGATGCGATCGCCCCGGCGGTCGCGGGGATCGACGCCTACGAGCAGCGCACCGTCGATCGTGCGCTGCTGGCCCTCGACGGTTCGGACGACAAGTCGAACCTCGGTGCGAACGCGATCCTCGGCGTCTCCCTCGCCGTCGCGAAGGCTGCCGCCGACTCACAGGGGTTGCCGCTCTGGCGCTCTCTCGGCGGACCCAACGCGCACGTCCTGCCGACGCCGATGCTGAACGTGATCAACGGCGGCGCCCATGCGGACAACGAGCTCGAGCTCCAGGAGTTCATGGTGATGCCGCTCGGCGCCTCGTCGTTCTCCGAGGCGCTCCGGTGGGGAGCCGAGTGCTTCCACGCGCTCAAACGGATCCTCCACGACAAGGGCCTGTCGACGGCGGTCGGCGACGAGGGGGGGTTCGCCCCCCAGCTCGCGACCGGCGCCGAGGCGCTCGAGCTGCTCCTCCAGGCCATCGAGGCGGCCGGCTTCGAGCCGGGCGGCGAGATCGCCCTCGCCATGGATCCGGCGACCTCCGAGCTCGCGACCGATGACGGCCGCTACCACCTCGAGGGCGCCGACCGGACCGCGGACGACATGATCGTGTTCTGGTCCGGGCTCCTCGACCGTTTTCCGATCGTCTCTATCGAAGACCCGCTGGGAGAAGACGATTGGGAGGGTTGGGCCAACCTGGTCGAAGCGATCGGCGGGCGGACCCAGATCGTCGGTGACGACCTGTTCGTCACGAACGTGGAACGCCTGGAGCGCGGCATCCGCGAGCGCTGCGCCAACGCGATCCTGGTCAAGGTGAACCAGATCGGCACCCTCACCGAGACGCTCGATGCGATCGCGTTGGCGCAGCGGAGCCGCTTCGGCGTGGTCGTGTCGCATCGCAGTGGAGAGACCGAGGACACGACGATCGCCGATCTCGCGGTCGCCACGAACGCGGGACAGATCAAGGCGGGCGCGCCGTCACGGGGCGAACGGACGGCGAAGTTTAACCAACTCCTCCGGATCGAAGAGCATCTCGGGGACGACGCTCGCTACGCGGGCGCCGAGCTGCTGGGCGGAGGCGGCGGATAACCCGTGCGCATGACGGCCACTTCCCCTGCCGTCCCGACCGGCACCATCCGGACTCGAGACACAGCTCCGCGCCGGCGCCGTCGCGCCCGCCTGACGGCGCGCGCGACCATATTGCTGACGGTCATGATCGGCGTGCTCGTCCTTTCCGTCGCGCCCGCCCGTATGTACTTCGAACAACAGGCCGAGCTCGCCCGGTTCGAGCAGGAGGCCGCCATTCTGGAGCGGACGAACGAGGCGCTCGCCGCTCGCGCTGAGCAGCTCCATGATCGAGTCTTCCTTGAGCGGCTCGCGCGCCAGTGTCTCGGGATGGTGAAGAAGGGTGAGATCGCGTTCGTGGTCGTGCCGAAAGACGGCCCTCCGGCGCCACCCCCAGATTGTTGAGCGCTAGGCCGCGTCCCTCGGATCGAACCTGACCTCGCCGGCCTCGGCGATCATCCGGTAGCCGATACGGCGATACAACGCGTTCGAGGTCGGGTTGTCGAGGTCGGCATACAGGAAACAGAGCGTCCGACCGGTCCCGAGCAGCCAGCGACTCTGCTCCGACACGAGCGTCGTGGCGTAGCCTCGTCCGCGCAGCTCAGGCGGGGTATACACGGGTCCGATACGCATGCCGTTGGGTGTTGCTCCGCCGTAACCCGACACCGACACGGGCCGACCCCCGTCCTCCCAGAACCACAGGCCCGCGTCGTCGGTGGCCGCGAGTCGCGACTCGACGAATCGGACCTGACGTTCCGGGTCGTTATCCTCCGGCAGCGCCTCTTCCGCGAAGGCGACGATCCATGGGATCACGAGGTCGCGGTCCTCCGGAGTCACCGCACGCGGGTGACCGGGAGCTGCCGGCACCGGCAGCACTTCGCGCAGCTCGTAGACCCCGTGGCGGAGCACACGCGTTGCATCCAGGTCGTTCGCCGACGTCCACGCCCCGACGAACGCCTCGAGCTCGGGCAGCGCCGCGATCACCCCGGGGAGCGCTTGTCGCTCCTGGAGCAGTCGGTCGACGAGCGCGTCCAGCGCCTGTTCGTCGGAGGGCTCTGCGAGCACGAGGTTGAGCGGGTGGGTGCGGAGCGCAGCTCCTGTCACTTGGTCCCCATCGGAGACGACCCAGAGGTCGAACGCGTCGTAGAGATCCGGTCGCTGGATCAGGGTGGTGGAGACCCCCAGGAGCAGGTTGTGGCGAGCCTCGTCACGCACGAGATAGGGGGTCGCGGCCTCCTGGAAGGCCAGAGGATCGTCGAAACGCCGGACCAGCATCGCGCGACGGTAGCGCAGAGACGAGGCGGCGGATAGGGCCTTCAGAGAGGCCGACGAGCGAAGGGAACCGCGCATGACCTGGGGATTCGTCCCCTCGGGCCCATTGACGCTCCGGACGCCTTCGCGCACACTGACGCCACTCGCGCGAAAGGCGCGCATCGAAGAAGGGGCAGCTCTCATCGCAGAGATCGAAGTCGGCGCGGTGATCGACGGCACCGTCGCCCGCATAACCCCGTACGGGGCGTTCCTCCAGCTCGAAGACGGACGCCTCGGGCTCGTCCACATCTCGGAGGTCGACCGGAACTACGTGAAAGACGTCCACGATCACCTCCGCGAAGGAGATGTCGTCCAGGCGAAGGTCGTCGCCATCAAGGAGGACGGCAAGATCGATCTCTCGATCAAGGCGCTGCAGGACCCGGCACCTCCGCGGGCGCGCCGTGGGTCCGACCCCGAGTTCGAGCAGATGCTGAAGAAGTTCATGCGACAGTCCGAGGAGCGGTTGGTCGATTACAAGCGCGCGGTTGAGCACAAGCGCAAGTAGTCCGTGAGCAACGAGCTCCGGGCAGCAGATCTCGAAGCCGTCCGTCAGCAGCTCGGCCGTGAGCCGACAACCCCGTTCTCCGTGGTGGCTCGGTGCACTGGCGGTCATCCGCTCGTGATCCGGAACCGGCCGCTCGATGCCGATGACAACCCGTTCCCCACCATCTACTGGCTCACGTGTCCGGACGCGGTGAAAGCCGTATCCCGCGTGGAATCCGAAGGATGGATCGCACGGCTCGGCGATGACCCGACGATCGCCGCGGCCCTCGCGAAGGCGCATCGCATCTACGCGACGGAGCGCGGCGAGATCATTCCCGGCGCCGAGGGATGGGGGGGTGTCGGCGGCACGCGTCGAGGCATCAAGTGCCTGCACGCGCACTACGCGTATCACCTCGCGGGCGGAGACGACGTCGTGGGGCGGTGGACGGCCGAACGAGTGGAGCCGGTCCACCCGGCGGAGCCGGGCGGCCGGGTCGCGGCGATCGACCAAGGAACGAACTCCACCCGGCTTCTGGTGCTCGAGCCACGAGAACCCGGCGAGGACCCGCTGGAGATCGCGCGCGACATGCGCATCACGCGTCTCGGGAAGGACGTGGACCGCACGGGCCGGCTCGCCCCCGAGTCCATCGCGCGGACGCTCGACGCCGTCACCCGATTCGCTCGTCGAGCTCGGGCGCTGCACACCGAGCGGATCCGTATCGGGGCGACCAGCGCCGTTCGCGACGCTTCGAACAAGGAGGAGTTCTTCGGCCCCGTCCGGGAGCTGATCGACGGCGAGCCCGAGGTGATCGACGGGGAGCGGGAAGCCACGCTCTCGTTCCTCGGAGGGACCCGAGGTCTCGACCTCGAACTCGGTCCGTTTTTCCTGATAGACGTCGGGGGGGGTTCGACCGAGTTCGTATTCGGAGGAGAGCCCGCGGTCGCGGAACGCGCGATCTCCACGCAGATGGGAAGCGTCCGGCTCACCGAACGGGTCCGGCCCTCTGACCCCCCGTCAGACGACGACCTCCGGGCGTTCGACGAGCTGATCGAGGAGAAGCTCGACGACGTCGAGCGAGTGGTGCCCGTCAGGGATGCGCGAACGTTCGTCGCGGTGGCAGGCACGGCGACCACCCTCCAGGCCTGTGCGCTCGGGCTCGAGCGCTACGACCCGGATCTGATCCACCGATCCACCCTGACGCTCGTCGACGCCGAACGGACCCTGCGGGACCTCGCCGCGATGACCAACGAGGAGCGGGCCGCGATCTCCGTCATGCCGAAGGGGCGAGGGGACGTGATCGTCGCCGGGGCGAGGATCCTGGTGAACGCGATGCGGCGCTTCGGGTTCGAAGAGGCGCTCGTGAGCGAGACCGACATCCTCGACGGGTTGGCCCTCGAACTGCTGGACGTCCGGTAACCTCGACCGCCGATGTCCAAACGAAGCAGGGATCGCCAGCTCGCCAAGCTCGCCGCCAGGCGGCAGGCCGAGCGCGACGCGGCCGCGCGCCGGCGCAGCCTCATCGCCGGCATCGTGGTCGGGGTGCTCGCAGTGATCATCGTGATCGTGGGTCTGAGCGTGCTCCTGGGTGACGGCACCGACGCCGCCTCGCCGTCGGCGAGCCCAAGGGCCAGCCCATCGACGAGCGCATCACCCTCCGCCGCGCCCGGAACGAAGACAGGGACGGTGACGCCCACCGCGGCCAACGAGTCCGGGGAGGTGGCCTGCGGCGCGCAAGCGCCCCCGAAGGCCCGGAAACCGAAGCCGCAGTTCGCGGGACCCCCACCGATGAAGATCGACACGAAGGCGACCTACACGGCCACGATGGTCACCTCGTGCGGCACGATCGTGATCGAGCTTGATGCGAAACGCGCGCCCCAGACCGTGAACTCGTTCGTCTTCCTCGCCAAGCAGGGGTACTTCGATGGCCAGTACTTCCACCGCCTCGACACCTCCATCGACGTGATCCAGGGCGGGGATCCCTCCGGGACGGGGTCGGCCGGTCCCGGCTATTCGATCCCCGACGAGCTGAACGGGAAGTTGACCTACACGCCGGGCACGCTGGCGATGGCCAACGCGGGCGCCAACACGGGCGGCAGCCAGTTCTTCATCATCACTGGTCCCGAAGGGACGAACCTCGACGGGAACCCGAACTACACGATCTTCGGGAAGATCGTCGAAGGGCTCGGAGTGGCCCAGAAGATCCAGGCGCTCCCGATCACCGATCCTCAGGCGGCGGCCAACGGCGATCTGTCCGGGCAGCGGCCCAAACAAGCCGTCTACATCGACAAGGTCACGTTCGCGAAGACGGGCTGAAAGGAAGGACGGCGTCCGGCAGCCGGGCGCGGCTACCAGGCGAGGGTGTAGGTCTGGGTGTCGGCAACGCCGCACGCCGGGTCCGTTGCGAACCTGGCACCGGCGCCGTCGATCTCGCGGAGATAGAAGCAGGTACCCGACTTGCTCAGCGCGGACACGTAGATCGCGTTGGGGATCGGATCGAGGTCAAGGTAGACGACATCGGTAACAAGCGGTGTATCCCCTGCTACATACGTGATCGCTGCCTCGATCGCGGTCATCGTCGCCGGGTTCGTCGTGTAGGTGACGTTGTCCGAGTAGTAGGCCTTCTCGGCTGCGAACGCGTTCCGGATATCGGAATGCGCGGCAGCGTCATATGCACGGGTCCGTGCCCCGAGGAAGGTGGGCAGCCCGATCGCGACGAGGATGCCGATGACCATCACCACGACCATCAGCTCTATGAGCGTGAACCCTCGTTCGTCTCTCACGCGGGGTGTATCGGTCACCTGAAGGACCAACATGAGGACCGGCCGCCCTACGGAGCGCTAGCATCGATCCAGCCCGGGTGTCGGAACAGGCAGACGACGGCGCCTTAAAAGCGCTTGCCCCGGAAGGGGCGTGTGGGTTCGAATCCCACCCCGGGCACGAGGTAACACGCACCGTCGTGCCTGGTGAGAAGAGGTCTTGAGGTGCTCGCCGAGGGACCGACTTACGATTCTGCTAACCGTTTGCTAACCGAGGATGTAGTCAGCGACGTTCTGAGCGCTCTCGCGTGCCATGTCCAGGGGGATGTGCTGGTACAGGTTCATGGTCGTCGCGACGTTCTCGTGACCCAGCCGGACTGAGAGATTTT
>CAJDUF010000029.1_pt1 | contig 22873 bp, 13 predicted proteins | sample 7390091 | NCBI WGS metagenome assembly CAJDUF01 (sample SAMEA7055670, study PRJEB34461) | soil metagenome | biome: terrestrial ecosystem; feature: Peninsula; material: soil | place: Antarctica | collected 2016 | reverse complement strand
CTGGGGCCCGCAGGGCGACCGCGTCCTGCTGAACGGGTTCGAGATCCGCGGTGTCGGAGGCGACGCGCCGGATCTGCCTGCGATCGACACCTCTGTGAGTGCTTTCGACTGGGGACACCCGCTCGGCCTCGCGGTCGTGTTCGCCGACGCGGAAGGCATCCCGAGGAAGCGCTATGTCGACGAGGACCGCCTGATCCGCCTCGTGTCGCTCCCGCCCGGGAAGTACCTCGAGGTCGCCTATCACCCCAGCGGTCTCGCGCTGGCGTTCGTGGTGGAGACACCTGAGGGGCACGAGATCTGGCTCTCGACCAACGAAGGCAAGGATCCTCAGCGACTCGTCTTCTCCCCGCAGACCACGTTCACCTCGCTGGCCTTCTCTCCGAACGGGAGGATCCTTTGGTGGACGGCCCAACACGAAGGGGGCATCCCGGAGCTCCACTTCATGAAGCTCGAAACCCGGACCGGTTTCGGGACCGCATGGCGCGGCCCAGAGGGAACGGTGGCGGGTGGCCTCCGGCTCGCTCCGGTGGGACCGCTCCAGGCGGTCACCGAAGGCGAAGCGTGCGAGGAGCACAAGGCCCTCGTGTTGTCCGGGGGAGAGTCGCGAACCGCGATGCCCGACGAGACGCGTCCCACCGAGGCGCTGGGGTGGCTCGACCGGTCGACGTTGTTGGTCGCGGCCGGCGGTTGCGGCGAGCCCGTCGACCTGTTCACGGTCGACGGGCTCGGCGTGAACGCGCCGGCCGCGCTGGTCCTCGACGTCGAGATCGCGGCGCCGCGGACGCAGGTCACGAACCCGCCACGGAAGGTGCCCGCACCGAGTGCCGAGGAGGAGCCGCCGCCAGGCGGCGTCGGGTGATAACGCCCCAGGGGGCGGCCGGTCGGGCCGCCGAGCGGAGAAGGCTTCGAACGTTCGCGCTTCGGTCAGCCCGTGGCGTTCGCCGTGTCGGCGGACGGCCACGACGCCGGCTCGGGATCGAGCAAGAACCGTCCGAGAGCCTCTGCGTCGGAGTCCGTGACGCTGATCGCGGCGACCGGTCGATCGACGAGCCAGATCGAGACTCGAGCGTGATCGCCCGGGATGACGACCGTCCCCTCCGGTGCGGAGAACTCGTGGTCCTCCATGTACCGGCTGACACGGAGGACGGCGCCGAGAGGATCCTGCTCGCTCGTTTGGATCCCGAGGAAGAGTCGCGTGACCTTCGGGGAACGGGCCCGAGCGAGATGCTCGGGGACCTGGGCTCCGCACGCCACGCAGAACCGATGGTCGCTCGGCTGACCGAAGCCGCAGCGTTGACAGAACATGCGTCCATCTTCGTACCGCGCGGGAGCGCGAGCAAGCCGGATCACGACGACCGCTGTAGGACGCACCGTTGGTGCAGGCGCGCGACTTGACGGGTTCCGGCTCGGGGCGTACACCGGGAGCAGGGCGAGGGAAGGGGGGTAACGGATGCCGATGGATCTGGGTGTGACCGTCGAGGACCGTCCCGGCGGACTGGCCGACATCGGCGAGGCATTGGGCAACGCGGGGATCAACATCGAAGGGCTCTGCGGGGTGGGTCTGGGCGATCGCGGTGTGATCCATCTCCTCGTCGAGGACGGCGCCGCGGCCCGGAAGGCGCTCGAGGGCGCCGGCTTGACCGTCGAAAGCGAGTCCGAGGCGATCGTGAGCGTGATCCCCGGGGACGTGAGCACGCCGGGCACGCTCGGCACGATGGCGCGGGCGGTTGCGGACGCGGGCGTCAACATGCGGGCCGTGTACCTCGCGACGAACAACCGCGCCGTCGCCGTCACCGACGACAACGCGAAGGCATCGGCTGCACTCGGGATGTAGGTGGAAGAACGGTGGTCTGGGAGAGGTGATCGGATGGCAACGGATCTGACAGTGGTGCTGGACGACCGCGCGGGCCAGCTCGCGCACATGGGCGAGGCGCTTGGCGACGCCGGAGTCAACATCGAGGGGTTCTGTGCGACGACCGACGACGGGGCCGGGATCGTGCACGTACTGGTCGACAACGCGATGGTCGCGCAGAATGCGCTGATCCTCGCCGACATCAAGATCGAAGGGGAAGCCGACGCCGTCGTGATCGACCTGACGGCCGAGGAGGCCGGCCGGCCGGGCTCGCTCGGCCGGGTGGCCGGCAAGGTCGCGACCGCCGGGATCAACATCTCGGTCGCGTACCTCGCGACCCGCGATCGAGCGGTGCTCGTGACGAGCGACAACGAGAAGGCTCGAGAGGCTCTCCAGACTTAGCGAAGTTCATCCGGGGGCGGCGCCTGATCCGCGAGGATCAGGCGCCGCCCCCGGATCGCTCGGAGGACCGCTCCGCGCCTTCGAACTGCAACAGCATCAGCGAGTGCGCCACGAGATTCAGGGCCTCGCGGCGTACCGCCCGCGTGTGACCCGGCCGTGCCGTGTTCAGGACCTCGTGCCACACACCGCTTCCCTCCAGGCGCGGCAGCGTGATCTTCCTCGAGCTCGCACCGCCGTTCAGCAACAGCAGGACGGTGTCACCTCGGATCCGCCGGCCTCGCTCGTCACGCTCGTCGGTCGCTCTTCCCGGGATCAACATGCCGAGGACCCGGTTCTTCGGGTTCGACCAGTCCTCGTCCGCCATCTCCGCGCCGTCCTCGCGTACCCACATGACGTCTTTCTGGCGACCGCCGTCGAGCATCCCGCTGAAGAACGAGCGCCGCCGCAACACCGGGTTCGATCGGAAGATCTTCAGCGTCTCCCGGGTGAACGCGAGCATGTCCAGGTCGCGATGCTCCCAGTCGAACCAGCTGAGCTGGTTGTCCTGGCAGTAGGCGTTGTTGTTGCCCCGCTGCGTGCGTCCGATCTCGTCGCCGCCGAGGACCATCCGTACTCCTTGCGACAGAACGAGTGTGGCCATCAGGTTGCGCTTCATGCGCTGGCGGATCTCAACGACCTCCGGCTGATCGCTCGGGCCCTCGACACCCCAGTTGTGGGAGAAGTTCTCGTCCGTCCCGTCCTCGTTGTCATCGCCGTTCGACTCGTTGTGCTTCTCCGCGTACATCACGAGGTCCTGCAACGTGAAGCCGTCGTGCGCGGTCACGAAGTTGACCGAGGCGTAGGTGTTGCGGCCGCTCGCTTCGTACAGGTCGCTGGAGCCGGACAGTCGGAATGCGAGCTCGGAGAGCTGCCCGGGATCGCCTCGCCAGAACCTGCGCACGCAGTCTCGGTACCGGCCGTTCCATTCGGCCCAGCCCACGGGGAAGTTGCCCACCTGGTAGCCGCCGGGCCCGACGTCCCACGGCTCGGCGATCAGCTTCACCTGCGAGAGCACGGGGTCCTGCTGGATGATGTCGAAGAACGTTCCCAGGCGGTTCACCTCGTAGAGCTCACGGGCGAGGACGGGAGCCAGGTCGAAGCGGAAACCGTCGACGTGCATCTCGAGTACCCAGTGTCGGAGGCTGTCCATGATCAGCTGGATCGCCCGCGGATGCAGCATGTTGAGACTGTTGCCGGTGCCCGAGAAGTCGATGTAGTACCGGAGATCCTCGCGCGAGAGCCGATAGAAGGCCTTGTTGTCGATGCCGCGGAGCGACAACGTCGGTCCGAGGTGGTTCCCTTCGGCGGTGTGGTTGTAGACGACGTCGAGGATCACCTCGATGCCGGCACTATGCAGGGTCTTCACCATCGACTTGAACTCGTAGACCTGCTGGCCGACCGAGCGCGTCGCGTACGCGTGATGCGGGGCGAAGAAACCGATCGAGTTGTACCCCCAGTAGTTCGAGAGACCTCGCTCGACGAGAACCCGGTCGTCGACGAACTGGTGCACGGGCATGAGCTCCACCGCCGTGACGCCGAGCGAGCGCAGATGTTCCAGGACCGGATCGTGCGCCAGCGCCAGGTACGTGCCCCTGATCTCCGGCGGGATCGATGGGTGGAGCTTGGTCAGACCCTTCACGTGGGTCTCGTAGATCACGGTGCGGTTCCATGGCGTCTCCGGGCGACGGTCCTCGCCCCATGTGAACGCCGGGTCGATCACCACACATTTGGGCATCGAGCCGGCGCTGTCGCGCTCGTCGAAGGAGAGGTCCTCGTCGGGATGTCCGATCTCGTATCCGTAGACGGCGTCGTGCCACTTGACCGGCCCGCTCACCGCTTTCGCGTACGGATCGAGGAGCATCTTGTTCGGGTTGAAGCGATGACCCTCGCGCGGCTCGTACGGCCCGTGAACGCGGTAGCCGTAGAGGCGGCCGGGCCGCACGTCGGGGAGGTAGGCGTGCCACAGGAGGTCGGTCCGGTTGGTGAGCGGGATGCGCTCGGCTTCGCCGGCGTCATCCGGCCGGTCGTACAGGCAGAGGTCGACCCCCGTCGCGTGCTCGGAGAAGAGCGAGAAGTTCACGCCCTCCCCGTCCCACGTGGCGCCCTGCGGGTACGGACTCCCCGGCCAGACCCGGATCGTCACGAGGCCCGAACACCTCCACGCCGGTCGGTACCGGGCCGGAAGAACAGGCAGGAAAGCGGCGGAAGCACGATCTGCGCGCTGTACGGGCGTCCGTGCCAGGGGGATGACTCCGCCTCCACGCGCCCGAGATTCCCCATACCCGACCCGCCGTAGACCTCGGCATCGCTGTTCAAGGCTTCGTGCCAGACACCGCCGTCCGGCAGCCCGATCCGGAATCGCTCGTGCGGCATCGGGGTGAGGTTGAGCGCCACCACGACCACGTCGGTCCCCGATGGTCCGCGCCGAAGGAAGCACAGCGTGCCGCCTTCGGCATCCGACGTGTCGATCCACTCGAACCCGACGGGGTCCGCATCGAGGGCGTGCAGCGCGGGCTCGACGCGATGCAGCGCGTTCAGGTCGCGCACCCATCGCATGATGCCGCCGTTCCGCGGATCGTCACGCAGGTGCCACTCGACGCTCGCGTCGTGGTCCCATTCGCTGGGCTGCCCGAGCTCATCGCCCATGAACAGGAGCTTCTTGCCGGTTTGCGCCCATTGGTATCCGAAGAGCAGGCGCAGATTGGCGAACCGCTGCCAGGCGTCGCCCGGCATCTTGCCGAGCAGCGAGCCCTTCCCGTGGACGACCTCGTCGTGGGACAGCGGCAGGACGAAGTTCTCGGAGTACGCGTATACCTGCCGGAAGGTGAGTTCGCCGTGGTGGAAGCGCCGATGGATCGGCTCGCGTCGCAGGTACTGCAGCGTGTCGTGCATCCAGCCCATGTCCCATTTGAAGCCGAAGCCGAGCCCACCCACGTCCGTCGGACGCGACACCATCGGCCACGCGGTGGACTCTTCCGCGAAGGTGTGCGTGCCCGGGTGCTCTCGGTACACGTCTTCGTTCATCCGGCGGATGAACGAGACGGCCTCGAGGTTCTCGCGACCGCCGTGCACGTTGGACAGCCATTCGCCCGCTTTCCTCGAATAGTCGAGATAGAGCATGGACGCGACGGCGTCGACGCGGAGCCCGTCCGCGTGGTACGTGCGGAGCCAGTGGTCGGCGCTCGACAGGAGGAAGCTCCTGACCTCGTTGCGGCCGTAGTTGAAGATCAACGTGTGCCAATCGGGGTGGTAGCCGCGACGAGGATCCGCATGCTCGTACAGGTGCGTCCCGTCGAAGTACGCGAGGCCGTGCTCATCGGCGGGGAAGTGTGAGGGAACCCAGTCGAGGATCACGCCGAGACCGCGCTGGTGCAGATGGTCGATCAGGAACATCAGGTCCTGCGGCGTGCCGAACCTGCCCGTCGGCGCGAAGTACCCCGTCGTCTGGTAGCCCCACGAGCCATAGAACGGATGCTCCATGATCGGGAGCAGCTCCACGTGGGTGAAGCCGAGGTCGAGTGCGTGCTCGGCGAGCTGGGGCGCGACCTCCCGATAGCCGAGCCAGCTCTCATCCGGTCCCCGGCGCCACGAGCCGAGGTGGACCTCGTAGATCGACATCGGAGCCGACACCCCGCTCCGTTCCGCGCGCGAGGCGAGCCACTCGGCGTCGTCCCAGTCGTAGGCCAGATCCCACACGATGGAGCCGGTCTTCGGCGGGGTCTCCGTCCGGAACGCGAACGGGTCGGCCTTGTCGACGCGGTAGCCGGCGTGGCGCGAGCGGATGTGGAACTTGTAGGTCTGGCCTTCATGCGCTCCCTCGACACGCCCCGACCAGATGCCGGAGGAGGCGACGGGCTCGAGCGGAGCGGATCCCGTGTCCCAGCCGTTGAAGTCGCCGATCACCGAGACGCGCTCGGCGTTCGGAGCCCAGACCGCGAACGATGTGCCGTCGGGGCGGACTTGGGCGCCCAGCTTCGAGGCGAGCCGGCCGTGCGTTCCTTCCGCGAACAGGTAGAGGTCGTCCGCGGTCAGGTCCTGCATGGTGACCTTGGTCACGGCTCGCCGCTCTCATGGGCGACGCCGGTCTCTTCGTCGACTGCGGTCCTTTCGGCCGCGCCCGTCCGGCGGCTCCCGTCGATCCGCTCGAGCGCCGAGGCGATGTCGGGGCGGCGCTGGATCTCCTCGAGGGTCCACGGGTACCTGCGACGCCAGTTCAGGCGTTCCGGTCCGGTGCCGGGCACGTTCTGCGGGTCGGCCTCGAGCAGCAGGTCTCCGAGCGAGGCCATCACGATCGCGGCCCGACCGGCGGCGAGCCGCTCGAGTGAAGCCTCCAACGACGCGCGCGGGTCCTCGCCGTCGGGGTCGGCGAGGAGCCCGGGGAGCGACGAGGGGAGCGCTCCGCGCACCCCGCGTCGCGTCTCGAGGATCCGCTCGGCCTGATCGCGATCGATCAGGCCGAGCTCCTCGCGAAGCGGGACGTCGGTCCCGCGCCAGAACCCCGCCCAGGTCGGCATGTCGTGGGTGTTCAGGGCAGCGGCGGACTCCGCCGGTGGCTCGGGGAGGCCGGTGTTGCCAGCCTCTCGCTGCGCGACGTAGGTCCGTAGGAGCCCGTGCGCCTTCATCGCCGGTCGAACGTAGCCGGGCACCGTCCCGAGGTCCTCGCCGACGACGACGGCCTGAGCTTCGTTCGCGGCGATCGACAACAGGGCGTACCACTCCTGGGCGCGGTAGCGGACATAGACGCCGTCCTTGGCGGAGGCGCCGCGCGGCACCCAGTAGAGGCGATGCAGCCCGATCACGTGATCGATACGCGCGACCGCGGCGTAGCGGAACAGTGTGCGGAAGACCTCGTCGTGGTAGCGGTAGCCGGCCTCGCGGGTCCCGTGCGGATGCGGTGGAGGAGCCCCCCAGTCCTGTCCCTGGGACCAGAAGGCGTCCGGCGGGGCGCCGGCGGCGACGTCGGGCGCGAACGATCCACGTTCGCGCCAGACGTCGTAGCCGGCGCCGTTCACCCCGATCGGGAGGTCGAGCATCAGGCCGGCGGCCGCGCTCGCGCGGCCGGCGGCCTCCGACAACTGCTCGGCGGCCAGCCACTGAACGAATAGGTGATAGCGGGCCCGGTCGTCATCGAGGGCCGACCCGGTGAGCGAGCCCTCACGCTCGGCTCGGGGCCACGCGCCCCACCAGGCCCCGCGCCGCTCCACCTCCGCGCGGAACCGCGCGTAGTCGGCAGCGCGCGGGTTCGACGCGAACTCGCTCAGGCCTGCCGGGGGCGTGCCGCCGAACGCCTGCTGCGCGAGCGGGTCGAGGACCCGTCGCTTCGCGGCGGCGACCGCCGGGTGATCGGTGAGGTCGTTCTTGCGCAGGCGAGCCAGCTGTTCGCCGAAGGAGGGGTCGTCCAGCGCTTCGCGGGCCTCGGCACACCCGTCGAGGCCGGGTGCGCGGGTGACGTCGATATAGGTCTCGTTCCAGAAGAGACGGCTCGCCGGTGAGTAGGGACTCGGCTCCACCATCGGTTCGTCGAGGAACTGCGCGAACAAGGGGAGCGTGGCGGCCACCGTCCCGCCGAGACCACCGATCCATCCTCGGAACTTCGCCAGCTCGGAGAAGCTCCCGACACCCCAGTCGTCCTCGGCCCGGAGCGCGTAGAGGGGCGCGAACACACCCCACCAGCGGCCGTCGGGCTGCGGGCACGTGCGTGGCGCCGAGAGCACGAGGGCGCGAACCGGCCCTTCGGAGGTCTCCACCCAGAGATGGTGTCTGCCCACCGGCAGCCGCTGGCCGAGCGCGAGCCGCGCCGGCGCGAACCCGGCCTCGGCCGGACCCTCGAGGACCGGGGTCGCCGCTTCCCATGTGCTCGGCTTCTCCCCTTCGGGGATAAGCGCGAATCGCATCTCCCCGCCGCTGTTGGAGGCCGGCACGTGCACATCCACGAAGGAGAGCCGTCCGTCCCACGCGACGATCACGGGCTCGAGCGGGCGCCGGGCCAGTTCCTCCTTCCGAGACTGAAGGGCGCCGGTCGCGTCGCGGAGCGACGCGACCGGCGCCCCCATCGCTCGGAGCACGGCGATCGTGCTGTCGACGCCGGCCGGGATGCGCTGACCGAAGACGTTCGCGTAGCTCTCCTGCACGCCGTAGAGACGAGCGAGCTCTCGTAGGGCTCGGCGTTCGTCGCTCACGGGCCTTCGTCCAGCAGGTCGAGCAGGCCGCGAACCGGCACGGGGAGCCAGTCGGGGCGGTTGTCGAGCTCGTAGGCGATCTCGTAGACGGCCTTGTCGAGAAGCAACGCGTGCAGCATCCGGCGAGTCTCCTCTTCCGTCTGCGGTAGCAAGGGGCTGTCGCCCGCGACCTCGAAGTAATGATCCAGGAACGTGGCCGAGACCCAATGACTCCAGGACTGCGCCCAGCCGGCCAGCGAGCTCCTCTCCTCAGGCGAGAGGTCCTCGACCCACGGCGATCGCATCGCGGTGCGGGTCGCGTAGTCGAACGAGCGGAGCATCCCGGCGACATCTCTGAGCGGTGAACGCTTGATCCTTCGCTCGCTGAGTGGTCTCGCCGGTTCGCCCTCGAAGTCGATGATGATGAAGTCCCGACCGGTCCAAAGGACCTGACCGAGGTGGTAGTCGCCGTGGACCCGGATGCGCTGGCCGCTGATCTTGTCGCTGGTTACGACCGCGTAACGCGAGAAGAGCTCGTCTTGGCGTGCGAGTAGCTCCTCGACGTCGGGTCCCACCTCGTGATCGCCCAGGCGGCGGAGCGTGGTCACCGCCTGCGAGCGCATCGACTGGTACAGCGAGCGCTGGTACATGCGGGTGATCGGCTCGGGCCGGAATACGGGGTCGTCGGGGCGCGAGCCGAGCGCGAGGTGGAGTTGCGCGGTCCGGCGACCGAGGAGCCAGGCGGAGCCGAGGAAGGGTCCGATCAGGTCGTAGGTGAGCAGGGAGGGGAGCTCGCCGACCATGTCCATCACGGAACGCTCCACGCGGGGGACCGGTTGATCGGCCGGCAGCGCCAACGCTCGCTCGAACGACTCCCGGACCGCGTCGAGCGCGTACGCCCAGGCGTCGCCCTCGTTCTGCACGTATCCCTGGAGGATCGCGACCGTCGATCCGCCTCCTCCGTCGGGCAGCTCGATCGCGCCGGCGGTCGGCGCGGAGTGCCGGAAGACGGTGCGATCAGTGAGGAACCGGCCCACCTCGAGCTCCGGATTGATGCCTTCCTCGAGGCGCCGGAACACCTTCAGCACGAGCTTGTCGCCGAAAGTCACCGAGGTGTTGCTCTGATCTCCCCAGCCGAACTGCGGCTCGAGCGGGCCTTGGCCACGGAGCCGCGCGAACCCCTCGGCCCGTGTGCCGACGAGCCGGCGGCGCTGGCCGCGCGCCACGCGCCTTCGCTCGATCATCTCGAGGAGCGCGCCGGCCAGCGCCGCGTCCCGGAGCCCGTCGACCATCAACCAGACTCCGCCCGGCGTCTCGACCCTCGCCACCACGTACTCGGGGCCGATGTCCTCGCCCTCGCGTTTGCCCGCGAGGGGGAGTGCATACGTCGCCGGCTCGCCCTCGGTGAAGGTCACGTCGACGAGGGCGACCAGGCCGTGCGATCCGTCGCGCTCGGCGCTGGGGACGCGGATCGTGTCCCCGATCGTCACCGTCGAGATCCGCCTGCCCTTCGCGCCGAACCATCGCTGCCGGACGAGGAACCGAGGCAAGGATCGCTCCAACGCGCTCCTTCCCGGCTCGTTCAGCACCGAGTCCCACGATCCCGACGACCTGAGCGTGGGCACGGGCGATGTCGCGATCTCTTCCTCTCGCTCGTCTGCCTGCAGCCGGAACCAGAAGTACCCGTACGGGCCGAGCGTGATGAAGTACGGCAGCTGTCCGATCCGAGGGAACTCGGTCGGGCCGAAGAGCTCGACGGGGATCTGTCCGTCGAACCGGGAGAGGTCCAGCTCCACGAACTGCGCGCTCCGCGAGAGGTTCGCAACCACCAACGTGCGGTCGTCTCCGAACGTGCGGAGGAAGCTCACCACCTTGCGGTTCTCGGGATAGAGGAACTCGATGTCGCCGCGCGAGAGCGACGGCGAGCGGCGCGCCGCTCCGATGAGGCGCCGCATCCACCACAGCAAGGACGACGGGTTGTTCTGCTGCGCCTCGACGTTGACGGCAGAGGGGTGATGCTCCGGATCGGCGACGAGCGGCAGGTACAGACGCTGGGGGTTGGCCCCCGAGAAGCCCGCGTTCCGGTCCTGGTTCCATTGCATCGGGGTCCGCACGCCGTTCCTATCGCCCAGGTAGATGTTGTCGCCCATGCCGATCTCATCCCCGTAGTAGATGACGGGCGTTCCGGGCAAGGAGAACAGGAGGGCGTTCATCAGCTCGATCCGACGGCGGTCGTTGCCGAGCAGCGGCGCCAGGCGCCGCCGTATCCCGAGGTTCACCCGCGCCTGGGGGTCCTCGGCATACACGCGGTACATGTAGTCGCGCTCCTCGTCGGTCACCATCTCGAGGGTCAGCTCGTCGTGGTTGCGCAGGAACGTCGCCCACTGCCCGCTTTCGGGGATCGGGGGCGTCTGATTCAAGATGTCGATCAGCGGGAACCGGTCCTCCATCCGGTTCGCCATGAACATCCGCGGCATCAACGGGAAATGGAACGCCATGTGACACCGGTCGCCGTTCCCGAAGTACGCGACCGCGTCCTCCGGCCATTGGTTCGCCTCGGCCAGGAGCATCCGGTTCTCGAACTTCGAGTCGACGTGGCGGCGGAGGTCGGAAAGGAACTCGAGCGTCTCCGGGAGGTTCTCGCAATTGGTCCCCTCGCGTTCGAACAGGTAGGGGACGGCGTCCAACCGCAGACCGTCCACGCCGAGCGCGAGCCAGAAGTCGACGACGTCGAACATCGCCGCTCGCACCCGTGGTTCGTCGAAGTTGAGGTCGGGCTGATGGGAGTAGAAGCGGTGCCAGTAGTACTGCCCGGCCACGGCGTCCCACGCCCAGTTCGATGACTCGAAGTCGCTGAAGATGACGCGAGCGTCCGGATAGCCGTCCGGCGCGTCCGCCCACACGTAGAAGTTGCGCTGCCATGAGGCGGGCTTGGCGTTGCGAGCGCGCTGGAACCACGGATGCTCCTCCGAAGTGTGGTTCATGACCACCTCGGTGATCACACGCAGGTCCCGTCGGTGTGCTTCGCGCAGGAGGGTCCGGAAGTCGCGCATCGTTCCGTAGGCGGGATGGATCGCCTTGTACGCCGCGATGTCGTAGCCGTCGTCGCGCAGCGGCGACGGGTAGAACGGGAGCAGCCAGACCGCCGTTGCGCCCAGGTCTCGGATGTGATCCAGCCGCCGGACGAGTCCGGCCAGGTCGCCGACACCGTCGGCGTTGCTATCCTGGAACGCCCGCACGTGCAGCTCGTAGATGACGGCGTCCTGGTACCAACGCGAACCCTGCGCACCGAGCGTCGCCACGCTCAGCGTCTGTCGTCCCTTCTCGGCGTGGGTCGGCTCGGCTCCGGCCCGGGCACGGGCCATCACGGAGCCGGGCTCCCGGCGGGTTCGACCGCTAGCACGTGTCCCGGCTGATGCCCGGGGTGCAGCTCCACGAAGTTGCGAGCCCCGACCCAATCGAAGGACTCGCCGGCGAGGAGGTCGCGAGCTAAGAATGTTGCATCCCAGTCCATCCCGAGCTCCGGCATGCGCAAGTCTACCCAGCCGGACTGAGGATGCCTCGGATCGAGGTTCACGATGACGACCACGGGGCGCGCCCCGTCGGGGAGCGTCTTGCTGTACGCGATCAGTTGGTCGTTGTCCGTGGGATGGAACCGCAGCGTGCGGTCGTGCTGCAGTGCCGGGTGCTCACGGCGGATCAGGTTCACGCGAGCGATCAGCTCCCGCATCCCGGTGGCCGCCGACTTCCGAGATCGCAGCTGGTATTTCTCGGAATCGCGATACTCCTCCGAGCCCGTTTCCCTCGACTCGTGTTCCATGTGTTCGAACGGCGGCCCGTAGATCCCATAGTTGGCGGCGAGGGTCGCCGCCAGCAGGTATCGCATGCGGAACGCGGGCGGCCCACCGGTTTGGAGCTGGTCGGTGAGGATGTCGGGGGTGTTGGGCCAGAGGTTCGGTCGCAGGAAGTCACGCACGGGCCCTTGCGTAAGCTCGGTGAGGTACTCGGTCAGCTCCTCCTTGGTCCGTCGCCACGTGAAGTACGTGTAGGACTGATCGAAGCCGATCTTGGCCAGGCGTTCCATCACGCGTGGACGCGTGAACGCCTCCGACAGGAACAAGACGTCGGGATGGTCGCGCTTCACCTCTCCGAGCAGCCACTCCCAGAAGACGAAGGGCTTCGTGTGCGGGTTGTCCACGCGGAAGATCGGCACCCCTTTCTCGATCCAGAACAGGACCACGTCGAGCAGTGCCCGCCAGAGCCCCTTTCGGTCCTTCGTTTCGAAGTCGAAAGGGTAGATGTCCTCGTACTTCTTCGGCGGGTTCTCGGCGTAGCGGATCGTGCCGTCGGCGCGATGCCGGAACCATTCGGGATGTTCCTTCACCCACGGATGGTCGGGAGAGCATTGGAAGGCGAGGTCGAGAGCGAGCTCCATCTCCTGTCGCTTCAGCTCGGCTAGCAGATACTCGAAGTCGTCGAACGTCCCGAGCTCAGGATGGATCGCGGTGTGGCCGCCCGCCGCCGATCCGATCGCCCATGGGCTCCCTGGATCGTCCGGGCCCGCGTTGGTGGTGTTGTTCGAGCCCTTGCGGTTGGTCGTACCGATCGGATGGATCGGCGGGAGATAGAGGACGTCGAAGCCGAGCTCCGCGATGTCCGGCACGAGTGCCGCGACATCGCGGAGGGTCCCGTCGCGTCCCGTCTCCGGGGAGGCCGAGCGTGGGAAGAGCTCGTACCAGGCGCCGTGGCGCGCGCGCTCCCGGGCGGCGACCATGACGTACTCGCCGGAGGCCGCGGCGCCACGGCGCCTATCCGCGTGCCTTCCCATCAGCGCGTTGAGCTCTCCGGACGTGGCGAGCGCGGCCGCCTTGGGGGGATCGAGTCTGCGGAGCCCCGCGGCGGCCGCCTTGAGGCGGTCGGCCTCGCCGGGGACGCCGGCGGCGCGTGCGCGCCGCGCGGCGTCCCCGACGAGCCCCGCCCCCTCCTTCAGCTCGACGGCCACGTCCTGGCGGGCAGCCAGCCGCTTCCCGAGATCGGAGCGCCACGTCGCCCACGAGTCGATCCAGCCCTGCACGCAGAAGCGATACGTTCCCGGCTCCTCGATCGGCACTTCGGATCGCCAGTGGTCGTTCCCCAAGGGAACCATCGGCACCTCTCGCGGCTCGGCATCTTCGTGATGGACCAGCACACGGGCCGCAGGCAGGTCGTGGCCGTCGGTGAACACGTCGGCTTCGAGCGGCACGATGTCCCCGACGGAGGTTTTCGCGGGGAAGAGCCCGCCGTCCACGGTAGGCGACACGTGCTCGATCACGACCCTCGTCAGCTGCTTGCCCGTATCGACTCCCCTCTTCACGTATACAGGTTCGGAGCCGGGTCGGCTGACGGTGGGAGGATGAAGTCTATGACCCGGTTCGTCTCCACGTTGGTCGCGCTCGTCGTCGTGATGGCGGCATGCTCGCAGACGCCGGCCGCCGAGCGCGCGACGCAAGCGCCCGAGTCTGGATCCGGCAGCCCCCCGCCGATCCTCTCGACGATGCCGACCTCACCCGCTCCCGCCGCCGAGCCGGTGTTCCGGGGAGGGGTGTCGAGGATCGGGCCCGAGCTGCGCGATCGCCTGATCGGCCGGAATTGGACACCTGGATGCCCGGTGCCACTCCAGGACCTCCGCCTCGTCGAGGTGAGCTACTGGAACTTCGACGGGGAGGTGAGGTCGGGTCCGTTGGTCCTCCACGAGCGCGTCGCCTCGGACGTGCTCTGGGTGTTCCGGCGACTCTTCCGCGCGCACTTCCCGATCGGTGAGATCAAGCTGGCGGCCAAGGATCGGCCGATCAGGCCCGAGGACTACTGGGACACCCTTGCAGAACCCGTACGTCCGCGGCGACGGCACGGTGCTCCGCGCGATCGCGTTGCCGTTCCGCAACCGGTCGCTCCATCGGAAAGGGATGATCCACCAGGGAGACATCGTGGTCCGGTCGTTCGCGCGGATCGGCTGGGAGTGGGGCGGGCACTGGCACACGCTGAAGGACTACATGCACTTCTCGTTGACTGGAAGGTAGCAGCGGGTCAGGAGCCGAGGACGGTCAGCCCCATCGAGGCGCGTGCCGACGTCGTCGGGAGCCCGCTCCGCCCGCCTGAGCGGCATCGGGCCTGTCAGGGTCGACGGATGGCCGCCAGGAGATGACAGGCGGCGGACCGAAATCTGACCATTGAGTTGAACCGCTCAGTCGGTTTACGGTCTCGACAACGTCCGCGGGCCGTCGAGGCGGCCGCCTTCTGCGGTCGCCTCGACAGGAGACGTTGATCGGATGAAGAGTGCGGAACGGGACATCCCGACGGCTTCCCCGTCGCGCCTGCATCGCGGGTTCGCGAGATCCCGAGGGGAAGCCCTGTTCCCTACCCGCGTGGCTCGAAGATCTGTCGGCGGTGCCGTCAGGCGCACCCTCTCGGGGCCGCTCGGGCAAGACACGCTCATCGCGTCGCTCCTGACAACGGCTTCCCTCATCGGCCTGCTGGTGCATCTCCACGTCGATCTCCCCGAGGGCGGGACGGACGCGATGAATCGCACGCTCGACACACAGGGGATCATCCTGGCACTCCTGCAAACGGTTCCGCTCGCGTGGCGACGCGTGGCGCCCGTGATCGTCCTCGCGGTCTGCAGCAGCGCCATGTTCTTGTTCTTCTTCCTCGGCTATCTGCCGTCGTTCGCCTCGTTCGGCTTCCTCCTCGCGCTGTACACGGTGGCCGCGCACCGGGACCGCCCGATCTCGATCCCGGCTGCACTCGCGAGCGCGGCCGTCGTGCTCATGCTGCTGATCGGTTCGAAGGAGCCGTTCGAACTCGATGCGATGTTCGCCGAGGGCCTGATCGTCGGCGCGGTGTGGTTCATCGGCGACGGTCTGCGGACCAAACGGACTCAGGTGATCAGCCTCGAGGACCGGGCGGCGCGACTCGAGCACGAACGCGAGGAGGCGACACAGAAAGCGGTGGCCGAGGAGCGTCAGGTCATCGCCCGCGAGCTCCACGACATGGTTGCGCACAACGTCAGCGTGATCGTGGCGCAGTCGGCCGCCGCGCAGCGCGTGATGGATACCGACCCTGAGGAAGGGCGCTTCGCGTTGCGCTCGATCGAGGACTCGGGTCGGGAGGCGCTCGTGGAGATGCGCCGGCTGCTCGGGCTCTTGAGGACGGACCATGACCGGCCCGATGCGCGGGATCCGCAGCAGGGCCTGGACGACATCGGGACCCTCCTGTCGCAGGTTCGAGAGGCCGGACTTCACGTGAGTCTCACGGTCGAGGGCACGCCGCGACCCTTGCCCGCCGGCCTGGACCTCTCGGCGTTCCGCATCGTCCAAGAGGCGCTCACCAACGTGTTGAAGCACGCGGGAGCGGCGAGTGCGGCCGTCGAGATCCGTTACGAACGGTCCAGTCTCCACCTGACGATCTCCGACAACGGATCGGGTTTCGTCGAAGGGGACCCGGACGCGCTCCGGGCGCGATATGGACATCTCGGCATGGGAGAGCGCGTCGGCCTCTTCGGGGGGAGCCTTCGGGTGGGGCCGCGGTTGGGTGACGGCTACGAGGTTGTCGTTGCTCTGCCGCTGGACACGGACCCGACGTGACCATCCGTGTCCTGATCGCCGACGATCAACCGCTCATGCGCGCTGCCTTCGAGATGACCCTTCGTCCGGAAGAGGACATCGAAGTTGTCGGCGAGGCGGCAGACGGCCGAGAAGCGATCGAGCAGGCTCGCCTTCTGCATCCTGATGTCATCCTGATGGACATCCGGATGCCCGAGCTCGACGGCGTCGAAGCCACACGGATCCTGTCGAGCGAAGGCGAGGCCACCAAGATCCTGATACTCACGACGTTCGACATCGACGAGTACGTGGTCGAGGCCCTCCGGGCCGGCGCGAGCGGCTTCCTGCTCAAGGACATCCGCGCGGATGAGCTCGTCAAGGCCATCCGGGTGGTCGCCGATGGCGAAACGCTCTTCGCACCATCGGTCACCCGCCGCCTGCTGGAGACCTTCATCGGTCCTCGTCCGCCGGCTCCGGAACAGGCGAGTGAACTCGACGGGCTCACGCCGACGGAACGCAAGGTCCTCACGCTGATCGGGCAGGGGTATTCGAACAGCGAGATCGCGACGAGGCTCTTCATCGCGGACACCACCGTGCGAACCCACGTGCGGCACATCTTCGAAAAGCTCGGGCTCCGCGACCGCGTGCAGGCCGTCGTGTTCGCCTACAGCGCCGGTCTCGTCAGCCCGGCCCCTCGATGATGCGAACACCGTAGAGCCGCTCGTCTCCAGCGACGACGAGTGTTCGTCCCGCACGACGATGACCGCCGTCCCCTCCGTTCCTAGTGTCCTCACAGACGATCTTCGGGGGGAGGGTCCGCGGATGATGCGGTGGATCATCGGATCGAGCCTCAAGGCGCGAGGGTTCATGCTCCTCCTCGCCGCCGTGATGATCGTCTTGGGCATCGCGCAACTCCGGAACATGCCCAAGGACGTCCTGCCGGAGTTCAGACCCCCGACCGTCGAGGTCCAGACGGAGGCCTTGGGGCTCTCTGCGCTGGAAGTCGAAGAGCTGATCACGGTTCCCCTCGAGCAGGATCTACTCAACGGAGTGGCGTTCCTCCACACCATCCGCTCGGCCTCGCTTCCGGGACTCTCCTCGATCGAGATGGTCTTCGAGCCCGGCACGGACATCCTCGACGCCCGTCAGGTGGTGGAGGAGCGCCTCACACAAGCCCATGCGCTGCCGCAGGTGTCGAAACCACCCCAGATGCTTCAGCCGGTCTCGTCGACGAGTCGCGTGATGATGGTGGGGCTCTCCTCGGACGAGCTCTCCCTGATCGAGATGTCCCTGCTCGCTCGTTGGAACGTGAGGCCGCGCCTGATGGGCGTTCCCGGTGTCGCGAACGTGTCGGTGTGGGGTCAGCGGGAACGGCAGCTGCAGGTTCTGGTCGACCCCGAGCGTCTCCGCGCGCACGGTGTGTCGCTCCAGCAGATCATCGAGACGACCGCGAACGCGCAGTTCGTGTCGAACCTGAGCTTCGTCGAGGCGTCAACCCCCGGTACCGGAGGGATCATCGAAACCCCCACCCAGCGTTTGGGGATCCAACACGCCGTGCCGTTCGCCTCGCCGGCCGACCTCGCGAAGGTGATCGTGCAAGACAGGGGCGGCGCCCCCCTCCGCCTCGGCCAAGTCACCGACGTTGTCGAGGATCATCAGCCGCTCATCGGCGACGCGGTGTTCTCGGACGGGCCCGGCTTGCTGCTGGTCATCGAGAAACTCCCCGACGCGAACTCGCTCGATGTGACGCGAGGCGTCGAGGCCGCGCTGGACGATCTGCGCCCGGGTCTCTCGGGCATCACGATCGACACATCTCTCTTCCGACCCGGCACCTACATCGAGACATCGAGCAACAACCTGATCACCACGCTGGCCGTCGGCGCGCTCCTCCTGTTGCTTGCCCTCGGCGCCTTCCTGTTCGCGTGGAGAACCGCGTTGATCGCCGTCAGCGCGATGGCGTCGTCGCTGTTGGTTGCGATCCTCGTGCTGTCGTGGTCGCACGCGACGTTCAACTCGATGATCGTGGCCGGGTTGGTGCTGGCGCTCGTCGTCGTGATCGATGAGGCGGTCGCCGACACGGAGAACATCGCGCGGCGCCTGCGAGAGCGGCGAGCGGACGGCGACGGCGGGCCCGGGTTCGGCGCTCTCGTCGTGCGCGATGCGGTGATCGAGATGCGCGGCGCCGGCCTCATCGTCGTGTTGATCTCCCTCGTCGTGTTCGTTCCCGTCTTCTTCACGCGAGGCGTGTTCGGGTCGTTCTTCCCCTCGGTCGCGGTCTCGTACTCCGCTGCGGTCGCGGCGTCCATGCTGGTCTCGCTCCTGGTGACGCCGGCCCTCGGCCTGACGCTGCTCGCCAAGGCACCGCTCGAGTCCTGCGAGTCACCGGTCGTTCGGTGGCTCCGCTCTCGCTACGAGCGAGGCTTGTCGCGGGTCGTCGGCTCGGCACCCACGGCGTTCGTCTTGGTGGGTGTCATCTTGGTGATCGGTCTCGCCACGGTCCCGTTCCTCGGGCGATCATTCACCCCGGACTTCAAGGATACGGACCTCCTGGTCCGCCTCAGAGGCACGCCCGGCACGTCTCTCACCGAGATGGGACGGATCACGGCACTCATGGGCAGGGAGATCCGCGACATCCCGGGGGTCTTCAACGTCGGCGGACACGAAGGTCGCGCGTTGTTGTCGGATCAGGTGGTCGGCACCGAGGGGAGCGAGTTGTGGATCACCGTCGACCCTGATGCCGACTACGACGCGACCAGGGCGTCGATCGAAGAGGTCGTCCACGGCTACCCAGGCCTCGAGCGCGACGTGGTGACCTACCCGTCCGCACAGATCGAAGAGGTCTTGTCGGGGTCGGATGACCCCATCACGGTTCGGGTCTTCGGTCAAGATCTGACGATCCTCCGCCGCAAGGCCGAAGAGGTGAAGCGGGTCCTCTCCGGGATCGAAGGGATCGAGGATCCGCACGTCGCAGCCCAGTCCGAGGAGCCGACGATCGAGATAGAGGTCGACCTCGACTCGGCGGAGCGCTACGAGATCGTGCCGGGCGACGTTCGGCGGGCGGCTGCCACCCTGCTCTCCGGCATCCAGGTAGGCAGTCTCTTCGATGAACAGAAGGTGTTCGACGTCGTCGTGTGGGGTACGCCGGAGGTTCGGCACGACCTCTCAAGCGTCGAGGATCTCTCGATCGATCTTCCCGCGGGCGGGCAGGTGCGGCTGGGCGATGTGGCGATCGTGCGGATCGGATCTTCTCCCACCGTCATCCGGCACGTGGACGTCTCCCGGAGCATCGACGTCACGGCGGCGGTGTCGGGACGGGATCTGAGCGCCGTCGTCGACGACGTGCAACAGGGACTTCGCGAGGTCGAGTTCCCGATGGAGTATCACGCGACGCTCGTCGGGGACTTCGCCGCCGGCCAGGCGACGGATCGAGAAGCGTTGGGCTTCGCCATCGGCGCCGCGATCGCCGTCCTCCTCTTGGTGCAGGCAGCCATCGGCAACTGGCGCCTCGCTGCCCTCGTGTTCCTGATGCTGCCACTCAGTCTGGCCGGAGGCGCGGTCGGCGTGCTGCTCGGCGGGCGCGTCATCTCGATCGGATCGATCGGCGGGTTCCTCGTGGTCCTTGTTCTCGCTGCCCGCCAAGCCGTCATCCAGATCCGGCACGCGCAGCACCTCGAGCGATACGAAGGTCAGTCGTTCGGCGACGCCGTCGTCCTACGTGGCGCCGGGGAACGTTTCGGGCCGATCTTGACCTCGTTCTTCGCGACGGCGCTCGTGTTCGCACCCCTCGCGCTCGCGGGCAGGATCGCCGGACTCGAGATCGTGCAGCCCATGGCCGTCGTGATCCTGGGCGGCCTCGTCTCGACCACGCTGCTCACGCTGTTCATCGTCCCGGCGCTCTACCGGCGCTTCGGGACGCACTCGGAACCCGACCTCTTCGTGGTGTTCGACGAACCCACGGTCGATCTGACCAGATTCGAGGGTTCCGAGCTCACGACGTCATAGGAGGAGAAGAGATGCTGCACCGTCCTCGATGGATGACAGGGCTCCTGATCATCGCCGGTCTGCTGTTATCGGCGTGCGGAGCGGTCGCGGACGAGGAGGAGACCCTGCACGAGCCGGCAACGCTCGAGCCGATCGCGGGTTCGGACGTGTCGCGCGTGACGTTGACGGAGGAGGCCGCCGTCCGGCTCGACATCCAAGTCGACCGGGTTCTCGGCACCGGGTCGGGGACGACGATCCCGTACGCGGCGGTGTTCTACACGGCGACCGGAGACACCTGGACATACACGAACCCCGAACCTCTCACGTTCGTCCGCGTGCCGATCGTCGTCGATCACATCCGCGGAGATCGCGTGTTCCTGACGGACGGCCCACCTTCGGGCATGGAGGTCGTCACGCAGGGCGCTGCGGAGTTGTACGGGACCGAGACCGGCGTCGAAGAGTGACCTCGAAGGGACCGCGTCGGCCATGATGCGCTGGATCGTCGCCTCGAGCATCAGACTCCGGTTCATCGTCGTGGCGATGGCGGCCGGCATGATGCTCTACGGCTTCACCCAGCTGCGGAACACGCCGTTGGACGTGTTCCCGGAGTTCGCCCCGCCGCAGGTGGAGATCCAGACGATCAGCCTCGGACTCTCCTCGACCGACGTCGAATCCCTCGTCACGGTTCCGCTCGAGGAGGCGCTGAACGGCGTGCCGAGCCTCGAGACGATCCGATCGAGGTCCGTGTCGGATCTGTCGTCCATCCAGCTCCTCTTCAAGCCTGGGACCGACCTCCTCGAGGCGCGCCAGCTGGTCTCGGAGCGAGTCCGGATCGTGACTCCGAGTCTGCCGACGTGGGCGGCTCCTCCGGTGATGATGCCGCCGGTATCAGCCACTCGCAGGGTGATGCACGTCGGGTTGTCGTCCGATTCCGTTTCCTTGATCGACATGTCGACGACCGCCTACTGGAAGATCCGAGCTCGCCTGCTCCGCGTGCCCGGTGTAGCCAACGTCGCGATCTGGGGCGAACAGCTGCAACAGATGCACGTCCAGGTCATCCCCAAGCGGCTCCGGCAACTTCATGTGTCGCTCGACGAAGTCATGACGGCCACCGCGGACTCGCTCGACGCGGGTTTGCTGAAGTACTCGGACGGAGCGGTGATCGGCACCGGTGGGTCGCTTGAGACTCCCCATCAGCAGCTCTACATCCGCCACATCCTGCCCATCATCTCGCCCGAGGACATGTCCCAGGTGGTCGTCAAGAAGCGCGTTGGGAAGACGATCGTGCTCGGCGACGTGGCCAAGGTGCTGGTCGATCATCAGCCGCTCGGAGGGGACGCCGTGGTCAACAACGGCCCAGGCCTGCTCCTCGTCGTCGAGAAGTTCCCGTGGGGAAATACCCTCGAGGTCACGCGGGGGGTCGAGGCGGCACTCGACGAGATGCGGCCCGGCCTCCCCGGGATCGAGATCGATTCGCAGATCTTCCGGGCGGGCAACTTCGTCAACGATGCCATCCAGAACCTCTCGCACTCCCTCCTGCTCGGCGTGCTGCTCATGATGTTGGTCCTGATCGTGTTCCTGTACGACTGGCGCAGCGCACTGATCAGCGCGGTGACGATCCCGCTGTCGCTGACGGCGTCGGGGCTCGTGCTGCACCTGCGAGGGGTCACGATCAACACGATGATCCTGGCGGGGTTCGTGATCGCCTTGGGGGCGGTGGTCGACGATGCGATCGTCGACTGCGAGAACATCGTGCGGCGTCTCCGGATCCATCGCAAGATGAGCGACGATCGGTCGGTTGTCACGACGGCGAAGATCATCTTCGATGCCTCGCTGGAGGTCCGCGGCGCGGTGGTTTACGCCTCGATGATCGAGGCGTTGGCATTGCTGCCGATCTTCTTCCTGCAGAGCCTGATCGGCTCGTTCTTCCGCCCACTGGCCGCGGCCTATGCCCTGGCGGTTGCGGTTTCGACGCTGGTCGCGCTGATCGTCACGCCGGCGACGGCCATGATCCTTCTGCGCAAGGCGCCGCTCGAGCGTCGAGAGTCGCCACTGGTTGGATGGCTGCAGAGGGGCTACGGCCGGCTGCTGGCGCCCATCATCCGTAGTCCGCGGCCTGCGTACGCCACCGTGGGCGCGATGATGATGGCGGGTGCGGTCACGTTGCCACTGCTGGGGCAATCGCTGCTGCCGACCTTCCAGGAACGGGACTTCCTGATGCATTGGGTCTCCGCGCCGGGCACGTCGGTGGCAGAGGAGCGACGGATCGTTACCCGAGCCAGTCGCGAGCTGACGGCCATCCCGGGGGTCAGAAGCTTCGGTTCCCACATCGGACAGGCGTTCCTCTCGGAGGAGATCGCGGGCGTCAACTTCGGTGAGAACTGGATCAGCGTCGACCCGTCGGCGCCGTTCGACGAGACCGTCGCCGCGATCGACGAGGTCGTCGAGGGCTATCCGGGGCTCTTCCGCAATCGAGAGACCTACCTGAACGAGCGGATCGATGAGGTTCTGGCGGGCTCGAGTGATGCGATCGTCGTCCGCATCTTCGGCGACGATCTGAAAGTCTTGCGTACCAAAGCGGATGAGGTGGGAGAGATCCTCGGGAAGATCGACGGTGTGGTCGAAGAGCACGTTGAGCTCCAGGCCGATATCCCCCAGATCAACATCGCGGTCGACCTCGCGAAAGCCGAGCGCCACGGGTTGAAACCCGGCGATATCCGCCGGGCGGCGGCAACCATGCTCGCGAGCGAAGAGGTCGGGGACATCTTCAGGGACGGCAAGGCATACGACGTGCACGTGTTCAGCACGCCTGAGTCACGCGACAGCGTGAACGACGTCGCCGAGATGCAGATCGATACCCCCGA
>CAJDUF010000024.1_pt2 | contig 23897 bp, 25 predicted proteins | sample 7390091 | NCBI WGS metagenome assembly CAJDUF01 (sample SAMEA7055670, study PRJEB34461) | soil metagenome | biome: terrestrial ecosystem; feature: Peninsula; material: soil | place: Antarctica | collected 2016 | reverse complement strand
AGCAGGCTTCGGCAGCGTTCGACAATTGAACCGGGCCTGCCGGGACGTGTTCCGCGCCACGCCGAAGGAGCTCCGGCTCCGCCGCCGCGCCAGCGACCGACTGGTCGCCGATGGCGGCCTCCTGCTTCGTTTGCCCTTCCAGCCTCCGCTCGACTGGGAGGCGATGCTCGGCTACTTCGAGGCTCGAGCGATCGCGGGCGTCGAGAACGTGTCGGAAGGCACCTACCGGCGAACGGTGATGATCGACAGGGACCCTGGTGTGCTCGAACTCTCCCTCGGTGGGTCCGATCACCTGCTGCTCCGAGCTCACCTGCCCCACTGGGAAGGCCTCATCCATCTCGTGCGGCGGGCCCGCCGCATCTTCAACCTCGACTGCGACATGGAGGGCCCAACCCGCCACCTCGGCCCCGATCCGATCGTAGGGCCGCTCATGCGCGCCCGGCCCGGGATCCGCCCGCCCGGGGCGTGGGATCCGTTCGAGACCGGCGTTCGAGCCATCATCGGCCAACGGATCAGCCTCGGCGGCGCGAACACGATCGCCGCCCGGATCGTGGACCGGTACGGGTCGCCGGTCCCGGGTCTGCAGACCCTGGGTCTGACTCACGTATTTCCGGCACCCTCGACACTTGCCACCGCCGATCTCGGCGACATTGGTCTGAGCCCTGTTCGCGCGGCTGCAGTCAACGCCTTCGCCGGCGCTGTGACCGATGACGACGTTCGTCTGGATCGCGCCAGCCGCTTGGACCAGCTCACGGCGTCCATCACCGCGATCCACGGCCTCGGCCCGTGGACGGCTCACTACCTCGCCCTGCGCATGGGCGAACCCGATGCCTTCCCGGCGACCGATCTCGGGCTCCGTCGCGCCGTCTGCCACGGACCGCCGGACTCGGCGCGAGAGGTCGAGCGCGTAGCGGAGTGTTGGCGGCCATGGCGCGCCCACGCCGCCATCCATCTCTGGCTCGATCGTCGCCCTATCGCTTCGTGATGGGCGTCCTCCGTAGACCGTCGACGGTGGCGCCGTCCATCTCGATGACGATCGAGGCATAGCTATCGATGCAGGCCAAGATCGCTTCCCGCGGACCGAGGCGCCATTCGTCGCTCCCGTAGAAGGCAGCTTCGCTTCGCTCGAGATCCTTCAAGCTGGCGTAGGCCCGGATCAGGTAGTGGGCGTCCTCGTCAGCCAGCGACGGTCCGAACGCCACCACGTCGATCCCATGGCGGCGAAGCATCGGCTCCGACGCTGTCGTGAACAGCCGATCGAACTCCGCGGCGGTTCCCGGCTCGAGCTGGTAGGAGCGGATCTCGACGAATAGTCGTGCCGCCGGCGCTTCCGTCACCGTGTGCCTTTACGGATTCCTGCCGAGCGGAGCCGCCACGAAGGCCACGGCGTCGCCCGTCTCCGGATCGATCGTCTGCCCCGCGATCTCGCCCCTTGCGTTGATGTCGTTGGCGAAGACGAGGTGGCCCTCATACCCCGGCGCGACGAGGGTGTTGAGGTCGGTCATCACGTCCTTCTCCCAGAGGAAGGCGCTACAGCCACTCCCTCCGCAAGACAGGCCGACCACTTGGCCGCGTCCATTGATGCCCAGGGCCTGGCTGAATGCGTCTTCTGGAAGAAGAGTGCCGAGATCCTGCATGCCGTCCTGTTCGGTCCAGAGGAACGCGTGGGCGTTGAACGCGCCGGGATCGCCGCCGGGAAGGTTGGCGAAGCCCACGACCTCACCTCGGCGGTTGATGGCCATCGGCGTGTTCCACGCCTCGCCGCCGAGGTCGCCGAGGTCGGTCGCCACGCCGTGCTCCCAGAGCACCGCGTGGGCGGCGCTGAAGCGCCCGACGGCGTTGTCGCAGATGCCGGAGATACCCACGACCTGTCCCCGGTTGTTGATCGCCGTCGCGGCACTCACCGTGTCGCCCGGGAGCGGAGGGAGCTCATGGACCTGGCCGCGACGCGTGTCCCAGAGGACGGCGCGGAACTGGAGAACCTGGGGCGCGTTGCACGTCGGGTCGTGGACCGCGTTCTCCGCCCACCCAACGACCTGACCTCGCCCGCTGACCCCGGTGGCGAAGCCGTTGTTGCCTCCCAGCGTGGGAAGCGCGCTCATCACGCCGTCTCGCCACACGAAGCCGAGACAAGTGTGGCCGGTCGCGGACGGGAAGAAGAACGAGCAGCTCCACGCCTCTCCCAACGGGTCCACCTCGTTGGTTTCGGCGACGCCAACGATCATCCCACTGTTGTTCTTCACGGGCCACAGGACGGCGCTGTTGGGGCCTCCGAGCGTGCCGAGGTCGATGGCGGCTTCATCGCGCCACAGGGTTGCGTGGGTCGTCTCGTCTCCCAGCAGGTTGGAGAATCCCGTGATCCACCCGCGGTTGTTGATGCTGTTGCCCGCGCTGGTCGTTCCACCGAGCGACCCAAGCTGCGTGATCTGGTACCGGGTGGGGTTGAGTTGCTCGGCAAAGACCAGGTTCGCGCCAGGGGAGACGAACGGAAGCGAGAAGACGAGCGCTCCCATGATCGCGATCGTGTGGAGCCTGATGCGTCTCATGATGATCCCTCCTAGGGGCCAAGATCGAGAACAAGGGTGGCCACCCGAGGACCGTATGAGCGGGAGCGCGCCATTACTCGTCATTTCCGGACAGGAATCTCCGTCCCTTGCTGAACGTGGGACGATTCCCAGACACATGTCGGCACGATGTCGCGAGACATCACATGGTGCCCCCGGCAGAGATCGAACCTGCGACACACGGTTTAGGAAACCGTTGCTACCCCTCCAGCGGCGTTACGAGACCGGCGAAATCCGTTACGAGCCGAGTTCGGCATCCCGTTTCACCTGCTCAGATGGCATCTTCTGCAGGCCTAACGTCCCCCGTGAGCGAGGCTACACCCCGTGCGGTCCTCGACATCTCGACCTCCGGCGGTCGCGGCCGCCCGTACCCTCGTGGCCCATCAGGCATCAACTTCCTTCGGTTGACGGGGAGGGTCCTGCAGCGTGAGGAACGCATCGAAGTCGTCCTCCTTCATCGGACGAGCGAGGGGAAGCCTTGGCCGAAAGCACAGCCGTTGAGAGCGAGGTTATCGAGTTGGGCTTGGTGTTCGATGCCCTCCGCGACCGACGGGACGCCCAGACTGTCGGCAAGACGCAGGATGTTGTGCGCCAGGAGGTTCTCGCTGTCCAGACCGATCTCCGAGACGAACGCCCGATCGATCTTGAGCGAATCCACCGCGAACCGCTTCAAGTAGGCGAGGGAACAATAGCCGGTTCCGAAGTCGTCGACGGCCACCCGTATGCCCATGGAGCGCAGGCCGATGAGGATTCCGGACGTCGCTTCGGGGTCGTCCATCATCGCTGTCTCGGTGATCTCCACGATCAGCGACTGCGGTGACAACCCGGACGACTCGAGCACTTCCCGCACCCGATCGGCGAAGATCGGATCTTGCAACTGAACGGTCGAGACGTTGACGCTCACGCTCAACTCGTGCCCACGACGTGCCCACTCAGCCGCCTTGAGGCAGGCTCGTTCCAGCACCCACTCACCGATCACGGTGATGTAGCCACTTTGCTCCGCGATCGGGATGAATTCGGCCGGTGAGATCGACCCTTTCGTCGGATGCTCCCAGCGCAGCAGCGCTTCCGCCCCGCTGATGCGCATGGTCCTGAGATCGAAGATCGGCTGGTAGACCACGTCAAGCTGGTCGAGGGCGAGCGCCATCTCCAGGTCGGATCGGAGCGAGATCCGGTTGGCCGCCGCGGTGCGCATGCTCGAATCGAACACGGCGTACTTCGTGCCACCTGTGCTCTTGGCCTCGTACATCGCGATGCCGGCGTTGCGGAGGAGATCGTGAGGCGTCGATCCGATCTGGGCCAGCGCGATACCTATGCTCGCTCGCACGCCGAGATGAAGCTCCCCGGCCGGGAGGGGCAACGTGAGGACTTCCTGGATCCGGTTGGCGACAGTTACCGCGTCGGCGGGACCGTCGCCATGCTCCAAAAGGATCGCGAACTCGTCGCCGCCGAGACGTGCCACCGTGTCTCCCGGACGGACACACTCCTTGAGACGTTGCCCGACCGCGGCGAGTAGCTCGTCACCGGCAGCATGGCCGAGGCCATCGTTGACCTGTTTGAAGTCATCCAGGTCCAGGTACAGGATCGCGATCCGATCCGATCGATCGGCGCGCGGGCTCAAGCCGTGCTCGACACGGTTCATGAACAGAGCACGGTTGGCCAACCCGGTCAGCTCGTCGTTGAACGCGCGGGAACGCAGCTCGTCCTCCAGCGCGCGCTGGTCCGTAACATCGCGCAGGGTGACGGAGATCCCTTCCACCCCTTCGTGATCGGCAGGCTGGCCATGACTGCCTCGCAGATCCGGTGCCCGCCTCCGCGGCGTGGGACCCGTGTTTCGAGCGTGAGCCTTGAGCCCGTCGGAAGCGCTGCCGCCCGCTCGAGTTGTGATGCAACAACCGCGGCCTCGTCGGGAGCCACGACATCGGTGAAGCGGTGACCAACCAGTGCCACCGGATCCAGGCCCCACGCCGCGGCGGTCGATGGACTGGCATACGTGATTACGAGACCCGGATCCACGGTGACGATCACGTCGGAGGCGTTCTCGACCAATGCGGCGAATCGTTCGAGCCCCTGCGCGGTCGCGAGATCGCGGACGGCTACGATGAGTCCGGCGATCCGCAACACGACGAGACCCCCGATCGTCAGCTCCACGAGGGTCACGACGATCAATGTCGCCGAGCCTGGTCGCTCGCCTCGCAGTTCCTGCACGATCAGGGCGAGCAGCGGCACGGAGAGGCACCCGACCAGCAGCGCCGCTCGTCGGCCGCTCAAGTACCGCATCGCGGATACCTGGGCTCGGGCCACTGGACCGAATGCGAGCGCCGCGGCAGCCCAGCAGCCGAACGACATGATGAATATCGGATCCTCGAAGCGACCAATCTCGGTACGAAGACCCAACTCGAGTACCGAGTCGATCACGTCGACAATCATGGCGCCTGCGACCGCGAGGTAGATGAACACGTACGCGCGCGGACGGACCCTCAGCGCGAAGGCGAGCCGCGAGGCCATCGCGAGCATCGCGATATCCAACGCCAAGGGAAGGACGGTCTAGAGCTCCACCGAGCCACCGAGACCCGCCTTGCCGGCGCTCGGTTCGACAAGGAACAGCCAGGCGAGGGTGCCGACCGCAAGGGCCAGGACGGTCGCGTCTACGAAACCTGTGCGATCGCCAACCGGCGACAGACGTGTAGCGGTTCGCCACAACGCGAACACGATGAGCGCCAGTCCGATCGCGTTGAAATAGTCCCCGGGGGACGGGAACCGGTCGGGGTCGGTCAGCTCGAGCCATGACCAAACCAACTCGGCCGCGAACAGGAAGGCCATGCCCGCCGCAAGGAGAGACCAGGCGGTTGGATCTCGCTCGTTCCGACGGCGCGCCGCGATCGTCAAGGCTGCCAAGGGCATCATCGGGGCAACCAGGAAGATCGCCTCACCCACCAGACCCCGGGTGACGAAGGCGCGCAAGACAGCGAGCACGGCGGTGAACACGAGCACCACAGAGATACTCGGATCGACCCGTCTCTTCACGAACAACCATCGGCGATGGTCGCGATCGTCTTGAGACGGTGTGGGGAGCATGCAAGGTGCGCTGCGCTAACACGGCCATCGTCCTCCCGTGAACCCAATCACCGCCTTCCGGCAATACCCGGCAGAGCCAGGGATGTCGTCGTGCTAGGGGGAGCGGATGGTGGTTGAGATCAGGCGTTACCTGGGCAACACGCTCAGCGCCCACCTCCATGACGCCGATCACGAGCACCCCAACTGTCATCTCGGGCAGATCTCCAGCGAGAACCGGCTCTGGTACGACTCCCCCGAGGAAGCACGGGCCGACGTGCGCTACGAGGATTGCGCCTTGTGCATGGGCGACTCCAACTACCGCCGATCGGTCGGGGCATCGTCTTCGACCGGGAACGCTTAGGGCGAGGGGGAATCGCTCGGGGAGGGCGACGGGGACTCGGTCGGAGTGGGGGACATCCCCGGCCTCCATTGCAGCACCGGTTCCTTGTTAGGGGCCCTGTCGTGGCAGGTTCGACGGCACAGATCGCTCGTATACACCGTCTGGATCCACCATCGATAGAAAGAGCGGCTCGCGCCGAACGTCAGGCGCTTCAGGCTCACCTGGACCGACGCGCTCCGGCGGGACGGTCGGCTTGCCGGAACGGAGCCGAGGTAGGAGTCGGGTCCGTAGGCGTGAGCTCGCCAGAGAGATCCTTGGAGCGCCGTGCCCGCGGAGCGGACCAGCAGGTAGTAGTCGGCGGCCACGCCGCCCTGGGTGTCGAGCAGGACCATGAGGTAGCCGCGGTCCCACATCCCCGCGGTGCTCCACTCAGCGAACGTGACGATCGTCCAGGTCGGCGGACCCGGAACATGTGCGAGACGCACCTGCTTCACATCGAGCTTGCCTCGAGCGTCGTTCTGATCCTGGAAGTCAGTGTCGTGCGCGCCGGCGACGACGGTCATCACCACGATCGTGACGAGCGCCGCCACGAATGGCGCGGCGGCACGAAGGAAGCGGGACCCGCTCACACCCTGCCTTTTCCGAGCCACACGGTGCTCCGCCAGGCCGTCATCGCCGCCACGGCCAGGGCTCCCACGACGAGGAGGGCTGGCAGCGCGTCTCCTGCCTCGGGAAGCGTCAGCCTCGGGTCGGGGGCGCCGAGCGACCACGAGACGATCGCCGTCGCGGCAAGCGCGAGGTTCCGCACGAGCGCGAGCCGAACGTCGACCGAGGCTCGCCCGAAGCAACCGCAAGCGACGCGGACGCCGTCGCGCGCGGCGAGCCTCAGGAGCGCGACCGAGAAGACGGCGATCGAGGCGAACGCGACGGCGGCGGTCGCGCGCTGACGGCCGAGAAGCGTCAGGGCCGGCACGAGTGACTCCACCGCGGGGACGGCCCACGCGGCGAGCCGCTCCCATCGCCGCGGGAGCGCGTGCGCCGACAGCGTGCGGCGCCACCGGCCCCATCCGGTCAGCTTCGAGATCGACGCCCAGCCGAACGACACCGCGAGGATCGCGGCCGCCGCCTCTCCCCATCCACCCTCGGCACGCGATATCGAGGCGGCGGCCGCGAACGCCACGCCGATCAGAGCGGCAGCGTTCAGGCCTCTCCGCATGCGCCCCGACATCGAGCTCAGGCGGTCGACGAGACGCCCGCCGTCCTCAGGCTCCTTCGAGCGCGCTCCGACGAGCGGGGCCAACCCCCTCGCGACTCCGAAGGGGGCCATCACCAGCGCACCCACGAGCGGTCTGCCCGTGGACGCCGCGCCGACCGTTACCGCCACGAGCGTGCCGTGGCCGAGGAACGTGAGGAAGCCGACACCGACGCCGGCGCCGTACAGGAGCGCGGCGAGCGGCCGGCCGAAATACGTGCGCCACCAGTCGGGCACCTGGCGCCGCAGCTGCGGGACGGGGATACGGACGCCCGTGAGCTCACGCGCGAGGTAGAGCACGGCGACCGCGACGACGATCACGGCGCCGGCCCGGCCCCACGGAGCACGCAGGAGGGCGCCGGCGGCGTGGAGCGCCACGGCGCCAACCCATCTCGTCCGCGTCCCGTACACGACGGGGCTGATGGTCTCCACCATCGAGAGTCCTCAGGGCCCCCAGAGCGCGGACCAGCCGGCGATCGCGGCGGCGACCGCCAGAGTCCCCGCCCCGGCGTCGGTCAACACGGCTTGGCGAGCTCCCGGTATGTGATGCAGAAGACCTTGAGCCCGGAGGGACAGTAGCCACGGACGCCGTAGTCGCCGTTGATCCGGATGCTCGAGCGGGAACAACAGTCCTGGATGTGACGGAGGCGTCCGTAGCAGCAGCGGGTCCAGCCTCCGCCGTATCGAGGGTTATTCACGAAGGGATACACCTCGGGGACCTTCTCCTCACACGTCTTGGATCGCTCCTGCGTCGCCGGGTCGCGGAAGAACTTGCCCCGGTCATCGACCGGGTACCCGTACCTCGGGTGGACGGGGAAGCCATAGCGGTCGGTGCGGGACAGCGGCGAATAGGGGTGCGGGCACGATCCGGTCGTGTACGTGTGACCGCAGATGTGGTGCGCCTCTGCGCGATCCGGTGCGAGCGCCGTGGCGACGAGGGATCCGCCCGCCAGGGCGACGACGCCGCGCCCGACCCGTCCGAGGAACCCACGCCGGCTGGTCCGCTGCGCGAGCGCTCGCTGCGCTCGCTCCATCGGCATCAGCTCGCCCACCGCTCGCCCTCTTCCCGGATCCGCCGCTCCGCGGTGTCCACAAGCCCCTCCACCTGCTCGAGGTTGTTCACCGTCCCCTTCGCGCGCACGATCCCGAGCTCGTCGAGCACGAGCAGGAACGGCGTGCCGGGAACGTCGAACGCTCGCTCCGCCTCGGGGTCGTGCAGGATCTGGGGGACGAGATCCGCCGACCGAGCGGCAGCCGGCACCGCGGGAGCGACCTCGCGACACACGATGCATGTCGGCGACGAGAACATGACCAGGCGGCGCCTCCCCGCCCCTCCCAGGATGAGCAGGGAGCCGTCGGCGCCTCGCGCTTCGACCGGAGGCAGGGCGTCATCGAGGGCGGGCCCCTCAGTGTCGATCTCCAACGCCCCGCGCGGCCCGAGCCGGAGGTGGAGCGTCCCGACCTGTCGAGCGAGTGCGACCACGACGATGCACAGCACCACGAGGAGGACCCATTGCGCCACGAAGGCTGCCGTCCACCACCCGCTCATCGCATCGTCCAGGTCGGCTGTTTCCGTTCGTCCATGAACTGGATCAACGGGCTCCCGTCATCGGCCAGACCCACAAGCGCTCGAAGCTCGCCCTCGGCGTCGAGCAGCCGGAGGATGGGGAATCCGTCGGCCGCGAGACCCAGGCGGATGCGTACCCGCCCGGCGCGGTCGTACAAACCGAGCGTCGGCGATCCCTGGTCCGCCAACGTGTACCGGTGGCTCACCTCGTCCCCTTCGACGTGGGCTCCGAGCGTCGGCGAGGCGTCGGAGGCCAGCCCGAACTTGGCGCGGATCTTGCCGTTGCGGTCCCCGAACGCGAGGCTGGCCGAACCGTCGGTGGACAGTCCCAGGGTCGCCCGGACCTTGCCGTTCTCGTCGCCGATCGCGAGTCCCGCGGAGCCGTCCGACGAAAGGCCGAAGCGAGCGCGAACCTGTCCTTCGGGATCCAGCATCGAGAAGAACGGAGACTCGTCGTTGGACAGACCGATCCGTAGCCGAACCCGCCCCGCAGCATCCAGGACCTCGAACTCCTCGGCTCTGATGACACGTTTCTTCATCGGATGGTCGAACACTGGGACTGTAGGCGTCGGTCTATCGTCGCCCGCGGGAGCGTCTTACACAAGCAAGGCAGAGCACGGTGCGGGAACAGGGTCGATCGAGGTCTGGCCGCGAACCCCGGCCGGAGAACGGCCGAGGGCCCGGAAAGTGAGAAACCGCCGGAACCCGAGGGCTCCAGCGGTTTCTCAACGCGAACCATACGGGTCACCCTGTTCCGCCGTCAAGCGCGCTTCGTCGCTTTTGTCACTCATTGTCCGCTTGGCGGAGGAGCTCCCGGCGGGTCACGCATGCCTGGAGCCGGTCCGGCCTCGGGGTCACGCCGATCCCGGGGCCCGTCGGGACGGCCATCGTGCCATCGGGCGCCAGCTCGAACGGCTCCGTCAGGTCGTCGTGGAAGTACCGGGCCGACGCGCTCGTGTCGCCGGGCAGGGTGAATCCGGGCAGGGCCGCCAGGGCCAGGTTGAGGGCTCGGCCGACCCCGGTCTCCAGCATCCCGCCGCACCACACTGGGACGCGTCGATCGAGACAGAGATCATGGATCCGCTTCGCCTCGAGCACCCCGCCCACCCGTCCCTGCTTGATGTTCACGATCCGGCAGGCGCCGAGTGCCAGCGCGGCGGCCGCATCGGCGGCGGACCGGATGGATTCGTCGAGACAGAGATCGGTCCGCAGGAGGGCCTGCAGCTCCGCGTGCTGGAGGAGGTCCTCGTGATGGAGCGGTTGCTCGATCATCAGAAGATCCGCGTCGTCCATCGAGCGGAAGACGTCGGCGTCGGTCAGCGAGTACGCGGCGTTGGCATCGACCGACAGGACGATGCCCGGATGGGCGTCTCGAACGGAGCGGACGCGGTCGACGTCGATCCCGGGTTCGATCTTGAGCTTGATCCGTCGGTAGCCCTGCTCCAGGTAGCCGGTCACCTGCTCGAGGAGGGCTTCGGTCGAAGATGCGATCCCGATGCTCACGCCGCACTCCACGCGGTCGCGCTCGGCGCCGAGCCAGGACGCAAGGGACATTCCGCTCGCACGCAGTTCCGCATCGACGACGGCGTCGAGCAGCGCCGCCTTCGCCATCGGATTGCCCCGGACCTGGGCGAAGGCGTCCTCCGCGGTCGAAGCGTCGACGTCGCCCGCCCGGAACAACCAGGGCGCGAGGAAATCGCGGAGAACGAGCCACGCCCCTTCGTTGAACTCGCCGCTGAAGTCCGGTCGCGAGTCGGCGACGCATTCCCCCCAGCCCTCGGCGTCGTCGGTCTCCACGCGAACCAGCACGCAGCGCTTGTCGCTGACCTCCCCGAAGCTGGTGCGGAAGGGACGGACGAGCGGGAGCTCGACGAGGAGCAGCTCGACGGCACGAACGCGGCTCACGGCGTGTCCTCGGGAACGAGCGCGTACGCGGATCGGCTCCGGTCGAAGGCGCCGACGATCAGGCCGGCGCCGAAACACCCCTCCAAAGCCTGGGCGACGGCGTCGCGCCAGCGAGACGCCAGATCGGCGTCTCGCTGGCGAAGCTCGGCATGTTCGCGCGGAACCTCGATGACGCCCCCTTCGGATGAAGGGGGCGACCCCTCCACCGGGACGGGATCTTCGGCATCCCCTGAAGCCGCCAGCACGGTCGGAAGCCCTTCCGGCACGGACCTGGGAGCGGGATCCGGATCGAGATCCCATCGGATCACGAGGCGATCGGTGCGATCGCCTCGATTGATCTCGTCCGACATCTCCCCGTAGAAGGCGCGCCCGAAACGATCGGCGACTGCCCCCAGCTTCCCGAGGTTGAACCACCCGTTCCTCGCCACGAGGGGATCGAACGTCCACCGGGCCGTATGGATGCCCTGATCCAAGGCCTGGGCGCGCTGACCGAGCTTGAGCACGTACCCGACGCCGCGGTGGCGCCGCTCCGGGAGGGCGGCGAGCATGTGGGAGTGGATGTGGAGCCCTCCCTCGTCCACTCCCGCCCATCCGAGGACGAAACCGACCAGGCGTTCCTCGTCGAAGGCCCCCAGCGGGACGTTGCCACTGTACGCCAGCGCGGTGATCACCTCTCGCGGCGGAAGCTGGAACCCCCCCCACGTTGCGACCATGATCCCGATCGCGTCGTCGAACTGTTCGAGCGAGGAAAGAGGGCGGAGCTCCACGTTCGCCGCCTCGGCCGCCGAGCGGGCGGGGCCCCACGCCGGTCCGGGCTCGTCCACTCGGGCGAGTCTATCGGCGGCGCCGCTGCGTTCCGGCCCTACCCGACCCCGAGCACGCAGAAGGCCCGCCGGCCGGCGGGCCCTCCGGAACGCATGCGCTGCTTGGCTACCCGCCTGCCGGCGGCGGCAGCTCCTGCCATTCGACGTCGTCCAGGTCCTCGCCCCGGCGTCGCTTCATGAACTGGACGACGGCAGCAACCATCGCTCCGATGAACGCGAGCTTCAGGAGCTTCCGGAAGAAACCGCCCTTCTTCTCCGTGCCTTCGGTGTCGTCTCCCATGGAAACAGCCTCCTATCGGGTGGGTGGGCCTGGCCAAGGCAGTGGGCCTGGATGGACTTGAACCATCGACCTCTTCCTTATCAGGGAAGCGCTCTAACCGAGCTGAGCTACAGGCCCGAGGGCCCCGAGCCCCTCGTCGCAGGGTAGACAGGCCTCGGAAACCCTGTCAATCCGAGAGTGGGTCAGTCGCGACGGTCGGCGAGTGTGACCTCCACCCCGCCGACGATGTCGCTGATCAGGTTGTACATCACCGCCACGAACACGTTGATGAACGACCAGATCACGACCCCGACGCACCCCGCGAAGAACAACCACGTGAAGACCTGCCCGCTGTCGATCTGGATCGGCGGCGCGCCTTTGGTGCTCACCTGACCCGTCGGCGAGATCCCGGCATTCGACGGGAAGATCGTGCCGAGGAGCTGCTCCAACGAATCGATCACGCCGCTCGCGGACAGGATCACCCAGATGATCGCGAGGGCCAGATAGACCACCAGGAAGACGCAGAAGTAGAAGATCAGCGAGAACTTCAGAACTGAGACCGGACCGACCCGCCTGATCTCGACCCGTGTTCGGCGTGCTCCTCGTTTGGGGAGTCGTGTCTCGAGAGGCGCCCTGACGATCGTGGACGGCCAAGGCTCATCCGGCGGAAGATCGAGCGGCGGCGCGATCTCTTCTTCGCCCGGAAACGGCCCCGGGTCGGCGAGCTCTTCCGGGTCGAAGCCGGTGGCCGGCTCTGGCTGCGCGGTCGGGTTCGGTTGCCGCATGGGTTCCTCGATCGTCTGGGGCGGGATTGGGTCGCTAGCGTACGCCCGCCTGCGGCCGAGCGGGGGGATATGTACCCACGCCGGCAGCGTCACACCCACCGCATCCATCACGCGCACATGGGCCACGAGCAGGGCGGCTGCGAACAGCGGTGCGAGCACACCCCCCGCGACGCTCACGTCCCGCTGGAACAGCAGGGCGCCGGCTCCGATCACGCAGCCGACGGAGCCGAGCACGAGATCGGTCGTCTGTCGCGGGAGACGAGGCCGAAGCCCAACCACGATGTAGGCGGCCGCCAGGAACGCGACGACCTCGACCAGGAAGCCGAGTCCTTTGTGCATGGGAAGTCCAGACATCATCGCATCAAGGACCCGCGATGCCCTTGGTCCCTTGCCTGGATCTTCGGGGCCGGCTCCTCGGCTGGTGCGCTCAGCCGGAAGGAGCTACTCCTCCATCTGCATGATCACGGGCGCGAGCGCAACGACGTGGGCGCCTTCCTCGACGCGCATCGTGCGGACGCCCTGGCTGGATCGGCCGACCCTCCGGATCTCCCCGGCCGGTACCCGGAAGGTCCTGCTCCTTCGAGCCGACGAACGCGCCGGCGAGCAGGCCTGTCTTCTTCGTGATCTGGTGGCCGATCACACCCTTCCCGCCGCGGCCCTTTACGGGATAGTCCTTGAGCGGCGAGCGTTTGCCATAGCCCTGCTGCGAGACGCTGATCATCTCCTCGCCGTCCGAAGCGAGGCTGAGGGAGATCACCTCGTCGTCCTCGGCCAGCCGCATCCCGATGACGCCGGCCGTTGATCTCCCCATCGGACGCACGTGCTGCTCCTTGAACCGGATCGCCTGTCCAATGCGCGAGACCAGGAAAACCTCGTCCTTCCCGTCGGTGAGTTTCACGTCGATCAGCTCGTCGCCGGCCTTCAGGTTGATCGCCGCGAGGCCGGTGCGCGCCGATTCATAGTCGGAGAGCGGGGTCTTCTTCACCATCCCCTTCTTCGTAGCGAACAGAAGGAAGCGCTTCGGGTCGTACTCCTTCAGGTGAAGGACCGCGGAGACGCGCTCGTCGCCCGCGATCGCGACCCCGGGTAGGTTGGCCGCGTAGAGCCCGCGAGCCGTCCGCGAGGAGTCCGGCACCTCGTGGACCTTCACCCGGTAGACCTTGCCCTTCGTCGAGAAGAACAGGAGCCAGTTGTGCGTGGTCGTCGTGAACACGTTGGCGACCACGTCCTCTTCCTTCAGGGTCGCCCCGCGGACCCCTTTGCCGCCCCTGCCCTGCCGGCGGAACGTGTCGATGGGCACGCGCTTCACGTAGCCGGCGCGGCTGACGGTGATCACCACGTCTTCCTCGGCGATCAGGTCCTCGATGTCGAAGGAACCCTCGTCGGCCTTGATCTGGGTCCTTCGAGGATTCCCGTGCTTCTCCTTGATCTTGAGGATCTCGTCCTTGATCACACCGCGGATCTTCTTCGGATCCTTGAGGAGGGCCTTCAGGTACTTGATCTTCGCGAGTAGCTCTGTGTGCTCCTGCTCGAGCTCCGTGCGGGCGAGCTTGGTGAGCCGGCGGAGCGGCATGTCCAGGATGTGGTTGGCCTGGATCTCCGAGAGCTTGAACGTTGACATCAGCTTGGTTCGCGCCTGTTCCGCGTCCTGCGAACCCCGGATGACCTTGATGACCTCGTCCAGGTGATCGAGCGCGATCAACAGCCCCTGGACGATGTGGTCGCGTTCCTCGGCCTTGCGAAGGTCGTATTGGGTCCGCCGGGTGACGACGTCGATCTGGTGGTCGACGTAGTAGCCGATCATCTCGGCGAGGTTCAGCGTGCGAGGGACCCCGTCGACGAGCGCCAGCATGATCACGCCGAAGGACTCCTGGAGCTGCGTGTGCTTGTGGAGCTGGTTCAGGACGACCTGGGGGTTGGCACCACGCTTGAGGTCGATCACGAGTCTCATGCCGGCCCGGCCCGACGAGTGATCCTTCAGGTCGGCGATGTCCTTCACCTTGCCGGACTTCACGAGGTCGGCGATCTTCTCCGCCAGCCGCGCCTTGTTCACCTGATACGGCAGCTCGGTGACGACGATGCGCGCGCGGCCCGCCGCTCCTTCCTCCACAGAAGACACCGCGCGGATCTTGATGGACCCGCGTCCGGTTTCGTACGCGTCCCGGATGCCGTCGCGCCCGATGATGATCGCACCCGTCGGGAAGTCAGGTCCCTTGACGAATTTCATGAGGTCCTTCGGCGTCGCCTCCGGATGATCGAGGTAGCTCACGACTGCGTCGATCACCTCGCCGAGGTTGTGCGGAGGGATGTTCGTGGCCATCCCGACGGCGATGCCGCCGGAGCCATTCACCAACAGGTTGGGGAAACGCGACGGCAAGACCACGGGTTGCTGCTCGTAGCCGTCGTAGTTCGGCACGAAGTCGACCGTCTCCGCGTCGATGTCGCGCAGGAGCTCCATCGCGATCGGAGCGAGGCGGGCTTCCGTGTATCGGGATGCTGCCGGCGGGTCGCCGTCGACGGATCCGAAGTTCCCGTGAGGGTCGATCAAGGGATGGCGGAGGGAGAACTCCTGTGCCATCCGGACGAGGGAATCGTAGATCGGGGCATCGCCGTGCGGGTGATACTTCGCCATCACGCCGCCGACCACGTTGGCGGACTTCCGGTGCGGGCGATCGGGTCTCAGGCCCTGCTCGAGCATCGACCAGAGGATCCGGCGATGGACCGGCTTGAGCCCGTCGCGAACCTCCGGCAGCGCGCGCCCGACGATGACGGACATCGCGTAGTCGAGGTAGGACCTCTGGATCTCCTCCTCGAGCTGGACGGGCTCAACGCGGCCCGCGAACAATCCTTCCTGCGACATACCCCTCCTACACGTCCAGGTTCTGGACGTACTTCGCGTTGGTCTCGATGAACTCCTTGCGGGACGGCACGTCTTCGCCCATCAGGATCGTGAAGAGCCGGTCGGCGGCGGTCGCGTCCTCGAGCGTCACCTGCAGCAGCGTGCGCCGCTCGGGGTCCATCGTGGTGTCCCACAGCTGGTGCGCGTCCATCTCACCGAGGCCCTTGAACCGCTGCGGGTCGAGCTTCTTGTCCCCGTTGCCGTTCTTCTGCCGGAACGTGTCCCACTCGCGCTCGGTGTAGAAGTACTGCTCCGCCTTCCCGTTCTTCAGCAGGTAGAGCGGAGGCTGCGCCAGGTACATGTAGCCGGCATCGATCAGCTGCGGCATGTTCCGGAAGAAGAACGTAAGCAGGAGCGTGCGGATGTGCGCGCCGTCCACGTCGGCGTCGGCCATCAGGACGATGCGGTGGTAACGAGCCTTGTCGAGCTCGAACTCGTCGCCGATCCCGGTCCCGATCGCGGTGATCAGCGCCTGGATCTCCAGGTTCTCCAGGATCTTGTGCAGCCTCGCCTTCTCGACGTTCAGGATCTTCCCTCGGATCGGCAGGATCGCCTGGGTCGCCGGGTCACGCGCCTGCTTGGCGCTGCCTCCGGCGGAGTCACCCTCGACGATGTAGAGCTCGCACGCAGCCGGGTCGCTCAGCTGGCAGTCGGCCAGCTTGCCGGGCAGAGACCCGCCCTCCAGGAACGACTTGCGGCGGGTCAGGTCGCGGGCCTGCTTGGCGGCCATCCTCGCCTTGGCCGCCGCCAGCGTCTTCTGAACGATCCGTCGCGCCTCGGTCGGGTGCTCCTCGAGCCATTCGGCCAGCTGCGCGTTCACGGTCGTCTCCACGAACGAACGCATCGAGGCGTTGCCGAGCTTGGTCTTGGTCTGGCCCTCGAACTGCGGGTTGCGGAGCTTGACCGACAAGATCGCGACCAGGCCTTCGCGCACGTCCTCGCCGATCAGGTTGTCCTCCTTCTCCTTGAGGAGGCCCTTGGACCGGGCGTATCGGTTCAACACGTTGGTGAGCGACTTCTTGAGACCTTCCTCGTGCATGCCGCCTTCGTGCGTGTTGATCGTGTTGGCGAACGAATACACGGATTCCGAATAGCCCGTCGTCCACTGCAGCGCGAGCTCGACCTCCGCCTCCTCGGCCTTGTCGCCGATCGCGATGACCCGCGTGATCGCATCCTTCCCGGTGGCGAGATGCTTCACGAAGTCGACGAGCCCGCCGTTGTACTTGAACACGTCCTTGTGGACGGGCTTCTCGCGCTCGTCGACGAGCTGGATCTCGAGACCTGCGTTCAAGAACGCCAGTTCGCGGAGCCGGTCCGTGAGTTCCGATCGCCTGAACTCGATGTCCTCGGTGAAGATCTCGGAGTCGGGCCAGAAGCGGATCAGTGTGCCGGTCTTCTTGGTGGCCTTGCCCCTCACGAGCTTCGTCGTGGAGCGCCCGCGCGCGTAGGCCTGTGTCCAAGAGAAGCCGTCGCGCTGGACCTCAGCGGTCATCTTCGCCGAGAGCGCGTTCACCACGGACACGCCGACCCCGTGGAGACCACCCGAGATGCTGTAGCCGCCGCCGCCGAACTTCCCTCCGGCGTTCAGGGTCGTGAGCGCGACCTCGACCGCGGGGCGGCGATCCTTCGCCTTGGGGATCGCGAGGACCTGGATGTTATGCGCGTCGTAGGTGTCTTTCTTCGCCTTCGCGGTGGCCAATCGTCCTCCTGTCGGTGCCCCGCGCAGGCCGCCCCACGCATGGGGACTTGGGGGCGTGCGCGGGGCGTCGCACGAACCCCGCCATTCTACCAATCGGAGGTGACTCGAACGGCGTTTCGACTCGCGGAAATCGGCCGTCTACCTGCGGTTTCGCACGATGATCCGGACCGCGGTGATCTGGCCGCCGCCCAATGCTTCATCCGCCCGACGGCGGATCTCTTCGTGGAGGAATCGGGCCTGCGCGCCCCACGGTCCGGAGGTCGCCGTGACGGTCAGAACGCCTCCTTCGAGGGTGGCCGGCGCGGTCTCCGAGGCCAGCCGCTCGCCCACCACGGAGGGCCACGCGGCCGCCAGTTGCGCGACCGGCATGCCGCGCGCGAAGACCTGCTCGGCCATCAGGTTGTCGATCACGTCGCCGAGCTCGACCGGCTCCGAGCTGGGATCGCCGCTGCGTCGCCGGAACCCTTTCGAATGCGGCATCTCAGGCTCTCACCGTCACCGCGCCGGCTTCGACCGCCCAGACCGCGGACGAGGCCGACGGAACGTCGGCCTCGTCCGCGACGCTGATCACGACCTGACCACCTCGATCCGCGAGGCGTTGCGCGATGCGGTCTCGGCGGCTGGGGTCGAGGGCACTGAACGGATCGTCGACGAGCAGAAGAGGTGGTTCACCGGTCTCGGCCGCGACCGCCGCCGCGAGACCGAGGCGAAGACACAGGGCCGCCGCCCACGTCTCGCCGTGCGATCCGAAGGCCCGGGCGCCGAGGTCTCGGACCGCAAGCGTGAGGTCGTCGCGGTGCGGGCCGACGAGCGAGGTCCTGCGGACCAGCTCGTCCGCCCGCCGCGCAGCCAGTTGTTCGCGGAAGGCTTCCTCGACCGATCCCGAGCCGGCTACGTTGGGCGCGTACGCGACGAGGAGTCCATAACCGGAGAGCTCCTCGAACTCGACCGAGGCACCGGTGGCGAGGCGCGCGACGGCTTCGCCGCGCGCCTCGATCACCGGCACCCCGGTTCGGATCAACTCTTCGTCCCACGCATCCATCCCCGGCGGCCCGCCGCGCCCGCCCTCCCACTCCTTGAGGAGGCGATTCCGCTGCCGGAGTGCCTTGTTGTAGGCGGAGGAGATCCCGTCCTTCAGGGGCCAGAGCGCGACGAGCGCTTCATCCATGAGATCGCGGCGCTTGGAGGGGTCGCCGATCACCACCGGCAGGTCGAACGGTCCGAACAACACGGCCCGGACCTGCCGGCGGAGCTCGCGCTTGCGCCGGAGCGGACTCTTGTTCAACTTCACGCGGCTGGCTCCCTTGCGCGGGATCTCCACCTCGACCAAGGCTCGCCCTTCCTTCCCCTCGAACTCGCCCCTGGCATATCCCATGTCGGCGCCCTCACGGACGAGCGGTGCGTTCGACGATGTCCGGGGGGAGCGGAGGGAGTACAGGAAGAACATCCCCTCGAGCAGATTGGTCTTGCCCTCCCCGTTCGGCCCAACGACCACGATCAACCCTTCGGGGATGTGATCCACGGCCGTCAGCCGATGGTTCCGGAAGTCCCGGAGTTCGAGCCACTCCAGGTGCATCCGTGCCCGCGTTCGCCGCGCGCGTCAGCCGACCGCGGCTGGCAGCCGAACCGGCATCACGAGGTACGTGAGCTCGTCGCCTTCGCCTCGGATGACACCCGGCTTCAACCCGTCGCGGACGTCGATCCGCACGCTCTCACCCGTGGCCGCGGTCAGGCCGTCGACCAGGTACTGCGGGTTGAACGCCGCGGTCATGTCCTCGCCCTCGTATCGGGCCTCGACGGTCTCGACGGCTTGCCCGAGATCGGGGCTGGATGACGAGAGCTTCACACCGAGCGCGTTGAACTCCACGCGCACGGGCGTGGTGTCGCGCGCAAGCAACCCGACGCGACGGACGGCCTCCAGGAATTGCTGTCGCGAGATCGTCAGGCGGCTCTCGTAGGTCTCCGGCAGGAGTTAGGTCTCCGGCAGGAGTTGTCGGTAGTTCGGGAACTCGCCCTCGATCAGGCGCGACGTGAGCGTCAAGGAGCCCACACGGAACGCGATCTGGGACCCGTTGGTGAAGGCCTGGACCTCCGCCTTCTGGTCAACCGCGGCGCGTCCGGCCTCGGTCAACGCACGCTCCGGCACGATCGCCTTCGCCTCACCGTCGGCCGTAGCGACCAGATCCCGCACCGCGAGCCGATACGAGTCGGTGGCGACCAGAACGACGCCCTCCCGGCTGATCTCCAGCAACACCCCAGTGAGCACCGGGCGAGCTTCGTCGCGGGAAGCCGCCCTCGCGACCTGCCCCACCGCTTCCGCGAAGGCCGCCGGCTCCGCCGTTATCGCCGTCCCGGACGGCTCCTGCACCCCCGGGAAATCGTCGGCCGGGAGGAGTCGTAGCGCGCCTTCATAGGCGGCGCAACGGATATGGGCCTGCGACTTGTCGGTCTCGAAGTCCACCGGAGCCTCCGAGAGCGACTTCACGGTGTCGGCGAGCAATCGGGCCGGCACTAGCGCCGCGCCAGCTTCCTGCACCTGGACGCTGATCGCGAGCCTGGCCGAGACCTCCAGATCGGTGGTGGTGAGGGTCAGGGTGCCGTCCTCCGCCGCCTCGATCAGAACTCCCGTGAGTGCGGGGATCCCCGGGCGCGAGGAGACGCCACGCTGGACGGTCTGAAGCGCGTCCGAGAGGTCGTCGCGGTCGCATCGGAACTTCATCGTCAACCTCCTGATGTTCCTAGGCTTCTGATGCTCTTAGGGTCTTTCTAAAAGAGAGCAGTAGTAGGGGCGGTGGGAATGTGCATGAGTGGCTGGTCTGCGCAGCGTAGCGGGGATGACCGACATGTGGACGAACGGTGGAAGATCCCTGTCGCTCTGTTCTCCCCTCGATCCGCTGCCGTCGCGCGGCGTGCTATCCGCAATGATATCCACCGGCATCACACCACCCCGCGAACACGGCGGCGGATGATCCGAGTGAGGTCCTGAACCTGGCGGAAGGTGTCATCGCGAGATCGCATCTCGTCCTCCACCTTCTTGATGCCGTGAAGAGCAGTGGTGTGGTCACGGCCGCCGAAGATCTCGCCGATCTTGACGAGCGAGAGCCCGGTGCATTCGCGCATCAGGTACATCGCGATATGCCGAGCCTGCGTGAGCGGCCGGGATCGGGACTTCGAGACGAGGTCACCGGTCGACAGCTGGAAGTACGTCGCCGTCTCCTCGAGGATCAGTGGAGGCGGGATCTCGTGCTCGGTCTGAGGGATCAGATCTTGGAGTGCACGCTCGGCGAGCTCGATGTCGATCGGCTGTCGCGTGAGCTCTGACCAGGCCACGACGCGGACGAGCGCGCCTTCGAGCTCTCGCACCGACTGGTCGAACTTGGACGCGACGAACTCGATCACCTCGGGCAGGACCGTCGGGATGTTCTCGCGCTCCGCTTTGAGCTGCAGGATCGCGATCCGGGTCTCGAGGTCCGGGGGCTGGACGTCGACGCACAGGCCCCACCGGAACCGGCTCACCAGCCGCTCTTCGAGGCCGGAGAGCTCGTGGGGCGGGCGATCCGACGCGATCACGATCTGCCGACCGGCACCGTGCAGGTGGTTGAACGTGTGGAAGAACTCGGTCTGCGTCTCCTCACGTTTGGCGAGGAACTGGATGTCGTCGACGAGCAGGATGTCGACCTCGCGGTACTTGTGACGGAAGGCGTCACCCTGCCGCTCGCGAACGGCCTTGATGAACTCCGTCACGAACTGCTCCGAGGTCACGTACTTGATCCGCGCGTCCGGCATCAGGCGCCAGACGTGATGACCGATCGCGACGAGCAGGTGGGTCTTGCCCAAGCCTGTGCCGCCGTAGATGAAGAGCGGGTTGTACGCGGTCGAGAGCGGTGCCTCGGCGACGGCCATCGCAGCCGCGTGCGCGAACCGGCTGGAGGGACCTGGCACGAACGCATCGAAGGTGTAGTTGGGGAACGGCAGGCCGGGCGCACCCAGGGGCTTCCCGACGGCGGGCGCTGCGGCCGGCGGCGCACCGATGGCGGCGTAGGCAGCGGGCGGCGCGGAGGTCAGGTCCACCAGCGGCCCTTCCTCGTGGCGGATCGCCTCGTCCACCGCCATCTCGATCTTCACCGGGCGACCGAACGCCTCTTCTGCCGCCTGCTCGATGAGCCCAAGATGATTGTGCTGTAAGCGCTCTCTTACGAACTGGCTGGGGACCGCGAGCGAAAGCACCTCCTCGTGGAGGCCGATCGGACGCACGTCGGTGAACCACATCAGGAACGTGGTCTCCGGGAGCTCGGTGCGGGCTCGGTCCAGGACGGCCGACCAGGTCCGTCGCGCTTCCTGATCAGGCAGTGCCACGGCCATCTGAGATTCCACAGAACCTTTCCACACCGGTGGATAACCGACATCCGGGAGGTCGCGGGGTCGGAGATTCGCCGGGGGCCCCATCACCCCGGGGAAGTGCGGGCCGGACTATAGCACCGGGTTTTTCCACAACGCGAGCGACGGGCGGCCTCTTGACGCTCTTTCTCTTGTCAACCCCTTCATCCTGGGATGTTTCCGTATACTTCCGTCTTCGGTCGGCGGTCAGCCGGCCTTCCTTTTCGCAGGGGATCCGACGATGGCCAAGGGAAAGCGCACCTACCAACCGAACACTCGCCGAAGGGCCAAGACCCACGGCTTCCGTCTGCGGATGCGCACGCGGGCCGGCCGGGCGATCCTCGCCGCGCGGCGGCGCAAGGGCCGCAGCCGCCTCTCTGTCTCCGGCTGAGCGAGACGTGCGCACCCCGGCGATCCAGAGGGTGTTCCGTGACGGACGGCCGGTGCACGGGAAGCGAGTGGTGTTGTTCGTCGCGCCCGGCTCAGGGGGGTCAGCGCTCGTCGCCGGCAAGAAGATCGGTGGAGCGGTGCAGCGGAACCGAGCGAGGCGGGTCTTGCGCGCGGCGCTCCGTGAGGTCGCCCCGCGAGGCATGGATGGACGCGACGTCGTTGTGGTGGCCCGTGAGACCATCCGGGACGCCCGAACCCGGGATCTGATCGAGGAGATGACCGAGCTGCTCGAGCGCGGAGAGATGCGCGGATGACGTTCGTTCGAGGCCTCTTGTGGCGGGCCGGCGCTCCCGCGCGGCTGCTTCTGCTCGGCGCGATCTCACTGTATCGGCTGACGCTTTCGGGCTGGTTGGGTGGGCAGTGTCGCTTCTCCCCTACGTGCTCTCGCTACGCGGAGGAGGCGATCCGAACTCACGGGGCCCTCAAGGGATCGTTCCTGACGGTCGGACGTGTGTTCCGGTGCAACCCATTCGGGCGAGGTGGGCTTGATCCCGTCCCGCGATCTCATGCCCACAACTCTTCGCAGGACCTCGTACCCGATCTGGCGTATGACAATGCCATACAGAGCATACGAGCCGGAGGGCGACGCGATGCTGGCTGAGATCGGACCCTTCCAGGCGCTGCTCGACGCGATCGGTTGGCTGCTGGCCCGCCTCTACGACATCACCGGGAACTTCGGCTTCGCGATCATCATCCTCACCATCGTCTTCCGGATCGTGCTGCTTCCGCTCGGCATCAAGCAGATCAAGTCGATGCAGGCCATGCAGGCCTTGCAGCCGAAGATCAAGGAGCTCCAGAAGAAGTACAAGGGGAACAAGCAGAAGATCCAAGAGCAGACGATGAAGCTCTACCAGGAGTACGGCGTGAACCCGCTCGGTGGCTGCCTGCCACTCCTCTTGCAATTCCCGATCCTCATCGCGATGTACTCGGTCATCCGGGCACCTGTACCGCTGCCCGCGAACCCGGATTCCCCAGGGGTGGTCCAGTACCACAACAACCACCTCCCCGAGAACTCGCAGCTGTTCATCGACGTGACGCATCACAACCAGGACGGGCTGCATTTCCTGTTCATGAACCTCCAGTGCTCGGCTCAGACGGCGGGCAAGACCACCCCGGTGCTCAACACCGAGCGGAAGCCGAGCGGTGACACGCTCGACTGTGGGGATTCTGGCGCGGATCGGATCCCGTACTTCGTGATGCTGGCGATCATGATCGCGACGACCTTCTACTCGAGCCGCCAAACCCAGAAAGCCACGCCCGCCTCGGCCCAGAACCAGCAGACGCAGATCATCACGAAGATCATGCCGGTGATGTTCGGCATCTTCGGGTTCCAATTCCCGGCCGGCCTGGTGCTCTATTGGACGGTCTCCAACCTCTTCCAGATCGGCCAGCAATCGGTGATGCTCCGCCTCGGGCACATCGGGCCCGAGGCGATGGACCGCCGCATCGCAGCCGCCAAGGCGAAGGCCTCGAGCAAGCCCGACAAGCCGCCGAGAACAGGCTTCATGGGGAAGATGATGCAGAGGGCCGACCAGGAGCGGAAGCGCCGTCAGGGTGACCCTCCGCCGGCCCTTCGGAAGCCCCCGCCCCGGACCCCCGGGAAGGGGCAAACCGGGACCGGGAAGGGAACGAAAGGTGGGGGCTCGGGACGGCCTAAGGGGTCGGGCCCGAACCGCCCGAAACGGTCCGGGAGGTAGAGAGATGGAACAGGAGCCGGGCGTGCCTGGACGCGGCCAGGAGGAGCAGTTGTCGGACATGGATGATGGCGACCTCGAAGAGCAGGCCGACGCCGTCGCCGACTTCGTCGAAGAGCTTCTCGAACGGATGGGGATCGACGCGATCGCGGAACCCACGACCCACCGGGGTCACGTCTACATCGATATCGTCGAGGGCCCTGAAGACGATATGGCGTTGCTGAT
>CAJDUF010000005.1_pt1 | contig 23950 bp, 20 predicted proteins | sample 7390091 | NCBI WGS metagenome assembly CAJDUF01 (sample SAMEA7055670, study PRJEB34461) | soil metagenome | biome: terrestrial ecosystem; feature: Peninsula; material: soil | place: Antarctica | collected 2016 | reverse complement strand
GAACTGACGCCGAACTCGACGCTGCGGCCGTGGAAGCGCGAGGAGCGCTCGACACCTTCGCAGCGCTGGACGACGGTGTCGGTCTGGCCGAGGCCGCGATCGCCCTGGACAACCTCGCGTACGTGCGCGGTCGCCTTGCGGAGGCGCGGCTGTGGGCTACCGAAGCCCTGCGCTATGCGCTCCCCGCTGGGTGCTCGAGGGAGGCGACGCAGGCCGCGGGCGACCTGCCCGGGCTCACCATCGTCGGGCCGCTTGCGTTCGATGGCTTCCCGGGGATCGCCGAAGCGCTGCCCTCGCGCGGGGAGCCGATGTCCGACAGCGTCGGTCACGCGTTAAGGGCGGTCGCCGCCCTCGCTGCCGGAGACGATGGCGGCTTCCATGAACACGAACGAAGGTGGCGCGACCGGCAACCTCTGGTACACGAGCGTCGCCGACTGGTGCCTCTGCGAAGCGGTCGGAGCACAGGATCGGCCGGGCGAGTTCCTCGAGCTGGCGGATGCGTTCGAAGCGACCGTTCTCATCAGCGACCGGCAGAACCTCATCAAGCGCCAACTCGTGCTGGCTCGGGCTCATCTGCTTCGTGGGTCATCCGCAGAGGCGGAGGCCGCCGTGAGGCACGCGCTCAAACTCGTAGAGCCCACCGACCTCGTGCCCGACCATGCCAACGCGCTGCTCATCCTCGCCGACGTCCTCGACGCGCGCGATCTCGGAGACGACGCCGCCGCGGCGCGGAACGAAGCCATCGCGAAGCTCCGAGCCAAGGGGAACCTGGCGGCGGTCGCCCGCCTGGGCGGTTGATCTCGCCGCCGGCGCGCCCTGCTAACCCCCTGCTAACGGCATCCACATCACATGTCGGTCTGAAACGACACCGGCCAGCATGGCGAGGGTGCGATCATGCCTGGTCATGGCACCGGTCATCATGGTCCGGCACCGGGTGTCATCGCCTCGGTGGGAGTTCGAATCCCACCCCGGGCACTCCTTTTCACAGCTGGATCGAGTGCTCCTCACGGGCGATGTCCTCGATCAGGTCCGCGGCTACGCGAGTCCCTTCCTGGTCCCTGATCCGCTCGCCGAGCACGTCCAGGTCCGAGCGGAGGGCGTCGTCGGCCAGGAGACCGTCGACCGCGCCGATGAGTTCGTCGTCGGCGAAGTCGTAGGTGGCGAGCCGGACGCCGTAGCCGAGCTCCTGCATCCGCTGCGCGTTGTCGTACTGGTCCCAGAACAGCGGCAGCACGACCATCGGCTTTCCGAAGTGCAGGGACTCGGTCACCGTGTTGTTCCCCCCGTGCGTGATCACGAGATCGACCTCCGGGATGATGCTCGTCTGCGGCACGCGGGCCTCCCCCCACATGTTGTCGGCGAGCTCGAACTCGTCCGCGCGCGGACCCTTCGACACGATGTAGCGGTGACGGGTGCGAGCGAGCACGTCCACGAGCCAGCGCATCAGTTCGACATCGGCAGATCCGAGCGAGCCGAGGGAGAGATAGACGAGGGACCCGTCGCCGTCGCGGAGCGGATCGGGTACGGACCACGGCTCCTCGGTGTTGCGGACGGAGGACTCGAGGCGGTGCCAGGTGGGCGCGAGGGGATTCGCGCGCAGGTAGTCGGCGGCGTCGGGGTAGATGGAGAGGTTGAGGTGTTCCGACTTGTGGATGAACTCGAGGTCCGGCAGGGGCGGGGCTCCTTGCTCGAGCATCCACTCGTTGAACTCCGACCAGAGATCTCGATGCGTCCTGTCGTACTCGGCCCCGAACTCGTCCCAGCCGGATCGATCCTCGGTGGGGTACCCGCTGAACGTGGGTGGCAGGTCGGGATCCTTCATCTCGAGGGGATTGCAGCTCATGATTCGCACCCACGGTGCGCCGTGCGTGAGGAGCGCCGGGAAACCGCTCACGTTGTCCTCGACGATCACGTCCGGCCGCGCTCTCGCGAGGATGTCTCGGAGCTGCGGTTCGCAGTACTTCGCTCCGTCGACCAAGGACGCCCAGACCGGCTTGATGAATGTGTCGAGCTGTTCGATCGTCGGCTTGCGGAACTCGGGCGAGGTCTCCGTGATGAAGTCGGTCCAGAATTGGCCGGCGTTCTGGTCACCCTCCGCGGGCGGCGCGAGGTCGACGAGATCCTCTTCGAACCCGAGCGGTTCGAGGCGGCCCCTCCATGAGGCCTCGGCGGCGAAGACGATCCGGTGGCCTCGCTGTTCGAGGATGTTGCCGATCCCGATGCAGTTGTTCGTGGGCCCGTAGGCGCTCTCGGGCATGAAGACGATCGTGAGCGGGTCGGTCATGCGGTGCTGTCCTCTCTGTCCGGGTGGATATGCGTATCACCCCGGTGAGGAGTGTCGGTTCTTCGATCGAAGGGGCCGGCGCGATGTCCAGGGTCGGCGCCCTTCCCGTCTATTGATCGAGGCAGGTACCTTGGGCCAGGTCGCAGAGCCTCACAACGCGGACATGGTCGAGCTGGTTGCTCGGGTAATCCCCCGTCAAGGTAGAACCGAGCCACTGCGTGACGACGCACTTCGCGCTGCTGTCGTTCGGTGCTGGCCCGCAGGGGCCGGGGGTCGCGTTCATGTGGAGGACGAAATGAACGGGGGCCTTCTCGGGCAACGTCTTGAAGAGCGTGACCCCGAGAGTGGTGTACGTGAAATCCCCCGCAGGGGGTTGTCCGAAGCCGTCCAGGGTGACAGGCGGCGTGACGCTGTCTGGAGTCGATGGAGGAAGCAGGCAGGAACCCCCGTTGATCCGACTGGCCAGGTCAGCCCATGAGTAGAACGTGCCCGCAGGCGTTCCGAGGATGCTCGTGTTGTTCTTCACCTTGCCATCGCAGGTGTAGTCCTTCGGCGGATCACCCTGCGCTTGTTGTGACCGAAAAACATCGATGATCTTCAGGGCAGCGAACCCGATGACGTCGTACTTGTCGATCTTCCCGGTCCCGGGAAGGTAGCCCTGAGGAGGAGCACCGAATCCGGGCGAGCCGGGACCTTCCCACGTGATGGGGAAATCCCTGACCGCATCGACGCTGGCGAGAATCTCAAGCTCGTTCCAGGGGTGCGACTGTCCCTTGAAGCCACCGATGTTGCACACGTAGGTGGGCTCGGTCCAGTTCAGGGCCACGCTTGCGGGCTGCGCGCCTGAAACCCAATCACCGATCTCGCTCGATCCCGCATTCGCGCCGGAGCAGTTGCTGTTGGCAGGCACGTTCCAGCCCTCCGCGTTGAGGCTAAGGAATCCGAAGTTCCCGTTGTTGAGGGTGTCGTTGTCGTACCAGATCCCGCACGGAGCTTGACCAACCGTGTTCGTTCCGGTCGGCGGAGGTTTCGGACACGAGCTCGCGAGTTGGCCGCTCAGGACGAGCGGAATAGGGTTGTTACTTCCCAGTCCCCAACTCGCGGTCGCTTCTGTGTGGACGGGCGACTCGTGGTTGGATCCGATGACCGGCGCGAAGAATAGCTCCTGATCGCTCGTGTATCCCACGGTCACGTGACCGCTGATGTCCCCGCATCGGCTCATGTAGAGGATGTTGGTCGCTGCCGCCTCTCCGACCGTGATCGTGGAGTTCGCCAACGCCTGATGGTCGGCCGCGTTCTCCGGCGAACCGAGGCTGTCGAATCCGCCCCTCGCGCAGGTGCGAGCGGCGGAAAGGGCGGCAGCGTCCGAACTGTTGACCAATCCGCGGCGATGGAGCATCAGCCCACCCACGTCAACGGCGAGCGCCACGGCAGCGACGAAGACCAAGAGCACGATGGCCACGATGACGGCGACGGCTCCTTCTTCACGACGGCGCATCAGACTTCACACCTGAAATTGGCCTTGAGCGTGGGCTTGAGGAGGATAGGGATGAAGGGGATCGTCACGCGGATGCCCCCTCCAGGCAGGTTGCTGGTGTTGTATGAGACGGTCGCATCCGCTCCGATGCTTTGTGCGTTACAGACCGGGCTATTGCCCGTGTTGGGGCTGACCACGACGTTCCCGGCGCTGTCGATGGCGCCTAACGCGGATGCGTATGCGTGGCTCCGAACCTCAGCAGCCGAGGCTCCGGTCGCCGCAGCACGTCCACCTTCACGCAAAGCGCCGCGGATCGTCTGCATCTGCATGAACGCGATCCCGAAGCCGATGATCCCGAAGATAAAGATGGCCAAGACCGGCAGGACGAGCACGAACTCGACCGCCGAAGCGCCTCCCTCTGTGCGGAAGCGCTTCCTCACCGGAGGCTTGGGGATCCTCTGACGCATCGTTCGATCGTGCCTCTCTTCGCCACCCTGAATTTTCCGGGGTGGGGGGAGACCGATAGTCGTACAGCGGTATTCCCCGACGCATCCCCCAAAGGGACTAGTTGCAGTAGGGAAAGGGAGGGAAATCGTGCTGGCAAAGGGACATCCCTACACTTCGCGACGTGTCCGATCGACGTCGCACGCGTCAGCTGAAGGCCAGAGTGGCATCGACGCACCCGTCGGAGTTCCTGCCGGTCCGCCGTCAGGCGGACCGGCAGGAACCGCTCGGCGCGCCGGCGTTGCTGGATGCGCTCGACCTAGGTCACGGTCGCTGGCTGCTCGTGCTCGAGCCCGCCTCCGGCCTGGTGGCGTCGGCGGTCGTGGAGGATCACGAAGGTCTCCGTCGCGCGCGGGCGGGGGACGGTGTGGCGGAGGGGCTTCTCGCCAGGACGGCGACGGATGACGAACAGGACGCGTTCACCTTCAGGCGAGTGGGCACCATCGGCTCCTGGAGCGGAGAGACACCGATCGAGGTAGATCAATCGAACGAGTCGATCGTCGTGGGTGGCAAGGCCGTCGTGAAGCGGTTTGTGCGGACGGCTCCGGGCAACGAGCGACCGAATGTGCTGCCCGCCCATCTCGTGGCCGCCGGATTCGACGAGATGCCGGCTCCGCTTGGGAACGCGGGCTGGCAGCACGACGACGGGGTGGCGCCACTCGCCTCGATCTCCTCGTACCTCCCCGATGCGCGGGACGGATGGGACTGGTGCGTCGAGCTGCTCGAGAGCTCGATCGAGGACCGATCACTCGATGCGGTCGGGCAGGCCGCCGCGCTCGGCGCGATCACCGCGCGTCTCCACGCAGCACTCGCGACGCCGACCGACCTCCTGCCGGCGCCGAACGCGAGGGCCGGCGAGGACACCGTTGCTGGGTGGCGACGGGGCGCCGAAGCCGACCTGGACGCCGCGATCTCATCGATCGACGGTGACGAAGGCGCGCGGCTCCGAGACCGGGCCGGGGCGGTCCGCGAAGAGCTCGACGAGCTCCGGAGCCCGGAGACGATCTCGATCCCGATCCACGGCGATCTGCACGTCGGACAGTTCCTTAGATGGCGCGGTGGGCTCGCGGTGTCGGACCTCGACGGGGATCCACTCGGTCCCGGCACGCTTGAAGGATCTCCTGCCAAGGATGTCGCATCCCTCGTGCAGTCCCTCGACCATGTGGGGAGGATCGTGGAACGACGGCGAGGGGGATCCGTGGACGCGTGGATACGAGAAGCGTCCGATGTCTGTCTCGAGGCATATCGCCGCGAGCTCAGCGGTCTCGGCGCCTCGGCTCTGTTCGACGAGCGGCTGTTGCGTCCGCTCCGCGTCGCGCAGGAGCTCCACGAGTTCGTCTACGCGGACCGGTATCTCCCGAGCTGGCGGTACGTGCCGGACCGGGCGCTCTCGGCGATCTTGGACGCGGCTTCGTGAAACGGATCGCACAGGCGCTGGGGATCGCTGCGCTCGTCTTGGTCCCGTCAGCCCTTTTCCTAGGTCGCTACATGATCGAGGGAACCGGGATCGCGCCGGTGGGGAGCGACACCCCTCAGCACGTCTGGCGTTCCGAGGTCGTCGCCGACTTGGGCTTGGACGCGCTTCCTTCTTATGACGGCAGCGCACACGCGCTGTTCACGAACGCCGACCGGCCGGGTCTGCCGGTCGTGCTCGCTGTCCTCTCGGCCGTCAGCGGCGCCGATGCGCGCGAGCTCGTCTATGTCCTCCCGGCGGTGGTCGCGGCCGCGATCGCATCGGCGACCGCGGCGCTCGCCGGTTCGATCCCCAAGGTGCCGTGGTGGGGGATCGTCCTGGCCGGACTCGTCACCGGGACCTCCGTCCAGGTCGCACTCGCGGCGAACGGCTACCTCGATCAGCTGCTGGTGGAGGCGCTCCTGCTCGCCGCCGCCGCCGGCGCGCTTCGCGCCGCCACCGGCGGCGGCGGGCGAGCGCTCTGCGCCGGCTGTCTCGTGGCCGCCTTCCTGGTGCATTGGCAGTTCGCGGCGCTGTTCGCCGGGCTGCTCGTCCTGCTCGTCCTCGCCTGTCTCCCCGAGTCGCTCGGCCGTCGACGCGAGGAGGGCTCGTTCCTCGACACGCCCTCGGGGCGGGTCGGGGTCGCCGTGGGGGCGGGCGTGGGGCTCGGGATCGCGGCCCTCTTCGCGGGAGCCCCGGGCGTCCCTCGTCCCCCGACCGGTCTCGTTCGAGGGACGTCGGCCGATCGGCAGCAGGCTCGCCTGTATCGGCTCCCCGCGGCCGTCCTTGCCGCCGCGCTCGGGGCAATCTCCTTGGTCGTTCCCCGCGGGGAGCCGGGGAGGCGGCGCGCCGCCTGGCTCCTCATCCCATGGGCGCTGCTGCCGGCGGTGGCGGCCCTCCTCTACACGGCCGGGCGCACGGTCCCGGTGCAGCGGACGCTGTCCTTCGCGCTCGCGATCCCGTTGCTCGGCGCGCTCGGGGCGGCCGCCGCGATCGCGTGGCTACGTGATCGCGCCGGCCGGCTCGTCGGGGCCGCGGCGGCCATCCTGGCCGCCGCGGCCCTGCTCGCCTCGATCTCGATCGGCTGGGACGTGTGGTGGTCGCGGTCCCCGTGGAGCGACGATCAGCGACTGGCGGAGTTCCATACCGTGGCTGCGTACCTCGCCGACGCCAGCGGCCCCGCGGTGATCGTTGTCGATGACACCCCGCAGACGGGCTCGCGGCCCAACGGCGACTTCGGAACGGTCCCGGTGTTGCGGAGGATCCGGGCCGAGCTACCGCCCCGTCTCGCGCTCACCACGACGGTTTACCTCGGTGACCCGGACCTGCTCGCCCAAGGACGTCCCACCCTCCGCCCGGGTGTGCCGGGTTTCGACGAGGTGTCCCGAGAGACCTGGCGAGCCGTCTCCCGGTTGCTGGCGGACGATCCGACCGTCGTTGTCCTGCGGTCGCGCTTCAACGGGTTCGGCGAGGCCGTCAGGGAACACCCGGGATGGATGACGACGGGATGGATGGCCGTCGTCTCGGGCCCGCCACCTCCCTCGGGGCGTCCCATCACTCCCGCCCGGCCGCCCGCGTCGTCACTCGTGATGTGGTGGGGCTCGTCGCTCGCGATCATCACGCTCGCCGGAGCCGGCTGGGCGGGCCGCTTCGCCGGCGGGTCCCTCGCACTCAAGATGTCCCTCGCACCGGCGACCGGAGTCGCCGCCTTGATCGTGGCCGGGGTCTTCTTGGAGAGGCTCGGTGTGAGGATGGGCGGCGCGGGGGGCGTGGTTACCCTGATCGTCGTGACGCTGGTGGGCGCCGTCGCCGCGATCACCCAACGGGCGTCGGAGTGAGCGGCGCCATCCTGCGTGCGCTACCTTCACGAGCACGACTCGGATGCTTCGCGAGCGAAGAGGAGGCGGCCGGACCGTGACCACGCGCCAGGAGGCGATCGACAGCCTCGAGCGGGGGCACGCGACGATCCGGCGACTCACGAAGGACATCCCGCCCCACTGGATGGCGAGACCGGGCGTCGGCGGCGGAGAGTGGACGCCAAAAGACCTGTTGGGCCACCTCTGCTTCTGGGAAGAGAAGGTGTTGGAAGCACTCGCCGCATGGGATGCCGGCGAGCGAGCACCGATCGACCGCGAGATCTACGCCCGCTCGATCGAGGCGATCAACGCGGAGGGTGTCCGCTCGCGATCCCGCCATACCCTCGCTCGAGTGCAGAGAGATTGGGACAACGCACACGGGGAACTGATCCGCGCACTCAGGACCATGACGGACGCCCGATGGGAGAACCCGACGACGCCTCGGGGTCGGAAGTCGCTCGGGCACCGGATCGGACAGCTCCTCATCGGACGCGATCCGTTCGAACATGCGAACGCCCACGTGAAAGATCTGGAGTCGTTCGTCGGGTCGATCCCGGAGGGGGAGCGATCGGAGGCGTAGCGCGCGGCTACGCGTGCACGATGACGGGCGTGCCGTAGACGAGGAGAGGCATCAACCGAGCGAGCGTCGACTCCGACACACGGACGCAGCCGGCGCTCACGCTCCGACCGATCGACGAAGGGTTGTTGGTGCCGTGGATCGCGAGCTGGTTTCCGCCCGACCATCCGGCGGGCAGGCGAGGCTGGATGCCGCTGATGCCGAACGCGAACGAACCGAGGGCGCTGCCGGCGCCGAAGGGCACGCGATCGGTGACGAAGTACTCGCCGACCGGGGTCGGGGTGTACGAAGCGCCGGTCGCGCCCTGTGCCCGGAACAAGACCTTGCCGAATTTCCGAACGATCACCATGTGCTGCGACAGGTCGACCTCGACCCGCACGCGAGTCGTGTCGCGGGACAGGCCCTTGATCCGGATCCAGCCCTCGCGCCTGGGCCACGTGTAGGGGAGATCGATGAGCCCCCAGCGGCCGTCGGCCGACACGGACTCGACCCACGCGACGATCGGGATGCCGTAGTACTTGGACCCCGCCGGGACGATCCCGACCCGGGCGGCGCCCGCCCGGGGACGGGCGAAGGCGGGAAGTGAGTGGGGCACGTGGACGAGCACATCGGTCCAGCGGGCGACGCGCTCAGCCGCGGATGCGATCCGGGCCGGGTCAGGACGGATACCGGACGCCGGCGGCGCGAAGCCACGTGAACGGGGGCTCGCCACGATCGTCAGGACGGACCCACGAACGGAACCGTCGGAGGCGCCTGCCTGCGCCCCGACCATGTTCGCCGCCGTGGGCGTGAGCAGCCCGACGGCGATCGCGAGCACGATCGGAAGCCTCGAACGGTGCTGTGGGAGCCGCATACCCTCCTATCGGCGGCTCTGCTCGGGTACCTAAGTCCAGGTAGTCCATTGCCCGGCGCGCGTTGCTCGCCGTAGGCTGGGAACGGTCGCGGAGGGGGTACTTCGAGCTCTTTCGCCACCACACCCGAGTCGAGGAAAAGGAGCAGAGATCGGATGGATGCGATGCGTGAAACCGCCCGTGCGCTGGTCGCCCCGGGGAAGGGCATCCTGGCGGCCGACGAGTCGGGCGGAACGATCGAGAAACGGTTCGATCAGATCGGCCTCGAGTCCACCGAGGACAACCGTCGCGCCTATCGACAGCTGCTCTTCACCACACCCGGGCTCGGCGAGCACATCTCGGGCGTGATCCTGTTCGACGAGACGATCCGTCAGTCCAACGACGACGGGACGCGGCTGACAGAGGTGCTCGAGAAAGCCGGCGTGATCCCAGGGATCAAGGTCGACACCGGAGCGAAGCCGCTCGCCTTGTTCGAAGGCGAGACCGTGACGGAGGGTCTCGACGGCCTGCGTGAGCGACTGGCGGAGTACCAGGAGCGCGGCGCCCGATTCGCGAAGTGGCGGGCGACGTACTTCATCGGCGACGGGCGTCCCACCGACTTCGCGGTGCTCGCCAACGGGCACGCGATGGCGCGGTACGCGGCGCTCTGTCAGGAAGCCGGCATCGTGCCGATCGTTGAGCCCGAGATCCTGATGGACGCCGATCACGACATCGCGGCGTGCGAGGACGCGACCGGGCGCGCGTTGCACACCCTCTACGAGCAGATGTCCGCGCACCGCGTCGATCTCGCCGGGACGCTGCTGAAGGTGAACATGGTCGTTCCCGGGAAGGACGCCGCGACGCAGGTCGACGACACTACGATCGCCGAGGCCACGCTCCGAACGCTCAAGGCCCACGTGCCCGAAGAGGTGCCGGGGATCGTCTTCCTCTCCGGCGGGATGACCGACGAGGAGGCCACGAGCAGGCTGAACGAGATCAACCGGCTGGGCGGCGTTCCGTGGGCGATCTCGTTCTCATACGGACGTGCGCTGCAGGCTCAGCCACTCAAAGTGTGGGGCGGAGACGCGAACAACGTCGAGGCGGCACAGGCGGCTCTCGCGCACCGTGCCCGCATGAACGGCCTCGCTCGCAACGGCGAGTGGTCCTCGGCGATGGAGGGATCGGCCGCCTGAGCTTCCGCCTCGCGTGCTCATGTCGGCGTTGATATGGGCTCCCCGTCCTCCGAGCTTCGATGCCCTGGGCATCTCATGAGCGGTATCGGGAGTCGACGACGCAGTCAAGTGACGAGTGAGAGCATCTCCCGCGCGAGACGGTAGGGTCCGGCGGATGAAGATCCTGGCGGTCGGAGGCACCCGGTTCTTCGGACGTGCCTTCGTCGAAGAAGCGGCGCTCCGTGGCCACGAGGTCTCGGTCTTCCATCGAGGCGAGTCGGAGCCGGGGGATCTCGCGCAGGTCGAACACCTCCACGGCGACCGGAAGGACGGGCTGGAGCTCCTCGCCGAGCGGTCCTGGGATGCCGTCCTGGACACCTGCGCGTTCGTCCCGCGGGAGGTGCGGGAGCTCGCGGCGGCGATCGGTGACCGCATCGGTCACTACACGCTGGTGTCGTCGCTCTCGGTTCATCCCGACGATCTCCCGGTGGGCGCGACCGAGGACACGCCGACGCACCAGCCTCCGTTTCCGGACACGGAGGATGTGACCGAGGAGACGTACGGCCCGCTCAAGGTCGCGTGCGAGGTCGAGGCGGCCGCGATGTTCGCCGGGCGGCTCCTCGTGATCAGGCCCGGATACATCGTGGGACCGCACGACCCGACCGATCGCTTCACCTACTGGGTGCGGCGGGCGGCGGCCGGCGGCGAGATGCTCGCCGCCGGCCCGCCCGACGCGTCGATCCAGGGGATCGACACGCGGGACCTCGGCACCTTCGCACTGGATCGGATCGAGGCGTCCGACACGGACACCTACGGCGTCGTCGGCCCGGCGGAACCGGCGCCTATGGCGGACGTCCTCGAGTCCGCTCGATCCGCCGGTGGCGCCGACACCACGGTCGTCTGGGCAGATCAGGAGTGGGTGCTCGGGCTCGGCGACCAGCACGAGACATGGTTCCCGATGTGGCATCCGCACCTTCCCGGGTTCCACGCATACGATGCGGGCAAGGCGACGGCTGCCGGGTTGCGACCACGTCCCTTCGGCGAGACGATCGCGGACACGCTCGCCTGGGATCGGGAGCGTGGCTTGCCGCCGCTCGAAGCGGGGCTCACGCCGGAGACCGAAGGCGAGCTCTTGGCGAAGTGGCGCGCCCGCTCGGGCTGACCGGGGCTACTGCAGGTCGCGCGGCGTCGTCCGCTCCCAGCGCCGCTCGGCGATCCGCTCGTCTCCCTCGAAGACCTCCAGCTCGATCGTGAGTTGCCACGTCTCGGGATCGGAACGGAGCGTCGCCCGTGACTCGTTCCTGACCGATACATCGCCCCATCCGAGCTCCAGCTTCGCGACCGCCGTCGCGACGCAGTGTCCCGGCTCGTACGATCGCACGCTGATCTCTCCCCAGTAGCGGTCCGAGCTCTCCGCGAGCCCGGTTCGCCCGCGCACGCCGCCGTGATCGATCACGACGGCTCGCTCTCGCGCCAAGACGTCCTCCCGGATCTCCCAGCGGACCCGTTCGGGGAGCGAGGCGTCGGGGGCGCCGGGGAGGAACACGGGCGGTGGCAGGACGGGCGGGCCGTGCAGCACCGGGAGGACGAGCGTGGAGCCGGCGCGATCGATCTCGATCGCGCCGGCGAACGGCGGGGGCCACGACGACGGGAAGTCGCTCCCGGCGAGGTCCAGCCGGATCGTGTGGCCCAGTTCGAACACGTAGGACGTTGCGTCCAGCTCGATCGTCACCGCGACGGGCTCGCCGATGGGGAGTGGGTCCGGACGCTCATGCGAGTCCCGATGCGTGAGGTTGAGGATCCCTCGCGTGACCATCGCGGAGCGCCCGTCGGGGGCGACGTCGCAGAGCTTGGCGGAGACGAAGGCCACCGGGACGGTTGCGGCGACCGAGAGCTCCACGCGTGGATGGCCCATGATCTCGGTCACCTCGGTGACCGGCCAGTCGTAGACGAGCGAGAACGCCTCATCCGGGCGTTGATCCCACGGCACACCGAACGGCAGCGCGCCGGCGCACCAGATCGACGAGGTGACGCCCACGTCGCCGCGGATCTCGAGGAGCTCTTCTGGTCCCCTTGGCCCGCCCGCGGCGCGATCGTGGATCCGGGTCGACGAACCGAGCGGCCGTCGATCCTCGGCGAGCCGAGCCGGAGGCCACTCCGGCTCGGCTCGCCACTCGCCGGCGTACGCGTCGGTGTCCGGCTCCGGGTCTGTCCAGCGCCGTACGAAGATCGCGATCGGTGGCTCGACGTCGACGCTCGCGTCGCCGGCGAGCCACCGCTTCCACCACGCGATCATCACCGGGACGTGGTCGATCCGCGGTCCCGGCATGGACAGTCGCGGGCTCATGTGGCTCCAGGGCCCGAAGAGGATCTTCTTCGGCCCCTGGAGCCGTTCGAACGCGCGGAACGCCATGTTGCGGTAGCCGTCGGCGTGGCCCGCGATCACCAAAGTCGCGGCCTCGATCGATCCGTACTCGAAGAAGACCGAGCCGTGACGCCAGTAGTCGTCCTCGTTCTGATGATCGAGCCACCCGAGCTCCCAGGGCTCGTTCGTCTCGATCCGGCGCAGCCATTCCTCGCGCCAGCCTTCGCCGTAGACCGACGGGACGGGCGGCAGCGTGTTCAGGGTCACCATGTACGCCGGGTAATCTAGGAAGTCGATCCCGCGCCGCACGCCCCCGCCGTAGTGGACGTCATCGGTGTAGCGTCGGTCCGTGGCGTAGATCGAGATGATCGCCTTGAGCGCCGGGGGACGGAGCGCCGCGACCTGCAACGAGTTGAACCCGGAGTAGGACGTGCCGTACATCCCTACGCAGCCGTTGGACCAGTCCTGATCCGCGAGCCACTCGATCGTTGCCACGTGGTCTCGCAATTCCCGGGTCGTGTACTCGTCCTCGGCGACGCCCTCTGACGAGCCGGTCCCTCGAACGTCGGCGCGGCAGACCGCGAGTGCGCCCTCGTCGCAGAGACGCCGGTAGATCGCCGTCGCATCGGAGATGTCGTCCTTCCGATAGGGACGAGCCTCGAAGACCACCGGCCATGGCGGAGGCGCGTCGGGGAAGTGCAGGGAGAGCGCGATCCGCACCCCATCGTCCATCTCAAGGAACCGATGCTCATCGGGCATCCGCGAACGGTACCGGTCGCCGGTCTCGTAGACATGACCGCCGACCAGTGGGTTTGACGCCTCGTGGCTCCCGCGGGAGGGTGACGGTCCCCCGAACAGAAGGAGGTAGTGCATGCGAGCACGCTTCTGGAAGCGCGCCGCGATCCTCCCTGCGGCCGCGCTCTCGGTCGTGACCGTCGTACCGCACGCGTCGGCCGACGCGCCGTTCTTCACCTCCACCCCGGCGATGCTGACGCTCGACACGTCGGTGCCCGGCGGGACGTCAGCGCTCCCGATCATCAGCGTGGGTGACACCGTCGGAGGATTCACGTTCGAAGGCATCCCGGACGGGATCGGCGCGATGCCCGGGTCGGGCGGCAACGCCGAGGTGTTCGTCAACCACGAGCAGTCGAGGGTGCCGTTCAGCGGCTCAGCGGACTTCGACTGGGCCTCGGTGTCGCATCTCACGCTCGCACCCAGCGGTGGCGTGGTTGCGGGATCCGAGCCGTTGCCGGACAGCGCCGGGTTCCAACGATTCTGCTCCGCGACGATGGCCGGCCCGAACGAGGGCCTCCCTTCGTACACGTTCCTGACCGGCGAGGAAGCCCCCGAGCGGGTCGCGGTGCCGGCAGGTGCCCCGTACGGTCCCGATCCGGCGTACGCACCGGCCAACGATAGGCAGTCCGGCTACTCGGTGGTGCTCGATCCGGTGACCGGCGACTTCACCCAGGTGGCAGGATTGGGTCGGCACAACCATGAGAACGAGATGGTCCTGCCGGGCGGCTGGGATCAGATCGCGATCCTCTCCGGCGACGATACGTTCACTCCTCCGGCGCCGGCCTCGCAGATGTACCTGTACCTTGCGAACGACGTCGGGGAGATCTGGGCCGACCAGGGAACGCTCTGGGCGTTCCAGACGACAGGGCGCAACGGCGTCAAGGTGAACCGCGCCAACCCGCTCAACAACGCGAACGACTACAGCGACATCAGCCTGGGCGACCATTTCCAGGGTCGATTCATCCGTGTGCCGACGAAGATCGCGAAGGGGCTGACGTCGGCCGAACCGCAGACGGCGCTTGAGAACTGGTCGAACCAGAACAACGTCTTCCAGTTCATCCGGATCGAGGACAGCGCCTACGATCCGAGGGTCGGTCCCGGCGAGAACCCGGTGATGTACTTCTCTGACACAGGCAACGGGGGCGTGATCGAGAGCCCCACCACCGGTCAGCTCACCGCCGGCGCGGGCCCGTACAACCGAGGCCGCGTGTTCCGGATGGAGTTCTCGCCCGACAACCCGAGGAAGGTGACCGATCTTTCGATCCTCCTCGACGGGAACTTCTCGGAGAACCCGTTCGCCGGGAACGCCCTGCGGGCTCCGGACAACATCGGGATGAGCGATCACAGCCTGATGCTGCAGGAGGACACGACGAGTCAGGTCTCTCGCGTGCTCCGATACGACCTCGACACGGGTCATTGGTCCGTGGTCGCAGCCGTCAACAACCAGCAGTGGGAATCCAGCGGCATCGTGGATGCGTCCGACTTCTACGGGGCCGGCACCTGGTTGCTCGACGTGCAGGCCCACTCGATCAACGTCGAGGGGCCGACGCTGATCAACGGCATCAACTACAAGACCGAGGGCGGGCAGCTGATCCTGCTCACGCTCCCGGGGAGCTAGGGATCCAGGGCGGGGCTCGCCGCGAAGCGGCGAGCCCCGCCCACACCACGCCACCGCGGGTAGGGTGCCCGGCATGGTCAAGATCGGACACGGTCCGATGCTCGCGAAGCTCGAGTCCGAGATCCCGCGTGGTCCGGGCTGGACTTACGAGCCCAAGTGGGACGGGTTCCGCACGATCGTCACGGTTGGCGACGAGATCCTGCTCGAGAGTCGCGGGGACCGGCCGATGATGCGGTTCTTCCCCGAGCTCGTGTCGCTACTCGAGGAGCGCCGTGACGGAGCGTTCATCGCCGACGGCGAGATCGTGATGGTTCGCCCGGGCCGGCTCGCGTTCGACGAGTTGCAGCTCCGGCTCCACCCGGCCGAGTCCCGTGTCCGCAAGCTCGCCGCCGAGATCCCCGCCAGTCTGATCTTGTTCGACCTACTAGAGGAGGACGGAGAAGGGCTCGGGCCGAAGCCGCTCGCCGAGCGGCGCGATCGGTTGGCTGCGCTGTCGAAACGCCTCCATATCCCGCAGGCCGCAGACCGCCTCGAGGATCTCGCACCCGGCCCCGAACTCCTGCTGACCCCGTGGACCGACGAGGTCGGCGTCGCGGAGCGGTGGTTCGCCGACGAGGCCGGGCTCGGTCAAGACGGCATCGTGGCGAAGCGCGATGGACAGCCCTACCTGCCCGGGGCCCGTGGGTGGGTCAAGGTGAAGCATCGGAAGACCGCCGACTGCGTGGTGGGCGGCTACCGAGTCGCCAAGGGTGGCGAAGGGGTCGGCTCACTGCTCCTCGGTCTCTACGACGACGAGGGCAGCTTGCATTACGTCGGGCACACATCGTCGTTCCGGGCGAAGGAGCGGCGCGAGATCCAGGAACTCCTCCGGCCGCTGGAGGAGGGTGCGGAGAGCTTCGCCGGCGGGCGAGAGCCCGGGGGACCGAGCCGATGGTCGGCGGGCAAGGACACGGCGTGGGTCACGGTGCAACCGGTCCGCGTCTGCGAAGTGGCGTTCGACCGGATCCAGTACGGCCGATTCCGGCACGCGGCGACGTTCCTGCGGTGGCGACCCGATCGCGAGCCGAAGACGTGCACCTGGGCTCAGCTCGGGGAGTCGCCGCCCTCCTGGGAGGGCTTCGAAGACTGATCCTTCGGCCACTCGATCCCTTCCCAGGGGTCGTAGTCCACCTCGAGTGCTTCCTGTTTCGGACGGTCGGTCTCCGGCACGTTCCGGAGATTGACCCGGATCCGCGTCCACGTCGTGCTCCGACCGCGCATCGAGTCGACCATGAAGTCGGCGGGTTCGAGGTGAGGAACGACCTCAGGGTGCCGAGCCTTCCATCGCTCGAGACCCTCCTTGGCCTCTCGTTCGGTCGCGGCGCGTGCGATCTCGATCAGCGGCATCCGCGTGCGGCGGCGCCCGGTCGGTCCACTCGTCTTCCCGGGCGCCGGCGGTGGCACGATGCCTTCAGAGGTCTTCGTCCGACGCCTCGACGGCTGCGCGCGAACGGGCTCGCCCTCGGCCTTCGGGAAATGCGGCGGGTAGGGCGCCTCGCCTTGTCCCTCGCGCTCCTGGCGCTCTGAGAGCTCGAACGCCGACTCGAGCGTTCCGACGTGGGCGTCGATCGCGGCCCCAGGATCGCCCACGCTCGTTAGCCGGTCGGGAACCGTGCGAAGCGTGAAGACCTCGGGCTTCACGTCCGGCACTTCATCCCACGCGAGGGGTGTGGATGCCCGCGCGTCGGAAACGGGCCGGACGCTGTACGCGGACGCCACCGTGCGATCCCGCGCGTTCTGGTTGTAGTCGAGGAAGACGCCGTGACGCTCTTCCTTCCACCACTTGGTGGTCGCCAAGTCGGGGACGCGGCGCTCGACCTCGCGAGCGAGGGCGAGCGCCGCCTTGCGGACCTCCGTGAACGTCCACTCGGGACGGATCCGGGCGTTCACGTGGATACCCTTCTTGCCGCTCGTCTTGGGGAAGCCGACGAGCCCGTGCTCCTCGAGGACGTCCTTGGTCACCATCGCGATCTCTCGAACCCACCCGAACGGGACTTCAGGCATGGGGTCGAGGTCGAAGCGCAGCTCGTCCGGATGATCGACGTCGCCCGATCGCACGGGCCACGGATTGATCTCCAGGCACCCGAGTGTCGCCGCCCACGCGAGGTGGGCGGCGTCGGCCATCACCGGCATCTCGGCCGTGCGCCCGCTCGGGAACGAGATCATTGCGGTCTCGATCCAGGGCGGGGCGCCCTTGGGCAGTCGCTTCTGATAGAAGCCCTCCGCGCCGGCTCCGTCGGGGAACCGATGCAGCGTCGTCGGCCGATCACGGCAGCCGACGAGGGCGGCGTCCGCCACCTCGACCCAGTAGCGGACGAGATCGAGTTTCGTGATCGGGCCGCCGGGAGCCTCGGGGAAGTAGGGCTTCTCCGGGTTCGTGACGCGGATCTCTCGCCCGCCGACCTCGAGCGTTTCCGACGGCGTAGCCATGGACCAACCGTACCCGTGAGGTCGTCGATACGCTGGGCCGGTGGTGGACCTCATCGAGACAGAGCGCCTCAGGCTTCGACCGTTCGCAGCGGACCTCTCCGACCTGGACGCGCTTCACGAGATCCAGTCCCACCCGCATCACATGCGCTTCTACCCGCACCCGTTCAGCCGCGAGGAGTCCCGCGCGTGGATCGAGAAGTTCCTCGAGCGGCAGGAGTGGAACGGCTACAGCCTGTGGGCGATCGAGGATCGCGAGACGGGCGAGTTCCTCGGCAACTGCGGCCCGGTGCCGCAGCTGGTCGACGGGATCGAGGAGGTCGAGATCGGATGGTCCGTCACGCCACGCCGCGCGCGCCAGGGGATCGCGACCGAAGCGGCCACGGCGTGGCGTGACCGGTGCTTGGGCTCGCTCGGCATGGACCACGTGATCTCGCTGATCCGACCCGAGAACGTTCCCTCACGCGGCGTCGCCGAACGCATCGGCATGACCGTGTGGAAGGAGACGCATCACGGAAGCCTGGGCTGGCTGCATCTCGTGTACCGGATCGACGCGCAGGAACGGCCTTAGTCGCTAACCTCGATCCGATCGACGACGACGTCGTCGATCGGACGGTCCTGTGATCCGGTGGGCACACCGACGATCGCCTCGACCACTTCGTACCCCTCGGTCACTTCGCCGAAGATCGTATGCCGGCCGTCGAGCCAGGGCGTCGCGGCGACCGTGACGAAGAATTGCGACCCGTTGGTGCCTGGCCCCGCATTGGCCATGGCCAGGAGTCCCGGCTTGTCGAAGCTCGGTCCGCCGGCAGGCACCTCGTCCTCGAATTGATAGCCGGGCCCTCCCATGCCGGTTCCGGTGGGATCGCCGCCCTGGACCATGAATCCGGGGATCACGCGGTGGAAGATCGTGCCCGGGTAGAGCGCGGTCGACTTCTTCTGCCCGTCGCGCGGGTCGTCCCATTCTTTGGCGCCGGTCGCGAGCCCGACGAAGTTCTCGACGGTCATCGGCGCGTGCTCGGGCATCAGCCGCACGGTGAAGGAGCCCTTGTTCGTGTGGATCGTCGCGGTTGGCATAGATCTTCCTTTCTTCTTTGGTCTTCTTTGGCCCTTCTGATCGCGGAAGGCCCGAGTCTAGCCAGCTGCCTCGAGCAGCTGATCGGCGAGCTCCTTCACGCCGGTCACCGGGAGTCGGCACGCGAACCGCTGGCACACGTAGGCGGTCGGGAGCCCATCGACCTGTGGACGATCGCGGAGGAGCGTCACTGCCTCGGCCGCTTCGTCGTCGCCGGGAGCAGCGATCGCGACGACGATGTTCGGGAGGAACCGAACGGCGAGAACCTCGTCCACGAGTGCCATGGTCGCCGGCTCGTCCACCGCACCCATGATCGCTACCTCGTGGGCCGGCCCCAGGTAGAGGTCGAGCGCCGACAACGCCTGTCCGAAGCCCGTCGGCGCTCTGCCGAGAGCATCGCGGACCAGCCGGATCGCCGAGACGCCGATCCGCTCGAGCTCCTGGTCCCCGGTGAGGAGTGCCATCCGCTGGAGCACCTCGGCGGCCGCCGAGTTCCCGGACGGCACCGCGTTGTCGTAGAGCTCCTTCGGCCGGATCACGAGTGCATCGACGTCGGCGCCGGTCTGGAAGAACCCCCCACGCTCCGGGTCGGCGAAGAGTCGAACGAGGTCGTCGACGAGCCGCCTCGCCTCGTGGAACCACCGAAGCTCCCCGGACCGTGAGAACAGAGTCAGCAACGCGGACGCCAGCAGGGCGTGGTCGTCGGCGTAGGCCGGACCGCCGGTCGTTCCGTCTCGCCAGGAGCGAAGGAGGCGGCCATCGTCCCTGCGGAGGTTCGACAGGATGAACTCCGAGGCGGCTGTTGCAGCGCGAGTGAAGGCCTCGTTACCGAACGCCCTTCCCGCCTCGGCGAACGCCTGGATCGCCATGGCGTTCCACGCGGTCAGCACCTTGTCGTCGGTTGCGGGCCGGACTCGCCGTTCGCGCTCCGCGAGCAGGATCCGTCGGGCGTCCTCCAGATCCTGCCCGGGGGGCTCTACACCATCGGGGCGCCGCAGGACATTCGTTCCCTTCCGGTCTTCACCGGCCCAGTTCCCGCCGGGTTCGGCGCCGAAAGCCTTCGCGACTTCCTCGCCCACGAGGTCGCTGAGCTCGTCCCAGGACCACGTGAAGAACTTCCCCTCCACACCCTCGGAGTCGGCATCCTGACTCGAGAAGAAGCCGCCTCCGGGATGCCGCATCACGCGGAGCAGGTACTCGAGCGTCTCTGTCGCGACGCGCCGATAACGTTCCTCGTGGGTCACGAGCCAGGCGCGCGTGTACAGCTGCGCCAGCTGCGCGTTGTCGTAGAGCATCTTCTCGAAGTGGGGAACGAGCCAGGTCGCATCCGTCGAGTACCGGGCGAAGCCGCCTCCCAGCTGGTCGTACATGCCCCCGGCCGCCATCCGGTCGAGCGTCGTCGTGAGCATCGGGAGGGCGTCGGGCGCCCCGCGCAGCGCCATCCGCAGCAGGAACTCGAGGGTCATGGGCTGAGGGAACTTCGGCGCCGAGCCGAACCCTCCCCAGGTCTGGTCGAACGATCGGCGGAGCTCGCCGAGCGCGGACGACGTGATCTCGTCCGTGAGCGGTTCCGGCGACGCCGTCAGCGATGCGGCGCGAGAGATCGCGTCGATGACCAGGCCACCTTGTCGCTCGACGTCGCCGCGCCGCCCCCGCCAGGCCTCGGCGATCCCTTCGAGCACCTGGCGGAACGACGGCATGCCGTGGGCCGGCTCCTTCGGGAAGTAGGTCCCGGCGAAGAACGGCTCGCCTCCCGGGGTGAGGAACGCCGACAGCGGCCACCCCCCTTGACCGGTCATCGATCGGACGGCATCCATGTAGATCGAGTCGAGGTCGGGGCGCTCTTCACGGTCGACCTTGATCGGCACGAAGTTCGCGTTCAGGTACGCAGCGGTGTCCTCGTCCTCGAATGACTCGCGCTCCATCACGTGGCACCAGTGACAGGCGGCGTAGCCGATCGAAAGGAAGATCGGGCGGTCTTCGACGACGGCTTTCGACAGCGCTTCCCCGCCCCACGGGAACCAGTCCACGGGGTTATCGGCGTGCTGTAAGAGGTACGGGCTCGTCGCATCGGCCAGACGGTTCACCCTCACAGTGTCCCGCAAGGGACCGGTCGGACGCTCAGTTCGCGGTCATGAGCTGCCGATGTTCCCGAAGAGATGGACGAGATCCGGGTCCTCATCGTGGACGACGGCCTCGGTCTGGCACAGGCCCTACTGCTAGCTCTTCGCCGCCGGCCGGGGTTGGAGGTGCTCGGCCCAGTGGCCGACGAGGCCTGCGCGCTTCAGGCGCTCTCGGAGACGCCCGTCGACATCGTGGTCGTGGATCTGGACCGCGCGGACGAGCAGGGCGTCGCCCTGATCGCCGCGATCCGAACCGGTACCGACATCCGTGTGATGGCCGCCACGCGGCACGTAGCGTCACCCCTCGTCGAGCTGGCGCTCGCCGCCGGGGCGTGCGGCGTGCTTCCGACCGAACGGGAGCCGGCGCACCTCGTGGCGGCGTTCCGGCGAGCCCTCGCAGGGGAGCTCGTCCTGCCCGTTGCCGACCTTCCATCGCTCGTCGATCGCCTGTGGCACGCACGGGCGCGGCGCACCGAGCACGCTCTCCTCGCGACACTGACCGTCCGGGAGCGCGAGATCCTCAGGGCGCTCGCCGACGGAGCCACGACCTCCGAGCTCGCCGAAGAGCTCGGGATCAGTCCGGCGACCGTCCAGACCCACGTCAAGAACGTCCTGAGCAAGCTCGGGGTGCACTCCAAGGTCGAGGCCGTCGGCACCGCGTGGCGGGCCGGTCTGACGCTCACCTCTCGGTCCGCCTGAGCGGTAGCCTCGCCGGCATGACAGAGGTCCGCGCGGTGGTGGCTGTGGGGCACCCCGTCGTGAGAAGCGTCATCGATCTCGCGTGCCGGGAGGCCGACGTCACGGTGACCGCCAGGGTGGAGACGGCCTTGGCCGCGATCGAAGCCTGCCGCGCCCGAACACCCGACCTCCTCATCCTCGACCTCGAGCTGCCCGACGCCGACGGATTCCGGGTGCTCGGGGATCTCGGCGACGAGGATCGTCCGGAGGCCATCCTCGTGCTGTCCGATCGTGCGGACGGGGATCTGGTGCTTCGTGCTCTGCGGCTCGGCGTCCGCGGCTATGTCACGAAGGCCGCAGGTCTCCGCGGGCTCTCGGGAACGATCCGGCGCGTGCTCGCCGGCGAGCGCGTGATCGCGCCCGGCCTGGAGCAGGACGCCGTCCTCGCGCTCGGACGGTTCGCACGCCGTGCTCGGGAAGGTGCCGAGATCGCGGCCGACCTCACCTCGAGGGAACAACAGGTGCTCGAGCTCATGAGCGAGGGTCACACGATGCGCCAGATCGCGACCAGGCTGAGCATCTCGCCCCGGACGGTGGAGACCCACGTCGCCAAGCTCTATCGGAAGCTCGGTGTGCGAACACGGGTGCAGGCGGTGTCCCGCGCGGCCACGCTCGGTCTCGTCGAGCTATAGCCTGACCGCGTCGCCGCCGATCGTGAGGATGGCGGCAGTCCTATCGCTCCGGAGAGCAGATGAGCGAAACGCCAGTGAACGAATCCAAGGCAGCCCGCGCTGTCCGGCGGATGGGTGTGGTCGTCGTGGACCCGTTCCCAGTGGTGCGGGCGGGCCTTGCAGCGACGATCGAAGGGAGTCCGGGACTCGAGGTCCTCGCCCAGGCTTCCAGCGCCGATGAGGCGGTCGTCGTGGTGGCAAACGTCCGCCGCTCCCGTGTGGTCGTGCTCGTCGCGATGGGTCTGGCGGGCGGCAAGGATTCCTACTGGCTGATCCGGACGCTCCGCGAACGCTTCCCGGGACACGCGATCCTCGGTCTCGGCGCGAACGCCGATCCCCACGTGGTCTCGCGGGCGCTGTTCGTGGGCGCCGACGGGTTCGTCGACAAGAACATCGAGCTGGACGAGTTCCTGGCGGCGATCCGCAGGGCGGGGAACGAGGAGATGGTGATCGCGGGCCCGGCCGCCGCCTCCGTCGGCCAGATCGCGGAGGGGATCGAGCGTCGGCGGAGCGTCGGCCTTCGGCTCACGAAGCGTGAGCGCGAGGTCCTGTCCGTGGCCGCCGAGGGGCTGACGGCGCGCGAGATCGCCGAGCGGCTCGGCGTTCGCGAGCGAACGGTGACGACGCACCTCGCCAGGATCTACGGCAAGCTCGGCGTGGGGAACCGCCTGGCGGCCCTCCGGCTGGCAGCTCGCTCGGGCCTGGTGTCGATCGGTCCGGCCGAGTAGCTCAGCGACGCACGAAGACAAAGCCGGCCGGACCGTCCGCTTCCAGGGTCCACCCGGGGTCATCGCGGAGCTCCCGAGCGAGAACGGCGTTCGGAGGCAGGATGACCCCCGCAACCTCGTAGCGCTCGAGGATCGCCTGCCACCCGTCGCCGGCGACGATCGCCGTGTCGTAGTCATGCCAGACCTCGCTCGGGAACAGCTCGATCCTCGAATCCACCATCACGGGGTCGCCGAACAGCGAGTACTCGAACCACGAGGCGAACGGTTGGAACACGAGGAGACGCGACCCGGCGGGCAAGGCCCGCCGGGTCGCTCCCACCAGAACCTCCGGCGCGTCCGCCGCCAGCCTCTTCGGCGCTCCGGTCACCGCGTCGGTCCCGGCGCGCACCGAGAACGCCGCCGCGAGGAGGACGAGCGACAGAACGCCCGCCGCCGCCTTCTGGCGGATGAGAGATGCGGTGACAGGATGCTCCGCCAGCGGTTCGGGGAGCGCGAGCCAGCCGGCGACTACCGGAGGCGCTGTCAGCGCCCACCACACGGTCGACCGGAGGGCCATCGCGCCGAGCGCGAAGAACACAACGAGCCGAGCGAGGTCCATCACGCGGACCGTCGAGCGCCTGGTGAGGGCAACCGCGACGACGGCGACCCCCGATAGCCAGAAGAGGGATCCCGCACCCGAAAGCGGTGAGGGAGGACGCCATTCGGCGACGGTGTCTCGGATGGTGTCGTTCGTCGCGACGTCCACGACGTAGGACCACACGGCGAGGCCGAACGGGGTGGCGGCGGTCGCCGCGATCGTCACGACGACGATCGACGCAGACTTGCCCGCCGGTTTCCGGCTCACGATGTCGTCGCCCAGGGCGAAGGCCGCGAGGATGGGCGCGAGCACGAAGCTTCCATGGACGTTGGCCCACACGACCGCCAGGACCGGGACGAGCCACGTCCATCGGTCTCGTCTGGCGAGGAGCAGCCACGTCCCCGTGAACAAGGGCACCGCCAGCGCCTGGGGTCGGGCGCCGAGCGAGCTCGCGCCAACGAGGAACCCGAGGATCGTGAGCGTGGCGGCGGTGCGGACGTCGCTCCCCGCGCGGCGACAGGCCCTGAAGAGGAAGGAGAACCCGGCTCCCACGGCAGCCGCGTAGGTGAGCGCGACGCCGGCCCATCCCCAGATCCGATGTGTGGATGCGAACAAGACCTGAGCGCCCCATTGTTGGTTCA
>CAJDUF010000048.1_pt2 | contig 24060 bp, 25 predicted proteins | sample 7390091 | NCBI WGS metagenome assembly CAJDUF01 (sample SAMEA7055670, study PRJEB34461) | soil metagenome | biome: terrestrial ecosystem; feature: Peninsula; material: soil | place: Antarctica | collected 2016 | reverse complement strand
GTACGAGACGGCATCGATCACCGCGTTGATCACCGCAGGCGGGGCCGCGATCGTCCCCGCCTCGCCGATCCCCTTCACGCCCAGCGGGTTCGTCGTCGAGGGGGTTTGGTGGGAGCCGTCGGTCGTGATCGCCGGGATCTCGACCGCCGTCGGGACGAGGTACTGCGTCATCGTCGATGTCGTGAGGTTGCCGGATTCGTCGTAGATCGCCTCTTCGTACAGGGCCTCCGCCACGCCCTGCGCCACGCCGCCGTGGATCTGGCCCTCGACGATCATGGGGTTGATCACGGTGCCGCAGTCGTCGACCGCGACGTATTTCACGATCTCCGTCGCGCCGGTTTCCGTGTCAACCTCGACGACGCAGATATGCGCGCCGGCCGGCCACGTGAAGTTCGGCGGGTCGTAGATGGCGGTGGCGTTCAGGTGCGGCTCGGTGCCTTCGGGGAGCGAGTGCGCGTGCCACGCGGAGAACGCGATCTCGGGGATCGTCTTCGCCTTGTCGGGAGCGCCAGCCACGTGGAACGAACCATCGCCCCATTCGAGGTCGTCCTCGGAGACCTCGAGCTCGTGTGCCGCGATCGTCCGCGCCTTCGCCTTGATCTTCTCCACCGCGAGATGGAGCGCGGGACCTCCGACCGACACCGACCTCGATCCGTAGGTGTCCATGCCGAGCGGCGTGATCAGCGTGTCGCCGTGTAGGACCTCGATATCGTCCGGCGTCACCCCGAGCCCGTCCGCCACGATCTGCGCCCACGTGGTCTCGTGCCCCTGCCCGTGCGGCGAGGTGCCGGTCTTCACCAGCACCTTGCCGGTCGGCAGGCACTCGATCGTCGCGCCGTCCCAGCCACCGGCGGCGTAGCGGAGTGCGCCCAGGATGTTCGAGGGCGCCAACCCGCACATCTCGATGTAGGTGGACAGACCGATCCCGAGCTGCTTGGTGTCGCCGCGCTCCCGGCGGTCGCGCTGCTCCGCTCGGAGCTTGTCGTATCCGACCAAGCCAAGAGCCGTGTCCAGCGTAGGTTCGTAGTTCCCCGAGTCGACGCTCAGCCCGGAGATCGCCACGGTCGCCTCCGCGAATGCAGGCCTAAAGTTCATCCGTCGGACCTCGGCCGGGTCCTTGCCGACCCTCCTGGCGAACGAATCGACGAGCCGCTCCACCACGTACGTGGCCTCCGGCCGGCCGGCACCCCGGTAGGCGTCGGTCGGCGTTGTGTTGGTCACGATCCCCGTGAACTCGAACCAGTACGCCTCCGGATCGTACGGGCCCATGTACACCCAGCCGCCCAGCTCAGGGATGCCCGGTGTGAGCAGTTGGAAATACGCCCCCATATCCGCCAGCTCGACGAACTTCAGCCCGAGGATCTTCCCGTCCTCGGTCCCCGCCAGGGTGCAGTCGTGGATCACGCCGCGGCCGTGGGTCGTGGCCACGTAGTTCTCCCGACGCCCTTCGATCCACTTGACCGGCCGCCCCAGCTTCCTTGCGAGGCCGAGCGCGAGCGCCTCTTCCGCGTACACGTTGAGCTTGGAGCCGAACCCTCCCCCGACGTCGGGGGCGATCACCCGGAGCTTGTGCTCCGGGATCCCCGTCACACCGGAAAGCGTGACCTTCGCGATGTGCGGGATCTGCGTGGCGGAGACGAGGGTCCACTCGTCCATCGCCGGCACCCCGTACGCCAGGCACCCACGCGGTTCGATCGGGTTGGGGATCAACCGCGGCTGGACGAACCGCTCGTGCACGATCACGGCAGCCGAGTCGAACAGCGACTGGTCCCCGGCTCCGCCGTGGTTCCAGTGCACGACCGAGTTCGTGCCGAGGTCGTCATGGAGGAGCACCTCGTCTTTCGCCGCCTCCTCCAGCTCGATCACCGCGGGGAGCTCCGTCGCGGTCACCGCGACCGCCTCCGCGGCGTCGATCGCCTGCTCCCGTGTCTCCGCCACCACGACCGCGACCGCGTCGCCATTGAACCGAACCTTGTCCGACGCCAGTGCGTAGTGCACCGGCACCTTGATGTCCTCGGTGATCGGCCACACGAACGGCAACGCGCCGAGCTCGAGGTCTCCGGCGGTGTAGACACCCACAACACCCGGCATCAAGGCCGCCTCGGTCGTATCGACGCCGTCGATCGTCGCGTGGACGTAGGGCGGACGAGCCAAGGCCATCCACAACATCCCGGGCATCGTCCAGTTGTCGATGTAGCTCGCCTGGCCCGTGAGCAGCTCCGGGTCTTCCTTGCGCAGGACCGGCTGACCGATGAACGTCTCCGTAGCCACGGCGTCCTCCTCAGGCCTTGGCGCCGGCCATCGAGCCGGCCGCGTCGAGGATCGACTTCACGATGTTCTGGTAACCGGTGCAGCGGCAGAGGTTCCCCTCGAGCGCCAAGCGCACGTCTTCCTCGCTGGGGCTCGGGTTCTCCTTCAGGTAGCTCGCCGCAGCCATGAGCATCCCTGGCGTGCAGTAGCCGCACTGGAGTCCGTGGTTCCTGTGGAACGACTCCTGGAGCGGGTGGAGCTCGTCACCTTCCGCCAGTCCCTCGATCGTCGTGAGCTCGCGGCCGTCCGCCTGCGCGGCCAGCAACGTGCACGACTTCACCGACTCACCGTCGAGCAGCACCGTGCAGGCGCCGCAGCTGGACGTGTCGCACCCGACGTTCGTGCCGGTGAGCCCGAGGGTCTCGCGGAGGAAGTACACGAGGAGCGTGCGAGGCTCGACATCGGCCTCTCGCATCGCCCCGTTGACGGTGACCGAGACGTGCGTCACGGGGGACCTCCTTTTGCTGATTCCATGGCTGCTGATTCCACGGGGACGGGCAAGCAGCCGGAGTGTAGACCCGAGTCCCGGAGCGGTCGAATCGAAGGGAGTGGTGCGCTCCCATACCGGGCCGCGGGACCGAGCGCGGCCGCGCCGGTGCACTCTGATCCGGTGCCGCGGGTGACGTCGCCCGCTGTCGTGGCTCGGATCCAGTGGCAGACGCCGCCCGGACCCTGAACCGCCGTCGCCCAGACGTCGGCCGTGGAGGCGACCGAGACGATCCTCGACGTTGTTGAGGGTCCGTCGACGAAGACGTAGCCGTGCTGGAGGGCACTGAGCTGCGCCGGCCCGGCGTCGAGGAAGCTCCGATGCTCGAGGAACGCCACCCTCGCCGCGTTGAGAGCCAACGTGGTTGCCTTCTCGGCCTGTTCGTCGGAGACCCCGGGATCTGCGGCTGCGTCGGGATGCCCCGCTTCGACACCCGACCGCATGATCCTCCGATCGGCCCGCGAGAGGCTTGCGCGCTCGCTGGTGATGACCCAGTTGGCGAAGAACCCGATCCCGAGCACGAGGAGCGTGCCGAACACGATCGCCTTCATCATCCTGGGATCGATCTGACGACGCAGCGGCACGGTTGTCCAGAACGCGAAGGAGTCGTCCATCCCCGCTCTATCGGCCGCTTCCGCCGCGTGGCTGAGGAGGTCGGATCTACCAGGAAGTGGCGGAAGACGCCATGGCGGCGCTCCCCCTGCAGGGAGTCCCGCTCCCGTACGTGGTGACGCTGTCCGCGCCGATCCTGGCCCACCAGCACGTGCCCGATTCCGAGCGAACCGCGGCGCCGAAGCTGCCGGCGTTCACCGCGTAGGAGACCGTCATCGGGTCCTTCGAAGGACCCGACGTGAACCGGAGCCCGGGGTCGTATGCAGAGAGCGTCGCGAGGTCGGTGGTGAACGTGCCGCTTTCGGCGTACAGGCTCAGCGCGACCACGACCGCGCGGCCCATCGTTCCCTGCGCCGCCGCGTCGTAGGCCGTGTCGATCTGGGAGACGGCATGTGTCTCGGAATCGGCGATCTGCGCGGCGCTTGGCGGGCTCGCCGAAATGGAACTCGTCGTTCATCTCCCCAATATCGGTCACGGATGGCCCGACCTGAGGAGCGAGGCGTGGGCGGCGTGGGCGTACCATCCCCACGTGAGCGAGATCGGTGACGTCCTTGCGGCCATCGAGGCGTTGTCCGCGAAGGGTGAGCGCATGGCGCTGGCGACGATCGTCGCGGTGCGAGGCTCGACCTATCGGCGCCCGGGGGCGCGGCTCCTCGTTCCGGAGGATGGCTCGCCGATCGGCAACATCTCCGGCGGTTGCCTCGAAGGCGACGTCGCCGACATGGCGCGTGTGGTGATGGAGGAAGGCCGGGCGCGCCTCGCCGGATGGGACCTCACCGCGGACGACGACGCCGTCTGGGGGCTGGGTCTCGGATGCAACGGCGCCATCGAGGTCTTCATCGAGCCTGCCGAGAAGGCGGCCGAGGTCGCCGGGGCGCTGCGAGCCGCGCTCGAAGAGGAGCGGCCCATCAGCGTGATCACCGTGGTCGAGTCGTCGCACCCCCGCGTCGAGCCGGGTGCACGTCTCGTCGTGCGGCCGGAGGGGTCCTCCGACGGGTCCCTCGGCGACGCAACCGTGGACGCGGCCGCGGTCGAGGCCGCGAGGGCGCTCCTCCGTGGGGAACGGTCGGAGGCGTGGACGATCGCCCGGGGTTCCTGACGCATGCACGATTCCCCGAGGCGACGGGTTTCGTCGCGGTCGACGAACCGGCGGACGCGGCGAAGGCTGCGGGGGTCGACGAGCGCACGTTCTCCGTCGTGATGACGCACAACTTCCTCAGGGACAAGGTGTACGTCCGATCGTTGCTCGGGTCTCCCGCTGCTTACATCGGGATGCTCGGCCCCGGCTCCCGGACGGAGCGGCTACTGATCGAGCTGCGCGATGAGGGCGTCGAGATCGCCGGCGCGAACCGTGAGCGGATCCACGGACCGGCGGGGCTCGACCTCGGCGGAGAAGGACCGGAGGAGATCGCACAGGCGATCGTCGCGGAAATCGTGGCGGTGAAGCGTCAACGTGCGGGCGGTTTCCTGCGAGACCGGCGGGGGCCCATCCACGATCGACCCCGGCCCGGAACCGAGGCGCGATAGGCGGTTTCCGCCGGACCGAGAATCCCGTCGGAGCCTAGATCGCGCCGGAGAACGTGTCGCAGGCGTTCGGGTCACCGCTCTGGTACCCCGTGAGGAACCACTTCTGGCGCTGCGCCGAGGACCCGTGCGTCCAGGTTTCCCGATTCACCTGTCCCTGGGTCTCCTGCTGGATCCGGTCGTCGCCGACGGACTCGGCCGCGTCCAGGGCCTGCGCGATCTCCTCGTCGCTGACAGAGGCGAGGAATCTCGTCTTCACCGCGTTCGCCGCCCAGACTCCGGCGAAGCAATCTGCCTGGATCTCCACCCGGACGGACGCGCTCCGGGGACCCTGCTGGTCACCGCGGGCCTGATCGAGCGTGCCGAGCAGATCCTGGGCGTGGTGCCCGTACTCATGCGCGAGGACGTAAGCCTCGGCGAAGGGCCCTCCCTCGGCGCCGAACCGAACCTGCAACTCCTGGAAGAAGCCGAGATCGACATAGACCTTCTCGTCGGTGGGACAGTAGAAGGGGCCGACGTCGGTGGTCGCGAGACCGCAGCCGGTTTGCGTGGAGCCGGAGAAGAACACGGTGTTCGCCGGACGATAGCCGTCGATCGTCTGGCTCCAGTAGGCCTGGATGCTGTTCACGGTGCCGATCAAGCGGCAGATCCGAGTCTGCTCCGCGTCCTGACCGGTCTTGCACTCCTTGTGCACCTCGCCCTGCTGCGGACCGCCCGCGGTCACCCCGTCGAGCGACTGAAGCGCGCTCAGGTCGATGTTGTCGCCCCCCAGGAGCGTGATCAGGAGAACGATGACGAGTCCGACCACTCCCGCACCGCCGCCGACGGCCACGCGGCCTCCCCGCCTCCCGCCACGGTCCTCGACCTGGCTCGGGTCGAGTTTCGCTCCCTTCCTGAAGTCCACGGAGGCGACGATACCCGGCTGCCGTGAACGGGAAACCGAGAGCTATCGGTCCCGGCGACCCTCCAGCCAGAGCATGACGTAGAGGGCGAACCCGCCGAGCGTGAGCGGCTGTGCCGAGGCGTTCGCGAACTGAGCCCATTTGAAAAGGGACTGGAAGAGACCTCTCTGGTCGAGCGAGGAAACCTCGAAGAGGAGTAGGCCCGTGAGCGCACCCGACAGCGCCCACATAACGGCCGAGACCAGTACGACCCATTTCAGTCGACCGAGCCACACGACTCGGCGTGCGCCGGCGCTGATCTGCTTCCAGCGCGAGGCCGCGGCCTCGTACCCCGATTCGTCATCGGAGAACCGCTCGATCGGCTCGCCGTCTTCGAGATCGTCGAAGCGCCAGACGCCGTAGCCTTCGTCGTCGCGCACGACCACGAACCCCGTGTTCGCGTCGAACGTCTCGAACCTGCCACCGGGTGATCCGCCCACGTTCGCCCCTCGAGATGTTGCGCCGAACGTTACCCCGGACGAGAGTCGAGGGACCCGATTTGCTGGTCATCTCGACGAGGGGGAGGATGGCCACGCTGCGGAAGGCTGAGCAGCGTCCGGGGCCGTATCACCATGGTCGGGTCGCGGCGAGAAGCGCGACCCCTACCGAGATAGGGGGTTCGCCAGATGCACCCCGCACCGTTCGAGTACCACCGTCCCGAGACGTTCGAGGAAGCCCTGAAACTCCTCGCAGAACACGGCGAAGACGCCAAGGTCCTCGCCGGCGGGCAGAGTCTGATCCCGTTGATGAAGCTCCGTTTCGCCGCCCCGGCCCGCCTGATCGACGTCAATCGGATCGCGGGGCTGGATGCGATCGAGGAGCGCGACGGGTTCCTCAGGATCGGGGCGCTCGTCCGCCACAACGCACTCGCTGCCTCGGACGTGATCAAGGAACGCTACCCCACGATCGCCGCCGCGGCTCCCATGATCGCCGACCCGATCGTCCGAAACCTCGGCACGATCGGCGGATCGCTGGCACACGCGGATCCCTCCGGCGATCTCGGCTCGGTCATGCTGGCCCTGGGGGCATCGGTCGTCGTTCGGAGCACCTCGGGCGAGCGCGAGATCGCCGCGACCGCCCTCGCGGAGGGCCCCTTCCAGAGCTCGATCGCTCCGAACGAGCTGCTGACCGAAGTCCGAGTGCCCGCACCGGGCCCACGGTCCGGCGGGACCTACTTGAAGCTCGAGCGCAAGGTCGGAGACTTCGCGACGGTCGCGGCCGCCATCTTCCTGACGCTCGAGAACGGAGCGATCGGCCGGGCCGGCATCGGACTCACGTCGGTGGGACTCACGAACCTGAAGGCCGGCGAAGCAGAATCCGCGCTAACGGGAGCCGCTCCGGGGGAGGACGCCTGGGCGGAAGCCGGACGCCTCGCAGCTGAGGCGTCACAACCGAACACAGACGTTCGCGGGTCGGCGGACTACAAGCGCCACGTCGTGGACGTCTACGTGCGCCGAGGCCTCGCCGCCGCGGCCGAGATGGCCGGCGCGGCCTAGCTCGAGAGGAGACGCGATATGGAGGTCAAGGTCAACGTCAACGGCACCGAGCGATCGGCGGACGTGGAGCCTCGCCAGCTGCTGGTCCACCTGATCCGCGAAGAGTTCGAGCTCACGGGAACGCACATCGGCTGCGACACCACCAGCTGCGGCGCGTGCGTGGTGCTCCTCGACGGAGTGCCGGTGAAGTCGTGCACGCTGTTCGGCGTCCAAGCCGACGGCCGCTCGGTCACGACCGTCGAGGGTCTCGCCGGAGTCGCCGGGCTTCACCCGATCCAGACGGCGTTCAAGCAGGAGCACGGCTTGCAATGCGGTTTCTGCACCCCCGGCATGATGCTCACCGGCGCGGCACTCATCGAACAGAACCCCGCGCCGAGCGAAGAGGACGTCCGGTGGGCGATCTCGGGGCAGATGTGCCGCTGCACGGGCTACATGAACATCGTGAAGGCGATCCAGGCCGCGGCGGCGGCGTCGAACATGAACGCGCCCGCCGCCGTCTCGCACCCTCGACCCGAAGGAGCTTGAGACCATGGCGAGTGAGACCGAAGAGATCCGCGGGATCGGACACCGCGTCCGCCGAGTTGAGGACGACCGGTTCATCCGTGGCGCGGGGAACTTCATCGACGACATCCACCTGCCCGGGATGCTGCACATGGCGATCCTCCGGAGCCCCTATGCCCACGCGAACCTCAAGGGCATCGACGCGTCGAGGGCACAGGCGCTTCCCGGCGTGGTCGCGGTCGTCACCGGTGAGTTGATGGCGCAGCACAACCTCGCTTGGATGCCGACGCTCTCCGGGGACACGCAGGCGGTTCTTGCGACCGACAAGGTGCGGTTCCAGGGACAAGAGGTCGCGGCGGTCATCGCGAACGACCCTTACGTCGCGCACGACGCGCTCGAGCTGATCGACGTCGACTACGACCCGCTCGACGCGGTGACGACCCCGCAGCAGGCGCTCGAGGACGGCGCCCCGCTCATCCGAACCGACAAGGAAAGCCAGGAGAACAACCACGTCTACTCGTGGGAGACCGGCAACAAGGAGGCGACCGACATCGCGTTCTCTCAGGCCGACGTCGTCGTCTCCCTCGACACGTTCTACCCTCGGATCCACCCGGCGCCGCTCGAAACGTGCGGATGCATCGCGGACATCAGCCCCGCGACCGGCCAGGTGACGATCTACATGACGTCGCAGGCGCCTCACCTCATCCGCACGGTGTTCGCGCTCGTCGCCGGCCTGCCGGAAGAGAAGATCCGGATCGTGTCGCCCGACATCGGCGGGGGCTTCGGCAACAAGGTTCCGGTGTACCCCGGTTACGTCGTCGCCACGGCCGCCTCGCTCCTGCTGGGGCATCCGGTGAAATGGATCGAGGATCGCTCCGAGAATCTCATCTCCACCGGGTTCGCCCGCGACTACCACATGCGTGGAGAGCTCGCGCTCAAGAGCGACGGCACCATGCTCGGACTGAGGGCGTCGCTGCTGGCGGACGAAGGCGCGTTCTTCGCCGATGCCCAGCCCTCGAAGTTCAAGGCCGGCCTGTTCCACATCGTGAGCGGCTCGTACGACCTGCCAGCGAGCCACGTCTCGGCGCAGGGGGCCTACACGAATAAGGCGCCCGGCGGCGTCGCGTACCGATGCTCGTTCCGCGTGACGGAGGCGTCGTATCTGATCGAGCGCCTCGTGCAGAACGCCGCCTACGAGCTCGGTATGGACCCCGTCGACCTCCGGAAGAAGAACTTCATCGAGAAGGAACAGTTCCCCTACGCATCCTCGACCGGGTTCGTCTATGACTCCGGCGACTATCGAGGTGCCATGGACAAGGCGCTCGAGATGATCGCGTACGACGACCTCCGGAAGGAACAAGCCGAAGCCCGCGCGCAGGGCAAGCTCTACGGCATCGGCGTCGCGTCGTTCACCGAGGTCGTCGGCGCCGGACCGGCGAAGGACTACGACATCATCGGCGTGAAGATGAACGACGGCGCCGAGCTTCGGATCCATCCGACCGGCAAGGCGATCCTCAAGATCAGCTGCCAGACCCAGGGGCAGGGGCACGAGACGACGTTCGCCCAGATCGTCGCCGGCGAGCTCGGGATCCAGCCGGAGGACATCAAGGTCATGCACGGCGACACAGACAACACGCCGTACGGACTCGGCACGTATGCCTCGCGCTCCACGCCCACGTCGGGGGCGGCGACGGCGATGGTCGCCCGCCGCGTCCGAGAGAAGGCGATGAAGCTCGCGGCGCACTTGCTCGAGGTCGCCGAGGAGGACATCGAGTACGAGGCCGGCAGATTCTCCGTCCGCGGAGCGCCCGACCAGGTCAAGACGATCCAGGACGTGGCGTTCGCCGCGTACACGAACTACCCGGAGGGCATGGAGGCGGGGCTCGAAGGCGTCCACTACTACAACCCGCCGAACCTGACGTTCCCGTTCGGGACCTACGTCGTCTCGGTCGAGGTCGACCCCGACACCGGCGTATGGAAGGTTCGCCGGATGGTGGCCGTCGACGACTGCGGCGTCCGTATCAACCCGATGATCGTCGAGGGGCAGATCACGGGTGGCCTGACGGAGGGATACGCCACCGCCGCGATGCAGCTGATCACCTTCGACGAGGTCGGCAACGCGATCGGCACGAACTTCATGGACTACCTCATCCCGACGGCATGGGAAACGCCGAAGTTCGAGCTCGGAGAAACCGTCACGCCGTCGCCGCATCACCCGATCGGCGCGAAGGGCGTCGGTGAGTCGGCGACGGTCGGCTCCCCCGCCGCCTACGTCAACGCGGTGATCGACGCGCTCCAGCCCTTGGGCGTGAAGAACATCGACATGCCGCTCACGTCCGCGAAGGTCTGGGAGGCGATCCAGGCCGCGGGGGGCTCATGAGGCGAGCCCGAAGGGCGATCCGCCGTGAGACGAGCGCAGAACGGTGAAGCCCGAGATCCTCGCCGAAGCAGCCGCACGCTCCGCACGGGGCGAGCCTTTCGTGCTCGCCACGGTGGTGTGGCGTCGCTCCCCGTCTTCGGGGAAAGCCGGCGCGACTGCGCTGATCACGAGCGACGGGCGCGTCCGAGGCTGGCTGGGGGGCGCGTGCGCCGAGCCGACCGTCGTTCGGGAGGCTCGGCGCGCGCTCGAGGAAGGCACGCCGCGGCTCCTGTTCCTGGGGCCGCCGGAGGAGCTCGCGGGTCATGAACGCGATGGGGTCGTGACCGTCCCGATCGCCTGCCAGAGTGAGGGTGCCATGGAGGTGCACGTGGAGCCCGTGTTGCCGCGACCGCAGGTCGTGGCCATCGGGCGATCGCCGGCCGCCATCGCCCTGACCGCGATGGCGGCCGCCCTCGGATGGCGGAGCGTCGCCGTCGACGACGACGGCGACCAGACCGATCACGCCGGCGCCGACCGCTTGATCACAACGCTCGACCTCGACGAGGCCGGGGTGGACGAGCGCTCCTTCGTCGTGGTCGCGACGCAGGGGCACTACGACGAGGCCGCCCTCGAACAGGCGCTGGGGACGCGGGCCGCCTACATCGGGCTCGTGGCGTCGCGGAAGCGAGCCGAAGCGGTGCTCGGATACCTCAGGGATCGCGGGGCCGGCGAGGACCAGCTGGCCCGTGTCCACGCGCCCGCCGGACTCGACCTCGGTCGGATCGACTCCGAGGAGATCGCAGCGGCCATCCTCGTCGAGATCATCCAGCTCAAGGCCGAAGACGTCCTCCAAGGCACGGCCGCCGCCGAGAGTGCGCCCGCGGGGCATGAGGAGATCGACCCCGTGTGCGGGATGACGGTCGAGGTGGCCGATGCTCGCTACCGAAGCGTGCACGACCGCCGCACCTACTATTTCTGCTCCGCGGGGTGCCTGGCGTCGTTCGAAACCGATCCGGCGTCGTACGTGTCCGTGCCTCGATGAGCGCCACCATGGGAGGCGACGGATGCTGATCGAAGACAGTTTCACGGTCCACACACCCATGGATCGCTTGTGGGCCTTCATCCAAGATGTCGAACGGATCGCGCCGTGTATGCCGGGCGCGGAGCTAACGGAAGTCGTCGACGACCGAACCTGGAAGGGCAAGGTCCACGTGAAGTTCGGTCCGGTCCAGATGGCATTCAGCGGCACCGTCGTGATGGAGGAGAAGGATGACGCGGCGCACCGCGCGAAGCTTTCAGCGAAAGGGACCGAAGCGCGTGGGAAGGGAGTGGCGAACGCGAAGGTGGAGTCGTGGCTCGAGCCCGCCGGCGACGACGGCACGACGGTCCACATCCGCTCCGACATCACGATAACGGGAGCAGCCGCCCAGATGTCCCGGGGGCTCCTGCCGGAGGTGTCGAAGCTCCTGACCAAACAGTTCGCCGACTGCCTGGAATCGAAGCTGAACGAAGATACGGGATCGACTGCCGCCCCGGCGATGGGTGACACGAGCTCGAACATCACGAGCGCGGGGATCGGTGCGGTCGAACCGGCGCCGAAGGCGGCTCCGAAGGCGGTCGGCGGGGTCGGCCTCGGCCTCCGCGCTTTGTGGGCCACGATCGTTCGCTTCTTCTCCCGGCTGTTCGGACGGCGTACGGGGACGTGATCTCCGGCATCGTCTTGGCCGCCGGCTCGGGCACCCGGTTCGGAGGCACGAAACAGCTCGCGCAATTTCATGGCAAGCCGCTCGTGCAGCATGCCGTCGACGCGCTGGCGTCCGCTGGGGTCGACGAGCTCGTCGTGGTCATCGGTCACGACGCCGATACGGTGGAACGAGCGCTCCGGCTCCCTCCGCAAGGCCGCTTCGTTCGCAATCCGGATCACGCATCCGGTCAGTCCTCGTCGTTGGCAGCGGGCCTCCACGCATTGGCCGACGACACCGAGGGCGCGGTGGTCCTGCTCGCCGACCAGCCCGGGGTCACCGATGCCGAGGTTCGGGCGCTGATCGACGCGTTCGAGCGTTCCCGAAGCCGGGTCGTCCGGATCGCTTACGCGGACGGTCCGGGTCCGGCGCTGCTCTCGCGGGAGGTCCACGCGGAGGCGGGGCACCTGCACGGCGACATGGGGGCGAGAGCGCTCATCGCCTCTCACCCCGATTGGGTCGAAGAGGTCGCGGTGCCCTTCCGTGCGCCGCCGGACGTCGACCGACCGGAAGATCTCCCTCCCGAGTGATCAGCCGCGCGGGGGTCGGACCATCGTCCGGTCACTAGCCCCTTCGAAACCGAACTTCGCGTAGAGGGCGTGCGCGTCGCGCGTGTTGAGGTACCACTGCACGTCGCGATGATCCGGATACTCAACGGCCTCCCGCACGAGCTCCTCGCCGAGTCCCCGGCCGCGGTGTTCCGCCAGGACGAACACGTCGCCGAGCCATGCCACGCTCGTGCCGTCCGAGATCACACGCGCGAATCCGAGCTGCTCGTCGCCGACGTAGACGCCGATCACCCTCGTCGACTCGCGCACGAGACGTTCGATCGTGGCCCGGTCGCGGCCGCGTACCCAGTAGGCCTCCTCCGAAAGGTACCGGTAGACCATGTCGACGTCCACGCGACCGCGTTCGTCGTCGATCTCGTACCCACCGGCGACCTCCCGACGCATCAGCAGATGAGACCCAGACGCCGATGCTCGAGCACCGGGAGCACCTTCCGAACGCGCCGGAGCTCCGCCATGTCCAGGTCGGCGAACCATACGCCGGACCCTTCCGCCGGCGCGTCGACCAGGACCTCGCCCCACGGCCCCACGATCATCGAGTGACCGTAGGAGCGCCGTGGCTCTTCCAACGATCCGAACTCGCCCCATTGCGCCGCCGCGGCCACGAAGCACTGGTTCTCGATCGCGCGCGCGCGAAGCAGCACCTCCCAGTGCGCGACGCCGGTCTGATGCTGGAACTGCGCGGGAACCGCGAACAGCTCGGAGCCGAGCGCCATCAACCCACGGTAGAGCTCGGGGAAGCGGACGTCGTAGCAGATGGTCAGACCGATCCGAACGTCTTCGACCGGGTGGGTGACGAGCGCCGTGCCCGGGGTGAAGGTCGCGGACTCGCGGAAGGGAGGCTGACCATCGAGGTCGACATCGAAGAGATGGATCTTCCGATACGCCGCGACCAGCCCCCCCGTCCGATCGTAGAGCGGGGCGGTGTTGAAGAGCCGGTCCCCGTCACGCTCGTGGATGCTCCCGCCCAGGATCCACATCTGGCGTTCCCGGGCGACCGTGGAGAGCATCGCTGATGCCGGTCCCACGGGAAGCGTCTCCGCCACTTCGGGGATACCCGAGTCGGGTCCGAGGTAGGCGAAGAACTCCGGGAGTATCGCGACGTCGGTTCCGGCGTCGGCGGCCTCTACCAGGAGCGCCTGCGCCGCAGCGAGATTCGCGGAAACATCATCCCCGGACCGCATCTGGCAGACGGCTGCGCGCATCTCCGAAGTGTAGGTGGCGAGCCGAGGCCGGGGAGATCGAGCTAGTGCTTGGGGGCGAGCCGACGACGGATCGCCTCGAGCGAGCCGGGGTTCTCCAGGCTCGAGACATCGCCCGGATCCTCTCCCAGGGCGGCCGCGCGGATCGCCCGTCGGACGATCTTCGCGCTCCGGGTCTTGGGGAGCTCGGGAACGAACACCACCTTCGAAGGCAAGAACGAGCGCCCCAGGTGATCGGCGACCACGTTCCGAAGTGTCGTGGCGAGCCCCCCGTGCGCGCCTACCCCCGGTTTCAGGACCACGAAGCACCAGATGGTTTCTCCCTTGAGGGGGTGCGGTACGCCGATCGCGGCCGACTCCGCCACCGCCGGATGAGACGCGAGCGCGCTCTCCACCTCGGCCGGACCGAGGCGCTTCCCCGCCACGGAGAGCGTGTCGTCCGAACGCCCGTGTAGGAACCAGAAACCGTCCTCATCTCTCATCGCCCAGTCGCCGTGCACCCACACGCCGGGGAAGCGATGCCAGTACGTGTCGAGGTAGCGATCGGGATCTCCCCAGATGCCGCGCGTCATCGATGGCCACGGCTGGCGGCAGATCAGCTCGCCCACCTCGCCTGCCGCAACCGGGGAGCCGTCGGCATCCACGATGTCGACGTCCATTCCGAGCGCGGGTCCCCAGAGCGTGCACGGCTTCAGCTCGCTGATAGGAAGCGGTGACAGGAAGCAGGCACCCACCTCGGTGCCTCCGCTCAGGTTGATGATCGGGAGCCGTGATCCGCCGACCTCCCGCTGCAGCCACAGATACGCATCCGGATTCCACGGCTCGCCGGTCGACGCGAGGATCCGGAGTGAGGACAGATCGTGTCGGCGGACGTGCTCGGCCCCGGAAGGGATCAACGCCCTGATCAGCGTCGGCGAGACGCCGAGGGTGGTGATGCCGTGGCGCTCGACGAGAGACCAGAGACGGTCCGGGCCAGGATGCGTGGGAGCTCCGTCAGTGAGGAACACCGTCGACCCCAGGGCAAGGGCCCCCACGATCTCCCACGGGCCCATGATCCAGCCGAGGTCGGTCACCCAATGGAGCACCTCTCTAGCCGATGAACAGCGGGTGCTCGCTGTCGAGCGACTCGGACGGCAGCGGATCGCCCGACTCGCCGGCGACGAGCTCAGCCCAGTCGTGCTCGCCGGTGGTGGCGCCCTCGCCCGCGTGGCGTAGCACGACCGTTTCCCGAACCGAGTCCACGCGGGCGAGGGCGCCGCGCGCGGTTTCCGCCATCGAGACGTCCCGTCCCTTTCGAAGGAACGCGTCCGCGGTCAGGATCACCTTCACGCCCGCGTCCGCGAGCCGGACGGCGATCGCGTCCGGTCCGAAGCCGCTGAAGATCGGGACCCAGACGGCCCCGATCTTCGAGCACGCCATCACCGCTGCCACGGTCTCGGGAAGCATCGGGAGGAAGATCCCGACGGCCTCACCCGCCTGGACGCCCAGCCGGAGGAGCGCCCGCGCCAGCCGGTCGGTTTCGAGACGGAGGTCCGCGTAGCTCCATGTCCGGACCTGGCCGTCTTCGCCCTCCCAGACGACCGCCGGTGCTTCCGGGGTCGCCACAGCCCAACGGTCCACGCATTGGTGAGCGAGGTTCAGGCGGCCGCCGCCGAACCAGGTCGCCCATTCCACGCCTCGTGAGATGTCGAGGACCTGCTGATAGGGCTCCAGGAACTCGATGTCCAGGTCGTGGACCACCGCGTCCCAGAACCAAGCGACATCGGCCACGGACCGCTCCACGAGCTCCTCGGGTGTCTCGATCCCGTAGGCGCGCATGAAGCGCGTGACGTTGGCACGCTCGATGTATTCGGCTGTGGGCGACCAGATGATGTTGGTCACGCCGACCACGATACGCGCGCTCGATCGGTGCATCGCCCTGGCGGTCGGATGCGAATGCCGGCCCCCTCCGATATACATGGGACCCATGGTGCTCCGAGTGGGTGTCGCTGGGGTCGGCTGGTCCGGCTTCGCCCCGACGACGCTCGGTACCTCGTACAAGGAGCTGATGTTCGAGGCGGCGCGGCTGGCCTACGCCGACGCCGCCCTCGACCCCCGCAGCGAGATCGACTCCTTCGTCTGTTGCTCCGAGGATCTCGAAGAGGGCACGAGCATCTTCGACGAGTACGTGCCCGACCAGCTCGGCGCCGTGCAACGTCCCGTGCAGACCGTAGCGTCGGACGGGCTGTTCGGCGTGGCGACCGCGATCATGCTGATCCGTAGCGGCGTCGCGTCCACCGTGGCCGTCGAGTCCCACTCCAAGGCGAGCGACATCGTCTCGACGGGCCGGATCGACCGATTCGCGATGGACCCCGTGCTGAACAGGCCGCTCGGTGTCTCGGCGACCGTGCTCGCCGGCCTCGAGATGCGTCGCTGGCTGCACGTGTCCGGACGGTCGGAAGCCGAATGCGCAGAGGTCGCGGCCCGCAACCGAGCCCATGCGAAGGAGAACCCTCGCGCCTCCTACGCGAACACCGCCGATCCGACTCCCCTGTTCGACCCGCTCACCAAGGAGCAAGTCGCGGAACCGGCGGACGGGTGCGTGGTCCTGGTGCTCGCCAGCGAGGAGAAGGCGCCGGCCGGCGCGGTCTTCATCGACGGGATCGGCTGGAGCCAGGATGCCCCCTCCGTCGAGAGTCGTGAGTGGGATCGCGCTGCGGCCGCCGAGCGCGCCGCCCGCGCCGCGTACGAGCGCGCCGGGATCGGCCCCTCCGACGTCGAGGTGGCGGAGATCGATGACACGTACGCGTACAAGCAGCTCCAGCACCTCGAGGCGCTCGGGCTCGAAGGCCTCGACCCCGATCGCGTCAACCCGAGCGGCGGCGCGCTCGGCGAGGGACATCTCCGGGAAGCGAACGGCCTCGCCCGCACCCTCGCCTGCATCGAACGGCTCCGCGCGGGCGACGCCCATGTCGGTGTGGCGCAATCCTGGCGTGGGGTTCCTTCGACCTCCTCGGCGGTCGCGGTGATGCGCCGATGAGCCCGCGCGTCGCCGTGGTGGGGGCCGGCATGTCCAAGTTCGTTCGGCGGGCACAGGAGACGGGGAAGGAGCTGTCCTGGATCGCGGCGCGGGAGGCACTCGCCTCCTGCGAGCTGAAGCTCGAGGACGTCGATGCTGTCTGCCTCACCAGCGCGCCGGACGCGTTCGACGGCGTCCATCGCAAAGGCGACTACCTGGCCGACGGAGCGGGGGCTTGGGCAAAGCCCTACATGCGCACCTACGTCGGGGGCGGGAGCGGCGTGTTCACCGCGATCCAGGGGTGGTACACGGTCGCCTCCGGCCTCGCAGACGTGGTCCTGTGCGTCGCCGAGGAGAAGATGTCCTCCTGCCAGCCGCATCCGCAGGGCGCGTTCCTCACGATCTTCGACAATATCCTCGAGCGGCCGCTCGGACCGAACCTACTCTGGATCTTCGCCCTGGAGATGCAGCGCTACATGCAGGCGTACGGCCTCGACAAACGCGACATCGCCCAGGTCGCCGTCAAGAACAAGCGCAACGCGGCCGACCACCCCGCCGCCCTCCTTGGTCAGGCGGACATCACGGTCGAAGACGTGCTCGCGAGCGAGACGCTCGCCTGGCCGGTGCAGCGCCTCGACGTCTCCCCCATCTCCGACGGCGCGGTCGCGATCGTGATGGCATCGGAGGACGCCGCGCGCAAGCTCACCGACCGTCCGGTGTGGGTGCAGGGCGTCGGCTGGAACCTCGACAGCACGTACTGGACCAATCGCGATCTCGCCTATCCCGAGTATGTCGAGAACGCAGCGCGGATGGCGTACGGGATGGCCGGCGTGAACGAACCCCGCAAGGAGATCCACGTCGCCGAGCCCTACGACCCGTTCGACTACAAAGAGCTCCACCACCTCGAGGGACTTCTGCTGTTCGACCGCGGGAAGGCACCCGAGGCGGCCGCGGCCGGCGTCACGGCCCGGGACGGAGATCTCCCCTGCTGCCCGTCCGGCGGACTGCTCGGGGTGGGGAACCCGATCGCCGCGGCAGGCCTGATGAAGATCGCCGAGCTCTTCTGGCAGCTCCGGGGCGAGGCCGGCGCCCGGCAGGTCCCGGGCACACCCGAGCGCGGCGTCGCGCAGGCCTGGGGCGACCTCATGCAGGTCGGGACGGTCGTCGTGATGGGCAACGACGGGGGGCCGCTCACGACGGCCTCGCAATCCCCGCCGCTGAGCCCGCGGGCCACCTCACTCTCCGAGCAGGAATTCCGTTCGGCTACGGGCGCGGTCGAGCAGCGCCTGGACGCGCTCTACGACTGGGATACGGGCGACGCGATCGGCGCGTTCCTCGAGGGGTTGCGCGAGGAACGCATCCTCGCGACGACCTGCACCTCGTGCGGCCGAACCCTGGTGCCGCCGAGGAAGTTCTGCGAACGCTGCTTCCGACCGACCGATGGCTGGACCGAAGTCCCGCAGACGGGCAACGTCGAGACGTTCTCGATCTGCCACGTCACCTGGGATATGCGCCCCCTCGAGCAGCCGCAGATCCCGGCGGTGATCCGGCTGGATGGCACGAGCGAGGGCGGCTTCCTCCACCTCTTGGGCGAGGTTGCGCCCGATGACGTCCGCGCGGGGATGGAGGTCGAGGCCGTGTGGAAGCCGGCGGGCGAGCGAGCGGGGTCCATCCTGGACATCCTGCATTTCCGGCCGTTGGACCCGGAGCTCCGTCGCGGGCTCGTCGCCGTCGCCGCCGCCGAACTCCCCTTGGGGTCGACCGTATGAGCCCGACGAAGATCCCCGGCGAGCTGTCGGTCTCCTTCCGATACACGCCCGGTGTGGGGAACACCGCGTTCTTCGAGGCACTCCGCGATCGGGGGGTGTTCCTCGGCTCCCGGTGCGAAGCCTGCGGCGTCGTGTACCTACCCGCGCGCGTCTTCTGCGAACGCTGTCTCGCCGAGCTCGAACCGAACGCCGAGTACGGACCGGAGGGCGAGCTGATCTCCTGGACGATCGCGCGCGTCGATGTGGACGACGGCGCCCTCGACCGGCCGGTCACCTACGGGTTGATCAAGCTGGACGGCGCCGACACGGTCCTGCTCCACCGGCTGATCGATCTCGAGGGAGACCCCGCGATCGGGATGCGCGTGCGCGCCGTCCTCGCATCCGATCGTGAAGGCTCGATCCTGGACGTCGATGGCTTCGCGCCCTCGTCGCGCTAGCCCGACGTCCGCCAGTCGATCGCGACGACCCGCACCGGCGCCGCCAAGCCCTTCAACGCGACCTCACGAGACTCTCCCAACCTCACGTCGTCGATCCCTTCGAGGGTCTCGACGCTCGCCAGGACCTCGCCACCTTCGGCGAGCGCTCCGATCCTCGCTGCGGCATGAACCCCGGCACCCTCATAGTCCCCGGACGCGCGCGTCGCCTCGGCCGCGTGGAGCCCGATGCGGACCTGTGGAGCGAAGCCGTGATCGCGCCGATGCTCGGCGAGCGCGCGCTGGATCATCGCTGCACAGGTGAGTGCCATCCGCGCCTCCGGGAAGGCGACGAAGAAGCCGTCACCCGTGCGATGCACTTCCTCCCCTGCGTTCTCCTTGAAACAGCGGCGCAGCGCCTCGTCGTGCCAACGCAGAAGATCGTGCCAGGCCTCGTCCCCGATGGCCTCCACCAGCGCGGTGGACCCCACGATGTCGGTGAACATGAAGGTGCGCACCTCCCGTGACGAGAGGACGCTCACAGGGGGAGCGAGGAGGGCTTCGGTCCGCGCCAGGTCTGGAGCCGCGCCCAATCGCTCGAAGGTCGTCCGAGCCCCTTCCAGCTCCAGCGTGGCCGCCTCCGAGTCGCCCGCGATCGACTGAGCCTCGGCGAGCAGCACCGAGGAGACCGCAGCCTCGAAAGGGGCGTCGATCTCGCGCCAGTGCCTCCGCGCCTCCCTGAATCCTCGGGCCGCCTCAGCCGCGTCCTCACGGAGCAGGGCCGCGATACCGGCGGCGTGCGCGGCCGCGGCCCGGATCGCAGCCGTTCCGAACTTCTCGGCGATCTCCGCGAGCTCGGCGGCCGCGGCATCGGCGGTTCCCTTGTCACCGAGCGCCTTAGCGATCTCAGCTTGCACGGGGAGCAGCCGTGCTCTCGCCAGCCGGTTCCACGTCATCTCCTCGAGGATCCCCTTGATCGAGGCCGCCGCGGCGTCGGCACGTCCCTGCGCGAGCAGCAGCAACGCCCGACCCGGTTGTGGCTCTTCGCCGAGCGCCTGGGCCTGTCCGAACGCCTCTTCCGCGCCCGCCATGTCGCCCATCCGAAGCCGAACCTCCCCCAGCTCGTGGAACGCCGCGCCGGCCGCGGCAGGGTGGAAGTTGCTGAGCTCCTCGGACGCGCGCTGCGCCTCTGACTCCGCATCGGCCCAGGCGCCGGTGAGTCGCATGAATTCCGCGCGATGAACGCGACAGATCCCCGGGAACCCGGTGATGTCCTGTCGCTCACACCACCGCTTCGATACGTCGGCCCATTCGCTCCCCCGCCGGTAGTCCGCGGTCTCCCGACACACCGCCATCACGCCGCAGAACACCGCCCCCGTCGTGAACGGGCCGAGCTCGCCACCGACGGCAGCGGCGGCTGCGCCTTCCATCAAGCCGAACGCCTCGTCGAGCCGCCCCGAGATCGCGATCACCTCCGCCCGGCTCATCGCGGCCCAGACCGGCAGGTCGGCGTCGTCGAGACGCGAGCCGATCTCCATCGCTCGATCGAGGTGAGCAAGTGCGCCCTCGATGTCTCCTCGGTCGAAGGAGGCCTCCCGGTGCGCGATCTCGAGGTACCCATGCGCGACGGACTCCGGCTCACCCTCCAGGAGGTGCTCGGCTCGGTGCAACCAGCCCTGGGCGACGGAACTCGCGAGCTTCGCGCCGTACTCCCGCCGAAGGGTGAGCGCCATCATCGCCGCCATCGAGCGGTTCCCTTGTTCGATGTAGAGGGCGTAGGCGCGCTCCCTGGCCGCAATCGCCTCGCTGGCAAGGCCGATCCACCACGCGGACTTCGCGAATGCCTCCAGATCCTGCGGCCCGAGCCCTCTGTCGCGGTCCGCTTCTTGGAGCAGCCGGTAGGCCTCCGGCCACGCCTTGCGGGCATACGCCTCGCGCCCGGACTCGAGCGGATCGACAGCAACAACTTCGCTCACGAGACCCATCCTCCCACCCTGAGCTCGCGGCTGTTGGGTAATCTCGCTCGCATGGACTTCGAACTCACATCCGAACAACGGCAGGTTAGGGACCTCGTTCGCGAGTTCGCGACCGAGGAGGTCGCCCCGGGCGCGGGCGAGCGGGACGAGCGGGAGGAACTGCCGCTCGACATCGTGAAGAAGCTCGGTGAGCTGGGCATCTGCGGCGTCCCGATCCCCGAGGACTACGGCGGCCTGGGTGCCGACGCCGTCACGTGGGCGATCGTGATCGAGGAGCTCGGTCGGGCGGATGCGAGCGTCGCCGTCACCGTCTCGGTCGCCTCAGGCCTCGCAGGCGGGATGATCGTCCGCTACGGCACCCACGAGCAGCGACAGCGGTGGCTTCCCCCGATCGCCGCCGGCGAGATGCTGGCGGCGTTCGGACTCACGGAGCCGGGGAGCGGATCCGACGCAGCCGCGCTCCGAACGAAGGCGCGGTTGGACGACCGCGAGTGGGTGATCGACGGCTCGAAGTCCTTCATCACCAACAGCGGCACCCCTATCACCGGCTTCGTGATCGTGGCCTGTCTCACCGAGGAGGGCTCGGCCAACGGCGTTTCCACGATCCTCGTCCCCGCCGACTCACCGGGATTCGCCGTCGGGGCCGGGTATAGGAAGTTGGGCTGGCGCTCCAGCGATACGCACGAGCTCTCGTTCGACGCTTGCCGGGTGCCCGAGGAGAACCTCCTGGGCGAAGCCGGCAAGGGACTGGCGCAGTGCCTCGCGGCACTCGATGACGGACGGATCTCGATCGCAGCTCTCTCGGTCGGGCTCGCCCAGGGATGCCTCGATGCGAGCGTCGCCTACGCGAAGGATCGAGAGGCGTTCGGCCGCCCGATCGGTGCCTACGAGGCCATCGCATTCAAGATCGCCGACATGCGCGCGACGATCGACGCCGCGCGACTGCTCACCTACCGAGCCGCGTGGCTGAAGGATCAGGGGCGGCCCTACACGACGGAGGCCGCGATCGCGAAGCTCCGCGCGAGCGAGACGGCGGTCGAGGTGTTCACCGAGGAGTTCCCGCTCGCCCGGGCCTATCGCGACGCGAAGGTGCTCGAGATCGGCGAAGGCACCAGCGAGATCCTTCGCCTCGTGATCGCTCGGGATCTCGGTCTGCAGCCGCAGGTCTGACCGCGTGCCCAGCGGCCGGTACGCGGTGCGTGGCCGAAGCGGCGACGTCGTCGGGACCGAAGATTTCCGCTGCGCGCCCGGCCCGATGGGCTGGCGGTACTTCTCGGAGATCCAAAGGGACGAACCGACGCCGCATACGGAGATGGTGGACGTGGTCGTCGACGATGCGTGGAGGATCGTTCGCGCTCGGATCGAGACCGGCGAGCATTCGATCATGCTCGAACCTCGTGGTCGCTCGATGACAGGCGTCCGCGACGGTGCGCCGATCGAGATGGCGTGGGCGCCCGACAGGCACCTCGATTACCTGACCCCGGCGATGAACGCGATCACCGCGAAGCGACTCGATGACACCATCGAGATCGACGTGCTCTACCTCGAGCCGGTCACCGTCGAGCCGACGATCGTCAGACAGCGCTACGAGCTGCTCGGTCCCGACCGGGTCGAGACGCCGGTGGGGCGGTTCGAGAGCCTCCGATGGCGCTACACGGCGCTGGAGAGCGGCTGGACGAGCGAGCTCTGGGTCGCCGACGACGTGGTGGTGCGCTACGACCGCGCCTTCGAGCTCATCTCGTACGAGCCGGGAGCGACGGGACCGGTTCCGGTCCCGTCGTGAAACGCGGGGCGGCGGCGCATCCGCGCCGCCGCGCCGCTCCGAACCAGGTGTGGCCTGTTAGCCGACCTTGAGGGCCTCGACCTCGATCTCCAGGTCCACCTTCTTGCTGACCAGGAAGCCGCCGGTCTCGAGGACCATGTTCCAGCTCACGTTCCAGTCCTCGCGCTCGAGGGTCGTCCTCGCCGAGGCCGCCAGAACGGTCTTGCCGTACGGACTCGTCGTAGTCCCGAGGTATTCCCCGGAGAGCGTGACCGCGCGCGTCACGTCGCGGATCGTCAGCTCGCCGTCGAGCTCGAACGTGTTCCCGCCCGTGTGACGGATCGCGGTGCTGTCGAACGTCATGACCGGCCACTTCTCGACGTTCAAGAAGTCGTCGCTCTTCAGATGCTCGTCCCGCTGCTCAGTGTTGGTCTGGATGCTGCCCGTCTTGATCTCCACGCGCACCGTCGAGTCCTCGGGCCGCTCCCCGACCTCGATCCAACCCGAGAAATCCGTGAACCGACCCCTGACCTTCGTCAGCATGTGCCGGGCGACGAACTCCACGGAGGTGTGGGCCACGTCCAGCTCGTACTTCCCTGCGGGCGGCAGCTGAACTCCCGCGATGTCCTTGGTTGCATGCATACCTGCTCCCCTCCCTCTGACCTGCTGGTCGTTCAACAGGTCGATACCCATAGGAACTGGGAATAGACGCTCCGTATTCCGAGGTTCCTCAGGAAAGCGAAGAAAATGCGAAGATGGGGCTATGGAGCAGGAACGATCGATCTGCGAGAGCTTCCAACGAGCGGCCGAGCTCGTCGGGAAGCGCTGGGTGCCTCAGATCGTCTGGGTCCTCCTCGACGGCCCCCGCCGCTACTCCGCGATCCGGGTCGCGATCCCTGAGATCTCCGACACGCTGCTCTCGGAGCGCCTGCGGGAGCTGGAAGCGGCGGGGATCGTTACGCGTGCCGTGACCCCTTCGACCCCCGTGCTCATCGAGTACGCACTAAGCGATCGCGGCCGGGACCTCGCGAACGTCGTCAACGGTCTCTCCAGCTGGGCGGAGCGCTGGGCGCCAGCCGGCGTCTGACCGTCAGCTGTCCATCGCTCGATCGGCGATGTCGAGCACCTCGTCGATGATCGCGAAGCCCTCGTCGAGCTGCTCTTCCGTGATGCACAGCGGCGGGTTCGTCATGATCCCGTTGAACCGGATCATCGTGAACAGTCCTCGCTCGAGGAGTGCCTTGTTGACAGCCTGCATGGTCCCGTTGACCACGTTGTAGGGCGAGAGCGGCTCCATCGTGTCGCGACTCTTCACGAGCTCGAGGATCCCGAAGAGCCCGATGTTGCGGATGCGGCCGACGCTCGGGTGTTTCGTCATCAGCTCTTCGTGATGGCGTCGCAT